>Ga0316222_1003832_pt1 | contig 14359 bp, 13 predicted proteins | sample TBH18011metaG_FD_206008 | JGI IMG/M metagenome (GOLD analysis project Ga0316222, IMG submission 206008) | Freshwater microbial communities from Trout Bog Lake, Wisconsin, USA - TBH18011 | ecosystem: Environmental > Aquatic > Freshwater > Lake > Hypolimnion/Profundal zone | place: USA: Wisconsin...
GCGCCGGCATGGTCCAGCCGCTGATGGGGTGGGACTGGTCGCCCCGGCGCATCAGCACGAAGGTCAGCAGCGAGCCGCAGACGAAAACCGGCAGATAAAAGGGCGTGATCAGCAGCGCCGCCGCCAGGGCGGCGGCTACGCCAAGCGCCAGCCCGGCCCACAGCTTCGAGCGCGCCAGCCCGGCTGCCACCACCATCACCAGCAGGCTGCCGAGCAATTCGTAATGCATGGTCCACAAAGGGGGCACGTAATTGGACTTGCCCGAGATGAAGCAGCCGACGGTTCCCTGATACAGCGCATCAAGCAGCGACGGCTGGAAGCCCGGTTCGACGCCGTTGGCCATCTTGGCCAGCCAGGGCGAGCCGGTGATCTGGGCGGCCTCCTGGAAGTGATAGAGGTCCAAGGCGAACAGTACCCACGAGAACAAGGTAGCCAGCAGCGCCGGCATCATCAGCCGCGGCCAGCGGCGCACCAGGCTGCGGAACAGGTTCCATGGGCTGGGATCGCGGAACAACGGACGGCAATTGACCGAGCCCGACAGCACGAAGAAGAACGCCACGGCGGCGTCGCCGTTGATCAGCATGAAGGCCGGCGACCCCAGCAACAGCGGGAAAGCCTGATGGGCGAAGCCCTCGGCGAAATGATAGAAAGTGACGATGATCGCCGCGATTCCACGCATCGCTTCCAGCGGCAGCAACCGATTCGACTTCATCGTTCCCTCCCCAGCATCGACATCCCTGTTTACGCGGGCGAAAGGGATTGGTCAAATGGGGCGCATGCGTACTTTGCCGTTCCTCGCCCTCGTCCTGTTGGTCTGGCTGCTGGTCCAGGCCCCTCCCGTGTCGGCCCAGCCGATGATGCAAACCGTGACCGCCTCCCAGGACGGGGTGGCGTTGCCCGCCTCCACCGGCCAGATGATCGACCCCACCCTTTTGGGAATCACCTGTCCGGCGCTGGTGGCGCGCAATTTGGCCGCCGCCGCCGAACGTGGCTATCGTGTCGAGGCCGGCTCCTTCACCGACCCGGCCAGCAAGATCACCATCACCCAGGGCTGCGACGGCGATCCCGCCGCCTTCGAGGCCGCCCCCGCCCACCCCTTCGCCGGCGGCCGGCCGGCGGTGGCGCCGGTGCCGGTGCCGGCCTTGGGCGCCGGGACAGCGGTGCTGTTCGTCATCGGCCAGTCCAATGCCGGCAATTACGGGGTCGGGCGCCGCACCCAATCGTCGGGCCGAGTGTGGGACTACGCCGGAGACGGCGCCTTCTTCCTGGCCAGCGACCCCTTCCACAACAGCGAGGACGGCTACGGCATCGACGCCTCGCCCTGGGTCGGCGTCGGCGAGCGATTGCTGGGGCGGCGGGGCAATAACGGCGAGGTCATCACCCAGGTAGTGATCGCCCAGCGCGCCATCGGGGCGACGGCGATCGCCCGCTGGGCACCGGGCGGCGACAAGCACGCCTTCATGATCGCCCAATTGCGCGACCTGCTGGACAATGCGGTGACCAAGGCGGAGCGACCGCCCTCGCTGTACATCCTGTGGCAGCAGGGCGAAACCGATGCCGGCCAGGGCACCACAGCCGCGGATTACGTGGCCCGCTTCGTCGCGCTGCGGGCCGCCATCCGCCAAGTCACCGCCGCCCCGATCCATGTCGCGGTGGCGACGACCTGCAATCTGCGCGAGGAGGCAGCCTACCCGCCCGCCGCCGAGGCCTATGCCCAACTGCCCGAGTGGTTCGTTCACACCGAAATGGCGCGCCAAGCCATCCGCGCCGCCCAGCGGGCTTTGGTCGACGGGAGCGACGTCCGCGCAGGCCCCAATACCGACCTGATCGCGCCGGCGCTACGTTGGGACGGCTGCCATTTCGGCCCGCGCGGCCTGGGCGAACTGGCCGAAATGTGGGTGCGGGCCTTGGCCCCGTAAGGCGCGCGCGCCATACCTTCGGTATAGAGCGCCCTTCCCACCGGCGCGCACGCCATGCTAGACTTGCCCCGCGCACGGGATGGGCGGATCGCACCTCGCTTCGTGGCAGGAGGGACGCATGCGCATCGTTGAATGGACGGAAGACCTGGCCTTGGGCGTCGAGCAGATCGACGCCGACCACGCCAAATTGCTCAAGATCGTCCAGGAAATCGACGCGATGCTGACCGCGTCCGCCGCACCGCCGAATTTCCACGACCGCATCCTCCGGCTGTTTCGTTTCTCGGACGAGCACTTCAGCCGCGAAGATACCCTGATGGACCGCCTGCCCCTGGCCAAGTACCGGGAGCATATCGACACCCACCGGCGGATGCATGTCGCCTTCCTGGCCCGCATTGCCGGCATTTCCAACCGTTCGACCACCGGCGACGATTTCCGCGAACCGGCTGCCAGCGCCCAGGCGCTGTTCACCGACCTGCTGGTCGAAATGGTCGAGACCGACCGTGTGATGATCGAGCACCTGATTGCCGAGGGGGCGATTTAGCGCCCCGATAAGATCGGGGGACACAACACTTAATTCCCGTGGCTGATCGTGCCGCTCCCCGCCGTCCGGGGAATTAAGTATTGCGTCCCCCAATCTTTCTAGGCCGGGTGGTGCACCGCCCATTCGGTCAGCCAGGCCGGGACCAGGTCCGATTTCATCGGCCGCGCCAGGGCGTAGCCCTGGACCACGTCGCAGCCCAGCGCTGCCAGGGTGTGGAGGATGTCCTCGGTTTCCACCCCTTCCGCCACCGCCGACATGTCGAGGTTGTGGGCCAGGTCGATCATCGTCTTGACGATGACCCGGGCCTCACGCGAGCGGTCGCATTCCTGGACGAATTGGCGGTCGATTTTCAGTTCCGAGAACGGCAGCCGGTGCAGTTGCACCAGCGAGGAATAGCCGGTGCCGAAATCGTCGATCGCCAGCTTGAAGCCCTTGATGCGCAGCCGCGTTAAGATGTCCAGCGCCCTGAGCGGTTCGGCCATGGCGGCGGTCTCGGTGACCTCGAAGGTGATGTGGTCCTCGGCCACCCCGGATTTGCGGCATTGGGCGTCCAGCCGGTCGGCCAGGGATTCGTCGTGCAGGTTGAGCCCGGACAGGTTGATGGCGACGCTGACCTCGATGCCGTCGTCCTTCCAGGTCCCCATCTGTGTCATCGCCTGGGACGACACGCTGTCGCTGAGTTCGTCGATATGGCCGCTGGCCTCGGCCATCGGCACGAAGCGGTCAGGCGAGATGGTGCCGCGGCGGCCGTGGCACCAGCGCACCAGCGCCTCGAAGCCGACCGGCTGCCACGAGCGTAGATCCACCTTAGGTTGGTAATAGGGCAAGATCTCGCCCTTCTCCAGCGCCTCGGTCAGCGCCGCCTCGGTGACGGTGTCCTGCTCGGTGTGGGTGGCTTCGAGCAGCAACGACAATTCCTTGGCCCTGAGCGGCTTTTGCAGGGTGCCGACGATGTCGAGGCCGCGTTCGGTGCCCAGCCGGCGGGCGGCGTCGACGACGCGGCCGTCGAAGCCGCTCATGATGAAGATGCTGGCCGAGCACAGCTCGCCAGCCAGGAAACGCAGGATCTCGACTCCGTCGGCCTCGGGCATCACCAGGTCGATGATGATGTGGGTGGGCCGCCAATCGCGGAATAATTGGCGGAACTCGCGCGGATTCGAGGTGGTGGTCACCTGATAGCCGCAGGTTTCCGCCACCTTGCGGACGAATTGGGCGAAGTCGATCTCGTCGTCGATAACCAGAAGCCGGTCGCTCATTTTTTCAATCCTTTGCCGTCGAGGACGGCGCGCACGGCGCGCGCCAAGTCCTGCCTGCGGTAGGGCTTGCTGATGAAGTCCATGGCGCCGTCCGCCCCCTCGGGCGGGTGGAAGGTGGTGCCGGGAAAGCCCGAGGTCACCAGCACTTTGAGACCGGGCCGGATCTTCAGCGCCGCCTCGGCCAGTTCGAAGCCGGTCATTCCTTCCGGCATCACCACGTCGGTGAACAACAGGTCGATGGCGGCGTTCGAGCTCAGCACATCCATCGCCGCCGGACCATGGGCGGCGGAGATGATGGCGTAGCCCAGCTTGGCCAGTTGGGCCGAGACCATGCGCCGCACCTCGGCGTTGTCCTCGACCACCAGCACGGTTTCAGAGCCGCCGGGGACCGGCTCGGGCGCGCCCTTGGCGCCAGCCTTGCCGGCTTCCTCCTTGGCCCGGGGCAAATAGAGCCGCACGGTGGTGCCGTGGCCGACCTCGCTGTAGATGCGGATATGGCCGCCCGACTGCTTGATGAAGCCATAGACCATGCTGAGCCCCAGGCCGGTGCCCTGCCCCACCGGCTTGGTGGTGAAGAACGGCTCGTAGACGCGGGCCAGCACCTCGGGGCTCATGCCGCTGCCGGTGTCGCTGATTTCGATCACCAGATACTCGCCGGGTTCGACCTCGGCGTTGCGGCTGGCATAGGATTCGTCCAGGCTGGCGTTGCGCGCGGTCACCGTCAGCCGCCCCCCCGACGGCATGGCGTCGCGGGCGTTGATCGCCAGGTTGGTGATGGCCGCCTCCAATTGGGCGGCGTCGACCAGCACCCGCCATAGGCCGCCATCGGCGCGAAGCGCGATGCGGATATGCTCGCCCAGGGTCCGGCTGAGCATGCGCCCGACCACGCCAAGCAATTCGGCGACGTCGACCAAGGCCGGCTGCAACGGCTGGCGGCGCGAGAAGGCGAGCAAGGCGCGGGTCAGTTCGGCGCCGCGCAACAGCGCGCCGAGCGCGGTGTCGATCATCTCGACCGCGTCGGGGCGGTCGGCCAACTCGACCTCAAGCAGGTCGAGATTGCCGATCGCCACCCCCAGGATGTTGTTGAAATCGTGGGCCAGGCCGCCGGTCAATTGGCCGACCGCCTCCATCTTTTGCGCCTGTTGCAGTTGCTCGGCGATGGCATTTCTTTGGCCGACATCCTCGAACACGCAGATGGCGCCACGCAGACGCTCGTCCTCGTCCATCAGCGGCGCCCCCGAGAACGAGGCGTCGACCACCGAGCCGTCCTTGCGCAGGCAGCGCACCTCCTCGCCCTTGACCCGCTGGCCGGTGACCATGCGCAAGAACACGTCGGCGGCGGTGGCGCCGCTTTCGGGCGCCGGAGAAAAGATATCGGGCGGAGTCGGCCGGCCGACCATTTCCTCGGCGGTATAGCCGAGAATGGTCTCGGCGGCATGGTTCCACAGCTTGATGTGACCGTCGCGGCCGATCGCCACCACCCCCACCGGCAGGGTCGAGACCATCGAGCGCAGCACGTCCATGTTGTGGTGCAGCGCCTCTTCGGCGGCCAGCCGGGCCAGGGCGGCGCTGGCCGCCTCGTCGCGGCGCAGACCGACTTCCGAGGTCAGCCCCTCGACGGCGCGGGCGATCTCGCCAATCGGATCATGGCCCGAGGCCCCGGCCAGCGACCGGCACAGCCGCAGGATCGGCGCCAGGATGCCGACCGCCCCCACCCGCCAGGCCAAGGCGCCGGAAATCACGGCGATGCCGAATGCCATCCCCAGCCGTCCCGGCGGCTCGACGCGACCGCCCATCGCCGCCTCGGCGATCATCGCCGTCGCCATCGGCACCACCGCCGCCGCCACCACCAGGGCCAGCTGCAGCCTCAGGTTGGGCCGCCAATCGAGGACGTCGCGCCAGCGCAAAAGGGGAACTCACAGGTGGTCAGGATGACGTCTGGCATATTGGTCGGCAAAGCGGCGACGGCGAGTGCGAATCAGCGGTAGGGCGAACCGGCCTGAAGACGATGGCGGGCCGGCGCGGTGGCAAAGCGGCGGCCCGGCCGCTATCCTCGCCGCCATGGCAATTGCTGACGCTCCGACGGTGAGGGGGATCTGCGGCCGACGGCGCATCGCCGCCGTAATGGCCCTGTGGGCGATGCTGTTCCAGGGCGCGCTGTCGGCGTTTCATCACCACGACCACATCAGGCACGCCCCAGGTGCGATCTGCGCGGCGGCCGAAGCGGCACAACCGGCTGGCGGCGACGGCGACGGCGACGACGGCTGCGCCGTCTGCCAATTGCTGCTGGCGCTGCACAGCATCACTCCACCGGTAGCCACCGGCGGAATATCGGCGCCGGTCGCCCTCGCCCTGCGGCTGAAACAGCTTACTCCGCGCCCGCCCCGCCATTGCCGCCGCCGCCACCGCCGCCAGCCGCGCGGACCTCCCGCCTCCCCCTGAGCCGCTCCGACGCACTCCACGCCGATGGCGTGGGGTTGGCAGCGCCCGAGCCATATGTAATGTTATAACATGACATTTGCCAGGAGGGTCCATCCGTGAGGTTTTCCACCCCCGCTACAACGCTGGCGCTGCTGTTGGCCGCCAGTCCCCAGGCCTGGGCGCAACAGGCCAGCGTCGAAGGCGAAATCCGCGATTCGCTTGGCCGGCCGATCGCCGGCGCCGCCGTCAGGCTGGAGGGCGCCGACGGCAAGGCCGTCGCCACCACCAGCGGCGATGCCAACGGTCATTTCGTTTTCCAGGCGGTTCCGGCCGGCACCTATGCGGTGGTGGCGGCCAAGGAGACCTACGAGGAGAGCACGGCAATCGTGGCAGCGGGCGCTGCCGGGAAGAGCAGCGCCGAGTTGGTGCTGAAGAGCCGCACCGCGCTGGACATGGCGGTGGTGGCCAAGCAACTCAACGAAGCCCGCAACGAGCTGTCGCCGCAGACCGGCAGCAGCGCCTACACCTTCGACAGCGGCGCCATCAAGGATCTGCCCCAGGGTGGCAACACCCCCTTCAATCAGGTGCTGCTGCAAGCTCCCGGCGTCGCCCAGGATTCGGCCGCCAGCGGCAACCTGCATATCCGCGGCGAACACGCCAATTTGCAATACCGGCTCAACGGCATCCTGCTGCCGGAAGGGATCAACGGGTTCGGCGAGGTGCTCGATCCCCGCATCGTCGACCGCATGCAATTGCTGACCGGGGTGCTGCCGGCCCAATACGGCTACCGCACCGCCGGCATCGTCGACATCCAGACCAAGAGCGGCGCCTTCGACAACGGCAGCACGGTGGATATGTATGGCGGCAGCCACGCCACCCTCCAGCCGTCATTGACCACCAGCGGCAGCGACGGCAAGGTCAATTATTTCCTTGCCGGCAATTTCCTGTCGTCGGAAGACGGCATCGAATCGCCCAGCCCCAAACTCCACCCGATCCACGACGACACCAGCCAGGGTAAGGGCTTCGGCTATGTCGACTACGTGCTGAATCCGACCAACCGCCTGAGCGTGATCTTCGGCACCTCGGTCAGCCAGTACCAGATCCCCAACAATCCTGGGCAAGCCCCGGCCTACGATCCCACCCTGTGGGCACAAGGCCCGGTGCAGTCGGCCAAGCTCACTGAGAGCCAGACCGAGCAAAGCCATTACGGCACCATCGCCCTGCAAGGCAGCTCGGGCGACTGGGGCTATCAGATCGCGCCCTATGTCCGCTATTCGCAGATCCACTATCGCCCCGACCCGATCGGCGACCTCGAATACAATCTGGTCGCCTCGGACGTGCTGCGCGCCGACACCGCCGTCGGCATGCAAAGCGACGGCAGTTACCGGGTCAATGACCGCCACACCCTGCGCTCCGGTGTGGTAGTTCAGCACGATGCCGCCGCCGCCAACAACAGCTCGACGGTACTGCCGGCCGACGCCACCGGCACCGAGATCGCCGGCAATCCCGTCACCATCACCGACAACCACCACAAGGAAGGCATGCTCTACGGCATTTACCTCCAGGACGAATGGAAGCTGACCCCGACGCTGACGGTGAATTACGGCGCCCGCTTCGACCAGCTCGAAGCCTATCTCGCCGAGAATCAGCTCAGCCCGCGACTCGGCTTCGTCTATCAGCCGATTGAATCGACCACGCTGCATGTCGGCTATGCCCGCTACTTCACCCCGCCGCCATTGGAACTGATATCCGCCAATTCGGTGGCCTTGTTCAACAACACCACCGCCCAAGCCGAGGTCCAGCAATCCGATCCGGTCAAGTCCGAGCGCTCCCATTCCTTCGACGCCGGGGCGACCCACAAGCTGAACGACCAGTGGCAGCTGGGGCTCGACAGCTATTACAAGCTGGTCAAGAACCTGCTCGACGAGGGCCAGTTCGGCCAGGCGCTGGTGCTGACCCCGTTCAACTACCGCAGCGGCAAGATCTACGGGGTGGAGGCCACCGCGTCGTACACCGCCGACAAGCTGACTGGCTACGCCAATTTCGCGGCGTCGCGGGCGCTGGGCAAGGACATCATTTCCGGTCAGACCACCTTCGGCCAGACCGAACTGAACTACATCGCCGGCCATTGGGTCCATCTTGACCACGACCAGACCTTCACCGGGTCGGCCGGTGTGTCCTATCAGCTATTCAAGGACACCAAAGCCAGCGTGGACGCCGTTTTCGGCAGCGGTCTGCGCGACGGCTTCGCCAATACCGGCCATCTACCGTTTTACGACACCTACAACCTGGGCCTGACCCAGCACGTCGGCGACGGTGGGATCAAGGGCTTCGACCTTCGTTTTGCCGTCATCAACGTGCTGGATCGCGACTACGAGCTGCGCAACGGCACCGGCATCGGCGTCGGCGCCCCGCAATGGGGGGCGCGGCGCGCCTTCTACATGGGATTGAGCAAGGCATTCTGATCATGGAAGCACATCTCGATTCGGCGCTGTCCGGCCTCCAGGCCGGCGGCGTGTTCATCTACCCGCTGGTGGCGGTCGGCCTGATCGCCATCGCCTGCACCATCGACCGCTTGTACGTCTTCCTTCGGCGCGGCCGGCTGCCGCGGGAATTGGCGGCCAGCCTCGGCGATCCCCATTTCGATTGGGCCAATTTCCGCCAGGCGCTGGATCGTGCGGCGCCCCACAGCGGCTTCGTCCGCTTCTTCCGCGCCATCGTCGAAAGCGGCGACCGCCCGGTGTGGTGGATCGAAACCCGTGCCGCCGACGAGGCAGCGCAATTGGAGCGCAGCCTCGACCAGGGCCTATGGATCCTGGAGACGGCGGTGACGGCGGCGCCGCTGCTGGGCCTGCTCGGCACCATCTCGGGGATGATCGGGGCGTTCAAGCTGTTCGGCAGCGCTGGCGCGGTCGATCCCGCCAAGGTCACCGGTGGCGTCGCCGAGGCGCTGATCGCCACCGCCATCGGCATCGTCATCGCCCTACTGGCGCTGTCCGCCTACAACTTCTTCAGCCATCGCCGCGCCGTGCTGCTCGACGAGATGGAGCGCCTGGGCAGCCGCCTGGTCGACCGCATCCGCCTGGATCGGGAGCAGGGCGCATGAAGCTACGGCCGTCGCACACGCGCAGGAGGGGGCGCATCGAGATCATTCCGATGATCGACGTGATGTTCTTCCTGCTGGCCACCTTCATGCTGGCCTCGCTGGCGATGCAGAACCTGCACTCGCTGCCGGTCAACCTGCCCAAGGGCAGCGCCGAGGCGATGCCGGCCAGCCATCCGCTGACCCTGACCGTCACCAAGATCGGCAGCCTGCTGGTCAACGATACGCCGGTCACTCTCGACACCTTGGCCGATTCCCTGCGCCCCCGTCTGGTCGGCCAGAACGGCACGGTGATCGTCAACGCCGACAGCGACGCCCCCAACGGCGTGGTGGTCGAGGCGATGCTGCGCGGGCGGACGGCAGGCGCCGAGAAATTCCTTTTTGCCGTGCGACGGGAATGATCGCGGTGCGGGATCACGATATCGGGCGACGGAGCGCGGTGGTCGGGCTGGGCACGCTGGCGGTCGCCGTCGGGTTGGCATTGGCCGCCGCCCTGATCCCGTTTCGCCATCCCGAACCGCCCAGCCCGGCCCCGGTGGCGATCGAGGCCGGCCTGGTCGAGCTACCGGCACCGCCGCGACAGCAGCCACTGCCCCAGCCCCCGCCGCCAAAGGCGGAGCGGCAGCCCATGCCGCAGCCGGTTCGAACCCGGCCGCCGAGCCGGCCGGTCGCCGCGCCCCGGCCGCCCGAGACCGTCGCCAAACCGCCGCCGACCGATGCGCCACCGCCGCCGATTCCACCCGACGAGGGCCTGTCCGGCGGCACCGGCGGCGCCCGCGCCATCGTCCAGCCGGCGCCGGTGATCCCGCCCGAGCTTCGCCGCCATGTGATGAACCTGGTGGCGGTGGTCCGCTTCACCATCGCCGCCGACGGCAGCGCCAGCGCCGAACTGGAGGAAGCCACCCCCGACCCCCGGCTCAACCAGGCGCTACTCGACGCTTACCAGCGCTGGCGGTTCTTCCCCGCCACCCAGCACGGCAAGCCAGTGGCCTCGACCGTGACGCTTAGGGTGCCGGTGCGAGTCGAGTAGGCGTCGTGTCCGCCCCGGCGACCTGGTCACGAAACATCGCGCGATAAGCAGCGATCCAATCGCCCGCCAGCATGGCTTGCGCCTCGGCCAGGGGCAGCGTGCCGGCACAGACGCGGGCGTGCAGCTCGGCGGCGAGGCGCTGTTTGTCGGCGGCGTTCCACGGGCCGTCATTGGGCAGCGGCCACAGATTGCGGATGTCGTTGCCGCCGCCCAGTTCTTCGCTGACCAGACGGTCGATGACGCAGCCGTGCGGTCCGCCACAGAAGCCGGCGCGCTCGTAGCCGCCCAGGCCGTAATTGATCAGGACGCGATAGCGCAGCTTGGCTGGGACTTCCATCGCCGGCCGGCCGGCGGCGGGACCACAAACCTCGTCGCGCGACGAGGTTGCCGCCAGGCCCGGCGTCAGGGCCTTGACTGGCAGATTTTCCGCCTGCGCCACGCCCGAGATCCCGAGCAAGAGGACGAACAGAGCGAACCGCATGCTATTTCTCCAGCAAATTCGTGATGAATCTTAAGCCCAAAGGGGCGTAAGCGATCCATACGGAAATCACCGGCACAAATACCGAGAGCCCGGGCCGCGCTCGCCACACTATGACCAGCGCCGCGCCCAGAATTTTAACAACTCCTTTATGCCGAACACGCCAATCCATCTTGAGCTTTAGCGTCGCTTCCCTCTAAAGGCGGATGATGGATCAACTGCCGACGAGGCCCCCAATGGCGTTTCCGACCACGGCACGGCTGTTTCTATACCTGCTCGCGGCCGTTCTCCTCAGCCTGTGCGCCAGCCACGCGAGGGCCGAGGACACCGCGCGACCCAGGATCGAGGCGGCGGCGCGCCAGACCGGGTTCGCCTCCTGGTACGGCTACCGCCATAACGGCCGGCGCACCGCCAATGGCGAAATCCACGATTCCAAGTTGCTGACGGCGGCCCATCGCGGCCTGCCATTCGGCACTTTGGTCAAGGTGACCAACCTGAAGAGCGGCACCCAAGTGATGGTCCGCATCAACGATCGCGGCCCCTATGTCCTCGGCAGAGTGATCGATTTGTCCGAGGGGGCGGCGCGCCGCCTCGGCATGTTGGCCGACGGACTCGCCCCGGTCAGCCTGGAGGTTATCGGGCCTCGCGGCGGTTGAGCCGCATTAACGCCGCGTTTACACCCGGCCTCATTCCCGCATGGAACCTTGATGCGCCGAGGGGCTAGAGTTGCACGGTCAAGACTTTCAACCGGAGAGCTTCGATGCTCGACATCGCCTTCATCGCCGCCACCTTGGCGTTCTTCGCCATTGGCGCGCTGTTCGTTCACGCCTGCGACCGTATCTGAGGAAAGGCGCTCCCATGTCTCTCGATTTCATCCTCGGCGGCATCACCGCGGCGGGCCTGCTGGTCTACCTGGTCTATGCCCTCGTTCGCCCCGAACGCTTCTAGGAGGTTGCCGTGAACGCTGCGGGCATCCTGCAAATCGTCTTGTTCTGCGCCGTCTTGACGGCCGGAGCGATTCCCCTCGGCGCCTATATGGCGCGGGTTTATTCCGGCGAGCGCACCTGGCTCGACCCCGTGCTGGGGCCGATCGAGCGGGCGATCTATAAAATCTGCCTGATCGATGCCAAGCATGAACAGCATTGGACCCAGTACGCCTTCGCCTGCCTGGCCTTCAGCCTGGTCGGGCTGTTGGCGATGTACGCGGTGATGCGCTTCCAGGCAGTGCTGCCGTTGAATCCGGCTGGCGAGGCGGCGGTCGCCCCCGATCTCGCCTTCAACACCGCCATCAGCTTCGCCACCAACACCAACTGGCAGGCCTATGGCGGCGAAAGCACCATGTCCTACCTGACCCAGATGGTCGGCATGGGGGTGCACAACTTCACTTCGGCCGCCACTGGGATGGCGGTGCTGGTGGCGCTGGTGCGCGGCTTCGCCCGTCGCCAGGGCCGCACCCTGGGTAATTTCTACGTCGACGCGGTGCGCTCGATTCTCTACATCCTGCTGCCGATGGCGATCATCGTGGCGCTGTTCATGGTGTCCCAGGGGGTGCCGCAGAACCTGGACGCCTACACCGAGGCGACCACGCTGGAAGGTGCCAAGCAGGTCATCGCCCAGGGGCCGGTGGCCTCGCAGATGGCGATCATGCAGCTGGGCACCAACGGCGGCGGCTTCTTCAACGCCAACAACGCCCATCCGTTCGAGAACCCGACCGCGCTCAACAACTTCGTCGACATGGTGCTGCTGATCCTGATCTCGGCCGGGCTGGTGTTCAGCTTCGGCCGCATGGTCGGCGATTCGCGCCAGGGCCGCGCCCTGTTCATCGCCATGGGGGTGATGCTGATCGTCGGCATCGGCGTGATCTATTGGCAGGAAGCCGGCGGCAACCCGCTGTTCCACCCGATGGGTATCGACATGGCCTCGGGCGATTTGGCCCCGGGCGGCAACATGGAGGGCAAGGAGGTCCGCTTCGGCATCGCCAACTCGGCGATCTACGCGGCGACCACCACCGCCGCCTCCAACGGCTCGGTCATTGCCATGCATGACAGCTTCCTGCCGCTGGCCGGCATGGTGCCGATGTTCAACATCATGCTGTCGGAAGTGATCTTCGGCGGCGTCGGCTCCGGCCTGCACGGCATGGTCATCTTCGTCATCGTCACCGTTTTCATCGCCGGGCTGATGGTCGGGCGCACGCCCGAATACCTGGGCAAAAAGATGGAGGCCAAGGAGGTCAAGCTGGCGGTGCTGTGCATCCTGATCTTCCCGTTGAGCATCCTTGGGCTCGGTGCCGCCGCCATGGTGCTGCCGGCCGGGCTGGCCGGGATGGCGGTGGCGGGACCGCATGGGCTGTCCGAGGTGCTGTACGCTTACACCTCGGCCACCGGCAACAATGGTTCGGCCTTCGGCGGACTGTCGGCCAACACGCTTTGGTACAATTCGACCCTGGGCGTGGCGATGCTGATCGGCCGCTTCCTGGTGATCATCCCGACGCTGGCCATCGCCGGCTCGCTGGTCAACAAGAAGATCGTGCCGCCCTCGGCCGGCACCTTCCCCACCCATGGCAGCCTATTCATCGGCCTGTTGATCGCGGTCATCGTGGTGATCAGCGGCCTCACCTTCTTCCCCGTCCTCGCCCTTGGTCCGATCGTCGAGCATCTGTCGCTCGCCGCCGGCACCTTGTTCTGAGGGGTAAATTATGAGCATCCATCGTCCTGAAGAAACTAACCTGTTCGACCCGGCGATCATCACTCCCGCCATCGTCGATTCGTTCAAAAAGCTCGACCCCCGGGCCTTGGCGCGCAACCCGGTGATGTTCACCACCGGCGTCGTCGCCATCCTGTCCACCGTGCTGTTCGCCCGCGACGTGGTGGCGGGCGGTCCATACACCTTCGTCATCGGCCAGATCGCGGCCTGGCTGTGGTTCACCGTGCTGTTCGCCAATTTCGCCGAGGCGGTCGCCGAGGGCCGCGGCAAGGCCCAGGCCGACAGCCTGCGCAAGACCAAGTCGGAGGCGGTGGCCCGAAAGATCGCCAGCATCGACGCCACCGAGTTCAAGGAAGTTCCGGCGGCGATGCTGCGGGCCGGCGACTTGGTCGCCTGCGAGACCGGCGACATCATCCCCGGTGACGGCGACGTCGCCGCCGGCATCGCCATGATCGACGAATCGGCGATCACCGGCGAATCCGCCCCGGTCATCCGCGAATCGGGCGGCGACCGCTCGGCGGTGACCGGCGGCACAAGGGTGGTGTCCGACCGCGTGGTCATCCGCATCACCGCCAATCCGGGCGAATCCTTCCTCGATCGCATGATCGCCCTGGTCGAAGGCGCCAAGCGGCAGAAGACCCCCAACGAGATCGCCCTGACCATCTTATTGGTCGGCTTGACCCTGGTGTTCCTGATCGTCTGCACCACCCTGCCCGCCTTCGCGGCCTATTCCGGCACGATGATCCCGGTGGTGTTCCTGATCGCCCTGTTGGTGACCCTGATCCCCACCACCATTGGCGGCCTGCTGTCGGCGATCGGCATCGCCGGCATGGACCGGTTGGTGCGCTTCAACGTCATCGCCAAATCGGGCCGCGCCGTCGAGGCGGCCGGCGATATCGACGTGCTGC
>Ga0316222_1003837_pt1 | contig 14341 bp, 17 predicted proteins | sample TBH18011metaG_FD_206008 | JGI IMG/M metagenome (GOLD analysis project Ga0316222, IMG submission 206008) | Freshwater microbial communities from Trout Bog Lake, Wisconsin, USA - TBH18011 | ecosystem: Environmental > Aquatic > Freshwater > Lake > Hypolimnion/Profundal zone | place: USA: Wisconsin...
AGCGCCACCCCCACCAGGGCGGCCAGAGAGAGCTTCTTCATGGGGCGGGTTCCTCCGGGGGCGGCGTGATCGGACCTTCGACCACCAGATCGGTGGCGCCGCCGATCAGCAGCAAATGTTCGATGCCATCGCGACGGACCAGCAGCAGCCGATGCTTGGCATCGACGGCCAATGATTCGACCAGGGCCAGCCGACGCTGCGACGGCAGCCGCATGGCCATCCCGGCCATGCCGGGCAGGCCGAAGCGGCGCACCGCCCACAGCCCGGCGAAAATCAGTCCCAGCACCAGGATCAGCGCAGCGATTGTGCGCAGGTAAAGAACGGTATCCATCATCCCGGATCCGGTGGGCCGAGGCGGTCCATCAGCGGCTGATAGCGCTCGCGGATGGCTTCGTCCAGGCGGTCGAGGTCGGCGATCAGCTTCTCCATGGCCGGCTTCAAGGGCTGGCCGTCTTCGCGCTTCATCTCGGCCAGCGAGGTGCAGACGTGGCGCACCTTGCCCTCCAGCGCCGACAGATCGACCATGGTGGTGCCGGTGGCCAACAACCGCCGCGCGGTGGTAACCAGCGAGGCGGCCTTTTCCAATTCCTCTTTGACCTGCGATACGGCGTTCATGATGGCGTCGCCCATGACTGGTCGGGCGCGGCGCGGCCGTTGGCCCGGTAGACATAGGCAAGGATTTCGGCCACCGCCAGGAAGGCCTCGACCGGAATCACGGTATCCACATCCACCGCCGCCAGCACCTGGGCCAGATCGGGATCGGTGCGCACCTTGACCCCGTGGGCGAAGGCGAAGCTGAGAATCTGTTCGGCCAGGAAGCCCTTGCCGGAGGCGACGACGCGAGGGGCGTCGGGCGATTTTTCGTCATAGGACAGCGCCACCGCCACCTGAGTGTGCGGGCTGTCCGCCGCGACTCGCTTGGCCTCGGCGTCTTCATCCCAAAGGTCCCGTCCCGCCGCCATCGGCAGATGCAATCCCATAGCTGGTCGCGCGCCTGATCGCGCCAGTCTGATGGTGGGTCCGGCCGCTTAAAAAAGACTTAAGCGGGCGTGCGGCGGGGGCGCGGAAGCGATGGATTGGTTACGCGAAGGCGCGAAGACGGGAAGGGACGTGTCATTCCGATGGAGCGGAGCGACGAGGAAGCCGTCACGCATGGTCGGCGGCCGTCTTGCCTTCGCGGCTTCGCGCGATCGAGCTTTCGTCCATGGTTCCGATTCGCTCAGGCGCGCGGAGAGCAAAACGGATGAAAACGGATCTCCAACGGATGAAAACGGATAGGGGTATCCACATCCGTTTCAATCCGTTCGCCGCGGAGCGGCATCGGCGTTCATCCGTTTTGCTCTCAGACGGTTGCCAATCGTCGAGCGGCGGACGCCATAAAGTTATCGCCTATAGGATGCCTCCCTCGCCCACCGGCCCAACATTCATTGGCCGCTTTCGCCCGCCGTGCCCCGTCGCTCGGGGCCTGGCCAGGGCGGCACTGTAGACCCGGATTCGGCCCTCTGACCCTGCGCGCGGCAATGATATGGTGTTGACGGCTCACGTTTCCGGTGCCACAGCCAAGAGGGTGCGCGGAACGGTGTGCGGTGAGGACGCGGAAGCGATGGGTGAGGCACGCGAAGGCGCGAAGACGCGAAGCTTGTTGTCATTCCCACAGAGCGTAGTGACGAGGAATCCGTCACGCATGGTCGTCGGTCACTTTGCCTTCGCGCCTTTGCGGCTTCGCGTGACCGAGCTTGGCGCTGGGAGTCACTCCTGCCGTTGCGTGCCGTGCCAACGGCAATGGAGCGTTGCCCTGCTGGCCGCAGTCGTTCTTGGGGCGGTCATCATGTGTGATCCAGCGCGCGCAGGTCAGTGCGATGATTCCACCATGAATACTTACCAACGGAGCGAATGCTGGGAAAAGCGCGCGACGGAAGCGCGCGCGCAGGAGGGGAAGAGTTTTGATCGCGCCATTGCGGCCGCTGCGACGCTCTTGTCTCTCGGTATTATTACAGTGGATTTTCGTCCCCAATTTACCGAAACCCAACGTCGCTGGGAATATTGGGTAGACGCCGAATGCGGTCTAGAGGGCGACGTAACCATGGGGTCGGCGGGGGGCGTTGTTGGGGCCATGTGCGTAGAACGTTCGGCTCGCCAACAAGCGACCTACCTGGATTCCCTTGCAGACGATCTGAGGACGCTATCCTGGAAAAAATGATAACAATCCGACTCCCGATCGCGCTAGCCTGATCCGACGCGAAAGCTCCCCCCGTCCCACCCGTATTGATTCACGGTTTCTTAAAACGCGTGCGCCCATACTATTCCTGATCAGGAGGGTGGCTCGATGTTCGACAATTTGACCGTGATGTCGATGGCGACCAAGGCGATGGACTGGATTTCCCAGCGCCAGGAGGTGCTGTCGGAAAACATCGCCAATGCCGATACCCCTGGCTACACGCCGAAGGACCTGAAGCCGCTCGATTTCAAGACGGTGTTGAAGGATACCGCCGCGCCGACCATTCAGCCGGTGGCCACCAATCCCAATCACATCGTGCCGAAGCTCCAGGACCCCAACACCGTGCTGTTGCAGAAGAAGAGCTACGAGACCACGCCGGACGGCAATGGCGTGGTGCTGGAAGAACAGATGGCCAAGGTCGGCGACGGCAACGCCGCCTACCAGCAGGTGGCGGCGCTGCTGCAGAAGCAGGTGGCGTTGCTGAAACTGGTGACAGTAGAGAAGTAAGCTGAAGGCGGCGGGCTGGCATGGACGATCTGCAGAAAAGCACGAATGTGGCGCTGTCGGGCATGAAGGCCCAGACCGAGCGCCTGCGCGTCATCTCGGAGAACCTGGCCAACGCCGATTCCCTGGCTCAGACCCCCGACGGCTCGCCCTATCAGCGCAAGGTGGTGACCTTCAAGAACGAATTGGACCGCGCCACCGGCGTCAACAAGGTGGTGGTCGGTTCGGTCAAGCCCGACCGTTCGGAATTCCAGCGTCGCTACGACCCCAAGCACCCTGCCGCCGATAGCGACGGCTATGTGCTGGCCCCCAATGTCAATCCGATGATCGAGATGATGGACATGCGCGAGGCCCAGCGCAGCTATGAAGCCAATCTCAACGTCATCACCGTTACCCGCAGCCTGCTATCGCAGACCGTGCAATTGCTGCGCTAAGGATATTTGCCATGACCACCAGCATCACCAGCGCGATCAACGCCTATTCGGCCCTCGCCAAGGCCGTCACCGGCGACAACGATGCCAGCGGCGATGCCTCGGCCCAGGTGGCGCCGGGCAGCGATTTCGCCAGCGTGCTGAAAGATGCCGGCAAGAGCGCTGTCAGCACCCTGAAGCAGGGCGAAATCGCCTCCGCTGCCGGAATCGCCGGCAAGGCCGATATTCGCGAGGTGGTGGCCGCCGTCACCAATGCCGAATTGACCTTGGAAACCGTGGTCAATGTCCGCGACAAGGTGATCAACGCCTATAATGAAATCATGCGTATGCCGATCTGATCGGCGGACGCGATGACCGAAGCCGAACTCCTCGATATCGCCCGCGAAGGCATCTGGACCCTGATCAAGACGGCGGGGCCGGTGCTGTTGGTGGGGCTGACGGTAGGCGTTTCCATCGCCCTGTTGCAGGCGCTGACCCAATTGCAGGAGCAGACCCTGACCTTCGTCCCCAAGGCGCTGTTGATGTTCGGCGCCCTGGTGCTGTTCCTGCCCTTCATGATCAGTACACTGCAGGATTTCTGGAAGCTGGTGATCGACCGCATGATCGCCGGCGGATAGGCGGGATGCCGCCGTGCTGAACGAGATCATCACCACCGACATTTATCGTTTCCTGCTGCTGTTCACCCGCATCGGGGTGGCGCTGATGATCATGCCCGGTTTTGGTGGGATCACCGTGCAGACCCAGATTCGGTTGGTGCTGGCTCTGTCGATCTCCTTCATTATGCTGCCGGTGCTGGGGTCGCTGCTGCCACCCCTGCCGCGCAACCCGGCCGGGTTGTTGCTGCTGATCTTCGCCGAGGCGGCGGTGGGGTTCTTCCTGGGGGTGATGGTTCAGGTCTTGCTGGCGGCGCTGGATATCGCCGGCTCCTTTGTCGGCTTCCAGATCGGCATGACCAACGCCTTTTCCTTCGACGCCATTTCCCAGCAGCAAAGCCAGTTGCTGTCGGCCTTTCTGGCCAATATCGCCCTGGTGGTGATTTTTGCCGCCGATTTGCATCACCTGATGTTGCGGGCCGTGGCCGATTCCTATGCCCTGTTCCCGCCCGGCCAGGCTTTGCCGCTCGACGACTTTTCCCACACCATCACCACCATGTTGGGGGGCGCCTTCGCGCTTGGCATCAAGATGTCGGCGCCGATCCTGGTGTTCGGTCTGACCTTCTATTCCGGCCTGGGCTTGTTGTCGCGGCTAGTGCCGCAATTGCAGGTCTTCTTCATCGCCATGCCGGTCCAATTGTTGGTCGGCATGTGGATGCTGATGGTGGCTTTGCCGCTGATGATGACGCTGTTCATGCGCTCGTTCGAGGCCGGCCTGATCCCCTACCTGACGCCGAGGTGACGGGATGGCCGAGGACGATTCCGACAAAACAGAACAACCAACCGGCAAACGGCTGGAGGAAGCCCGTGAGAAAGGCGACGTCCCGCAATCCCAAGAGGTCCGCATCTGGGCTTCGCTGCTGGGCGCCTTCATCATCGTCGCGGTACTGCCCGGCCGTATCGCTCGGGGCGTGGCCAATACCATACTACCGCTCTTGCAGCACTCCGACAGCTTCGATGTGACGCCCGAGAGTTTGCGGCTTTTGGTGGTCCATCTGGCCAGCGGCATCGGCTTGGCCCTGGCCTGGCCTTTCGCGGTGGTGATCGCCATCACCCTGATCGCCATGGTCGGCCAGACCAAGGGATTCCTGTGGTTGCCCAACAAGCTGATGCCCGATCCTTCTCGGCTCAACCCGATGACCGGGCTGACCCGCATGGTGTCGATGCAGCATTTGACCGACTTCATCAAGCAATTGCTCAAAGTCGGGCTGGTGGGGGGGCTGCTGGGCTGGATGATCTGGTCCCATGTGCGCGAATACGCCCAATTGGGCCAGCTTGAGCTACTGGGCATCCTGGCCTATCTGCACGACCGGGTTTACGCACTGGTGCTGACGGTGCTGTTGCTGGTGACGGTGCTGACCATCGCCGATTACGGCCTGCAATACTGGCGCTTCATCGAGAAAATGAAGATGACCAAGCAGGAATTGCGCGACGAGCACAAGCAATCCGAAGGCGATCCGATGGTCAAGATGCGCCTGCGCAACCTTCGCTCCAAGCGGGCACGCCAGCGTATGATGCAGGCGGTGCCCAATGCCGACGTGGTGGTGACCAACCCGACCCACTTCGCGGTGGCGCTGAAATATGACATGGATACCATGAACGCGCCGATGCTGGTGGCCAAGGGCGGCGATCTGGTGGCGCTGCGCATTCGCGAGCTGGCCGAGGAAAATGAAGTGCCGATCGTCGAGAATCCGCCCTTGGCCCGCGCCCTGTTCGCCACCGTCGAACTGGACCAGGAAATCCCTCCCGATCATTACAAGGCGGTGGCCGAGGTGATCAGCTACGTCATGGGGCTGAAGGGCAAAATTGGCAAATAAGCCGAGGCGCGATCCGCTGCCCTGGGTCCTGGGGGGGGCGGTGTTGGCGGTGACGGGGCTGGCGGTCGCCGATGGCGGCCCGTTGGCGCTGCCAGCGGGCGCCGCTGGAGCGGTGGCGTTGACAGCCGTGCTGGCCGTGGCCCGCCGCTGGCGCCAGGCGCGCGCCGCCAGGGTGGCCGCCGACCGCTTGGCCGGGGCTCTGGATTCTGAAATCCGCGCCTGTCTGATCGTCGCCGAGGGTGGCGTCGAAATCCTGCGTAACCAGGCCGGCAAGCGATTGATTGGCCCTGCCCTTGATCCGCTGGCTCCCTTTGCCGAGCGGGCCCAGGGCGACGACCGCGCCCAGGCCGAGCTCGATCGCCTGAGCGCCGCCGCCTTGGCCGGGGCGCCACGGCGGGCAGAATTGGCTCTGTCGGGCGCTGCCGGCCGTGAATGGTTCGCCGTCGAGGTCCGCCCGGCCGGACCTGGCGCCACTGCCTGGGCCGTCGAGGACGTCACCGCGCGGCGCGCCATCGAGGAGACGCTCCGGCGCGAAAGCGAGGCTCTGGCCGATTTCGTCGATTTGTTGCCGGCCGGCTGCTATTCCGCCGATTCCGCCGGCAATCTGCGCTGGGTTAATCAGCGCCTGGCCGAGTGGCTAGGACGGATGCCCTCCGATCTGGTCGGGCTTAATCTGAAAGAGGTGCTGGGTTCGGTCCCCGACCCGGAAGCCGAGCGGGCCGAATTGCGCTTTCGGGGGCGCGGCGACGAGGTGTTTCAGGCCCTGGTCGCCCATACCGTGTTCGACGAGGGGGGCGAGATTTTCACCCGCTCGGTGGTGGTGCGCGATCTGGTGCCGGAGCAGCAGCGCGAACGCGCCCTGCGCTCGGCCGAGCGGCGCTTCCGCTGGCTGTTCGACGACGCCCCCGTGGGCATCGCCCTGGTCGATCTCGACGGCACCATCGGCACCTGCAATTTGGCACTGCAGGCGATGATGGGCATCGACCACGACGCCATGGCCGGTCGCCCGGTCACCGATTACATCGCCGAGGAGGGGCGGGCGGCGGCTGGCGACCAGTTGAACAAGGTGATCGCCGGCTCGGTGCCGGGCATCCATTTGGAGGTCAAGCTCAAGGGGCGCCGCGACGTCATCGCCCAATTGTTCGTCAGTCCCACCCACGAGGATGGCGAGATTTCCGGCCTGATCGTCCATTTCATCGACGCCACCGAGCAGCGCAACCTGGAGGTCCAGTTCGCCCAGTCGCAAAAAATGCAGGCGATGGGCCAGTTGGCCGGTGGGGTGGCCCACGATTTCAACAACCTGCTGACGGCAATGATCGGCTTTTGCGATCTGCTGCTGCAACGTCATGGCCCCGGCGACCCCAGTTTCGCCGACATCATGCAGGTCAAGCAGAACGCCAACCGCGCCGCCAGCCTGGTGCGCCAATTGCTGGCCTTCTCGCGCCGCCAGGCCTTGCAGCCTCGGCTGCTCAACGTCACCGACGCCCTGGCCGAATTGTCCAATCTGCTGCGCCGGCTGTTGGGCGAGACCATCGAACTGAAAATGGTGCATGGCCGCCAATTGGGCCTGGTCCGCGTCGATCCCGGCCAGTTCGATCAGGTCATCATCAATCTGGCGGTCAACGCCCGCGACGCCATGCCGGGCGGCGGCACGCTGACCATCCGGACCAATTCGGTGACCATGGATCAGCCGGTCCAGCGCGGCCCCGAATTGATGCCGGCCGGCGATTACATCACCATCGAAGTGTCCGATACCGGCACCGGCATCAGCCGTGAGAATCTCGGCCGCATCTTCGAGCCGTTCTTTTCCACCAAGGAGGTCGGCGCCGGGACGGGGCTGGGCCTGTCCACCGTCTATGGCATCGTGCGCCAGACCGACGGCTTCGTCTTCGTCACCAGCGAGCTGGGCCAGGGCGCCAGCTTCACCATCGCCCTGCCGCGCATCGAGGCCGAGCCGGGTGCCGAGACCAAGACGCTGGCCCCGCCCGGCGAGGCCGATAACGCCGATCTCACCGGCAGCGGCACCGTGCTCTTGGTCGAGGACGAGGACGCAGTGCGGCTGTTCGGCGCCCGCGCCCTTCGCAACAAGGGCTATCGCGTCATCGAGGCCCGCTCGGGCGAGCAGGCGCTCGACGTGCTGCGCGGCGACGAGCACATCGACGTGCTGATCACCGACGTGGTGATGCCCGGTATGGACGGCGTCACCCTGGCCCGGCTGGTGCGAATCGAGCGCCCGGCCATCAGGATCATCCTGATCTCGGGCTATTCCGAGGACGTGGCCAGGAACGGCATTGATCCCAATGAGGGCATCCACTTCCTGCCCAAGCCGTTCTCGCTCAAGCAATTGGCCGGGGCGGTCAAGCAGGTGATGGCGGGCGCATAAGAACAACACAAGAACTTTCGCGCTTGCGTTTTGGAACGAAGCGTGTACGGTATTCCCATTGCGCCGATCGTCGGGATCGCCTAAAGGTGGGGAGAGCGGCCATGTCGCAGGCTACGTTGCGTCTCGTGGACAAGGACACCATGGATAGACAAAAGGCTTTGGAAGCGGCCGTCAGCCAGATCGAGCGGGCGTTCGGCAAGGGTTCGATCATGCGCCTCGGCAGCAAGGAGCATGTCGATGTCGAAGTGGTCTCCACCGGCTCGCTGGGGCTCGACGTCGCGCTCGGCATCGGCGGCGTGCCGCGTGGCCGCATCATCGAGATTTACGGGCCGGAAAGCTCGGGCAAAACCACCTTGGCGCTGCATATCATCGCCGAGGCCCAGAAGACCGGCGGCACCTGCGCCTTCATCGACGCCGAGCACGCGCTCGATCCCGGCTATGCCCGCAAGCTGGGGGTCAACCTCGACGATCTGCTGCTCAGTCAGCCCGATGCGGGCGAGCAGGCCCTGGAAATCTGCGACACCCTGGTGCGCTCGGGCGCGGTCGATGTGCTGGTGGTCGATTCGGTCGCCGCCCTGGTGCCGCGCGCCGAATTGGAAGGCGAGATGGGCGACAGCCATGTCGGTCTGCACGCCCGGCTGATGAGCCAGGCGCTCAGGAAGCTGACCGGCTCGGTGTCGAAGTCGCACACCATCGTCATCTTCATCAACCAGATCCGCATGAAGATCGGCGTGATGTTCGGCAACCCGGAAACCACCACCGGCGGCAATGCGCTGAAGTTCTACGCCTCGGTGCGGTTGGAGATTCGCCGCATCGGCGCCATCAAGGACAAGGACGAGGTGGTCGGCAACCAGACCCGGGTCAAGGTGGTCAAGAACAAGCTGGCGCCACCGTTCAAGGTGGTCGAGTTCGATATCATGTACGGCGAAGGGGTGTCGAAGACCGGCGAGTTGATCGACCTTGGCGTCAAGGCCAACGTGGTCGAGAAGTCGGGCGCCTGGTTCTCTTACAATTCCACCCGCATCGGCCAGGGTCGCGAGAACGCCAAAACCTATTTGCGCGAACATCCCGACACCGCCGCCGAAATCGAAGCCGCCATCCGCGGCAACGCCACCAAGATCGCCGACGCCCTGTCGGGCGGGCCGGGGGATTTGGACGGGGCGCCGGTGGAGGAATAGGGCGCGCCTTGTCTTGCCCCAGTCCCCGCCCTATGTGTATCATTTGTGCTGAACTAACACATTTGCGGTGGCTGGCATGCGCACCAACATCGACATCGACGACGATCTCCTGATGGCGGCCATGGCCGCCACCGGGCAGACGACCAAGCGCGGGACCGTGGAAGAAGCACTACGGCTGGCTGTGCTGCTGCACCAACAGCAGGAAGCCGTCCTGGATATGGCGGGTCTCGGCTGGGAGGGCGATCTCGACGCCAGCCGGCTGGACCGCCCATCATGATCCAGGTCGATTCATCGGTGTGGATCGACCAGCTTCGCGGCTTCGATACCGAGCCAGTGCGCAGGCTCCGAGCCGCAGTCGGCCGCGAAACCCTGCTGGTCGGCGACCTCATTCTGGTCGAAGTGTTGCAGGGTGCCCGCGACGACGGCCATGCAGCCCGGCTGGAGCGGAATTTGCGTCGCTTTCCGGTCATGCCACTGCTGGCAGATGACTTGGTGGTGGCGGCGGCGCGAAACTATAGGGTCTTGCGTAGCCTAGGGGTCACTGTTCGCAAGACCATTGACGTCATCATCGGCACATGGCGCATCGTCCACGGTCACGCATTGCTGCATGATGACCGCGATTTTGCCCCGATGGAGCGCCACCTCGGGCTTCGGGTGGCGTAGCCCTACCGCACCAGCGGCTTGTACTTGATCCGATGCGGCTGGTCGGCGTCGGCGCCGAGGCGGCGTTTGCGGTCGGCTTCGTAATCCTGGTAATTGCCTTCGAACCACACCACCTGGCTGTCGCCCTCGAAGGCCAGGATGTGGGTGGCGATGCGGTCCAGAAACCAGCGATCATGGCTGATTACCACGGCGCAGCCGGGGAATTCGTCCAAGGCTTCTTCCAGCGCCCGCAAGGTCTCGACGTCGAGATCGTTGGTCGGTTCGTCCAAGAGGATAACGTTGGCCGGTCGCGACAGCATCTTGGCCAGATGGACGCGGTTGCGTTCACCGCCGGACAGGATGCCGACCTTCTTCTGTTGGTCGGGGCCACGGAAGTTGAACAGGCCGGCATAGGCGCGGGAATTGATCTTGCGCCGGCCCAAATCGATTTCCTCCTGGCCGTCGGAAATTTCCTCGAACACCGTCTTGTCGGCGTTGAGGGTGTCGCGGCTCTGATCGACATAGCCCAGCACCACCGTCTCGCCGACGGTGAAGCTGCCGGCATCGGGCTTGTCGGCGCCGGTGATCATGCGGAACAGGGTGGTCTTGCCGGCGCCATTGGGGCCAATGATGCCGACGATGCCGCCCGGTGGCAGCTTGAAGTCGAGGTTCTCGAACAGCAGCTTCTCGCCGAACGCCTTGGACACGCCGGTGGCCTCGATCACCTTGCCGCCCAGACGCGGGCCGGGCGGGATCGAAATCTGGGCGCTGCCGGTGGCCTTCTCCTGGCTCTTGGCAACGAGATCCTCGAAGGCGTTGATGCGGGCTTTGCTCTTGGTCTGGCGCGCCTTGGGGCTGGCGCGAACCCATTCCAATTCATCGCGGATGGTGCGCTGGCGGGCGGATTCCTCTCGGGATTCCTGCTCCAGCCGCTTTTCCTTCTGCTCAAGCCAGGCGGTGTAATTGCCCTCGTAGGGGATGCCCTGGCCGCGGTCGAGTTCAAGGATCCAGCCGGTGACATTGTCGAGGAAGTAGCGGTCGTGGGTGACCATCACCACCGTGCCGGCGTAATCCTCGAGGTAGCGTTCCAGCCAGGCCACTGATTCGGCGTCCAGATGGTTGGTCGGCTCGTCCAGCAGCAGCATGTCGGGATGGGACAGCAGCAGGCGGCAGAGCGCGATGCGGCGTCGCTCGCCGCCCGACAGCTTGGTCACGTCGGAATCACCGGGCGGGCAGCGCAGGGCGTCCATGGCGATTTCGATTTTGCGCTGAATGTCCCAGGCGTCGAGATGGTCGATCCGCTCCTGCAATTCGCCCTGCTCGGCGATCAGCGCGTTCATCTCGTCGTCGGTCAGCTCCTCAGCAAAGCGGGCCGAAACCTCGTCGAAGCGATCGAGCAGCGCCTTGGTTTCGGCAACCGCCTCCATCACGTTGCCCAGCACGTCCTTGGCCGGATCGAGCTGCGGCTCCTGGGGCAGGTAGCCCACCTTGGCGCCCTCGGCCGACCAGGCCTCGCCGCTATATTCCTTGTCGATCCCCGCCATGATCTTCAACAGCGTCGATTTACCCGCGCCGTTGGCCCCAAGCACGCCGATCTTGGCGCCCGGCAGGAAACTCAGCCATAGCCCTTTGAGTATCTCCTTGCCGCCCGGATAGGCCTTGGAGAGATTCTTCATCACGTAGATGTATTGATACGCGGCCATGGGACCTCCGCCTTTGGGCAGGGATGATGTAGGGGATCAGAGGCGGTTAGTAGTCCGCCCGGAAGATGCCGTCAAGCACGGGGAGGAGGGCGCCCTGGCCGCATTTGGGTCTAGGCTGGCGATTGTGCCCTGTGTATCCTGCTATCAACTGGCATTCGCGCCCTTCGCTGGATCGGAAGAAGCATGAACGCGACCGCGTTCGGTGGCAAACCGCAGGAAGTGATTACGCCGGAGAGTCTTCTCTTCGACGCGGCGGAGCGCATCGGCCGCATCCGCGACGGCCGAATGGCGTTGCATATCCATCTGTCGCGCCTGCAGCCGCAGAATCGCGAGGAAAATAAGGTCCGCATCGCCTTCCGCCTGTTCGAAGGCATGGTCGATATCTTCCACGGCCAGATCTTTCTGCTGACCAGCATGGACATCATGCTGATCTGCAAGGATGCCCGCTTGGCCGATCTTGACGCCATCGTCTACAAGCTGAAGGCGCTGTTCAACAAGGACCCGCTGGCCTATTCCGACGAGATCGAGGGCCAGGCCGGCTTCGCCAGCGTCTATGACCTGTCGGCCCATTACGAGGATTTCCTGGCTCTCTGCGCCCAATTGGTGCCAGAGGCCAAGAAGCTGAAGGCCAATCAGCAGGCCGCCGCCCAGATCCAGGAACTGGATGCCAAGTCGCTGGTCCGGGTGCTGTCCGGTATTGGTGGCTCGAAGATCGCCAGCGCGCTGCGCCGCCAGCCCTGCGTCCGCATCACCGACGACAACACCGCCGAGGTGATGTTCCAGGAATTCTATATGTCGATCGCCGAGCTGCAGAAGGAGCTCGCCCCCGACGTCAACCTGCTGTCCAATCGCTGGCTGTTCCAGCATTTGTCGCAGGTGCTCGATCTCAAGGTGCTGGAGGCGCTGCAATCGGCTGGGTTCCAGCGGCTGCCGGCCGCCTACTCGCTCAATCTGAACATGTCGACAGTGGAAAGCCCGATGTTCCGGCGTTTCCACGCTTCGCTCGGCAACAATGCCGGGTTGTTCGTCGAATTCCAGTTGGCCGACATTTTCAGCAATCTCGACACCTTCTTCCGCGTCCGCGACGACCTCAAAGCCAAGGGCATCGGCACCGTGCTGGACGGCATGAACAGCATCACCTTGGAATTCCTCGACGCTGAACTCTACGAGACCGATTTCGTCAAGGTCAGTTGGAGCGGCGACATGGCCAATGACATCATCACCGCCGATCTGACCAACGCCCTGGGGCCGGTCGGCTTCGATCACGTCATCCTGTCCCGCTGCGACAGCGAGGCCTCGATCGAATGGGGCCTTGATCGGGGCATCCGCCACTTCCAGGGTCGCTATCTCGATTCCATGGTGGCGGCGGTGACCATGACCCATTGCGACAAGGCGGCGGCTTGCACGCTGAACCAGTGCAATGCTCGGCATGCCGTCATTTCCGGGCCGTTGCGCGGCGAATGCGGCAATAACGAGATGCTGGATTCCTTTCCCTCGCTGCGGGCGATCCGCTGATGCAGAACGTCCCCGCCTCGGCTCTGACCAACGCCGCGCTCAGTCAGGAAAACCTGCTGATCGATTATTTGCAGCGTTTGGAGCGTCACCGTCGCGACCGCCGGGCGGTTCACATCCACCTGTCGCAATTGCAGCCGGTCAATCGCCGCGACAACCACATGCGCATCGCCGCCGGCTCGTTCGAGAGCATGGTCAAGCTGTTGCAGGCCCAGGCCTTCACCCTGGCCAATGCCGATTTGATGGTGATCTACAAGGCCTCGGCCCAGGACGAGGTCGAGGCGGCCATCGTCAGGCTGCGCTACCTGTTTTCCGACGACCCGCTGATCGTCAATGACGGCCTTGATCGCGTTTTCTGCGACTGGTACTCGCTTGATCGCGAATACGAACAGGTCATCGAACTGGCCCAAACCCTCCTGCGCGAGGAACAGGCCCGCCTGCGCGCGGTGCAGGAAAAGGCCGGCATGGAGGCCCGCGACAGCCGGCCCAAGGGCACCGCCTTCACCCCCGATCTGCTGGTGCGCACCGAGGCCGCCCTGTTCCAGGCCGACCTGGCCAATTTGATGCGTCGCCAAGCGGTGTGTGCGGTGGTCGGTCAGTCTCCGCCCCAGCCGGTATTCCACGAATTGTTCATCTCGATTGGCGACATGCGCCAGGTGATGATGCCATCGATCAACGTCGCCTCCAGCCCGTGGCTGTTCCAGGAACTGACCGAGACGCTCGACCGCCGGGTGCTGTCGTTGCTGAACAAGCACGATGACCGTACGCTCGAAAACGACATCAGCATCAATCTCAACGTCGCCACCATTTTGTCCCCGCAATTCCTGACCTTCGACGACAACATCAAGGCGGGCGCACGCGGCACCATCGTGCTGGAATTGCAGAAGGTGGATATCTTCGCCGATCTCGGCGCTTATCTGTTCGCCCGCGACTTCGCCCATGACCGCGGCTATCGCATCTGCATCGATGGCTTGACCTATTCGATGCTGCCCTTCGTCAACCGCGAGCGCCTGGGCGCCGATCTGATCAAGCTGGTGTGGGAACCCTCGCTGCTCGAGGAAAAGGACAAGAAGACCGACGCACTCCGGCGCATCGGCGTCACCCGCATCATTCTGTGCCGCTTCGATACGCCGTCTTCCATCGAATACGGGCATTCGGTCGGCATCACCCTGTTCCAGGGCCGCCACATTGAGGCGATGCTGGCCGAGGAAAGCCGTCGCCGCGGCACCGCCCGGAATACCCGCCAACGATGAGCGCTGCCGCCATCGAGGTGAAGGACCTCTCGAAGAGCTTCGGGTCG
>Ga0316222_1003843_pt1 | contig 14332 bp, 13 predicted proteins | sample TBH18011metaG_FD_206008 | JGI IMG/M metagenome (GOLD analysis project Ga0316222, IMG submission 206008) | Freshwater microbial communities from Trout Bog Lake, Wisconsin, USA - TBH18011 | ecosystem: Environmental > Aquatic > Freshwater > Lake > Hypolimnion/Profundal zone | place: USA: Wisconsin...
TGCCTGGCACTGATGAGGTTGATACTCAGCCTACGTTGGGGTTTCAGCGCGTGATCCAGCGCGCGATCATGCATGTGCAATCAACCTCAAATGGCAAGAAGGAGGTAACCGGCGCAAATGTGCTGGTGGCCATTTTTGGGGAGAAGGATTCGCACGCTGTGTACTTTTTGCAGCAGCAGGGAGTTACCCGTTTGGATGTGGTGAACTTTATTAGCCATGGAGTGCGCAAAGATCAGGCTGAGCATGTGAAGCCAGCAGACCCTGCACAAGAGGCCGAAGAGTCTGCTTCCGGCGGGAAGGAAAGTCCGCTTGAGCAGTACACACAGAACCTCAATACGATGGCCCGTCAAGGAAAGATAGATCCCCTCATCGGGCGGGAAAGTGAAGTAGAGAGAGTTATTCAAGTGCTCTGTCGTCGTCGCAAAAATAATCCTTTATTGGTTGGTGAGGCCGGTGTTGGAAAAACAGCAATTGCTGAAGGCTTGGCTTGGCGGATTGTAAAAGGGGATGTGCCTGATATTTTGGCTGATGCAACGGTGTATTCATTGGATATGGGTGCGCTATTGGCGGGAACCAAATACCGAGGTGATTTTGAGCAGCGCTTGAAGAGTGTTTTGAAGTCGCTCAAAGATAGTGCGCACGGCATTTTGTTTATTGATGAGATTCATACCCTCATTGGTGCCGGCGCTGCTTCTGGTGGAACGCTCGATGCTAGCAATCTGCTGAAGCCTGCTCTCTCCAATGGCCAGCTCAAATGCATTGGGGCAACGACCTTTACGGAGTACCGCGGTATTTTTGAGAAAGATGCCGCATTGTCTCGTCGCTTTCAAAAGGTTGATGTGGTTGAGCCAACCGTTGATCAAACTGTGCAAATTTTACGCGGTCTAAAGTCGCGTTTTGAAGAGCACCACAGCGTCAAATATGCAGCAGCAGCATTGGTGGCAGCAGCAGAATTGTCCTCACGCTATATTAATGACCGTCACCTGCCAGATAAGGCGATTGATGTGATTGATGAGGCTGGGGCGGCACAACGAATTCTGCCAAAGTCCAAACAGAAAAAAACCATTGGGCGTCCTGAGATTGAGGAGATTGTGGCAAAGATAGCGCGCATACCACCCCAATCGGTTACGGTCGATGACCGCAGTAAATTGCAAACCTTAGACCGCGATATTAAGAGTGTGGTCTTTGGGCAAGATCCTGCAATTGAAGCGCTAGCAAGCGCCATCAAAATGACGCGTGCTGGCCTTGGGAAGATTGATCGTCCGATCGGCTCATTCCTGTTTTCAGGCCCCACTGGGGTTGGTAAGACAGAAGTTGCCAAGCAACTCGCCTATATTTTGGGAATTGAATTATTGCGTTTTGATATGTCTGAGTATATGGAGCGTCATGCGGTTAGTCGTTTAATCGGGGCGCCTCCGGGTTATGTTGGCTTTGATCAGGGCGGACTCTTGACGGAGGCTGTTAACAAGAAGCCACATTGCGTTCTCTTGCTTGATGAGATTGAAAAGGCCCATCCAGACATTTTTAACATTCTGCTGCAAGTAATGGATCACGGGACACTAACCGATAACAATGGCCGTAAAACCGATTTCCGAAATGTCATCATTATTATGACGACGAATGCGGGTGCGGAGGCGATGCAAAAATCAACCATTGGCTTTACCAATGCGCGTGAGTCGGGTGATGAGATGGCGGATATTAAGAAATACTTTACGCCGGAGTTCCGTAACCGTTTGGATGCCATCGTTTCCTTCAAGGCGCTTGATGAAACCATCATCATGCGGGTGGTTGATAAGTTCCTGATGCAGTTGGAGGAGCAGCTCCATGAGAAGAAGGTTGATGCTACCTTTAGTGCAGCATTGCGCGCTCACCTTGCCAAACATGGTTTTGATCCTTTGATGGGTGCAAGGCCGATGCAGCGGATTATTCAAGACACCGTTCGCAAGGCCTTGGCTGATGAGTTGCTTTTTGGGCGATTGGCGCAAGGCGGAGCGGTTGCAGTCGATATTGATGCGGATGGCAAGGTGCTTTTGGATTTTGAGGCACCGGCAGTTCCTGGAAAATTACCTAAAACGGACGTGGCGCCTGCCGAGGAGATTTAAAGTTCGATGCAATGTTGTCTGGATGAAAACAAAGCCACCTTCGGGTGGTTTTGTTTTTGACATGCTGTCAACGCGGTCATTTCAAGGGGCGTTAAATGACTAATGACGGCAATAAATAGACATACCCAGGAGGTAAAGATGAGAAAAATCCTCGCATCTGTTTTGATAATCGGAGTTCTTGGTGGCATGATTGCACCCGCTAGCGCTCAGGGCTGGAGGGGTGGTTACGGTGGATGGCATGGGGCTTGGGCGCCTTACGCAGTAGGTATTGCGACGGGCGCGGTGATCGCCAATGCATACTACCGCCCTGCGCCAATCTACTACGCACCTGCGGCCTATCAAATGGTGCAAAGAACCGCTGCATACTGCCCCGAGAACGGCCTGTACTATCCGCAAACTCAAGCCTGCCCTAGTGGCTGGCGGCAGGTGGCGTATTAGTTTCGGCCGGTACTTCCAAAGCCGCCAGTGCCTCGACTGCTTTCCGTAAATTCTTCGACGACCTTGAGCTCAACTTGTTGAATGGGCATGATTACTAGCTGAGCCAAGCGTTCCATTGGTTCAAGTTTGAAGGGGGTGCTTCCACGGTTCCAGGTGCTCACCATGAGTTGTCCCTGGTAATCTGAGTCGATCAATCCAACTAAATTTCCTAAAACAATTCCGTGCTTATGTCCTAGCCCAGAACGGGGGAGGATGAAGGCTGCATAACGTGGATCTTCGACATAAATGGCTAGTCCAGTAGGCACTAGGACAGTCTGGCCCGGGGAAATTTCAATTGCCTCATCAATGCAGGCTCGTAGATCTAGGCCGGCGCTGCCTGGGGTTCCATATGTTGGTAATTGCGAACGCATCCGCTCATCGAGAATTTTGACTTGTAAAGATTGCATGCAGTTTCCGGATACGAATAAATAAAATGAATAAAAAGAGGGGGTATATCTAGGGGATTTTCTTAGCTACGAGTTGAATGAGTTGGCGGGCTAGGGCAAGTTTTTCAGCTTTCGCAAATTTTTTGCTACCAGACTCATCAATCACTAAGAGTTGATTAAGATCGCTCCCAAAGGTGTCGGGGCCAATGTTCCCAACAATCATGGGAATGCCTTTGCGTTTACGCTTTTCATTCGCGTGCTCGACTAAATTGGTCGACTCGGCGGCAAATCCAACGCAATAGGGGTGCCGTTTTCCAGTCTGAGTCTTAGCTGATTGTGCAAAATCTAACAGAATATCTGGGTTGGCTACAAACTCAATCGATGGTGCTTTTCTGCTCTGACGTTTAATTTTTTGTTTGGCGGGTTTGGCAATGCCCCAGTCGGCCACAGCAGCAACAGCAAAGAACAGATCATAGTCGGTGGATTGGAGGGTTGCGTCATGCATTTCTTGGGCGCTGACGACATTGCTGCGGGTAATGTTCCCTGTTGCTATTAAGGGTGTTTCAAGATGACAAGGGCCGGCGATTAAATGCACCTGGGCACCGGCTTCTACGGCAGCGCGTGCAATAGCAAATCCCATCTTGCCTGAACTGTGATTCGTAATGCCTCGCACGGGATCAATCGCCTCAAAGGTGGGGCCAGCGGTAATGAGTACGCGTTTCCCGAGTAAAGATTTTTTCTGAAAGAAGGCAATGAGTTGTTCGGTGATTTCAGCCGGTTCAAGCATACGGCCCATACCCACTTCGCCGCAAGCCTGAAATCCACTTGCTGGCCCCAGTAATGAGATGCCATCTGTCTGTAATCTTTGAACGCTACGCTGAGTCGCGGGGTGCTCCCACATTTGGCGATTCATGGCGGGCGCAAGTAAAAGAGGGCAGTCGCGCGCTAGGCATAACGTACTTAAGAGATCATCTGCCAGCCCTAAAGAGAGTTTTGCCATTAGATCTGCACTTGCAGGTGCGATGAGTATGGCATCGGCTGCTCTTGAAAGCTCTATGTGCGCCATATTATTGGGAATGCGATCATCCCATTGACTTGTATAAACCGGGTTGCCGGTAAGAGCTTGCATTGTGGTTGGAGTGACAAACTGTAGCGCAGCTTTTGTCATCACCACCTGAACCGATGCGCCCTCTTGCATCAACAAGCGAGCAAGTTCTGGTGTTTTATAGGCGGCGATGCCCCCTGAGACAGCTAAAACGATTTTCTTATTCAAAAGTGATTGCATGGCAGGAGCTTAACGGGGTTATGATGATTTGCCAAATACCTTACGTATCTCAGCCAAAATAATTAGCGCAGCTCCTAGGCAAATGGCGCTATCAGCCAGGTTGAAGGCGGGCCAATGCCAGGTGGCGTAATGTAAGTCAATAAAGTCTACGACAGCACCATAGCGAATGCGATCTAACACATTGCCAAGTGCGCCCCCTAAGATTAGGCTGAGGGCCCAAGAGAGTAGTTTTTCATGTTGGGTTTTACGCAAGGTCAACACGATATACAGTGCGGCGACTAACCCAAGGATGGTAAAGAACCAGCGTTGCCAACCGGAACCTTGGGCTAAAAATGAGAATGCAGCACCTGGGTTAAAAAGTAGTAGCCAGTTCAGAAATGGCAAGACCTCTTCTGGGCGCCCTAATGGTAAGGTGCTCAGCACCAGAATTTTGCTGGCCTGATCCAAGAGGATCACCAGTGCGGCAATCGCCAGGGGGCGTTTGATGGAGGGCACAGCGGAAGTGGGCTGCATTATGCAAAGGAACGGCTCTCACCGCCCTCAAACAGATTGCTAATGCATCGCCCGCATAGCTCTGGGTGTTCCATATGCTGGCCAACATCTTGGGTGTGGTGCCAGCATCTCCCACATTTTTTAAACTGACTGGCGCGAACCAGCACCTCTAACTCTCCCGTAGTGGGTTCTACTGTTGCGCTAGAGGTAATGGTGACAAAGCGCAAGTCATTTCCAAGGGAGTGGAGTAAAGCAAAATCTGCTGCCGCTGCCTTGATGACAAGTTCTGCTTGCAGTGACGATCCAACATGACCTGCCTCACGCTCAATCTCAATTGCTTTAGTGATGTCCGACCGAATTGCGCGAATGCGATTCCATTTGGCAAGTAACTCCGTAGCATTTTCAATTTTTGGGAAAGCCTCAAATTCTTCCATGAAGATCGATTCAGGGGCGGTCTTAATAGCGCTTTGCGCAAGTGATTGCCAGGCCTCCTCTGCTGTAAATGACAGGAATGGGGCTAGCCACTTCAAGAGATTGCGGGTAATGTGGAAAAGCGCATTTTGCGCTGCACGCCGATCCATTGAATTGGGCGCACTGGTATAGAGTCGGTCCTTGAGGATGTCTAGGTAGAAACCACCCAAATCCTCAGAGCAGAAGGTGAGCATGCGTGAGACTGCAGGGTGAAATTCATAGACTGTGTAGTGAGCTTTAATTTCCTCTTGTAATTGATTAGCCAGGGCAACTGCATAACGATCAATTTCTAACCATTGCTCAGGTGGCAAGGTGTCTTTGGTGGGATCAAAATCTGATAGATTGGCCAATAAGAAGCGCAGCGTATTGCGAATGCGACGATAACTTTCAACTACGCGTTTCAAAATTTCATCAGAAATGGTCATTTCACCAGAGTAGTCTGTTGAAGCAACCCAGAGCCGAATAATTTCCGCACCCAATTTATCGGCCACCTGTTGTGGGGCAATCACGTTCCCAACAGACTTGCTCATCTTGCGGCCTTGACCATCAACGGTAAAGCCATGGGTGAGCAGCGCTTTATAGGGTGGCTTGCCATCCAGCATGGAGCCAGTGAGCAATGAGGAGTGAAACCAACCGCGATGCTGGTCGGAGCCTTCGAGGTAGAGATCCGCTAACCGACCCTCGGGGGTTTCGGCTTCAGGGCGATAGAGTTCATGGCGATGGGATCCGCGAATCACATGCCAGTGCGTGGTGCCAGAGTCAAACCATACGTCTAAAGTGTCACGATTTTTTTCGTATTGGGCGGCTTCATCACCGAGTAACTCACTTACTTCAAGTTTTTGCCAGGCCTCAATGCCTTCTTTTTCAACGCGCTGAGCAACTTGTTCAAGCAACTCAACCGTGCGTGGATGAGGCTCGCCACTTTCTTTGTGAACAAAGAAGGCCATCGGTACACCCCACTGACGTTGTCGCGACAAGGTCCAGTCAGGGCGATTGGCGATCATGCTGTGTAAGCGCTGTTTCCCCCAGGCTGGGAAAAAGGCAGTATTTTCAATACCCGCAAGTGCGGTTTCCCGTAACGAGGGTTTGCCGTCAGTTGGTTTCTTGTCCATACTCGCAAACCATTGAGAGGTGGCGCGATAAATGATGGGGGATTTGTGACGCCAACAATGCATATACGAATGGGTATAGCTTTGATCTTTGAGCAGACTGCCGGCTTCGCGCATTGCCTCAACAATCTTCGGATTGGCTTTCCAAATATATTCATTGGCAAAGAGGGGGAGCCAAGAGGCGTACACGCCATTACCCATTACTGGATTCAGAATATCTTTATCGGCTAGTTGGTGGGCCTTGCAGGACTTAAAGTCTTCTTCGCCGTACGCAGGAGCCGAGTGAACAATACCAGTGCCAGTGTCGAGGGTGACATATTCAGCTGGATAGATTGGCGAGAGGCGACGGTATCCTTCATGCAAGGAAGCAAGCGGATGCCAAAAGGAAATATTTGCCAATTGACTGCCTAAGCAGTTTGCTATCACCTTCCCTTCAAGGCCATAATTTTCTAGGCAGGTTTGTACTCTATCTTGTGCAAGAATCAGTAGCTTGTCTCCTGCATCAACCAATGCATAAGTGAGTTCAGGGTGAACATTTAATGCCTGGTTAGCTGGGATTGTCCAGGGGGTGGTGGTCCAGATAACTGCCATGCCTGGTTTTTGAGGAATGCTGGTTAGACCAAAGGCACTTGCCAATTGCTCGCGCTGCGCATCATCAAATGCAAAACCAACATCAACGGTAGGATCGGTTTTGTCTTGGTATTCCACTTCAGCCTCTGCTAAGGCAGAACCGCAATCAAAACACCAGTTGACCGGCTTTAAGCCTCGGAATACATAGCCCTTCTCCCAGATCTTTCCGAGCGCACGAATTTCATCTGCTTCATTGCGGTAATTCATGGTGAGGTATGGGTTATTCCAGTCACCCAATACTCCAAGACGCTCAAAATCTTTCTTTTGTTTGTCGATCTGAATCTGTGCATAAGCACGAGCTTTAGCCTGCACTTCTGCAGTGGGTAAATTTTTGCCAAATTGCTTTTCAATCTGAATTTCAATTGGCATGCCATGGCAATCCCACCCTGGAACATAGGCTGCATCAAAGCCCATCAACCAGCGAGACTTCACAATCATGTCTTTCAAAATCTTATTGACCGCATGTCCAATGTGAATATCGCCATTCGCATATGGAGGACCATCGTGCAATATGAATTTTTCCTGAGATGCATGTGCTTTACGAATTTTTTCGTAAAGGCCGTTTTTTTGCCATTGCTCAACCCATTGAGGCTCGCGCTTGGCTAGATCTCCTCGCATAGGGAATGGTGTTTCTAAAAGATTGACGGGGTAGGAGTTTGTTTTTTCAGACATAGACTTTTTTCTGGAAATAATTTCTGGCTTGCTTTGCATCAGAGGCAATAGCGTGGGTAAGGGTCTCGAGGTTGTCGTACTTTTCCTCGTCACGGATTTTTTCTAAGAGCTCTACGGTGATAATTTTTCCGTAAACCGTTTGATTAAAGTCGAAGACATGGGTTTCAAGTAATACACGACCTTGATCTTCAATGGTTGGCCTAACACCTAGGCTTGCTACCGCCGGCAGAGGCTTGCCGCCTAAACCAAGAACTTGAGCAGCAAAGATGCCGCTAGTGGCTGGCTTGCGATGATGGAGGTGACTTGCTACCGCTATATTCAAAGTAGGAAAGCCCAGTTCACGCCCTAATTTTTGCCCATGAATGACGTGTCCCGATATCCCATAGGGACGTCCGAGTAAACGAGTGGCTAGAGTCATGTCGCCATTTGCTAGGGCAGTACGTAAAGCAGAGCTGGAAATACGTTCACCGTCTTCAAGAATGGTGTGAATGCTTGAGACACTAAAACCGAATTTTTTACCGGCCGCCTCAAGCGTAGCGAAATTTCCTGCGCGTTTAGCGCCATAGCAAAAGTCATCCCCAATCAAAATCCATTTTGCATTCAGACGTTTGACGAGAATCTCAGAAACAAATTCTTCGGGACTTAAGCGCGAAAAAGCGCTATTGAAATGCTCTACAACTACTCGATCAATTCCCATTTGAGAAAAAGCAGCCAATTTGTCACGCAGATTCAAAATGCGTGGGGGTGCTTGGTCTGGGGAAAAGAATTCCTTGGGGTGGGGTTCAAACGTCATGACGCAGCTGATTAATCTTCTTTCTGCTGCCCCTGCTTGTAATTGCTTCAGTAGGGCGCGATGACCCCTGTGCACGCCATCGAAATTACCGATGGTGAGAGCACATGCAGGTCCTGCAGAAAACTGGGTGGGGCCACGGAATACGTTCACTGGTCGCTTTCAGGGTAGCCTTCAATTATATTGTGGGCATGCTTTCTATCGTCACCTTAATCTCAGGCCGCGGCTCCAACCTCGAGGCCCTTGTTAAAACGGCTCAAAATGAGCACTGGTCAGCCCAATTTACGGGGGTGATTGCGAACCATTTTGATGCTCAGGGGCTTGATTTTGCTCGCTCCCAAGGTATACCGGCCTATGTCATTGACCATCACGATTATGACTCCCGCGAGTCATTTGATGCGGCCTTGATTGAGCAGATCGATCAATTGGGTGCCGATTTAGTGGTTTTAGCAGGGTTCATGAGAATTCTGACGCCAGCCTTTATTCGTCATTTTGCCGGGCGCTTGATCAATATTCATCCCGCCTTATTGCCAGATTTCCCGGGGCTTCGTACCCATGAGCGAGCCTTGGAGGCTGGAGTGGCTAGGCATGGGGCTACCGTGCATTTCGTCACGGAGGGCGTGGATCAGGGCCCGATCGTTTGCCAGGCGTCGGTGCCGGTGCTAAAAGGCGATAATCCAGAGATCCTCGGGGCTCGGGTTTTAATGGCTGAGCACCAGATTTATCCGCGGGCCGTAAAATGGTTTCTTGATGGACGATTGCGAATAGAAGGTAATCAAGTGATATTACAACCCCCAGAGTCGCAATTTTTTAAATTATGAGTACAGAACGTTCATCCCGCGGGACTGGTTCTCGATCGAGAGCGGGCTCCCGATCAAGCGACCATAAGAATTACGCGACCAAGTCTAAGGACCCCCTGCGCCGTCCAGAGCGACGAAATGCCAGCGGCAATTTAATTGCCCCGGTGGGCCAAAAGAATTTTTCAAATGCGAAGGCGCTTCCGCAGCACGCTATTCATTTAGAGCGTTTGCTGCCTGAGTTGCTCAGTTTTGAGCAGCCGGCAGACCGCGTAGTGAGTCGCTATTTTCGATCTGAGCCGCAATTGGGTAATCGGGATCGGGCATTGATCGCAGAGAGCGCCTTTGCGATTTTGCGACGTAAAAATGAGTTCTCGCAATTGGCTGTTAGCGGAGAGGGTTCGCAAGCTAGACGCCTAGCCTTATTGGGCTTGCTGTCCGCGTTGTCTGAAGGCGGGCTTGGTTCTGCCAATCGTTCTGAAAGTGCGATTGCAGATCTAGCGCATGTCCTTAAGCCCGGTGAGTATGAGTGGTTGCAGCATGTTTCCAAAATCGATCCAGAATCTTTAAATCCCCTGGTTCGCAATAATTTGCCTGAGTGGCTTTGGGAGGCTTTTGGAAAATACCCCGGTGAAGAGTCTCGTGAGGCTTTGGCAAAAGCCCTGATGCATCCAGCATTATTGGATTTGCGCGCAAACACGATCAAGATCACACGCGAGCAATTGCTTGAGCAAATGAATGCATTGGGCGGACGCTATCAAGCGATTCCTACGCCCTATGCACCTGATGGTGTGCGCATTATGGGCAAGCCTGCCTTGCAAAATACAGCCGGCTTTAAGGCGGGCATGTTTGAAGTGCAGGATGAAGGCAGCCAGCTATTGGCCTATTTGCTTGCACCTAAGCGTGGCGAGATGGTGGTAGATTTTTGTGCGGGGGCTGGTGGCAAAACCTTGGCAATTGGCGCACTCATGCGCTCCACAGGGCGCTTGTATGCTTTTGATACCTCTGAGCGTCGCTTAGCTAATTTAAAGCCAAGACAGGCTCGTAGCGGCTTGTCTAATGTCCATCCGGTGTGGATTGATAGCGAGAATGACGCCAAGATTAAGCGCTTGGCCGGGAAAATTGATCGCGTATTGGTTGATGCCCCTTGTAGTGGAATGGGTACTTTGCGCCGCAACCCGGATTTGAAGTGGCGTCAAACGCCCGCTGGAGTCTTGGAGTTGAATGAGAAACAGGCCAATATCTTGGCCTCAGCCAGTCGTTTGCTGAAGCCAGGAGGGCGCTTAGTCTATGCAACCTGCAGTCTGTTGCCTCAGGAGAACCAGGCTATTGCTGAAAGCTTTCTGCTAAAACACCCAGATTTTGAGGTGGTGCCAGCAGCTGATGTTCTTAAGCCATTGTTTCCAAAGGATAAAATGCCGATTGGCTGTAGTCAATATAATCCTTGGTGGCAACTGTGGCCCCATATTCATGGAACAGATGGCTTTTTTGGAGCTGTTTTCCAAAAAAAGAAATCGGATAAGGCACCAAAAGAAGCGGTTTAAATCCGTTCCAGCGCTTTAAAATAAGGGAGTTACCAACCTTTTTGGAATCCCTTTTTTGAATACAGCCTCATCCTCAGCTTTTGATTTGCTCCTAAGTGGCTTAGCCCATGGCTACTTGCATTGGTCTTGGTGGCAAATAGTCCTTTTTACCCTGCTTGTGACGCATATCACCATCGCTGGGGTTACTATTTTTCTGCATCGTTGTCAGGCACATCGCGCCCTAGATCTGCACCCCGTGATGTCACATTTTTTCCGATTTTGGCTGTGGTTAACCACAGGTATGGTTACCAAAGAATGGGCCGCTGTCCACCGCAAGCATCACGCTAAATGCGAGACCGTGGATGATCCCCATAGCCCACAAATCGTAGGCATTAATACAGTGCTGTCTCGCGGGGCGGAGTTATACAAAAAAGAAGCAGCGAATTCTGAAACGCTCAGTAAGTTTGGGCATGGCACGCCAGACGATTGGATTGAGCGTCATCTGTACTCCAAGTTTTCTTGGCAAGGAGTTGCCTTGATGTTAATCATTGATGTGTTTTTATTTGGTGCGATTGGTTTGACGGTATGGGCAGTGCAAATGCTGTGGATTCCGATTACGGCGGCTGGCATTATTAATGGGATTGGTCACTATTGGGGTTATCGCAATTTTGACTGTGAGGATGCTTCTACCAATATTTTTCCATGGGGCATCTTGATTGGTGGCGAAGAACTACACAACAATCACCATACATTTGCAACCAGCGCCAAACTCTCTAACAAATGGTATGAGTTTGATATTGGTTGGCTATACATTCAGATGATGAGTGCAGTTGGTTTGGCAAAGGTGAAGAAGACCCCGCCTAAGCCAGTGCTTAGTGACTTGCGTCCGGCTGATCAAAGCACCTTGGAGGCCATCATTGCTAATCGCTATGAAGTGATGGCGCGCTATAGCAAAACATTGCGCAATTTCTTTAGTAATGAAGTGGCGCACATGCAGATCTTGGCGACGCACCTTAGCGATGCGCGTTCATGGTTGTGCAGAGATGAAGCGCGCTTAACCGCAGAGCAGAAAGAGAAACTGGAGGAGTTGCTGGCAAGTAACACTCAGTTACGGAAGATGGTTGAGATGCGTCGAGATTTACAGGCGCTGTGGGGTCGCTCAAATGCTACTGGCGATCAATTGTTGGCTCAATTGCATTCTTGGTGCCAGCGTGCCGAGGATAGCGGCTTAGCTAGTCTGCGTGAGTTCTCATTACGCTTACGACGTTACGCTTAAGTCTTTTATGCTCAGCCATTGAGCTGAGGAAAATAAAAAACCCGCAGACTGCGGGTTTTTTATTTTGAGCTTTAGTAAGTGTTAATGGTGAACTTACTTGAGCTTTGTTTCTTTGTAAGCAACATGCTTGCGAATGGTTGGATCAAATTTCATGATCTCCATTTTCTCAGGCTTGGTGCGCTTGTTTTTTGAAGTGGTGTAGAAGTGACCAGTACCAGCTGATGACTCTAATTTGATTTTTTCTCTGCCGCCTTTAGCCATTTGTGCGCTCCTTAAATTTCGCCACGTGCACGAAGATCAGACAAAACAGCATCGATGCCATTTTTGTCGATAACGCGCAAACCAGCGTTGGTTAAGCGCAAGCTAACCCAACGGTTTTCAGATTCAACCCAAAAGCGACGGTTTTGCAAATTCGGCAAAAAGCGACGCTTCGTTTTATTGTTTGCATGGGAAACATTATTGCCAACCATCGGCTTTTTCCCAGTGACTTGGCAAACTTTTGCCATGACGGACTCCATAAATTGCGAAAAGAAAAGATTGTATCAGGCTAGGGCAGGTTTTATCTAGCCCTAATTCACTTAGTTATCAGCGATTTTTCCAATAAATGCTGGGTAGAGTGTGAATTTACTTAATAAGTTAGTAATTACTATCGTTATAACTCTTTTTTTATAAGACCTGAATCAGAAAATGAGAAGAATCCGCTGCCACTGACAATGCAGTGATCCAAGAGGGGAATATCTACCAATTGCAGGGCCTTTATGAGTGTTTTGGTTAACTCTTGATCGGCATCGCTTGGAAGGGGATTGCCGCTTGGGTGGTTGTGGGCCACGATGATCGCACTGGCATTCCTAAAGAGGGCCTCTTTGAGCACTTCTCGGGGGTAGACGGCTGTCTGGGTAATGGAGCCTCGAAACAGCTCTTGGCACTCAATTAGTCGGCAGCGAGAGTCGAGGTAGAGGCATAGAAAGACTTCGTGGGGTAGGCGTCCAATTTTGGCCTGCAAGAACTCACGCACATGGCTGGGGGAGGAGAAGATTGAGTCATGCGCTAGACCCTCCTCTAGGCTGCGTTTAACCAATTCATGGGCTGCCTGTATTTGCGACCATTTTGAGAGCCCAATTCCATGAAAGCGAGTTAATTCCTCGGGGGTGCAGCTCAGAAGGCGCGGCAAACTGCCAAACTGATGCAGTAAATCTTCAGCTAGAGTGACGGCACTCTTTCCTTTTACCCCCACTCGCAGGAAGATGGCTAATAATTCAGCGTCGCTAAGGGCATGGGCACCCTGAGAGCGCAACTTTTCTCGAGGCTGCTCTTCTTTTGGCCACGCAGATATCGGAGAATCCATATTAGGCAGCGGTCTAGATACAATTACCTTATGACTACGCTTACGGTTTTGCCCAACTCCTATTTGACCCTCAACTATCGGCTCACTTTGCCCAATGGGGAGGATTACATCAATACGTTTAGTGACCGCCCTGCGACGGTGTTGATGGGGTCTGGACAATTTGCGCCTTGTTTTGAAAAGGTGTTGTTGGGTCTGGCAGTGGGAGAAAAGAAAAGTGCCTTATTGCCGCCTGCAGAAAGTTTTGGCGAACGCAAGGAAGACTTGGTGCAGTGGGTATCGTTGCAGGCACTGAGAGAGGGACGTGAAGACGATGTTGAATTTAAGCCGGGCGATGTCATTGAATTTAATGCGCCTGGTGGCGCTCAATATGCTGGAGTACTGCAATCGATCAATGAAGAGGGTGCGTGGTTTGATTTCAATCATCCTCTGGCGGGGCGGGCAGTCACTTTCGAAGCACAAATTGTTGCTATCTTGTAAATGACTGACCAGGCATCGATGAGCTCTTCCGAAACAGCAGAAATATTGATGGCTCAGCCACGCGGCTTTTGTGCTGGTGTGGATCGCGCTATCAATATTGTGAATGAAGCTTTGAATCGATTTGGTGCGCCTATCTATGTGCGTCACGAGATTGTGCATAACGCTTATGTCGTTAATGGCTTGCGCGATAAAGGCGCTATATTCGTTGATGAATTGCATGAAGTTCCTAAGGGTGGAATTGTTGTGTTTAGTGCGCACGGAGTTTCCAAAGAGGTGCGACAAGATGCTCAAGAGCGGGGCTTGCAGGTATATGACGCAACATGCCCGTTGGTGACGAAAGTGCATCTTGAAGTCGTCAAGATGTGCCAGGACGGCTTCACGGTTCTCATGATTGGTCATGCTGGACACCCTGAGGTAGAGGGCACGATGGGGCAAGTTAAAGCAGGCGTCTTTTTGATTGAGAAGGTGGCTGATGTTGAGCATTTGCCATTTGCGCCTGA
>Ga0316222_1003844_pt1 | contig 14320 bp, 14 predicted proteins | sample TBH18011metaG_FD_206008 | JGI IMG/M metagenome (GOLD analysis project Ga0316222, IMG submission 206008) | Freshwater microbial communities from Trout Bog Lake, Wisconsin, USA - TBH18011 | ecosystem: Environmental > Aquatic > Freshwater > Lake > Hypolimnion/Profundal zone | place: USA: Wisconsin...
ACTTATCCAAAAGAAGTAATCGCGCAGTTTTCAACCTGTAACTTTCAACATTCAACTAACAACTAATTCATGAGCGTCCTCATCGTCGGCACCACTGCACTCGATTCCATCAAAACCCCCACCAAGGAAAATCCGCGTTTGCTCGGCGGCTCGGCCAGCCACGCGGCGGTCGCGGCTAGTTTTTTTTCCAAGGTGAAACTCGTCGGCGGCGTGGGCGAAGATTTTCCACCGAAATACATCCAGCTTTACAAGAAACACAAAATTGACCTCGCCGGATTGCAGATTTTGCCGGGCAAAACCTTTCACTGGTCCGGCGAATACGAGGTCAACATGAACAACCGCCGCACGCTCGCGACGGAACTCGGCGTCATCGAGACTTTCCAGCCAAAACTGCCGGACGCCTACCGCACCGCGCCGTTCGTGCTGCTCGGCAACATCGCACCGGCGCTGCAACTTTCCGTGCTCGACCAAATGAAAAAGCCGAAGTTCGTCGTGGCCGACTCGATGGATTTGTGGCTGAACATTGCGCTGCCGGATTTGCTCAAGCTGCTCAAGCGCGTGGACGGTTTTGTGCTGAACGACAGCGAGGCCGAACTGTTGACGAAGGAAGATAATCTTTTCCGCGCGCTAAAAAAAATCCACGCGCTCGGCCCGAAATACGTCATCATCAAAAAAGGTTCGCACGGCTCGGTGCTGTCCGGGCCAAAGGGCAATTTCATCTGCCCCGCCTATCCGCTGCACACCGTTGAAGACCCGACTGGCGCGGGCGATTCGTTCGTCGGCGGGCTGATGGGCTGGCTCGCGAACGCGCGCGGGCCGGTGGAGAAAAACATCCGCCGCGCGATGGTTTATGGCAGCGTCACCGCGTCCTTCTGCTGCGAAGGTTTTGGCCTGAACGCGACCGTCAAGGCCACCCGCAAAGCCATTGAGCAGCGCGTGAAGGAACTGGAAAAACTGACGCGCTTTTAATTTACGATATTCGATTTACGATTTACGCGATCCCTTGCCAATCGGCGCGTAAATCGTCATTCGTAAATCGTAAATTCAGGAGACAAACTTCGGCTCGAAAACTTGGCCGAGATTGTGTTTGCGGAGCAGTTCGCAGAATTTCGCGATGGCGCGCTTCTCGTCCTCGCCCAGATGGTAGTGAATGTGCCACTCGAAATAATCGCGCCGAAAATCCGCGTCGAATTCCTCGCGCGTCTCGATGATGTGCTCCATCGTCTCCATGCCGAAATGTTTCGCTGCGCGCAGTTCGTGGCGCAGTTCCCGGTTCTCAATTCCCCGCCGCAGCGCCCAGACCGCATAAACAAAGGGCAAATTCGTCATCTCCGTCCACGCGCTGCCAAGGTCAAAGATTTCATATGAATGTTTTGACCGCTGAAATTCAATCGCGCGGTCGCCGATGAGTAAGACAAAATCCTTTTCCTTCGCCGCCTCGTAACTTTCCAGCGGCAGAAATTTTGGAAACAAATTTCTCTCCGCCAGCAGCACTTTCAGCAGGTTCACGCTGGTCAGCGACGCGGTGTCGCAGAAAACTTCCGTCACTTCGGCCAGCGGTTTTTTGTGCGTGAGCAGCACGCTGTAAACCTCGCCCAGCGACGCGATGGCGATGCCGTCGAGAATGTCGTAGCGGTCGTTGAGCAAAACCTCGGTGATGCTGACCAGCGCGGCGTCCAGTTCATCGCGGCGCAGCATTTCGGCCAGCTTGGACGGCGTGGCAAAAATGAGTTCGCCCGGTAAATCGCGCGTGAGCGGCGCGGCGTTGAGAAACGGCACGGAGCCGATGCGAAAGTTTTTTTCAGCGCCGGCCATGGCGATTACTTCGCCTCAAGGTCGAGGTTGCGGCGTTGGAGCGCGCTGCCCTCGGCGGCGGCGAGGTTGGCGAGCGCCTCGTTGTAATTGGCGAGCGCGCGGATTTCCTGCGAGCGGGCGGAAGTCAGGTTGTTTTGTAATTGCAGCACGGTGAAGGTGGTGCTTTTGCCGGCGGCATATTTGCCTTGCTCGGCGTTGAGCGCGGCCTCAGCGTAGGTGTGGGCCTTTTGCGTGGCGTCCACGCTTTCCCAAGCGGACTGCGCGGCTTTCACGGCGTTGTCAATTTCCACCATGACGTTTTGTTCGAGTTGCTTGAGCCGGAGCAGCAGTTGTTTTTCCGTCGCGCGACCGGAGTTCAGATTGTTGCGCGCCTTGGCGTTGCTCAACGGGATGGAAAACTGCGCGCCGTAGCTGTAAAATGGCCGGTTGGCCGTGCCGTATTGGTCAAAGGTGTCGTTGAAGCCGCGCCCCGCGCCGTTGTAACCGAAGCTACCCACGAGGTCGAGCTGCGGAAAAAGCTGGTTGCGGAAAAATTTCAACTGGATGCCCTGCTGCTCGACATTCAGCCGCGCCTGCAACAAATCGGGACGCCCGGTCATGCCCTTGCTCCAACTGTCCTGCACGTCAAACAACTGCCGCTCGGCGGTCAGCGTGGCGGTCGGTTCAATTTCCACGTCGTGCCACTGGACATAGGCATCGGTCAGCAGATTCTTCAAGGTGTTCTGATCCACGGACAACGTGTTTTGCGCGGCAATCAGATTCGCGCGGCTCTGCGCCATTTGCGCCTCGTCCTGCTCAATTGTCCCGCCGCGTTCGGCGACCACCTTGATTTGCACGCGCTGGTTGTCATCGTGCAACTGCGTCTCCGCGAGCGTGAGCGCCGCCTGCTGCACTTTCACATTTTCGCGGGCGTAAATCAGTTCGTAATAGGCATTCTCCACCGCCGTCACCGTGGTGATGATCTGCTGGCGCAAACCTTGTTCGGAAAATTGCAGCCGGTTTTTTGCGACGGAAATCGTCAGGCGGGGGGCATCAATCCAGAAATTTTTCAGCAGCGGCTGCGTCACCGTCACGCCAATCTGGCCACCGGAATTTTCCGGGCTGTTGCCGGTGGTGTCCCGGACGTTGCCAAACAAATCATAGCTCATGCCCGATGGCAGCGATCCGCCCAGACCGGTCGTAAAATAATTATCGTCGGTAACCGGCACGCTGTTGGTGAGGAACAGCCCGCCCGCCCGTTTGTGGTCATGCTGGCCGGAGAAACTCAAGGTCGGGTCGTAGTAACTCGCGAAGGCCGCGTGCAAATCGTATTGCGAAATCAGCGGCTCGTAGCGCTGCACCTGCACATCGAGGTTGTGCTGGAGCGCCTCGGTGAAGCAATCCGTCAACGACAGCGGGCGCACCGCCGGGGTGTTCGTCTGCGCGAACAAACCGGGCAGGCCGGCGGCCAGCAACAAACAGGCAGCGATTTTTTTCATTGGCAAACCAGACGCCGCGCACCGCCGCAAAGTAACCAAAAGGTTATTTTGCCGGCGCGGTCTCCGTGATTACGGCGTTCTTTTCCAGCAGTTCCAGCACTTTTTCGTGCAACACCTGCTCATAAAGTTCGTTCACGCCATTCCGTTTCTGCAAATCCTTGAGGAACTGGTCAAACGGCATCTGATACATCATCGCCAGTTGCTGCGCGCGCTTGATGACATCTTCCTGCGACGCCTCGATTTTTTCCTGCGACGCGATTTTGCCAACGAGGAAAGCGAGCTTCACGCGCTCCTTGGCGCTGCCGGCGGCGGCGGCGTAAATTTCGTCTTTCTGCTTCTCGATGATGTCACGGTTCACACCGCGCTGCGTGTTCTGGCGCACCAGATCATAAACCACGTTGCGCGTTTCGTTGGCAACCGCCGATTCCGGCAGGTCAAACGTCACCTTGCCCAACAATTCTTTGACGACCTGACCGCGCAGATTTTTCGAGCGCGAGTATTTTAATTCATTTTCCAAGTCCGCGCGCACGCCCACCTTGAGCGCCTCCAGATTTTCCGCGCCAAATTTTTTCGCCAGCTCGTCGTTGATCGCCGGCAGGGATTTTTCCTTCACCTCGACCAGTTCGACTTCATAAACGCCTTTTTTGCCCTGCAATTCCTTGGTGACGAAATCCACCGGGAAGTCAACATTCACCGTGCGTTTGTCGCCAGCGCTCGCGCCGATGAGCTGCGCGGCGAATCCGGGAATGAACGTGCCTTCCGTCGTCTCCACCCAGAAATTTTTCTGCTCGGTCAAACCCTTCGCCGTCGGCGCGAGTTCGGTGATGACCTTGCCTTCGCAGGTGCCGGTGTAATTGACCACCGCAATGTCGCCATTCGCAAGCGGGCGGGCAACGGTGTTGTAATTCGCGTGCTGGCCGCGCAGCAAATCGAGGGCTTTTTCCACATCCGCATCCGTCACGGACTTGGCTTCGAGCGTGGCGGGCAAACCTTTGTATTCCGGCAGTTGAAAATCCGGCGCAGTTTCCACCGTGGCGGTGAACTGCAAACTTTGTCCACGGCCAAACTGCACTTCCTCGATGTCGGGATAGCCGACCACCTGGATTTTCTGCTCGTCAATCGCCTTGCGGTAGGCGTCGCCGATGAGTTTGCGCTTGGCTTCGTCCTTGATTTCCGCGTCGTATTTTTTCACGACCATCGGCAGCGGCGCCTTGCCGGGACGGAAACCCGGCAGGTTCGCCTGCTTCTGGATGTCCTTCGTGATGGCGGCAAAAGCCGCGTCCACGGCGGTTACGTCGAGTTCCACCCGCACGAGCTTTTTGCACGGGGCCAAATTTTCAACAGATACGTTCACGGTAAAATATGAGTTAAACGAGCCGTGCAGAATAAATTATCCGCCGCGCGATGGCAAATTGTTTGTGTGGCGTAAAACGCTCGATTCCGCTTACATATTCGCGCTTGAAGCCAACCATCTTCATCACTGGCACGGACACCGGCGCGGGCAAAACGGTTTTGACCGCGCTGCTGGCGCAGTTTCTGCGTCAGCGCGGCGGGCAAGTCGCCGCGCTCAAACCACTTTGCTCCGGCGGGCGCGAAGATGCAGAAAAAATCTTCGCCGCGCTCGGCGGCGCGCTGACGCTGGACGAAATCAACCCGTGGCATTTCCGCGCGGCCATCGCGCCAGCGCTCGCGGGCAAGCTGGAAAAGCAACCGGTCAAACTCGAGTCCGTTTTGACGCACATCCGCGTGACGCAAAGAAATTTTGCCGTGACGCTGGTGGAAGGCGCGGGCGGCTTGTTGAGTCCGCTGGGCGAAAATTTCGATTCGCGTGATTTGATTCTGGCCTTGCGCGCCGCGCCGATCATCGTCGGGCAGAACAAACTGGGCGTGGTGAATCATCTCTTGCTGACGCTCGAAGCCTTGCCGAAAAATTACCGCGCGGAAGCGAAAATCGTTTTGATGTCGCCGGCCAAACCCGATGCGGCGACGGCAGCAAACGCAAAAATGCTGGCACAATTTTTTCCGCTGGAAAAAATCTTCATGCTGCCGTGGCTGGGCAAAAAGTTTGAACTTAAAGCGGCCCTGAAGAAGCCGCCGGTGCGACGGGCGTTGCAAAAACTTCTTTGATCGCGAAGCGTCTGGACTGCGGTTGCTTCAGCACCGCTTTGGGGAGCGCGCCATGATGCTTGATGATTCGAGAGACTTCATCCGTCCGAAAGCGCCGCTCAAGCGGGCGCAGTCCAGACGCTGCGCGATTTTGGTGGCCGTTTATTTTTCCGCCGTCGCGTTGGTGGCACCGAAAGATTCCCGCCACGGCTGGTGGTTTTTATAGCGTTCCAGCCGTTGCTGAATTGGTTCAAGTTGGTTCAGGTTTAGCGCGTGCGCCACGTCGAGCGCAGATTGCGCGGACATTTGCGCGTCGTCAAATTTTCCCAACTCGGCGCAAGCCATGCCCAGCACGTCCAGCACGGTCGGGCGACTGCCGCTGGTCAGTAGATTGGCTTTGGCGGCGAGCAGGAAGGCTTCCCGGCCATTGCGCGTGGCGGGATTTTCGGAGGCAGCCAGCACCTGCGCGGTGAAGGTGAGAATTTCAAGGTTGTTCCCATCAAGGCGCAACGCGGTGCGCAGTTCTTCCATCGCCTCGGCGGCGCGGTTTTGCTGGAGAAAAATTTTTGCCATCTCGACGTGCGGCCATGCGTAATGCGCGTCGCTCCGCGCGGCTTCGGCAAATTCCTTGAGCGCCGCATCGGTCTGGCCGGCGGTGACGAGTGATAAACCGAGGACATGATGCAGGATTGGTTGCTCCGGCGCGAGCTGCACGGCGAGACGGTGTTCAACCAGTGCTTCCGCTGGCCGGCCAAGGTGGTCGAGCGCGTTGGCGAGATTGTGGTGGCCTTGGAACCGACTGGGTTCGAGGTGCGCGGCGGCGCGGTATTGTTCGGCGGCCTCGGCGATCCGGCCTTGTTGTTCCAGCGCGACGCCGAGATTATTGCGGGCTACGTCGTTGTCGTCGGTCACGGCCAGCGCGTGGCGGAACAGCGTTTCATTGCTGCGCCAGTGGCTCAACTGTTTTTCCATCGTGATGACGGAAGCGGCAAGAATTAAAATGGCGCTGGCCACGAGCGCTGATTGGGAAATTTTGAATCGGGCGACCAGCGCGCTCACGGCGTAAGTGAGGGCAATAAAAATGCCGACGGATGGCAGATAGCTGTAACGGTCTGCCAGCGCAGCCCCGCCGACCTGCACGAGGCCAATGACCGGCACGAGCATCCCCAGAAACCACAGCCAGCCGGTGAGCAGATACGGCGCGACGCGGCGCAGTTGCCACGCGGCGAGCGAAATCGCCAGCAATGCCGCCACCGCGCCAGCCACGGCGATGCCGGGAATTCGCTCGTGCAGCGGATAAAAAATGGCGAGCTTAACCGGCCAGAAAGTTTTCGCGAGATACTCGGTGTAGGCGATGGGAACGCTGTGGAGCCGATAGTGCAACGGCACCAGATGCAACGGCACCACGGCGTTGCTACTGCTCTGCGATTGCGCGAGAAAGGTGATCCAGCAGGCCGCGGCGGTGATGAGGAAAAATGGAATTTTCTCAATGAACAGTTGAAGGTTGAAAGTTGAAAGTTGAAAGTTGCGTGGCTCCGAACCTTCAACTCGCAACTGGCAACGGGCAACCCGCTGGAGCGGCCAGAAATCCAGCAGCAGCAAAATACAAGGCAGCGTCACGAGCATCGGTTTTGCCATCAGGCCCAGCGCAAAAGCCAGCAAACTCCACGCGAAATAAATTTTGGACTTTGGACTTTGGGCTTGGGACAACTGAACGTAGCGCGCGTAATTCAGCAAGGCCAGCAGCGCAAAAAACGTGCTCAATACATCCTTGCGCTCGGCGATCCACGCGACGGATTCAACGTGCAACGGGTGCCACGCGAACAGCGCGGCGATGAATGCGGACGACCACATTTTTTCCGTGAGCCGGCACAGCAGCGTGAACAGCAGCGCCACGTTTGCCGCGTGAATCAAGGCGTTGACGAGGTGCGGCCCGGCGGGATTCAGGCCGAACACGCCGCAGTCAATCATGTGCGAGAGCCACGTCAGCGGATGCCAGTTGCACGCGGCCATTGAGGTGAACGCCCATTTGACGCCGGCCCACGTCACGCCGTTTTGCACGATGGGCTGGTCGTTGACGTAGAGACCGTCGTCATACACGCAAAAGCCCGACCACGCCACCGGCAAAAACAGCGCGAAGGTGGCGGCGGCCAGCAGCAGGGCGAGGCGGCACGGTTGCGACATGGGTTTCTTTGTAAGCGATTTTACCGCCGGGGCAAAGCGCGATTCGTTTTTTCGCGCAAAAAGTTTTTGCAATTTCCGCCGCCGAACCTGATAATCCGCGCTGGCGGAGAAATGCTCACGCAGCCGCCACTTGGCCAAACCGGTTCCTCACCACCAAGTTTTGAATTTTATGAGCGGGATACCTTTTACACTCATCGGAGCGGCGTCCAACCAGACGGAGCTGCTTTACATTTGGGACAGAGCGACCATTGAGGCGAAAGCCATCATCGCGCTGCTCTTCGTCTTTTCCATCGCCGCGTGGTTTGTGATGATGTCCAAAGTCATCCAGATGCGCCGCGCGCGGAAATTAAATTCGCTCTTCGGCCAGGAATTCACTTCGCAAAAAGCCGTGCTGGAAATGTTCGACCGCAAATTGGAAGTCGAAGGCTGCCCGCTTTACGCCGTGTATCAGGCCGGCTGCGTGCATCTCGACGCGCGTTTGCGCGGGCCGAGCGGCGAGCGCGCCAAGCAAAACATCAGCCTCAAAAACATGGAGCACATCAAGCGCTCCATCGAAAACGTCGTCGCCAAGGAATCGTTGCAACTGGAATCCGGCTTGATTTTATTGGCGATTGCGGTGAGCGGCGCGCCGTTCATGGGTTTGCTCGGCACGGTCTGGGGCGTGATGAGCACGTTCGCCGGCATCGCGCAGCAAGGTTCCGCGACGATGGCGGCGATGGCGCCCGGCGTTTCCGCCGCGCTGGTCACGACCGTCGCCGGTCTGCTCGTCGCGATTCCCTCGATGTTTGGCTACAACTGGCTCGTGCATAATCTGCGCGCGTTCACCGTCGAGCTGGACAACTTCGCGCAGGAATTTGTCTCCAAGATTGAAACGGAATTTTTGAAGGACGAATAATTTCCATGCGCCGCTTCTCACAACGCAGTCATCTGGTGACGTTGAGCGACATCAACATCACGCCGTTGCTCGACCTCGCGTTCGTGCTGCTTATCATTTTCGTCATCACCACGCCGCTGCTGGAGCAGAGCATCAATCTAAAACTGCCGCACGGCGGCTCGCGTGAAAAACAACTGAACAAATCCGACATCCGCACCGTCGAAATTTCCAACACGGGCTATTACGCGCTCGACAAACGCCGGCTGCAACTGCCGCAAATCATTTCGCAGCTCGCCGGTGAATCGCGCTCGAATCCGAATCTCGTGGTTTACATTCGCGCCGACAAGGACTGCCGTTACGACCTCGTGGCGCAGATCATTGACGGCTGCCAGAAATACGGTATCACGCGCTATTCGCTGCGCACCGACCCGACGCCCAAATGAACCGGCTGCAAAAAAAATGTCTCATCGCCACGGCGGGTCTGCACCTGCTGCTGGTGCTGGTGATTCTTTTTGGCGCGGCCTTTTTCACGAGCCACAGCAAGCCGGACAACACGGAGCTGCTCACCGTGATTCCGGCAAACCTCATTGACGCGGCGTTCAACAGCGGCGTGAAAAACGCCCCGGTTCCTGCACCCACGCCACCCACGCCGCCGCAGCCGGTTCAACAACCGCCGACGCCACCGACCCCACCACAGCCAAAACCGGAGCCGGTCAAACCACCTGACCCGGAACCCGTAAAACCCGCGCCGACGTTGGTGAAAAGGGTCGAGGAATTTTTCAAGCCGGAGCCGAAACTTTCACCCGATGCGCTGGAGCCGGTGGAAAAACCGTCAAAGCCGACGCCGAAGAAAAGGGAAATCAGCCTGACACCGGTGGTTCACAACGTGCCCAGAGTCACGCCCGACACATCCGCAGCCGATGCCCGCGCGGCGGCGAAAGAAGCCAAAGAAGCAAGAAAACGCGCGGCCGCCGCCTTTGCCGACGCCGCGCGGGCCATCGAAAACAATGCCTCGTCCGCCACCACGGTCGAGATGCCCGGCACCGGCAGCGTGTCGTATGCGAATTATGCTTCGGTGGTAAAAAGCGTTTACGAGCGCGCTTGGCGCACGCCGGATGACGCCGCGAACGACGACGCCAACACGCGCGTCAGCGTAACCATTGGCAGCGACGGCACGGTGATTTCGTCGCGAATCCTCGATCCATCCGGCGATTCAAAAGTGGATGCGAGCGTGCAGCGGACGCTGGACAACGTGAATTTCGTCAAACCGTTTCCCGACGGTGCGAAAGAAAAGGAAAAGACTTTCATAATCAACTTCAACTTGAAACAGAAACGGATGCTCGGATGAAAAAAACCCTCTTGCTCACCATTACGCTACTCGCGCTGAATTTCTCACGCGCGCAGGAAATCAACATTGAACACGTCGATACTTTCGGCCAGAAGCCCATTCCCATCGCCATGAGCGGGTTCACCGGCGAGGGCGCGGAGGTTTTGAAATTTGACCTGACCGTGCAGGGCTTCAGCTTCGTCACGCCGGACGCGGCGCAATACCTCATCAGCGGCAGCGACGCCGGCAGCATCACCGGCACGCTCACGGACAAGTTCGCCAAGCGCGCGCTGCTCTCGCGCAGTTACAACGGCGCGAGCTTGCGGCGGCAGACGCACGCATTCGCGGACGACATTGTGCAGACGGTGCAAAATTTCAAAGGCATCGGCCAGACGAAAATCGCCTTCAAAGCGCAGCCGTCGGGCAACGGCGCGGGGGAAATTTACGTCGCCGACTTCGACGGTCACGCCGCGCAGCGCGTGACGACGGACGGCGCGATTGTCGCCAAGCCGGCGTGGGTGCCGGGCAAGCTGGCGATTTATTACACGAGCTATGCGCGCGGCAACCCGGACATTTTTTATCACAGCCTGTCGAGCGGCCAGCGGCGCGTGGTCGCGGGTTATTCCGGTTTGAACACGAGCGCGGCGGTGTCGCCGGACGGCGGAAAAATCGCGATGGTGTTGAGCAAATCGGGCAGCCCGAACATCTGGGTTTGCAACGCCGACGGCTCGGGCTTGAAGCAAATCACGCACGGCGACGAAGATTCTTCGCCGACGTGGTCGCCCAATGGCGATTGGATTTGTTTCGCGACGAAACACAATGAGCGTCGTCGGCTGGCGAAAGTGCCGGCGGGCGGCGGCACGGTGCAATACCTGAACACCGTTGGCGCGGCGAACCCGACGGAGCCGGACTGGTCGCCGGACGGCAAATGGATTGCGTTCACGTCGCAGATGGGCGATTTCAACATTTGCGTGATGCCGGCGGACGGCAGTTCCGCGCCGGCGGTGCTGGTCAGCGGGCAGAACCCGGCATGGTCGCCGAACTCGCGGACGCTGGTTTTCAACCGCTCGCTGGGCTACCGGCAGGTGTTGTCTGTGCTTGACGTTTTCACCAAACAATACAAGGATTGTGCGCGAGCGACCGGAAGCAGTTCCCAGCCCGCTTGGGCGAAATGATTTTCTTTTTCGTCACGCATTTTTAACCGCAACTTTTAACTGATAAAAAAATATGAAAATGAACCAGATTGTATTTCCGCTCGCGCTTGCGCTCGCCGCGACGCTGGCCACCACCGGCTGCAAACACACGCCCGTCAAGATCACGCAGATTCCCGGCGCGCAGCCGAGGAATCCCAATGATGGCAATAATCCCGGCACGTTGCCGCCCGGCGGTGCCTTACCTAGCGATGGCATGGGAGGTTCCGGCAATGTTCCGCCCGGTGGCGGCAACACGGCTGATCCTACGTTGTTTGAAAACATGATCAAAGACCCGGCGGCGCTCGCGGCGAATACGATTCACTTCGCGTTTGACAGCGCGGCCATCAAGAAGAGCGAGCAATCCAATCTCGAAACCGTCGCCGCCGCCTTGAAGAGCAGCGCCAGCGACAAGCTGCTCATCGAAGGCAACTGCGACGAACGTGGCACGGACGAATACAACCGCGCCCTCGGCGAACGCCGCGCGCTGGCCGCCCGCGAAGCGCTGGCTAAACTCGGCGTCGGCGCTGATCGCGTCCGCACCTTGAGCAACGGCAAAGACAAGCCGACCGACACCAGCCATGAGGAATCCGCGTGGGCCAAGAACCGCCGCGACGAGTTCATCCTCCTCCATCCCAAAGCGGGCGTTTAATTCTGATTTGAACTTCAAGAGCCGCGTGCCAACGCGGCTCTTTTTGTTTTCTGGTTGGAAGTAGACCCGGTGATTTTCCGGCTGCTCACTTCGCGTTTGCGTCCGGAATGAAAACTTTTTTGCCGACGTAAAGTTTGGTCGCGTCCAAGCCGGGGTTGGCCTTGAGGATTTGCGTGGCCGTCACCTTCACGCCTTTCTCGCGATACGCCTTGGCAATCAGCCCAACCGTGTCGCCCGCCTGCACGACGTATTCGTAGCCTTTCTGCGGCACGGCGGGAGCCACGGGATTGTCGCCGCCGTCAGCCGGCGCAACGGACGGCGCGGGCGTCGGCTTGCTATGCACCGGCGCGGCGGTAGCCACCTTGCCGAGTTTCTCGATTTCCTTGAGGATGAGTTCGCGGTCGGTCTGGCGTTTTTTATCAATCTCCTGAACTTTTTCGGCGAGGTTTTTCAGGTCGTCCCGGCTGGCATTGTCGGGGCTGGCGGCGGGCGTGTTGACCTTGTCGCGCAGCTCGGCGATGTCTTTTTCCAGCGCGGTGAGTTTTTTGGCCTGCAATTCCTGCGCGGCCTGCACGTCCTGCATCATCCCGTAAATCTTGTCAATCTGCTGCTGGGTGCCGGCATCCTGCGCCCGCCCGCCGGTGACGACTGCCGCCGTGAATAAAACGGAAAATAAAATTTTCTTCATGCCGGAATGAAAAGCTGCTTTGCCCGCCGCGTCAAGTTGAAGTGAAGGGGTCGCGCGAAGGCCGCGAAGGAAAGGAAGGGGGATATTTTCAATTCCTTCGTCACCTTCGCGTTCTTCGCGCGACGAATTTTTTACGCCAGCTTGCCGTAGCGGCGGATTTCCGGCCACAGCCACGCCACCACCAGCACCACCACCAGCGTGCCGAACCCGCCGACCACGGTGGATAAAATCGCGCCGGTCGCCATGGTGTTGCCCATGACCGGCCCGAAAAGATGCTGCGTCACACCGGACTCGAAACCGCCCAGTTCGTTCGATGTGCCTATGAACAGGCTGTTCACCGCCGACACGCGCCCGCGCTTGTCGTCGGGCGTCAAAATTTGCACCAACGTCGCACGCACCACCACGCTCACGTTGTCCACCGCGCCGCACAACGCCATCAGCCCGAACGCCACCCAGAACCATGCGCCGTTCGCCGCCGGAAAAAATCCGCCGAGACATTGGCGATTCGCTAGGCCGAACAAAATCGTCGCCGCGCCAAAAATTGCCACGCACAGGAGCATGGTGCGCCCCGCCTTTTGCAGCGGTGGCCGGTGCGCGATGAAAAATACGCAAATGATCGCGCCGATGGGAATCGCCGCGCGCAGCAAGCCGAGGCCCACGCCTTCCGCGCCGTTGTGCAGCGGAACGATGCCGTCCGCGAAAATCGGCAGCAGCGTCACCGCGCCGCCGAGCAGCACCGCAAACATATCCAGCGTGATGGTGCCGAGGATGATTTTATTTTTGTAAACAAACTGGAAGCCGGTGATGAGGCTCTTGAGCGAGACGGGTTCGCGCGGCGGGATTTTATGTTCGTGCCGGATGCCCGCGATGAGCGCAAAAGCGGTGATGCCGAAAACCACATTGACGGCGTAAACCAGCCACGCGCCGTGCGTGAGCCAGATGATGACGCCCGCCGCCGACGGCCCCAGCACGCACGAAAGCTGGAACGCGCCGCTGTTGAAAGTGATAGCGCGCGGCAATTCCTCGCGCGCAACGAGCGCGGTCACAAACGCCGCGCTGGCCGGCCACAGAAACGTCCGCGCCACGCCGATGACAACGAGCAGCGAGTAGGCAAAGAATTGAAACGTCGCAATATTTTTATCCAGCGCGATGCAGGCGGAAGTGAGCGTGAGGCCGAGGCTCGCAAAAGCCAGCAGGAGCGTGGAACCGAGGATGATGCTTTTGCGGTTGCGGCGGTCGGCGAGCTGGCCCGCCGGCAGCGTGCAGAGAATCATCGGCACCATCAGCGACAGCCCAACGAAGCCGAGCGCGAGACCGGAGTGCGCGCGTTTGTAAAGTTCCCAGTCCAGCGCAGTGACCATCATCTGCATACCGAACGCCGCGATGAAACGCGCGATGAGGTAGCGCGTGAAATCGGCGTTGCGAAAAACGGCGTAAGTGCGCTGGCTGGCGGCGGCGGGCAACGTCGGCGTCAGGGTCGAATCTTCCTGGCTGTCGGTCTCGTGCATGAAACGTGCGCCAATCTACCGCAAAAAATCCGCCGGTCGAGTTTTGTTGGCACATTCTTAATCGTAATCCTAATCTTAATCTCCGTTGGCTTGGATTAAGATTAGGATTACGATTACGCGCAGGCAAACCATGAACGCACCGGAAAATAATTCACCCAAGCCCTATTACCAATGGCCGTGGTTTGTGCTGGCGGCGGTGCTGCTGGCTATCGTGCTGGCGGTTTTGTGGGTGACCGTCGCCGCAAAAAAAGTGGAGCAGCAACGCGACTTCGCACCGCTGCCGGCGAGTGCGCCGGCGCGGTAACATTTTCAAAAGCCCTGCGGCAACCCCAGCCGGTGCTCCAGCACCGCCGGCAGATTGGTTCCCTGCGCGCCCTCCAAAACCGGCAGCAGCGAAATTCCCGTCAGACCGGGCACCGGTTTCGCGTAAGCAATCGCCAGCGCCGTCGGCGCGACATCCAGCGCGCTCACCGGCAAGTTGCTGACGCGGCCAGCGGG
>Ga0316222_1003847_pt1 | contig 14299 bp, 22 predicted proteins | sample TBH18011metaG_FD_206008 | JGI IMG/M metagenome (GOLD analysis project Ga0316222, IMG submission 206008) | Freshwater microbial communities from Trout Bog Lake, Wisconsin, USA - TBH18011 | ecosystem: Environmental > Aquatic > Freshwater > Lake > Hypolimnion/Profundal zone | place: USA: Wisconsin...
GCGTTACCTTTCAGGGGTTTAAATGGTGCCCAGGGGCGGAATCGAACCACCGACACTGCGATTTTCAGTCGCATGCTCTACCAACTGAGCTACCTGGGCACGGCCGCTGTCGGCGAAGAGGTTGCGCTTATAATTGGTTTCCGAACGGCTGGCAAGCCGGTTTCACGCTTAATCCTCGTCGCGCGGCGGAGGATCGCCGGGGCGTTCGTTGGTCTCGACGCGATAGACCCCGCCGAGCCAGCGATGAAGATCGACGTCGCGGCAGCGGGGCGAGCAGAAGGGTCGATATTTTCCCTCGCCCAGTGGCTTACCGCAGATTGGACAGGGCTTGGTTTGGTCGGTCATTTTCGATCCTCGATCAGCACGTCATGCCGGGGGCGCCCGGGTTCGGCTCGGAAGGTCAGGCGGGTCCCCAGCCGGTCCTCGGCCTCGGCAACCGCCTGCGACGAGCCGGCCAGGAAGGCGACGATGTCCGGCGCGGCCACCACCACCAGCGCCCGGCCCGGCCGGTGGGCGGCCTCGGCCAGCGCGCGCCGCAATGCGCCATAGGCAATTGCGGCAATTCCTGGATCACACCGCCGTTCGCTCATCAGTTCGGCCAGGGACGGACCATGGCGTTCGCGGGTCAGTTCGATCAGGCCCAAGGCAGTGACGCCGAACACGTGGGTGGGAACCGGATCATCCGCCACCGCCCGTTTCAGGGCGGCGGCCAGCTTGTACAGGCTGCCCCTGCCGCCGCCGGGAATAAAATCGACCACCACCTGACCGCCGATGCGGCGCAGCCTGAGCTGGCGCGCCACCTCCGCGACCGCCGCCCGGTTGGCATCGGCGGGCTTGGCTCCGCCGGAATCGACGTCGATAGCGGTCAGCGCCGCCGCCGGCTCGATGATCAGGCGGCCGCCACCCGGCAGCGCCACTACCGGATCGAGAGCGGCATCGAAGGCCTCGTCGAGACCACCTTCGGCGACCGCCGCCGCATCCACCGTCACCAGATCGCCGAAGCTGCGGCGGTATTCGGCGGACAAAGCCGGATCGTCCACCACCACCCGCGTCACCCCCGGATGATCGGCCAGCACCCGCGCCAACGGGTCAGGGCGCCATACCAGAGCCGGTACGGTAAACGCGTCGATTTCGGCCCGGAGGCCATCCGGCAGCGACGGCTCGGCGGTCAGGATGGCGCCCTTGCCGCCTTGGGAATCGGCCCGCACTTGGACCAGCAACAGCTGCCCTTGCGATAGCCCTTTTGCGCTGGCCAGGAAGCCGGGACGGGCAGCACCGATATCGACGAAGGCGGCGTTCAGTGCGGCCGAGACCTCAACGACCCGGCCGAGGAACACCGCTCCCGCCACCAACTCAGCCCGGCCCACCACCAGTTCGACGATGCGCTCGCCCTCGCACAGAGCCAAGCGGGTCTCGCCCGGCCCCCAACTGACCAGAACCCGATCAATCGCGGCCATCGATCCCGGCCCCCCGCAGCAACGCCGAGGCCTCGTACAGCCCCAGGCCGACCACGTTGGAATACGAGCCGTTGAGGTGGCGGACGAAGCGGGCGGCGGCGCCCTGGATGGCGTAACCGCCGGCCTTGCCGTGCCACTCGCCGTTGGCGATGTAGGCCTCAATCTCGCCGGCATCCAGCGGTTTGAAGGTCACGACGGTCGTGACCAACCGGGCAGTGGCCTTGCCCTCGGGAGTGATCAGACAGATACCGCCATGAACCCGGTGACGACGGCCCGCCAGCAATGCCAGGCAGCGCCGCGCCGTCTTCTCGTTTTCCGCCTTGGGAAGAATGCGACGGCCACAGGCCACCACCGTGTCGGCGGCCAGGATGAAGCGGCCGGGATGGGTCAAGGCCACGGCACGCGCCTTGGCTTCGGCCAGGCGGGCGGCATGTGGCACCGGCAATTCACCCTTGCTCGGACTTTCGTCCAACTCGGCCGGCGCCACCGCCCCCGGCACCAAACCGATCTGGCGCAACAGATCAAGCCGACGCGGCGAGGCCGAGGCCAACACCAGGGTTTCAATCACTTTTAGCTCAGGCACTCACACAATCCCCCGTTATTCCCGCGCCATTCGCAGCGGCGGGAACCGTTTGATGATTTGACGCTCCAACTGGTCGCGCACCGCACGATAGGCTTCCAGCCGAGTGTCGCGGTTTCCCTCGACCAATGTGGCGTCAAAGGTATTCCAGAATTCGACCTCGCAAGCGCTGGTGCGGGTCAGTTCCACTGCCTTGTGCTGGGCCTCGGGACTGAGCGAGATCACCACGTCGAAGCTGCCATCATCCAATTCTTCGAACACTCGCGGCCGATGGCGGGAAATGTCGATGCCGATCTCGTCCATCACCACCAGGGCGAAGGGATCGAACTCGCCCTTGCGCACCCCCACCGACTGGACATAGATGCGCTTGCCATGCAGGCGCTTCATGATGCCCTCGGCCATCGGCGAGCGCACCGCGTTCATGGTGCAGCAGAACAAGACGGCAGAGGGCAGCTCCAGCACGGCCGGTCATCCCCGCCCGCACCGAGGGCATCGCCATGGCTCGCGTCCCACATTCACCCCATCGCCGCCGCATTGTTGTCCGGGCACGGACTATATAGGAGTGGGGGCGGCGGCAAAAGGCGGGTTCAATGGCGCCGGCCAGTTCATCGAGGAAAACGGAGAACGCCGCTTCGTTGTGCCGCCGGTGGCAGAGTACGAGGCGCTGGGGCTTCAGATCGACGACTTGGTGTGACCCTCACCCCCGGATATGCAGCACGCAGATCAGGGTGAAGAGCCGTCTGGCGGTGTCGTGGTCGATATCGACCTTGCCGGCCAAACGCTCGCGCAGCATCAGCGAGCCTTCGTTGTGGAGCGAGCGGCGGCCCATGTCGATGGCTTCGATCTGGTGCGGGCTGGACTTCTTGATGGCGTTGTAATAGCTCTCGCAGACCATGAAGTAGTCCTTGATGAGCGACTGGAACTGCTTCAAGGGCAGGGTAAGCTGCGTCAGATGCTCGCCGTTTTCGTTGGCGATATCGAACAACAGGCGGTTCTCCGACAGCGACAGGGTCAGATTGTAGGGACCGCGAAAATCGCCCACCGGGGCGAAGTGATTTTCCTCGACAATGTCGTAGATGGCGATGGCGCGCTCGTGCTCGACCTCGGGGCGACGCCGCACCATGGTCTGTTCGTCCAGGTGAACCGCGGCGATGCGCTGCCGATGGGGCATGTCAGCACCCTTGGTTAAGGCGGATCGCCACCGACAATCCGTGCGCGCCCAGCCCCTCGGCCTTGGCCAGATCGACCGCCGGAGGCCCCAGCACCGCCAAGGATGCCGCGTCGCAGCCCAACAACGTGGTGCGCTTCATGAAGTCGATCACCCCCAACCCGGACGAGAAGCGGGCCGAGCGAGCGGTGGGCAACACATGGTTAGGACCGCCGATATAATCGCCCACGGCTTCCGGGGTATAACGGCCAAGGAAGATGGCGCCAGCATTGCGCACCTTGGCGGCCAGAGCCTCGGGGTCATCGACCGCCAGTTCCAGATGCTCCGGCGCGATGCGATCGATCAGCGGCACCGCCTGGTCCAGCGAGGGAACCAGGATCAGGGCGCCATGAGCCTGCCAACTGGTCCGGGCGATCTCGGCGCGTGGCAGCGTCTTCAGATGCGAGTCCACCGCCTCGGCCACCCTCTGGGCGAAGCCTGCGTCATCGGTAATCAGGATCGATTGGGCGGCGGTATCGTGCTCGGCCTGGCTCAACAGATCGGCGGCGATCCAGGCCGGGTCGTTGGTGCCGTCGGCCACCACCAGGATTTCCGAGGGGCCGGCGATCATGTCGATGCCGACGGTGCCGAATACCTGGCGCTTGGCGGCGGCAACATAGGCGTTGCCGGGGCCAACGATCTTATCGACCGGACGGATGGTCTCGGTGCCATAGGCCAGGGCCGCCACCGCCTGGGCGCCGCCGATTCGGTAGATCTCGTCAATCCCGGCCAATTTGGCGGCGGCCAGCACCAGCGGATTGAGCTTGCCGTCGGGGGTAGGTACCACCATCACCAGCCGCTCGACCCCGGCCACCTTGGCCGGCAAGGCGTTCATCAGCACCGACGAGGGGTAAGCGGCGGTACCGCCCGGAACATAAAGGCCGGCGGCGGCAACCGGCATCCAGCGCAGGCCCAGCTTGACCCCGGCAGCATCGGTGTAGCGAAGGCTTTCCGGCAATTGGCGACGGTGGAACTCGGAGATGCGCTCGGCCGCCAGCGCCAAGGCGGTCAGCGTCTCCGGCGCACAGGCGGCGGCGGCGGCCTCAATCTCGGCCGCCTCGACCCGGAGAGTGGCCGGCGTCAAAGTCAATCGGTCGAAGCGCCGGGTATACTCGATCAGCGCCGCGTCGCCGCCCTTCTTCACCTCGGCCAGGATGGCGCCGACGACGGAATTGACGTCGGCATCCTCCTCGCGCTTCATCCCCAACAGGGCGGTAAAGGCGGCTTCAAAGCCATCGGCCGAAGCGGACAGCCAGAATGGCCCTTCGCCGCTCATCCGATTAAGCGGCATCGCGGGCCTCGCACACGGCGCGGAAGCGTTCGATCCAGCCGGTCATCTCGTCGGGCCGAGTCTTCAAGCAGGCGCGGTTGACGATCAGCCGGCTGGCCACCTCGGCCAACACCTCGACCTCCTTGAGGCCGTTGGCCACCAGGGTCGAGCCGGTCGAAACCAGATCGACAATGCGGCTGGCCAGCCCCAGCGAAGGCGCCAACTCCATCGCGCCATTCAGCTTGACGCATTCGGCCTGGACGCCGCGGGCGGCGAAATGGCGGCGGGTGACTTCCGGGTATTTGGTGGCGATGCGAATGTGGCTCCAGCGGCGCGGATCGTCATCGGCAGCCAGGCCCACCGGCTCGGCCACCGACAGCCGGCAACGGCCGATGCCGAGATCGAGCGGCGCGTAGATTTCCGGATAGTCGAATTCCATCAGCACGTCGTTCCCGCAAATCCCCAGATGGGCGGCGCCGAAGGCGACGAAAGTGGCAACGTCGAAGGAGCGCACCCGAATGATGTCGATATGGGAATGATTGGTGCCGAAACGCAGCAGGCGGGATTTGGGGTCGTCGAAGGCGGCTTCCGGCAAAATGCCGGCGCCGCGAATCAGCGGCATGGCCTCGTCGAGAATCCGCCCCTTGGGCAGGGCGATGACCAGCTTTTCTTCACCTGACACGAAACGATCACTCCTGGATAACGCGCTCATCCATACTCTTTTTAGCCGCCCGATACCAGACCGGCCAACTTGCCATAGAGCCAGAGTCCAACCTTTTCCGCCCCTTGCGGCGAGGTATGGACTAGGTCGTAGAAATCCCCCGGACCAAAGCTCAGTTCGCTGGCCAAATCCAGGCAGACCACGCCCTCGGCGCGGCAGACGTCCAAGGTGACGGCATTGAAGCGGGCCAGCAGGCGGTATTCATCGACACCGTTGCGGCCTTCCGGGGCCGGCAGCCCGACCACCCTGCCCGCCTCGACTTTGGCATCGCCGCGCGCTTGTGTTACCAACACCGGAATGGCCCTCAGGGCGCGGATGCGCTGGATGATCGCTTCCAGCCGCTGGCGATAGCGCTCGGGATGACTCCGAGCGAGATCGGCCTCGGCATCGGCGATATTAGGGCGATCAGTCCATTCGGCGTGGGCGTAATCGACCGGATGGTGGTTCAGCTTGGCGTCCCGCGCCTTCAGCCAACCCTGGGCGATGTTGACCATGCGCATGATGGCGCTGCGCTCCTTCCAGCGTTTGGAAAAGCTGGAATATTGAAGCTGATCGATGGCCGGCCCGGTAACGTTGGTGTCGTTGATGCCGACATAGACCAGGATGATCTGGGGCTTGAGGCCGGGCACGAAGGGAACCCAGGACTCCAGGTTCTTCAAGGTGCCGACCGTGCTCTGACCGTCGATACCGGCATTGGCCACCACCACGCTTTGGCCATGGGCCTTGAAGGCGCGCTCCAGCGCCGCCTGCCAAGTCATCTCCTCGGGCAGATAAAGCTGGTTGGTGGTGCTGCCGCCCATGGTCAGGATGGTCACCGCCTGAGGCGGAGTGCCGGAACCGCGCAGGCCCCAATGGTCGCGCCGATAGAGGAACTCGGTGCCGCCGGGATAAAGCCCGGCCGCCGTCACCCCCACCTTGACGTCGCGCGGCACGCTGACCTTGTCGAGCGGGTCGGACGACAGCCAGGGGCCGAACATCAGCTCGCCGGCCAGCGCCACCAACGCCAAAAGGCCGAGATTGACGGCCAGGACGACCAGCAGACGGCGCATCAGAGCTTCGGCAAAGTCACGCCGCGCTGGCCCTGGTATTTGCCGGAGCGGTCGCGGTACGAGGTTTCGCAGACGGTCTCGCCGCGCAGGAAGATGAACTGGCAGGCGCCCTCATTGGCGTAGATCTTGGCCGGCAGCGGCGTGGTGTTGGAGAATTCCAGCGTCACATGGCCCTCCCATTCCGGCTCCAGCGGGGTGACGTTGACGATGATGCCACAGCGGGCATAGGTCGACTTGCCCAGGCAGATCACCAGCACGTCGCGGGGAATGCGGAAGAACTCGACGGTACGGGCCAGGGCGAAGCTGTTGGGCGGAATGACGCAGATATCGGTGTCGCGATCGACAAAGCTCTGCTGGGAAAAATCCTTGGGATCGACCACCGCCGAATCCACATTGGTGAAGATCTTGAATTCGCGACTGACGCGGGCGTCATAACCATAGGAAGACAGGCCGTAGGAAATGACGCCTTCCTTCTGCAGCTTCTCGGTAAACGGCTCGATCATGCCGTTTTCCAGCGCCATCTTGCGAATCCAGGTATCAGGCAGAATGGACATGCGACAAGCTCCCCAGCAATTGGGGTCCTTGTAGCGCGCGGGGCGAACCGACGCAACCGTCAGCCCGTCAGAGCGCGCCATCCTCGGTCGGATCGACGTCTTCTTTGGGCGGCGGCGGGGCGTCATCGGCCTCGGTACGGGCACGCGCCTGGGTCTTGCGACGGACCAGATTGGCGCGCAATGCCTCGGCCTGACGGCGGCGGCGGGTTTCGGCATCGCTGCCGGGAGAAGGCTTGCTCATGGCGCCATTTTGGCCAAAGCGCGCCCGCCGTCAACTCCCTCCAGATGCCGCTTGCCACAGGCCATCGGCTATGGCATAAAGCGCGCCTCTTGAGCCCTGGGACGCCTGGGGCCGGATCGCTGCCGTAGCTCAGTCGGTAGAGCATACCCTTGGTAAGGGTAAGGTCGATGGTTCGATTCCATTCGGCAGCACCATTTTTCCCCTGGAAAATCAATGCACTATGCACCGCCCGAAAGGCGGCGCCGGGTGCGTGTTGCTCAGCAATCACCCGCTAGCAATCACATAGCAATCACGCGGAGAAAATTCACACCCCCATCAGATCGTGGGTATGACGGCCTTGCCCACCGGGGCGAGGCTGAGCCGTGCCAACTTCAGATGTGCCCAGGCGAAGGGCAGGCCGATAATCGTGATCCCGAGCGCCACGGCGAGAACGAGATGCCCAAGCGCCAGCCACCAGCCTGCCAGCAAAAACCAGATGACGTTGCCGAGGAAGCTCAGCGCCCCTCCCCCGTTGTCCTGGACCTTCTGACCAAATGGCAGGAGGGTGTATCCAGCAATCCGCAGGGCAGCGGGGGTCCATGGCAGGCCAACGATGGTGATCGCCATCAAGCCCGCCGCCACCAGCCAGCCGAAAGCCATTGGAAGGCCGCCGAAAATAATCCAGAGGATGTTCAGGATCAGCGCCACTCGGATCACCACCTTGTTGTCATCGCACTCCAAAATTGCTCATGGCATTCGGCCCGCGTCAATTCGGTCCAGTCCGTCACTCCATCGTGTGGCTGTTAGGCGAACTCCTGTGCGCCCTCTGGATCAGGCCGCCTTACCCTCGGCGTTGGTTCTCGCGATAAAATCCCCGGTGCCGCGCCAGGTCGTCCGCACTCGGTCGAGCAGATCCGACACCGCCTCGGGGGTGGTTCCGTCACGCTGCATCAACAGTCGGCAGGCCTGACCTGACAGCAGCTCGTCCACGCTGGGCTCACCTTGCCTCCAACGTTGGGCATCGAATATCTGGGTTTCCATCTGCCACCTCATTCGGCTGCGGGAGCCCCCTTGTGCAGCAGAAAGATGGCACGATTTAGGCAACACACTGGAATACACAATGATGCTGCGTCGTTACAAAGCGTAAGTATCGCAATTTCTCGCGAAATCGCCCCATGACATTAACATTGCGCGATGTTCGGCAAGCCTCTCATCTCGATAAGACGCTTTTTGTCACCAAGGCGACTGATGCATCTTCACCGTCGCCAGGAGCGACGCAGTCGTGTTGTTTGAGCATAGGGGGACTTGGGTCGGTTAGCGCATACCCGAGACCGGAGGTGAGCCTATGCGTTACGAACTCACACTTAGCGGTAGATGCGGGGCCGACAGCGAGGAAGACGCCCAGGCGATGGTGCAAGCCCTGACCGATGCGTTTAAGATCGCAGGGGTCCAGTTCAACCTCGATATCTGGGATGGGAAACAGAACCGCGCCGTCGAGTTGGACCGATGGCTTGGGCGTTTACCTGCCGAATTGCGGCGGGATGCGCGGATGCATGCTGATTGTGCAATGAATGACGCTGTACTCGCGAGCAGGAACGCGGGTTTCGGGCGCGCTCTAGCGCTGGCACAATTGGCGGAAAAAATCGAACGTCAAGATTAGCTGGCTGCCGATCGCCTCCGTTCACCATCACCATCGATTATTGACCTCGCCCCTTGCTCGTGGCATCGGTAGCGCCGAATTCACAGGGGGAATTTCCATGAACAAGTCCGATCTCGTCGGCAAGGTGGCCGAACTCTCCGGCCTGTCGAAGTCCGATGCCGACAAGGCCGTCGATGCGGTGTTCGCCTTGATCACCAGCGCGCTGAAATCGGGCGACGACGTGCGTCTGATCGGTTTCGGCAATTTCTCGGTTTCCGACCGCCCCGCTCGCGAGGGCAAAAACCCCCGTACTGGCGACAAGCTGACCATCGCCGCCTGCAAGGCCCCGAAGTTCTCGGCGGGTAAGGCGCTGAAGGAGGCGGTCAATGGCTGATGACGTGACGGCGCTCACCACCAAGCTTGTCGCCGCCTATCTGGCGAACAACACGGTGGCTGTCGGCGACATCCCCGACCTGATCAGCGCGACCTATGTGGCTTTGGTCGCGACGGAAACACCGGTAGCTGCACCTGCCCCACACCGGGAACCTGCGGTTTCGATCAAGAAGTCGGTGATGCCGTCGGCGATCATCTGCTTGGAGTGCGGCGAACCCTTGAAGATGCTCAAGAAGCACCTCCATACCGCCCACGATTTGTCGGTTGATGGATACCGCGCCAAGTGGTCGTTGCCCCGCGATTACCCTGTCGTCGCGGCCGACTACGCCGCCCACCGGTCGAAGCTGGCCATCGGCATCGGGCTCGGCAGGAAGAGAACGGCATCGGAGGCTGGGGCCGAGCCGGTGGCGGCAGGAACTCCCCAACACAGCTACCCTGCATCCCGGTGGTCGAAGCCGAGCGAGTGACGGTGCCGCCCCCCGAACGACGATAAGGATGCCGCCGATCACGCAGCGCCGAGTGGGGCCGCCTCAGAAAATTCGACGCTTTGGCTCTCGGCCCGAAGGTCTCGCTTTTGGTGAAAATAATCTTCCGGAAGGGGGCAAACACCTCGACGGTCCTGTTCTTCCATGACGGCGTTGATCAATCGAGTGGCCGCTTGCGCTGTCAGCTCCGGATTGAGAGCCATCACGGCGAGAAAGGCATGTTCGTGCTGGTGCCAATCATCGACCCCCTCGGCGCGGGCGTTGGTGATCGCATTGATGATCACTTCATGCAGTGATGATTTACCATCGCACTCAACCATCCCCCCTCCCGCACAGAAGCCTCGGCCACCATCCCGTCATAGCGCCATCCATCGACGTGCGCACCCGGTATCTCCGGCTTGATGGCGATGTTCTTGCTCTGCATCCGCATGACCTACCCCGAGAAACCTGTAGGATCGGTCGCCCCGGCGTCATTGTCGCGCTCCCGCGCCAGCAGTTGCTCCACCTTCTCGTCGGCGCGCCCGGCCAAATCGACAACCTCGTCGATGCCTCGGCGGCCAGCCTCACGGGCGATGGCGGCCAGAAGGTCACGCAATTCCTGAAGGATGTCGGCGGGGCTGATGGGTTCGGGCTGGGACATGGCGGGAAGATAACACGAGGAGACGCGGGGGAAAACCGGGGCGCCAGCCGACGCGGCGTCTTCTTTGACCACACCCGATCACTTCGGATCGCGCTGGGTTCCCTCTATCGGGCCAGGGCGCGTGCGGTTTCTGTCGAGCGTCTCGGCATCAAGCGGTATTTCGCGGATCATCTCCATGGGGTGAACATCGAGTGCCCGTCCAAGGTTGAAAAGCACGTTGAGCGTTGGGTTGAACCGCCCAGCTTCGAGACCACGCAGATAGACCACAGAAAGGTCGGCGCGGAACGCCAACTCTTCCTGCGTCATCTGCCGTTCATTGCGGAGGCGCCTCAGTGCGACGCCAAAATGTGCCTGTGCTTTCACATGGCGAGTTGGCAGCCAACCGCGCGAGCGCACGAGAAAATATATTTGCTGTTGGTTGGGTTTGCTGCTAACGATTTGGGGCTACGCAAGCGATCCAATTGGGCGCCGGGTCTGGTATCGGGGGAACGATGAACGTCCACCTCTTCACGGCCCAGCCGGCAGTCGAACGCGGGGCTTCGGTCCTTGGCATCCAACCCGCAAGCCCACGAACAGCTCAAAGAATCAGAACCGCCCGTCGAAATCTGGAGGTTCAGTCACCTACCGTCATGGGACATCGACCCTGGCCACCTTGGCGGCGCCACGACCATCACCTTGGTCATATTTCTGGCGGTCACAACCGTCCTTACCATGATCACGGCGGAGCACCCATGAGTGAACTCATCGTAAAGTGTCATCCTTTTCGTGAGATCGTCCTTGATGCGCTGAAGGAAGCACAATATTCTGGCGAGAATGGCCCACAGGCCATAAACCGGGCCGCGAAGGCCATCGTGGACGCGAATCCTGGCATCGCCTTCGGTGACGCCTTTCAGGTCGTCTGGAACATCTGGGAAGCATGAAGTTCGATAGTCGGTGCAATAAGATTCCATCTCAGAAGCTCGGACACAGACTTGAAGACACCGAGACGGGAAGGACAACGGAAAATGGGGTCCGTCTACATGCCGTAGAAGCGACGCCTTATCCGTCGTTAAAACCTTTCAATAGTGGCCTTGGGGGCAGCCGTAGATTATATGCGAGGTCAGGGTGAAACGCCTCGCGCATAGGGTGAGAACCCTATTGACACCCCCTGCACCTTATCGGCACCATGTCACAGCGCAAAGTTAGACATTAGCAGGTTGCGCTGCTCTCAAGATAGCGAGGCACGCAAGATGTTGAATAGAAGATCGTTCAGCATCGGCGCGTGTTTGATCCCTTGCACAATGCTTGTTTGGCCCTTGGCGGCGGGTGCCGATGATCGGGTCAAACGAAAGCATTTTTTTGCTGGATGCTTTTATGACACGGCCGCATCGCCCGAAGGCATGCTTATCAAACACCTGATCGTTCCCGAGCGTCGGATACGGGGGCTTGGGCCGGAGTCGGTCGGCGCCGAACTGACGCCACTGGCCCGTGAAATCTTGAATGCAGATGAGGCGTTCAGACAGGCTGCCAATCTGTCGATGGGCGAGCCAGACGGCAACCCTTTGGTGATCGGCATCCAACGTGCGCAGCACGAGGTTACAAGCGTGCGGACGGAAGGGTTGCCGGATGAATTTCTCACGGTGATCAGCGTAACCGTCTCCCTCGACGTGATGACGGACAAGGCCGCCTTCCGCAACAGCAACCGATTCGAGTCGCTGTACTCGACAATGATCGTCATGAATCAGGTGATCCAGGCGCGGAGCATTCCTGACGAAGTAGCGATTGCCGGTCACTACCGGAATGTGTTTGTGGCCGCTGTCAACGAGCTTCTGAAAGTCGGAGAAAAGGCATTCGAAGATCGGCGGGAACGAGCGAGCGCCATCTTCCAGGTACGAAATATGGTCCTGCCGGAACCGCTGCCTCCTGAAATCGAACAGTTGATCGCCGGAGGACTTGCTGCGGCGGGAACCGGCGCCGAAGCCGATCGCGCCGCCGAACTGGTCAAGCTCTCCCGTGAATTTCAGCACATCTACAATTTGATGCTTCATGACGCGCTGGACCGGCGCAACATTCGCGACTTGACGCTGCTGCCGCCGGCCTCACCGTGGGGGGAGGCCAGGGTTCTCCGCCAGTTGGAGCAGCGCCTGGGCATCAACGCCGAAATTCTCGCCGAGCCCGATCCCAACCGCATGAATGGGTACGAGATCCGGGCAGGCATCACCAAAACCAGCACGGTGCGGGCAGCCCAGAACCAGATCGGCCGGGTCATGCAACTCAATGTCAGCATGGCGTCGCGCATCGTCCGCAGGCGGGGTGAAGGCGACATCGTCCATATGCCCATGGCCATCGCCAATCCCATGGACAAGGTCGCCGTCGGGATCGGCTTTACAACCTTCAACGAGATCGAAGGCATGGTCCGCAGCGCCACCCGAAACGTGATGATGCAAAGCTTCAGGGACGCCGCACGGAACACCGCAAACGGGCTCGTCGATCTGATGATTGCCAGCGCCAAGGAAATTCTCTGAGAGGAGCGAACCCTTGATCAAATTCCTCGCCATTCCGCTGACACTCCTCACCCTCCTTTGCACTATTCAGCCGTCTCTTGCAGAGGACGAACGGGCCTTCCGGGCGAGTGGGGTGGCCGCCACCGAACAGCAGGCGGTGGTCGAAGCCTACTATCAGGGGCTGGTGCGAGAATTGGCCCGCTTCGCCGGCGCCCAGGCCGAAGGCGAGGTAGGACAACAGTTCCGCCGCGATTTCGAGCGCGATTTCAGCAATTTCCGCAGGCGCTACTTTACCCCTGACACCGATCACCGCTGCGTTCCGAAAGGCGAGCGCATCGCCTGCGAGGTCGAGGGGACGATCAAGGTGTTGGCGCTTCAGACCGACTTCGCCAAAGTCATGAAGAATACCGAGCGAACCCTGTCCAACAGCCTGACCTTCGTCCTCAGCGCGGCCAACGCCGCAGACGACAAGGCTCCGTTGGTGGTGGACAAGCTGACGGCGGTATTCCTTGATGCGGGCAACAAGGTTCTGTCTGGATCGGCGATCAACAAGGCGATCGCCGAGCACAAAGTTGATTTCGCCCTCGCCGTCTCGGAATTGTCCTTCTCACCGACGCAGTTCGATCCGGCCGAACAGAAGGCCCACGGGTCGTTGACGGTTCGGTTCAAGCTCAACGATTTGAAGGGTGGAACTCAAGTCGCTTCCATCCCGGTAACGGTCAGCGATGCCGTCAGCGGACCATCCATCGACATCGTCCGCGACGACCTCGCTTTCAAGCTGGCCGGAAAGGCTGCGGTCGAAATCGGGCGTCAGGTAAACGGTGCCCTGGTCAGCTTCCAGGTCAATCGGCAAGAAAACCAGGCGGCAGCGGATCGTGCGGCCACCGGCGGGCATTTGTATCTAGTTCGGCTCGAAGGCGTGGCACAGCGGGACCGTGACAAGATCCGCTTGGTCCGGGAAACAATCACCACGCGCGTCCCCGATGGGGCGCCGCAGGTCGATCCGTCTCAATCCACGCCAACACGAGTTACCCTGACATTTTCGACAAACGGCCAGGTCAACTCGGAAGACCTGATCGATGCGTTGTACGCCGCCCATTCCAGCATCTCCACCTTCGAGGCTAGCTATGCCGGAAATAACGAGTTCCTGCTCCATTACTAGGGGTCTTGCGCGGGGGTTGCTGTGCTTGGCTGTGATGGCGGCCGAGGCAGGCTGTTCCACGCCGGATCGTCCATACGGGCTCTTTTCCCAGACTGCCCGCTTCGATGACATCACGGTGGCGACGGTATGGACAAGCGGGTTGAAAGTTACCGATGCCCGTATGTCGCGGACTGGCGGCATTTCAACTGCGCAAATATCAATTACCGATCCAGATGCGACAACAGACCGTCGCTATGTTGCCCGCGCCACTTGGTATGATGACCGCGACAACATCGTGCAGCCAGATCTCTTATTCGTACAAAACGGAATGTTGTCACCTTTCAATACGGCAACAACAGTCTGGAAGGGGCCTAATCCTCAGGCGCACCGCGTCGTCATCGATTTCAATATGGGAGACTAGAGCATGACACGGAGAAACATACTGGCCGCGATGGCAGCG
>Ga0316222_1003851_pt1 | contig 14290 bp, 26 predicted proteins | sample TBH18011metaG_FD_206008 | JGI IMG/M metagenome (GOLD analysis project Ga0316222, IMG submission 206008) | Freshwater microbial communities from Trout Bog Lake, Wisconsin, USA - TBH18011 | ecosystem: Environmental > Aquatic > Freshwater > Lake > Hypolimnion/Profundal zone | place: USA: Wisconsin...
CTTTGCTTCTCCCGCTGCGTGGATCGCCGGTGCTAACCGTTGGAAGGCTGGAGCGCACGAATACGATTTCCAAGATATCTACCTCGGTCACTACCATCGCTTCGCACAAGAGCCAATCCAAAAGGACTACAACATTTTCTGGACAGGTTCTACTGAATCAGACAATCGTTATGCGCGTGACTCAATGGCAGCATCAGGTTTGCCAAGCCAACGCCTTCACTTCATTGACCCAGAAAAGGGTCGCATCACCGCCCAATATCAAGTATGGCTAGATTAAGGATTAAAAATGTCAGATACTCTCGTAGCAAGTAGTTTCATTATTGAATCAGTTCCTAACGCAACTGAAGAATCCCGTGTCCTAGCTCGCAAACTTCTTGAGAAGAAGGAAGCCTTCGACATTATTGAAATGTTGGATTTGTGAAAGCAGTAAGTCTGTTTGCCGGTGTCGGCGGATTTGATTTAGCACTCGAACGCAACGGCGTACAAGTTGTTGCTTCTGTTGAGATAGACAAGAACGCAAGAAAGATCCTTGCGAAACAGTTTCCTAATTCAGCAATCTTAGAAGATGTAAAAGAGGTAACAGGTGAGCAGTTATTCGAACTCGGATTTGATTCAGACGGAATTATTGTCGGTGGATTCCCCTGTCAGGATCTCTCCGTGGCTGGCAAGCGCGCTGGCTTGGCTGGAGATAGATCAGGACTCTTTTTTGAAATCGCAAGAATCCTTGAAGAAACTCAAGCCAAATTCTTCATCCTCGAAAACGTACCTGGCTTACTTTCAAGTAACAAAGGGCGAGATATGGGGACCGTCATCGGAACGCTGGATGACATCGGGTATAGCATCGCGTGGAGAGTGCTTGATGCTCAATACTTCGGAGTTCCCCAAAGACGTAAAAGAGTGTTCATTGTCGGATGTCTTGGAGATGACTGGCGAACACCTGCACAAATACTCGATCTCATCGAAGGCCGCAGAGGGTATCTTGCGGAGAGCAACCCGAAGGGGAAAGACATTGCCGAAGATGCTTCAGTCGGCGCTGGAAACTTTGAGCTCTTTGATTTCCCAAGAGAACCAGTAAGCCCATCACTCAACGCTACAAGAGCGCGTGACACTATGACTTGGGGATTATCTAATGGCAAAGAAATTGCTAATTGCTTGCCAGCAGAGCTTTACCACAAATCAACTGTTGTAAATCAGGATGTGAATAGTGGACACCTTGTGGTTCGTCAAATCTAGAAGAGCGCAGAACGATCAGGACTTTGAAACTTGGGTACAGGGGGGGGTAGTTCCTACATTGAACGCATTTGATAACGGGGATACCCGCGCAACGGTACTGATCTTCTATGGCAATCGCGTAGATGACATCCGTATTCAGGGCGCGGTTATCAATACTTTACAAGCACGAATGGGAACAGGCGGTAACAATATGCCAATGGTTGCTTATCCAATTCAAGATGGGCGTGAGATGAATAAGAATCAAAATGGTTTGGGCATTGGATCAGAAGAAGATCCGTCATACACGCTAGATCGTACTGGCGCTCAATCAGTTGCAATCGAATCAACGGTACGCAGACTTACTCCAACAGAGTGCGAACGCCTACAGGGATTTCCTGATGGATGGACTGCCGATCAAGCTGACACCCACCGCTATAAGCAGATGGGTAATGCCGTTGCCGTGCCGGTGGTTGAGTGGATTGCTGATCGTTTAGTTAAGAGTATTGAATCTCAACAATAATCGGAGTTGTGCAATAAGCGTTCCACTCGCAAGATAGTTCCAAAGCCTTTTTAATAATTTGCTTTGCTTTCTGCGGATCATCTTTGCATTTATCAATTCCAAGAGCAGTCATCGCACCAAGCGCAATATCTCCGCCCGAACCGTTGTAGTAGATGCCACGCGCATCACGATCCCAAGAATAATCTTGGTAAATCGGATAGATGATTCCATTAACTGCAAAGATAAAGGCGGAGTCTTGCCACGCTCCTTCACCTTCCCACTTACCGTCATATCCTGAATCAATAAAATGATCGCGCAACAATGGGATGAACGATTGCGTTACCCAACGATCTAAATGTTCAATGTCAACAAATGCAGGAGCATCTGGTGGAGTCCAGCCTTGCTGAATCAAATTGCCACCGCGAGAAGCGCCGGTGATTGCAAACAAATATTGCTTGTTGTCATCCCAGGTTATTTTTTTATTGGACAAATTAATCGTGCGACCACCTTCATCGGTAGCCCGTGAATCTGCTCCGATTACTGCGAATCCGTTGCCCTGAAATGCTGCTAAAGCGGTCATTTATTGTCCTTTTCGTAGGATCTAATCCTCTCACGCCGACACGCCGAAACCCATAGATTACGGGATTGTTGACATTAAAGATTATGGTGCGTTAAATTACACCCAACGGAGAAACCAGTTCTCCCCCATAGAAAAGGTGCAGTATGTCCAGTAACGACTTAGTTCTCAAAGCAGATCAAGATTTTTGGTCTGATGCCCAGATCGCAGCTTTATCCCAGTTAGGCATCCAGAAGGCTTCTAAGGGCGATTTGCAGGTGTTTTTTCACCAAGCCAAGCGCACGGGTTTAGATCCTTTTGCTCGCCAGATTTATATGATTGAGCGCTCAGGCCGTCAGACAATCCAGACTTCGATTGATGGGTTTCGTATCGTTGCCCAACGCTCCAACAACTACGGCGGTCAGACTCCCGCTGAATGGTGTGGCGCAGATGGCATCTGGAAAGATGTATGGCTAGACAAGAACCCACCAGTTGCAGCCCGTATCGGCGTTTACTACAAGGATTCACCTCACGCTACCTACGCCGTTGCCAAATGGGATTCATACTCCAGCCCATCTAGCCCGATCTGGAAGAAGATGCCTGATCTAATGCTCGCCAAGTGCGCAGAAGCATTGGCACTTCGCAAGGCGTTTCCAAATGATCTTTCAGGTTTGTACACCGCAGATGAAATGACTCAGGCTGATAAGGATGAATCAAAGCCAGCCAAGATCCAAGCAGAAGCACCAGGTAAAGTCATTGAAGCAGAAGTAGTTGAGTACACGGATGTACAACTAGCCCGTGCCGGTGTTTTGGTGAAGTCAGTAGAAGCGCGTGACCTAGATGGTTTGCGTGAATTGTGGTCAGAAGAAAAAGAATACCTAGATATTCCTGCTCACGGCACAACTCTTAAGGATGCGATCTCAGCTCGCGTTGCAACGCTAAAAGAAAATGAGGAAGCGTGAGCGAAGATACCAACGCGTTTCTCTGGAAGTTTCTGACTGGCGCTCTTGTCGCTCAGGACAACCAGAGAGATCGCTCTAAGCAAGTCGAGATCGGACCATCACAACTCGGTGGTTGCAAGCGACAGGTTTATTACCAGATCGTAGGCAAGAAGCCATTGCAGTCAACTGAGAAGTTGCCAGCCATTCTCGGTACATTTATCCACGCCGGTATTGCAGAAGCAGTTAAGCGCGAAGATCCATTTGGCGAGAACTTGCTTATCGAGCAAGAGGTAAATGCGTTTGGTATTCCAGCGCACACCGATCTCTACATCAAAGATCGTCAGCTTGTAGTGGATTGGAAAACAACCACTAAGGCTTCGCTTCGATATTTTCCATCAGATCAACAAGTGTGGCAAGCGCAGGTTTACGCTCATATGCTCAAAGCAAATGGCGAAGATCCATTGACAGTCGCACTTGTAACGATCCCGCGTGATGGAAAAATGGCAGACATCCTTGTCCATTCAGAACCATACGATCCTGCGAAAGCAGAAGCGGCGTTCGCGTGGCTAGAAGAAGTCAAGGATGCTGTTGCCAAGAAGGAAGTTCCATCTCCTGAAAAACCAAAACACTTCTGCAAGATGTATTGCGAGTGGTATGACGAGTTGGGAGAGGAAGGTTGTCCTTCTTTGCGCAGGGGATAGATTGGGCGCAGGGCAACTGCGTAGGAATGGATATGCCCTATTTCTTTGATATCGAAGAAGAACGCGATAAGTCGAAGATAGATGAGGTTCGTTCAGTCTGTATGGGTTGCCCTATCTGGGCGCAATGCTTGAAGTGGGCATTTGAGAATGAGGAATACGGCGTTTGGGGTGGGCTAACTGGACCTGAGCGCGCAGCTTTCTCATTGAAAACCAAACAAGAATTGCGCTCCAGAGCAATTAATTCACTTGCCAAATATGGCATCACTCGTCAGGACATCTTGGACAACTATGTTCCAATGAAAAAGAACGGCTTGTTCGTAAGGGAAAGAAAGTGACAATAGATCATTTCGGAATGTTTTGGAACTTGTATCCGCGCAAGGTCAGCATTGTCGGTTCACGGGAAGCGTGGCGTATAGCGATCACAAAGATAGATCCTGAGAAGATTGTCGAAGCAGTTCGGCAGTACGCTTTAGATCCAAATAGAGATCCCACCTATACGCCATCTCCTGCCCGTTGGCTGGATGAAGAACGCTGGATGGATGGACCAATGCCACCCCGTAAATTGACCGCTGAAGAAGCCAGAGAAGCCGAATTAGCCAAGTCTAGGCAAAGGGATGAACTAGAGCGCCAGAAGGCTTCAGAAGCCCTTAGAGCTGAAGAAGAAGCCAAGAAGCAAGCAGTTCCATTGCCACCAGAAATCAAGCGCCAGTTGATACAGAAGTGGGCGCAACAAGGAATTAGAAAGGTTGAAGAATGACACACGATGAATTGCTGGCGTTTATCAATGATGAGATAGAAGTTTGCGAACCTGAGTGCTACCAACACCAACGAATTAACACACCTTGGTTAGCCCTTCGCGCAGTAGTGGAATTGCATAAGCCTTACCCCACTAAAAAATTTGGAATTATCTGCAAAGAATGTGAGATTTCTACAGATTACCCTTGCGCCACTATCCAAGCCATTGATAAGGAGTTAGCGTGACCCACGATGAATTGCTTAAAAAGATTTACTCGATGGAACTACGATATGCAAATGAAAAACCAAGGCGTGAAGCCCTTCGCGCAGTAGTTGAATTGCATAAGCCAGATTCAACAGGGGGTTGTAATGCTTGCGAAGAATGGACAAACGAAGGTCCTTATCAACTACCCTACCCTTGTCGCACGATTGAAGCGATTGAAAAGGAATTGGTATGAAGCCCGATGATATTCGCGCTATTCGTAAAGCATACAAAATTAAAGATAACCGCAATGGCGGGGCAAGTATCGTGATCGAGTTAGCCAAGAAATACAAAATTAGTCAAGAAACAGTTCGCAATATTGCCCACTACAAAACTCACGGATCGGTACGAGATGAATAAATCGAAAGCCAAAGGAACTTCAGCTGAGTCGGCGTTCGTCAACGAAGCCCAGGTTAAGGCGCAGTTCCCAATGGTCGAGCGCAGAACCTTGTCTGGCGCGCTAGATGAAGGCGATATTGCCGGTTGCAAGGATCTTGTATTTGAACTGAAGAACGCTAAGACATACAAGATTCCTGCTTGGCTAAAGGAAACTGAAGTCGAAAAGGTTAACGCCAAAGCCGATTTTGGCATCCTTGTAGTCAAGCCAAATGGCGTGGGATTGGGTTCAGTACCCGATTGGTGGGCGATTATGCCCGTTGGCGAAATGTTAAAACTCCTGAAAAAAGCAGGGTACGAAGGTTGACAATAGATTACGGTAGGGAATACATTACGGTTACAAGGTCATAAGACCTACAAACGAAAGGTAAAGGGATGTTTATAGCAGTATTGATCGGTTCTGTTTTAACAACCGGAATGATGGGCGTTGCCCTAGATCACTTGTTCTCAAAGTGGGAGCAACAATGAGCCACGGACTAACCTGCGTATTTTGCGGTACTAAAGGCGGATTCGCCAACGAGCTAATCATCTTCATTGTGGATGGAACTGGCATTGTCGAATGTACTTGGTGTTCTGCTGGCGCTCGCATCAGTCGGAGCGCATAGTGTTTGGCGAGGATTATTACCCTGGTGTTGACTCCTATGAATTGGAAATCACTACCTATTGCGCCGATTGCGATATCGAGTTCACTACAGAAACCAGCGCCGAACGTGGTGTATGGACCGTTAGTTGCCCTGCGTGCCAAACTGAAATTGAAGGAGAAGAATAAATGGTTGATGTAGAAAAGTATTTATACGACTCCTTGGATATATTGAATTATCTATCAGTTGATGCACAAACTCATTACCGCCCACAAAACATAGTTAATGCACTTGATGAAGCGATCAAGGGAGTCGAATCAGCTTTGGTGCATATCATTACAGGAAAGGAACAAGCAGAATGAAGATTCTTTCAGTAGGTTCTAAGTTGTCGGAGATCCTTTACATTGACGAACTATTTTGTTCTGATTGTGATTCTCGCATAATGATTGACTACGAGTTCTCGCGCATCTCTGAGATCCAATTTACCTGCTACAACTGCTTGGTTATTAACTATCGAACCATTGGAGTACACGTTGCCAACGTATGATTTCAAATGTACAAGCTGCGATAACAAGCAGCAGAAATACTTTACCTTTGATGAACCGCACGAACTCGATTGCGAGTGTGGCTCACCAATGCAGAAAATAATCCACGCAACACCAAGTCACTTTCGAGGAACAGGATGGGGAAAGACAGGATGAGAGCCAACTTTAAGCCAGATCCAAAAGCATTGGGAGATAACGTCAATGCGCTCTTGCTATATGTACACAACCGCGTTGCCCAGGATATTACAAGCGAGATCCAAGGCGAGATTCTTAATCCACTAGCGATTGAACTAACGCCAGATCAAGCGTATATCTTGGGATTGCAGAAGGCGCGTGACCTTGCGAAAGCGCATATCAAGGAAACCATTACGCTAAAATAAAGCATAGTCCAGAAGTAAAACCTTTAAGGGGGAAATAATGGATGAGTCAGTAAATCGTTGTGCTTGTGGTAGCTGGATCTACGCTACTAACGCTTGCGAAGTCTGTAAGAAAGCGAGTCAGGAAAGCGCATAAAGTTCTGGCGCAAGATCCTTGTAACTGCCATCTTGGTTGGATCTTGTCAAACAGTTAGCGCAGAAGCCGCATTTGCTCCCAAGATGAACTTAACGCTCATCAAAGAACCGCGCTTGTATGCAAGGTTAGTGGTGGCTAATGCTAAGCAATTCGCTTGTTTGAATAAACTTTGGAATCAAGAATCGCATTGGAACTCGAAGGCTAAGAATCCTCATTCAACAGCTTTTGGAATCCCGCAATTTCTTAACCAAACTTGGGGAAACTACGGTTACACGTTAAGACCAAGTAACCCGATCACCCAGGTAAATGCAGGACTTAAATACATTAAAGTCAGATACGGTTCTGACTGCAACGCTTACCGGCACGAAATTAGATACGGCTGGTACTAACGAAGGGTATGAAATGAATCATTGGACCATCACGGGAAACCTCGGTAAAGATCCTGTATTGAAGTTTACTAATCTTAATAAAGCAGTTACATCGTTCTCACTTGCTGTAGGTCAACGCGTAAAGCAAGATGGCGAGTGGGTGGACTCTGTAACAATGTGGGTTCAAGTGACATTCTTTGGCGAACAAGCTGAGCGCGTAGTAGAGCGCTATGTGAAAGGCGATACAGTCACCGTTGCCGGTCGCTTGACTTACGAAGAATACGAAAAAGATGGCGTAGAAAAGAATCTACTTAAATTGATCGCAAGCGAGATCGAGAAAGTAGAGCGCCCTAAGAAGTCTGAAGCAGTTGCAGCATCATCAGATTTCATCCAAGCAGAAAGCGCGCCATTCTAAATGACTGAAGAACTTTGGGATTGCTCACAAGTAATCGAGTATCTACAAATAAAAATAAATAACTTGCGACAGATCCAGCATCGCGGGGGAATTAAGTGGGTGAAGAAAGTCGGCAAAGAAGTTTTTTATTCAGCTGATGATGTACGCGCTTACAAGAAGAAGCGGGATGATCGTAACCAAGAGTAAAATTATTGGATGCTCATAGTCCAGGATGAAACAGTCGCAGAGATAGATGAAGCCCTTGCCAATCTATCTCTCGATTTGCGTACAGATAAGTACGGGCAGCGTATGAATTGGCGCAAAAAAGAGATGTTGCTCTGGAGTATTGACAACCTGCTAGATGCTCGGTCAGAAATGACAAGGAACTCCACCGGCGATTGAGTTCGCACAAGATGAAGTTCCATAATTTTTTTAAGGTTAGGACTGAGTTCTCACAAGCCGCAGGTCAAATAATCTTGCGGGTGAGCGCCTATATCAAGCTGTACCCCGCGTTTATACAATCCGCGGGGTTATGTCTATTTAATCGTGAGCTATGTCCTGGCGTTATTCCTCGCTATCTTCCCCGCAATCGCATAGAAGGCCGCAGGTATAGCAGACATAACCGCCGCTAAGCCAGGTGTTATATCCCCGGCGGCCTAGGTTGTCGTAATAGATCGCATCCACCCGGCTAACCCGCTCACCGTTACCGGCTATCTTCTCATTAGGACCACACCAGCAATCAAGCGGGTAAGGTGTATCTAGCGCGCCAATATAAAATTCCCCGCATATGCCGCAGGTTTCAAGATCTTCTTCTTCTGAGCAGCCTTCTAAGTGTTCGCCGTAGAATTCTTCCCCGCACTCTTGGCATAGGGTTACTAAGCTCTTGGGTAGATTAGCGCTCATTATGCGCCTACCTGGTGGCCGTAATATCCGCAGCAATCGCCGCAAGCACCGCAATCACCGCAGCGTGTAGCCGCATCGGATACGGTGTAGTAATCCTCGCAATAATCGCATCGGCTTAGATCGTGAGCAGCTAAGATCTTGAAATTAGCGCCGGTAGGCTCATCGTGAGAGTAACGGGTCACGGTAAGAGAATCGCCGGCAAAATTAAATACTAACCGCCATCCTCCATCGAATTTAAGGCCATCGAATAATGGCGTAAATTCTGCCGGGGTTATTAGATAACCCTCGCGGCGCTGCCATCCCATCCCCCGGCCTTCAATACGCAAGAATCTAGGCGCGTTATTAGCTGCCAAGAATTCCGGCAGGATATAACTCTCTAATTCTTCAATCTTGAACTCATAGCAAGAGCCATCACACCATTCTATTAATCGTGTCGGCGTGTTGCACTCTTGGCAAGTGTCGGAATCTGTACCCATCCCGCAGGTATCGCAGATTAAACACTCGCAAGAATTGGAGATTTCTACCTTGGTGCAATTAATCGTTTCCATTCTTTACCCTTCTCTATGTCCTGCTAGTTGCAGGTAAACCGGCACTAGATCGCTCTAATGCCGGAATATCCGCCGCTAGTAGGTGTTAGATAATGCGCTGCGGCATAAGTAAGCCGCGCCAGGTAATAGAATCGTGAGCGATATCCACCAAGATCGGCTTACGATCTCCGGAGAATTTAAGTGTTAAGGTGGCGCTACTAGTTGTCGGTACTTTATTAAAGGCCGCCAAGAATTCCGCGCTAACCGCGATCTTATCTACCGCCGCTAACTCTTGATCGTATAAATGGCTAGTAGCGGGGAATCCGGCATCTACCGGCGCAAGAGTGAAGGTATCGCTACCGTTAACAATAGTTAGCAGATCGCCGGCGCGGGTGATCGTTACTAGCTGCTCACGGTAAGAGCGCTTAGGTAAGGCCTTAAGGCTAGTTAGTACGCGCTTAACATCATCTAGCGAGATTAATACTGTATCGAATAGCATCAAATCATCTACAGTTAGCTCACCGGTAATTAATCGGTAGCGATCTGTAGCTCTTACGCTTAACACGCCACCGGCGGCGCTAATCTGTACACCGTTAAGAGATGGGAGATCATTCTTAGAATGAGCGCACACGCTCGCGCCGGTAAATAGATCTCGCAGAATTGCAGCGTTAACGGTGATCTCTTGCATTACTTGGCTCTTGGTAATTGTTTCCATTATTTTATCCTTAGTCTAGGCCGATCCCTACCTAATGGCAGGATATCCGCCAGGGAATTAATAGCCCCTGGCGAATCTTCCGCAATTATCTAGGCGCTATAAATTCCAAGCAGAATTGCGACATATGCGCAATATCTACCCGGCAAGGCTTGGGTGTTGTCCAAGCGTTTAAGAAATAAATAATCGTAAAGATAAGAGCTGCAATTAAGAGAGAGCGTACGCGGCGTCCGCGCTTGGTGATCTTCATTAGTAAGCCCTAAAGTAGTGACCGTTAATTTCGAACATATCTTGCGCTAGCTCGTAAGCGTAAGCGGCAAGATCAAAATAACGTACTAGGAATTCTGGCGCATCGTCAAGTAATCCGGTGCTGTCCAAATATTCTTCCGCCATAGCTTCATCGTGAGAATATTCTCCGATATAGGCATCACGCATCGCATCTAGGTCGAATGGCATCCCGTTAGCTAACCAAGCGGCTAAGATCTCGCGCTCGTTATCATCTACACCGGCAAGCTCTCGCGCAGCATCGGCGGCTTGGCTTGGTGGACATTCACCGGTAATAATTCCGGCAAAATTCTCGTGATCGAATACATTAAACTCATCGCTACCGCATCGCTTACATATTGGAGAGTGAGCGCCATCTATTGCAAGTCCGGCGGCGATTAGATCATCGCAGACATCACCGTCAAGCCATAACCCATTAAGAGAGCCAACGTTATAACATCCCAAGCAGCCTACCCAAGCGCGTGGGGTTAAATCTTGCGTAATTGTATTAGTCATTAGCGAGCTACCTTCTAGACTTGGCCGACACTCACGCCGGCGCGTTAGCGCTAGGGTAGCACCGTAATCTATGGAGATGCAAGAGCCGCCGCCGATTAATTCCGGCGTGTTTAAGCCATCGCCTGGCCTTCTCAGTTGCATTAGTTACGGGTAATTATGGGTTGATTCTTGGTGTCTATATTGTTGCAACATATTGCCCAAGCCTGGCGGTTAGTTGCACTACACCGCTTGTAGCTGCCAAGTCTAAGCCGGGAGATATTTACGCTCAATTAAGGCCAAGAGATATCGGGGGAAGGTTTACCCGCTCGCGTTTCCGGTAATTATTCACCAAGAGTTACCGATCACCGGCTCATCGTGTATAACTTTCCGGATAACCTGGCAGATATATCGCTCACTTATACACAATTTATCCTAAGGGTTATCGCTGCCTACGATTCGTCCAAGCCGGTAGTAATTAATCTAGGCCACCAGGTTAGTCTGGCAAGTGTAGGCAAGTGTTAGACACCAAGCTATCGAATGTCTAGTGAGTAAGTAGCAATTTAGACAAATCTAATCACGATGTCTAACTTTGACTGGGTATGTGCCGAGGCACGGCGCGCCACCCATTTTCAATATCGCCTCACGACAGATGTGTCATCAGCGTAATCTATGGTCTGCTTATAACCAAACGCGTTGCCTATAACTTGAGTGAAGTCGGCTCAACTCTGCTGGTCAGTTTCTCAAGGCTTATTGAGCGTTATCTATAATGGACTTAAAACCATCCGCTCATCTCCAGCGCTTTTCTCATATCTCAGCGGTGAGCATAGATAGCCTTATGAGGCTACCCAATAAATTAGATAGGGGTTGTAACCCAACTACGCTATGTAGATTACCGCTTGGGTGTAGAAGCTCATAAGGTAGTTCGTGTTTATGAGCGCAAGTAATCTTCGCCGTTTAACTGTTGTTCAGTTCCTCGGTGGCTAACCTTTTGCCAGGCAATATCTGGACAGTATTGACTAACCCATCAAACGGGGTCACACCAGTATCAGTAGTGTGGGCGGTTTTTTACACGGTGTGCCGCCCTGCCGTTATTAAGTTTTTTTGATGCAGTCGCAACTTCTCCCCTGCGACATTTCCAAAGATAACACATCCTTACGGATATGCAAGTGATAGGCTAAAGATTACGAAAGGGGAGTGTCGTATGGATTTGATTACGAAATATTATGTCACCTGCCCGCGTTGTCATTGGAAGTCAGAATCATTTCCTTGTCCGTCAGGAATCTGGGGACCGTTAGAAGTTTGGGTAGAAGATTTAAAAGATCACGTTGATACAAAACATAAATTATATTCTTGGTACATTACAACATTCCGTAAGATTCTTAAATCCAAAATAGATTGCGAATATGACCAACAGTAATAAGCGCATTGATGACACGCGTTGGCGTAAGTATGCCAAGGCTGTAAGCGAAGGACATTCGCAACGCACAGCTGCAACGATGGCTGGCGTTAGTTACTCATCTGTAATGCGACAGTTGCCAATCCCAACATCACGGCTCAATAAAGTTCTCGGTGAGTTTGGATTTGAAAAGGCTGGCATTTTAGATCCCGATAAAGTCAAGGGTGATGCTCAGCGAGCGCTAGAAGATTTTGGTTACTTTCGTGAGCGGTACTTTGCTCGTTCTACTTCGCCGTGGGCTGAAGAAGCGGCTTACAAAATGTTGGAACTTATCAACTCACCGCATAAGGAATATGTTGTTGTTAACTGCCCACCTGGTGTTGGTAAGTCAACCTTCTTTACTCACGACCTTCCAGTTTGGCTAGCGGTTAAAGATCGCTCGCTTCGCACACTTATCGGATCGCGTACTGCCGGTCAAGCAACCAAGTACACGGGTCGTATCCGTAGAACCTTTGAGCGCCAGACTCCGATGAAGGCTGACGATCAGCTAGTCGAGCGCGGGCTTGCCAAAGATGCTGTATCTACTTTGATCGCTGACTACGGCAGGTTCAAGCCAGCCAATGCTGACCTATGGCGTATGGAAGAATTCGTGCTTGCTCAGGAAGGCAACGTTGCGATTGATGACAAGGAAGCATCCTTTGCGGCGTTCGGTATGGACTCAGGTTTCCTCGGTGGTCGTTATGACCTCAACATCTGGGATGACCTTGTAGATAAAACCAATACCCGTACTTCAGATTCAAAAGAGAACTTGATTAATTGGTGGGAAACCGAAGCCGAAACCCGCCTTGAGCCAGGTGGACTTTTGATCCTTAACGGACAGCGTTTGGCTGCCGATGACCTTTACCGGTACGCGCTTAACCTCGTTGACTGGTCTGAGGAATTTGAGGAACAGCCAGAAAAAGCCCCACGCAAATATCATCACATTTTGTATAAAGCTCACTATGACGATCTCTGCGATGCTGATAAAACCAATGGCGGTCACAAGGGCAACTATCCAAACGGGTGCTTGCTTGATGACTACCGCTTGCCGTGGCGTGAACTTTCCCGCGTTAAGAAGAACCGCTTGGATAGATTCCAAACCGTTTACCAGCAGGAAGATGTTGACCAAGCTGCAAGCCTGATCCAGCCAGCGTGGATTGACGGCGGTACGGATTCAACGGGCGTAGCCCATCAAGGCTGTTGGGATGAGAACCGCAACATTGGCAAATGGCCTGAGAACGTTTCGGCGTACTCGGTTGTTACGGCTGACCCGTCACCAACTAAATACTGGGCTGTTCAATGGTGGGCGTATAACCCAGACACGCAGATCCAGCACCTTGTTGATCTTGTTCGCTCGCCTATGGATGCGCCTGATTTCTTGGACTACAACCAAGATACGCGCCAGTACACGGGATTGCTTGAAGAATGGTGGCAACGCGCCAATGACCAAGGGCATCCGTTTACTTACCTGATCGTAGAAGCCAACGCTGCTCAACGCTTTATGCTTCAGTACGATCACTTCAAGCGCTGGTCTGCTATTCGCAACGTGAACTTGATCCCGCATCAAACTAACCGCAACAAATCAAGCGAGGATTACGGAGTGCAGACTCTTGCTCCGCACTACAAAGCAGGTCGCGTTCGTTTGCCTGGTGGCGATTACATTGGCTCTAAAGCAATCATTAAACCGATGGTTAAAGAACTTACACAATGGCCTGAAGGTCAGACTGACGATACGGTGATGGCTCATTGGTTCTTAATCTGGAACGCACCAAATCTTTTTCACGGCGCTTCTGCATCAGCTCCAAAGTTTTCTCGACCATCTTGGATGCAAGAACGCGGATCTCGTTGGCATAGATAAGTAATTTGTTCTCATTAGGTGGTATATTTACGCATACGTTATACGCCTCTTGAGAAGCGAGATCCATAATGGCAATGAAAAAGAAAGCCGCTTCACCATCTGCTAAAGCGACAGTTAAGAAATACGCAAACGCTGACGGCAAAAATATTGCAAAACTTGAAAAGGCTTCTATGAAGTCTAAAAAGCCAACCACAAAAATTACTAACTCAATCTAAGGATTATTCAATGGCTAAAGAAACAGGAAAGATGTCAACGGTTCGCGCCAAGGCAGACAAGATTCAGGATGCAAAAACAATGAAGGGTATGACTCCTTCACAAAAGGCTAAGTTCAAAGCAGCTGATACAAAGATGGACAGCAAGCGTGGACTTACAGCAAAGCAGGATCTTAAGTCT
>Ga0316222_1003853_pt1 | contig 14288 bp, 9 predicted proteins | sample TBH18011metaG_FD_206008 | JGI IMG/M metagenome (GOLD analysis project Ga0316222, IMG submission 206008) | Freshwater microbial communities from Trout Bog Lake, Wisconsin, USA - TBH18011 | ecosystem: Environmental > Aquatic > Freshwater > Lake > Hypolimnion/Profundal zone | place: USA: Wisconsin...
CGCCAACGGCGCGACCACAATGTAGCCCAGTATCCTGTAACACGATAACTTTCGCATTTCAGGAGTGGCGATGGAGCCGAGTGGGGCTTCCGAAAAGCGCGTCAGCGTCTTGGAGTGCGAGCAGTCCTCTGCCGCTTTCGCAAGCCGGACAGTCCCCAGCCTACGGAAGATTCCCTTTGCCATCAGAGCTTTCCGCAACTCTCCGACAGAGGATGTTGCGCTTGGAGTTGACGCCAGACGTAGCCAGGCGCACTGCCAAAGCGGCAGAGGACTGCCCGCCAACCGAAGCATCGTCCCGTTTTCATCATGGCTCATCGCTTACCGACTCGGGTTTACATTCCTCTCCAGCGTCTCCCGAAGCTCATCGATGCGCACAGGCTTGCTGAGGTAGTCGTCCATTCCGGCGGCGAGACATTCCTGGCAGGCGTCTTCGGAGGCGTGGGCTGTCATGGCGATGATGCATGCCCGCTCTTCGCCCTTGAGCTTCTCCAGTTTGCGAATTTCCCGGGTTGCTTCGTAGCCGTCCATCTCCGGCATCATGCAGTCCATCAGGATGACATCGAACGCGTCTTTCTGCGCCATCTCGACGGCTTCCCGGCCGTTGACGGCGATTTCCACGGAGTGCTTGAACTTGTTGAGCTGGGCGACGGCCACGGCCCGGTTCACCACGCCGTCTTCGGCGAGGAGAATCCGCAACCGGCGCATGTCGGGAGACTGGACCGGAGCCGGCAGCACCGCTTCGGTCGGGCGCGCGGACTTGGCGCCGATCCCCAGCGAAGCCAGGCATTGCGCAAGTTCGGAGAGTCGGATTGGCGCAGGCAGGCAAGAGTCGATCCCGGAGACCAGGGCGGTTGCCGTGTTTACCGGGAGACCGAAGGGCGTCAGCAGGATCAGCCGCAGACCCGCCGCGGTGGAGTCGCTCTTGATGGCTCGCGCACAGGCGATCGCTTCCTCGGGCGGCAGGTTCAAGAGCGCGAACTGGTAGCGCGCCGCAGGATCGCTCGCCCGCATTGCGGCGAGGACCTGGCTCGCGTTGGCCGCGCCGGCAACCTGCACCTTGAATGCGCGCAACTCCTGTTCGATCACATGGCGAATCTCGCTCCGCGGCTCCACCACCAACGCGCGGCGACCCGCCACCTGCGACTCCTGTTTCGCACCGTTTTTCTGCTTCTCCAGGGTGACGGTGAAACGGAACGTCGAACCCGCGTCCGGTTCGCTTTCGACGGAAATCTGGCCGCCCATGGCCTCCACAAGCTGCTTGCAGATGGCAAGGCCGAGCCCGGTGCCGCCGAAGCGCCGCATTGTCGCCTTGTCCGCCTGGCTGAAGGGACGGAAGAGCCGCGCCTGCGCCTCCGCCGTCAGCCCGATGCCGCTGTCGTGGATTTCGAAACAGAGCGTCGTCTGGTCGCCGGTTTCCCCGGGCAGCGACGGTTCGCCGAGCCGCCCCAAAACATCGCCCAGCCGTCCCACGCGCACGGTGACAAATCCGTTCTCGGTAAACTTCACGGCATTGCCCACGAGGTTGGTGACGATCTGGCGCAGCCGGAGCGGATCGCCCCGCAGGTGAGTCGGGACGTCCACGGGCAAAATGCCGGCAAGGTGCAGGCCCTTGGAGTGGGCGGCTTCGGCGGAGAGCCGCAACGTATCGCTGAGCAGTTGTTCCAGGTCGAAGTCGATCTGCTCGAGGGCCAGTTTTTGCGCGTCGATCTTGGAGAAGTCCAGCAGATCGTTAAGCACCGCCAGTAGCGATTCGCCACAAGTGCGCACGGTCGCCGCATAGTCGCGTTGCTGGGTTGACAACGGCGTGCCGAGCAACAGGTCGATCATCCCGATCACGCCGTTCATGGGCGTGCGGATTTCATGGCTCATACTGGCGAAGAACTCCGATTTCGCCTGGATTTCGCCTTCGAGCTTATGGTTGGCGGCGAGCATCGCGGCGTTGCTGGCCACCAGCGCCTGCTGGCTTGTGCGAAGCGCCTTGAACGCCTCGTCGCGCTGCACCCGGCTCCAGCACGCGGCGGAGTGGTACCGGATGCGCGCGCAGAGTTCGAGCTTGTCCGGCAGTTTGACTAGATAATCGTTGGCGCCCGCCGCGAACACGGCCGATTTCGTCTTGGGCTCTTCCTTGGTGGAGAGCACGATGATCGGCGTTTGCGCGGTGGCCGCGTTGGACCGAAACGCATGGAGCAACTCCATGCCGTCCATCTGCGGCATGACCAAGTCCATTAGCACGACCGTAGGTCGCAAGGCGTTGGCCAGGTCGAGAGCTTCGAGCGGATTGTTGCAGTAATGCAGGTCGATATCCGGCGCATCGGCCAGCGCCGCCGTCACCGCGGCGGCCACGAGCGCTTGATCGTCCACCAGCAAGACCAGCGCCGGGAATTCCGGCTCCGGATTTCTGTTTTCAAGAGGATTTTTCATCGTCATTGAGTTCGTCAAGGGTTGCTTCCATCTTTCGGCAGCACTCCGGGCAAAGTCCGTGGCTGAATACCAGTTCGGAGTGTTCGATGAAGTAAGTGTCGATTTGGTGCCAGTAGTTGCTGTCGTCGCGAATGCGCTTGCAGCAACTGCAAATGGGAAGCATTCCGCGCAGTTGCTTGAGTTCCACAAGAGCGGTGCTCAGCTTTTCGTTGGCCATCGAAAGCTCCGTGTTTTTCTTCACCAACTGCTGCTGGCTTTCCCGGAGCGCGCGAAATGCTTCGTCGCGCTGCAGGCGGTTCCAGTATGCCCGGGAATGATAGCGCACGCGGGCGCGAAGTTCGACAGTCTCGGGCAGTTTGACTAGATAATCGTTGGCGCCATTGGCAAACGCCTCGCTTTTCTTGCGGGCGTCTTCCTCGGCGGACAAGACAATGATCGGGGTTTCGCTCGTGGCCGGTTCTTCGCGAAATTCGGTGAGCAAAGCCAGTCCGCTCATCTCGGGCATGACCAGATCCAGCAGGATTACCGTTGGCTTGATCTTGCGGGCCGCCGCGATGGCGGCGCGGGGATCGGCGCAATAATGAAAGTCGATATCGGCTTGCCCCCGCAACGCATAGCGTACGGCGTCGGCGACGAAAGGCTGATCGTCGATCAACATTGCCAGAGCGTGGTAAGACTCAGGCAGATTGAAGTCGGAGGGAGGGACGGCGGTTTTTTTTCGGGTCATAGAGAGGGGGTAAGGAACATGGTATCGCTTGGCGCATTTCCGGGCCACTGGCCCAGCCACAATGTAGCCTAGGGCAACGCCCGAGTATGCTGTAACAGAACACCTTTCGCATTACAGGAGTTGCGATGGAGTCGAGTGGGGCTTCCGATAAACGCGCCAGCGTCTTGGAGTGCGGGCAGTCCTCTGCCGCTTTCGCAAGCCGGACAGTCCCTTGCCCACGGAAGATACCCTTCACCATCAGAGCTTTTCGCATCTCTCCGACAGAGGGGGTTGCGATTGAAATGGACGCCAGACGTGGCCAGGCGCACTGCCAAAGCGGTAGAGGACTACCCGCACTCCAAGGCGCTGGCGCGACTGCTGAGCCCCTCCCGATTTTTCGTGCCCTGCCATCATCTAGCGATCCGAACCTTTCAAGAACCGCAAACCTCTCGTCACCGCGACAATTCATGTGCGCCCCAAGCTTCATTCCCACACCCTCTTTTCCTTATTGCCGCCGCTTCCCTTGCGAAGCCGCTGTTCCAGCGCCAGCGCGATCTTGTCCAGGGGAAGTATCTCGACTGCGGCGTCCAGTTGCGCGGCCGCCTGGGGCATGCCATACACCGCCGATGTCGCCTGGTCTTGCGTGATGGTATGCGCCCCAAGGTCGCGCAATTGCTTGAGCCCTCTGGCGCCGTCGCGTCCCATGCCCGTCAATAGCAACCCAATGATCTCGCCCGTCCAGTTCTTGGCGGCGGATTGAAAGAAAGCGTCCACCGACGGTCGGTAGAAGGTCTCTTTCGGATGCTCCGTGTATTCCAGTTTGCCCGATCTGCCAACGACGAGATGATCTTCCTTCACGGCGAGCAGCACCTTCCCCGGCGACGGTCGGTCGCCGTCGCACGCGCCCACAACCGGCAGCGCCGATTGGCCGTTGAGCCACGCGGTAAGCGAGGGCGCAAACTGCTGGTCGATATGTTGCACGACGACGATGGCCGCTGGAAACGTTTTGGGCAGTTGGCGCAGAATGGCGGCCACGGCGCCCGGTCCTCCCGCGGAGGCGCCGATCGCAACCAGCGGGCAGATGGAGGTTTGGGCGGGCTCGCGCGGTTTCTTGGCGTCCTCGATCAGGCGTTCGAGAATGTCGATCTTTGCCAGCAGCATCGCCGCGCCCTTCTGCGAATCGTCTCCGCGCAGGGTGGGGGTGTCCACGGCATCGAGGGCGCCCAGGCTCATCGCTTCGAATACTTTCCCGGCGCTTTCGCTGACGCTTGCGGTAACAATGACGATGGCGCAGGGGCATCTCCGCATGATCTCGCGCGTGGCTTCCACTCCGTCCATCAGCGGCATGTTCAGGTCCATCAGGACGAGATCGGGGGTGTCCTTCAAACAACGTTCCACCGCTTCCAAGCCGTTCGATGCCCGCCAGACGACTTGGTGCCGCGGGCGCAACGCCAGTGCGCGGCGCATCGCTTCCGCCGCCGTCGATAAATCGTCAACGATTCCGATTTTCATGATTTTCAGCCTCCTCCGCCGGACCGATCAGATCCGCAATTGCATTGAGCAGCGCTTCGTCATGGAAGCTGCCCTTGGTCAAATAGTAGTCCGCTCCCGCTTCCAGACCGCGATTGCGATCCTCGGGACGGTCTTTGTAGGATACGATCATCACCGGCAGCGCGTGCAGGCGCGGGTCTTTCTTGATCAACCGCACCAGGTCGATCCCGTCCATGCGCGGCATGTCGATGTCCGTGAGCACCAGGTCGTAATCTCCGGTGCGCACGGCGTTCCAGCCGTCCATGCCGTCGACCGCCACATCGGCTTCATACCCGCTGTCGGCCAGGAGTTTGCGTTCCAATTCGCGCACGGTCAGCGAATCGTCCACGACCAGGACCCGCTTGTGCCGGACTGCGCTCGCGGAGGTCCCGGCCTTTTGCAAATGCCCAAGGCTTCCGGCTGCGACCAGCGCCTCGATGGAACGCACGATGTCCTCCGTGTCCACAATCAACGCGGGCGAACCGTCGGCCATCAACGCTCCGGCGCCGATGTCCTTGATCTTGCCCAGGCGTGAATCGAGCGGCTGCACGACCATCTGGCGTTCCCCGAGAAAGCGGTCGACGACGACGCCAAAGCGTTTGCCCCGGTCGCCCAGCACCACGACCGGCAATTCGTTGAGCCCCGCCGCCGGCGCTTTTCCAAACACCTGGGCCATCGCGACGATGCCCATCCGGAAGCCCGCATACTCAATATGTTCGCGTCCCTCCAGTGTCTCGATTCGGTCCACGGGCACGCTCAGAGCGCCCTGTATGCGGGTAAGCGGGAATCCGTATGGTTCGCCGGCGACTTCCACCAGCAGCACCCGCATCACCGACAGCGTCAACGGCAGGTGAAGGTCGAAACGCATTCCGCGCCCCTGTTCGGAGGAAACCCGGACCGATCCGCCCACCGACTTTGCCATGGTTTGCACGACATCGAGGCCCACGCCGCGTCCGGAAATCTGCGTTACCTCTTCCTTCATCGTAAACGCAGGCAGAAAGAGGAATTCCAACAGTTCGTCGTGGCTGAGTTTCGCGGCTATTTCCGGCGTTGCCAGCTTTCGGGTCATCACCGCCTGGCGCAGTCGCTCCATATCGACCCCACGACCGTCGTCGGCAACGGTGACCATGAGCGAGCCGGACGCGTGGCGCGCTTCGAGCCGGACGGTCCCCCATTGCGGCTTTCCGGCAGCCACGCGTTCTTGCGGGGACTCCAGGCCGTGGTCGACGGCGTTGCGCAGCAGGTGCGTCAGCGGCGACTCCAGCTTTTCCAACACATCGCGATCCACGTCGGTGGATTGCCCGGCGATTTCGAGGTGAACCTCCTTGCCGAGGCTTCGGCCCAGATCCCGTATCATTCGCGGAAAGCTGTGGGCGCAGTCCGAAAAGGGCCGCATCCGACTGGCCACGGCTTCGGTATGCAGCCGGTGCGAAAGATTGGCGCTGTGGCGGATGTAAGTTTCCAGTTCCGCATGGCGTTCGGTAAGTTCGCGCAGGCACACTTCCGCTTCGAGGCGGGCTTCGGCGAGACGATGCTGGAACTGCTCGCCGAGCGTGCCTTCGGACACGTCCCGGAGCGCTTCGATGGACTTCGCCAGCTTCCATTGCCGCCGTTTCAACCGCAGCAGCGATTGCACGTAGGGCGTCAACCAGCGGGATGCGACCAGCGATTCCCCGGCGAGACCGAGAAGCCGGTTCAGGCTTGCCGCCGTCACCCGCAAAACCCGGTCATCCAATGCGGACTGGCTATCCGCTGTCGAACTCGCGGGCTCCGCGAAATCGGTTTCGAGGGCAGACGGCAGGGACGGCACTCCGTGCCGTCCGTGCGGCGTGAGCGCAATTTCGGCTGGCGGCTCATTGGCGGCGTTCGGACGGCCCGGAGTGCCGTCCCCACCGTCCGAGCACCCGCCCTCAACATTCGGCATCCGGCATTCACCCTTCCGCACTGCCTCGACCTCCGTGATCGTCTCGTCGAGCAAGCGCAGCGTCTCCGCGTCGAGTTCGCCCGGCGAGCTGCGCGCCAGCCGGGAGAAGAAATCGACCGCTTTCAGGAGCCGGTCGATGCTGTCCGGACAGAGTCGGCACTGCCCCTCTTGCGCGGCCACAAAACAGTCTTCCATGGAATGGGCGAGGCGCGCGGCTTCGTCCATGCCGATAATGCGCGCGGCTCCCTTGAGCGAGTGGGCGGCCCGCATGACGTCCTTGAGCTGGGCCTCGTCGGCGGGGTTCGCCTCCAACAACAGCAGGCCCTGGGTGAGGGCTACGCTCTGGCATTCCGCTTCCCGGAGGAAGAGTTCCATCATCGAAGTGTTGCGAAAATCGTCCATGCTCATGCCAGGCTGCGGTTGACCGCGTGGAAGAACAGCTCGCTGTCCAGAACGCCGACGTTGCGTTCCTCCCACGGAAAGATTCCGAGGGTGTAAGTGCGCGCAACCGTCGCCGGCACCGGCTTGAGTTCGTCGGGACGATAGCGCAGCCCCGCCACGACCTCATCGACCGGACACGCGACGCGCCCGGTGTGGTGGGCCGCCACCAACAAGCGGCGGTAGATGGCCCGGCGCGCTGTCCCTGCCGAGTGCCGGGCTTCGGGCGCGGCGTCAAAGCCGAGCAGGTCGGAAAGTGAAAGGCAGACGACCAGCTCGCCCCGAATGTTGACGACGCCCTTGATCGTGCGTCCGTCCCGATGCGGAAGCGTGTGGACGAACCGAATCTCGGTGACCTCATCGATCACAGTCGCGGGCAGCGCCAGCCACTCGGCGCCGATCCGGAAGACGACGATAGGCTTCGTGCCGCTCTGCTTTGGAACGCGCGGTTGCGCGGTTTGCCGGGTGGTCTCTTCCCGGTAACCCGCCGGGATGTCCCGGTTGAGAAGAGCGGCAGCGCCGGCGCCAAACACGGCGCAGTTGCGGCAGTGGATCAGACGCTCAAGTTCGGGGCAGGAGCGGTCTCCCCACAGCCCGATCTTTTTCCAGCAGTCGTGGATGTCGGTGGCGTTCATGAGGTGGAGAGCGAGTGGTTCCTCGCTGTGGATTCCGCGTTCCGCATCCGGCTCTCCAAACGGCTGGCGGCGGCGCGATTGCCGGCGGCGCGTTCGAGCAGGGCCAGATGGGCGAGGGCTTCCAAGTGTCCGGGTTCCAGATAAAGCGCCTTGCGGTAAAACTCGCGCGCGCAATCCCCGTTTCCGGATGCTTCGTGGATCAAGCCGAGCAGGCAGAGGAGATGGGACGACGGGCCGTGGACGCGCAGACAGTCTTCGCCTTTCTCTTTCGCCGCGTCGTAGTTGCCGCGATCGGCGAGGCGCTGGATTTCGCGGAATGCCGCCGCCGGGGTTGGAGCGGACGGCAGGGACGGCACGTCGTCGCTTACAGTCCGGGGAGGGCACGCGCCCTCGCGTGCGGCCTTTGGCGCCCTCGCCAAAGGCATCGTTGCGGGAAAACCGAGCGTTGGCGAAAAGTCCGCGTCGGCGGGGCGTCGACGCCTACATGCGAGGCGCGCGCGCGCCGCGGAATCCCCGCTCGACGTTTTCGCTTCCACCGGGCGTTTCCGAAACGCAAACGTCATCGGTTGCACCGGGTCAAAGCCGCACTGGCTGGCGATGAACGCCTCGGCATGGCCGACGAAGAGCAGTCCCTCAGGCGAAAGCATGGCGCGCAGGCGTCCGATCAACGCTTTCTGGATCTCCGGCGCGAGATAAATAAGCAGGTTGCGGCAGAAGATGACGTCCAGCCCCGTTTCGCCCACGCGAAAGCAGGGATCGACCAGATTGGCATGCTCGAACTGGACCTGGCCGGTGACGAGTTGGCCCAAGCGCCAGCCGGTTCCTGCTTTCTCAAAGTATGTCTGCCGGAATTCCTGATGCGTATCGCGGAAGGAGTTCTGGCTGTAAGCACCTTTGCGGGCGTGAGCGAGCGCGCGCTGGCTGATGTCCACGGCTTCGACGCTGAAGCGGTGCGGCGGCAAGCCCGCGTCGAGCAGCGCCATGACGATGGAGAACGGCTCCTCGCCGGTGGAGCACGGAGCGCTAAGGACCCGCAGCACGCCTTCCGAGTGCGCCGGCAACCATGTATTCGCCGCCCATTGGCCAAGCAGCGCAAAGGGCTTCCAGTCCCGGAAGAACCACGTTTCCGCAACCACAACCTCTTCAATCAACGCCTGCCGCTCGGATTCCCGCTCGATCAGCCTTGTGAAATACTGCTCGTGCTCCTTGACCCGGCAATGCCGCATGCGGGCTTGCACCGCCGTGGCGAGAATTCCGTTGCCCACGGAATGAACGTCGAGGCCGATGGTATCGCGAAGGTGCGTTGCGATGTTGGCGATGACGTTCATCATTTACTGGGCCTTCCGAAAAGGTTCAGATTATTCTGAGCGTCTAAACCGAATAGTTCACAAAGCGTGCGGATGGCGAACTCCGGGGAGCGCACGCGTCTCGCGTGTTGGTCGCGGGGAGCGCGGGCATCCTGCCCGCACGTGTCGGCATCCTGCCGGCGCGAACACACGGCGACCGAAACGCTTGCGACCGTCAAGGGTAAGTCGAACCGGAAACATGACACCCTAGACGAGTCGCTCTCCAGAGGTCGCCGGCAGGATGCCGGCGACTGCGGGCAGGATGCCCGCGCTCCCCTCCTCCGGACGCACTTCTTCCATATGACTCATCCTGCTCAATTCTTGCGCTGCGTAGCGCTCCTGATTCTGGCGTTCGGCGCAACGGTCGCCGTTTCTGCGGCAACGGCGCGCTTTTCCCCGGAGCTCAATTTTGCCGCCGATGGAAAGCCGTCGCTATTGACCCTGCTGGAGGACCGGGCAAACCTGGTTGTTGCTGAACAACCGGGAAAGGGGTTCTACCTCACGCTGTTCGACGGCAATAGCGTCAGGGAAGTTCCTCTCGACCGTGTCACCATGCGGGACGACGCGCTGATTGCTTCCACCGAAGCCGGCCTGCCTCGGTTCACGTTTGATTTGACGCGGGGCAACGGCTATCTCGCTCTCAAGTTGAAGCGGGTTGAGGGTGTTCCAAACACGGGCGCGCTTTCACTGCATTTTGAAATCAACTGCCGCTTGGGCATTCGGGTGCTTCCGCTCGATTACATGATCGACGCGCATTTGCACGGCCCCACCACGGTCACTGCGCACTGGCGTTATCTCTGGCATAAAAACCCGGACGACCCTCTCGGCGGATTCGCACTCTATCTCGGAGATACCGACGAAGCCTCCGATGAAGCGCTCCGCCAGGTCTGGGCCGCCGAAGATCTGCCGCGACCGCGCATCGCGGAGGCCTGGACCCCCGAACGGATCCGCAAATGGGTTAACGATTACCGCACTCGCTTCTCGGACTTGACCACGATGATCGTCAGCGCAAAGTCCCCGGACGAACTGCGGCGCCTGACTGATTACGCACAGCGGGCGGGCGCGAAGGTAGTTTATCTGCACACCGACACCTGGCGCGGCGAATACTGGCCGGTAAAGCGGTCGCATGTCGATGTCAATCCCGATGTGTTTCCCGGCGGCCGCTCCGATCTGAAACGGTACGCCGACGATCTCCACCAGCGCGGCATGCTGCTGCTGCTGCATTATGTTTCCGCCGGCATCGGCAACGCGGATCCCAAGCGTGTTGTGGGGCATGTCGACCGCAACCTCGCCTCCTGGGGAAGGGGCCGGCTGGAGCGGGCCATCGACGAAAAGGACCGCGAAATTCGGTTCGTGCCGGACCCCGGAGTGCGGCTTCCGATCGCCACGCGAGAACCTTGCATCATGGGCGCAGTGGGAGACTTCATGAAGTTCAACATCCTTCGCATTGACGACGAGATCGTCGAGGCCGGGCGCATGGAAGATCTGGATAAGCCGGTCTGGGTCCTGCGCGATTGCCGGCGCGGTCGGTACGGAGCTTCGATTTCATCGCATGCTGCGGGCGCGGACGCGGCGGGCCTCTATTCCGCTTACGGCCAGAACTACATTCCGGATGTCGACTCGCCGCTGCTGGACGAAATGGCGCGCGAATACGCAACCTTCGCCAATGAGATCGGGCTCGATCATCTTGAATACGACGGTTATGAGATTAATCAGCAGTTTCCCTGGGGAGCCGCCAAATTCAGCGATCGCGTCGCGCGCCTGCTCGATCACGGCGTAACTAGCAACACCTCGGGCGGAAGACCTGTGGCATCGAACCTGGAAATGCTTTTTTCGTCGGTGCGCAAACTCAACCAGTTCGGATACCATTCGGCGAATCTCTCCCTCTTGCTGGAGGGGCATCGTCCGGCGACGTCGATGCTGGATGCAAATTTCGAACTCCAGGCCGGAGTCGCTCGCGGAACCCGGCGGTTTCAGATTGTTAAACCCGAGCCGATGTTCGGCGTATCGGCGGAGACCTTGCGGACACATGGGCTGGTCGAGCCGATGATGGCTGCGTTTCGAAACTGGAAGCAGGCCGCCCAAACGATGACCGACGCCCAGCTTGCGGAGCTTGCCAAGACCGTGGAACCGATCCGCAACAGGCTGGGTCAAGCGGGGAACCATGTGCAGGGCAAGGATGTCTATTGCATTGGAGCCCGGAATGGCGTGTTGGAAATGACTCCAACGCGAGTAATGGTCCGGTCGCAGGGCGATGTTCCGTGGCGCATCGGTCAGGAGTTCGGACCGGTGGGGCCGCGGCAATACTGTCAGCCGGGCGATGTGTTGCAACTGGAAAACCCGTTTGCCGCGCAGCAGGCCGGATTCATTATCCATGTTCTGGCCGATCTGGGTTCGACTGCCAGCCTTTCGGGCAGCGGCGTTGCCTCGCACGCCGCCGACGCGGTTTTGGAGAGCTATCGGACAGGAGCCGACGCAGCCAGGCAGGGTAACACCGTCGTAACCGGAACCGTGGCGAGTCTGGCATCGATTCAGCCGGCGGCATCCGAGATTCAGGGACAGCGTCACACTAGCTTTAAACAGGAGGGGGCCGCGCTGGTCATGTCCGCCGACAACCCGACGGGCGAAGACCGATGGGTCGAAGAAGGCTTGCCAGGTTGGAGAAAGCCGTTCTCGATGGAAGCAACGCGTGCGATCGGAATGGACCTCACCGGCGACGGCAGCGGCGCCGTTCTGGTGCTTCAGGTAAAAGGTCGCGGCGTGCGAGACTATGTTGTCAAAGTCGATTTCGTCGGCAAGAAATCGGTCGTCATCCCCAACGGCGAAGTCGCCTGGGCCGATGGTTGCTGGGGCTGGCGATTTTCCGCCAAATACCTTAGTTACGGAAAAATGGGCGGCATCGATCTCGGCTTCGGCTTTGTTCCGGCGCGCAGCCATCCCCGGGTGAAGATCGAGAATCTTCGGTTGCTTTCCGAACGGCCCAGCCGCCTGGTCAACCCCATGATTTGCACTGGCGGCGGCCGGCTGCGTGTGGCTGGCGAAATCGAGACGGGCCAGTACCTGCAATACGAGGGAGGCGACACCGCGACGGTATACGATGGCAACTGGAACAAGCTCAAGCAACTCAGCGTCACCCTCTCTGACTACACAATGCCAAGCGGGTTCGCCCCTGTGAGGGTCCAGGTTCAGGATGGATCGCCGCGCCCGTGGCTGGACGTTCGCTTCATCGCAAAAGGGAGCCCGATCCTTATTCAACCAACGAAAGTTCACTAATAAATGTCAAACTGCTCAATGAATAATAGAAGACTCATTTCCATTCTGATCGCGGCGCTTGCCGCATGCTCCGGAGCGTTTTACCGCCTCGACGCAGCGGATGCGATCCCGGTCAACTCACGGGCAACCAGCCCGCGCCCGGCCACAGCGGAAGAACTGCAATGGTGGCGCGACGCCAAGTTCGGCCTGTTTGTCCACTGGGGACCGGCCAGCGTCAACGGCACGGAAATCAGTTGGTCGCGGATCGGCCACCCGCACGATCACGCAGGCAAGCCCACTGTCCCCCCCGAAGTGTACGACCGCCTTTACCAGCGCTTCAATCCCGTGAAGTTCAACGCGGATGAGTGGATGAGTCTCGCAAAGCAGGCCGGTTTCAAGTACGTCGTATTCGTGACCAAACATCACGACGGCTTTTGCATGTGGCCTTCGAAGTTGAACGACTTCAATATCGGGCATTCGCCGTTCCAGCGGGATATTTGCAAGGAGATCTCCGACGCCGCGCACAAGCAGGGCCTGAAACTCGGCTGGTATTATTCGACCCGCGACTGGACGCATCCGGATTACCTCGTTGGCGACAACAGCAAGTATAACGACTATTATGAAGGGCAGCTTCGCGAGTTGCTGACGAACTATGGAAAAGTGGACCTCGTCTGGTTTGACCACGTTGGCGGCAATTGGCGCGACTACCGTTTCAAAGAACTTTTCCAGCTAATCTATGGCCTTCAGCCGACCGCTTTGGTGAACGATCGCGCGGCGAAGTTTTTCCTCAAAGTGGACGACAAGCCGGACCCGGCACTGCTGCCGTTGGTGAAGGGCGACTTTGACACTCCCGAGCAGAAGGTCGGCTCGTTTCAATACGGGCGCGCCTGGGAATCTTGCATGACCATGACCCACTGTACCGAAGGCGGATGGTCCTATCGCCCTGACGGGAAGACAGTGCCCTTCGAAGATTGCATTCGGAGATTGGTGAGTTGTGTGACCGGCGACGGCAATCTGTTGCTGAATGTGGGGCCCATGCCCACGGGTGAGATCCAGCCCGACCAGGTGGCAAACTTGAAATGCATCGGCAAGTGGCTGGGCAAGTACGGCGAAAGCGTTTACGGAACGCGCGGCGGTCCGTTTTTGAACGGCGAATGGGGCGGCAGCACCTGTCACGGCGACAAGGTTTACCTCCACGTCTTCAAATGGAATGGCGATTCACTGTCGCTCAAGCCGTTGACGGAGAAGGTTCGCTCGGCCCGCGTGTTAACCGGAGGCGACGTTGCGGTGACGCAAACCGAACGCGGCCTCTCGTTCGTACTCGCCAAAACCAGCCAGAGCCCTCTGGACACGATTATCCAACTGAACTTGGATCGTCCGGTCAGCGAAAGCGAAATCGGAAAACCATAGCAAAGCTATTTGAAATTTCAGAAGAGCTCGCGCCAGGAACGCAAAGCACGCCAAGATTCAGAGAACAATGTTTTCCACTCAAGCTTTAGCGGAGATAGCGAACACTCGGGAACCGAAGCGCTTGCGACCGCAATGGATAAGTCGGGTCGGGAATGTGACGTCCGAGACGAGGCGCTCTCCAGAGGTCGCTGGCAGGAGGCTCGAATTCGCGACAGAATCGGAAGTTCATTTCGGCGGGACGCCGAAGCCAGCAGGCGAGACGCCCAATACTGTTCGTTTAGCGAATTTGAACGATAGGGAATGCAACTCGCAACGGATTGCGTTGGGAGTTCCGAGAAACGCGCCAGCGTCTTGGAGTGCGGCAGTCCTGTGCCGACTTGGTCCGGCATCCGAAGGCGGCACAGGACTCTTTCCATTACCCACATCTTTTCGAAGCGCGTGCGCAGGCCTTTCAGGGCCAACGGCCCGGTTTCATAGGAGCCTAGGGCGACGCCCCACTGCCATTAAGTTAAGAAAAAGCGCGCTCGTTCCCAATCTCCAGATTGGGAACGCCATTGTCTGCGAATCTCCGATTCGAGCGGCGTTGAAAGAAGGATCGGCGCTACGACCAGCAAAGGACTCCGTGC
>Ga0316222_1003855_pt1 | contig 14284 bp, 10 predicted proteins | sample TBH18011metaG_FD_206008 | JGI IMG/M metagenome (GOLD analysis project Ga0316222, IMG submission 206008) | Freshwater microbial communities from Trout Bog Lake, Wisconsin, USA - TBH18011 | ecosystem: Environmental > Aquatic > Freshwater > Lake > Hypolimnion/Profundal zone | place: USA: Wisconsin...
AGCTGGTGTCCACCTGCAAGAGCACTTGGGCGCGGGTGCCGGCGGCGTTTTGCAATTCCGCCTGCGCGGCGAACCGGGCGCTGGCGGTGAGGTTCGCGGTGCGCCCGAAATCGGTGAGGAGCTGGGTCACGGCCACACCGCCGGCGGCGCGTTCATAGACGCTCGGGTTGTTGATGCCGCCGGCCATGATCCGGGTGTTAAGCGAATTGTCGCCTGCCGCTGTGCCGTACAGATTGGCCTGCGGAAAATAGCCCGCGCGCTGTTCCTGGGTCACCTCCTGCGCGGCCAGGGCGCGCTCCTTGGCCGCCATGATTTGCGGATGCCGTTGCAAGGCCATTTGCCGCGCCGCCGCCAGCGAGAGCGCGGGGGCGGCGTTGGTTTCCGCCGCCACTGCCAGGCCGGCCGGCCCCAGGCCCAGGAACAGGATCAAAACGATTGATTTCATGCGATGTTCTTAATGGGAGGCCGGGCCGGTGACGGTATCGGCCGGTTGGGCGGAAGGGAGATGGTGGTTCTTTTGATTCCGATAAAACAGATAATACGCCGCCGGCACGATGAAGACCGTCAGCACCACGGAAACCGTCAGCCCGCCGATGATGGCGCGCGCCAGGGACGCATAGGCTTCGCTGCCGGCCCCCAGAGCCAGTGCCATGGGAATAAGCCCGATCAGCGTGGCCAGCGAAGTCATCAGCACCGGCCGCAGGCGTACCCGGCAAGCCAGCGAGACCGCCTCGCGCACCGGATGCCCCTGCTCGCGCAGGCGGTGGGTGAATTCCACGATGAGAATGCTGTTCGAGGCCACGATGCCGATCATCATCACCACCCCCATCAAAGACATGACGTTAATGGTGGTGCCGGTGAAATACAAAATCAGCAGCACGCCCGTCAATCCCGTCGGCACCGCCAGCAGGATCAGCAGCGGGTCGGTGAAGGATTTGAACTGCGCGACCAGGATCAGGTAAACCAGCACCGTCGAGAGGATGAGGCCCAGGCCGAAGCTCTTGAACGACTCCCGCATGGCCTGCACGGAACCGCGCACCTTCACCACGGTGTTGTCCGGCAGCGGGGTGGCATCCACAATCTGTTGCACGGCGGCGTAGGCGTGGCTCAAATCCTCGGTTTTGGGTGACACATACACATCCACCGTCCGGCGGATCTGGTAGTGGTCCACTTCCGTGGGCGCATTGACATAGGAAAAATGGACGACCGTGTCCAGCCGCGTGGGTTGCTTCAGCTTGTCCGACCGCAGCGGCATGGACCCGAAGTCGGCAATATTCTTGAGCCGGCCTTCCGGGTATTGGACGGTAAGCAGGTAGTTGTTGCCGTTCTTGGGATCGATCCAGTAGCTCGGCGCGATCATGCCGTCGGAAGTCAGGGCGGTGATAAGGTTGTCGATGATCTCCTTCGTGCTGAGGCCGAGCTCGCTGGCGCGTTCGCGGTCGATATCCACTTTCAGCGCCGGATAATCCACGTCCTGCGGAATCAGCACATCGCTGATGCCGGGGAGCGCGCGGACTTTGGCGGCGATGCCGGCGGCCACGGCGTGCGCGCCGATCACACTGGGGGCGCTGACCTGGATATCCAGCGGCGCCGGCACACCCTGGTTGATGACGGCATCCACGAGGCCGCCGGTCTGAAAATAGGTGGTCAGCTCCGGCAGGTCGTGCCGGAGGCGCGTGCGAACGAGATTCATATAGGCAAAACTGCTGAGTTGATGCCCGTCATTCAGGCCCACCTGCACCACCGCCGTGCTAGACGTGGAATTGGGATTGAGGATTGAATTAAAACCGGGCGTGGTACCGATATTGGAGACGATGATCTTCAAATCTTTTGCAGGAATCACCTCGCGGACGAGGTCTTCCACCTGGCCGACGAGTTTTTCGGTCAACTCCAGACGGAGGCCGGACGGGGCCTTGACGCTGATGACAAACTGGCTGGGGTCCGTGCGCGGAAAATAGGCTTTGCCGACCAGCGGATAAAGCCCGAGGCTCAGAATGAAAATCCCAAAAATGCCCAAGACCGTCGCCAGGGGCCGCAGCAGCCCGAAGCCCAGCCAGCCTTCATACTTGTCCAATCCCCGGTTGAACAGGCGGTTAAACCAGAAGTTGAACCGCGCATCCCAGCCTTTGGCGACATTCTTCCCGTCGCCCAATCCCTCGGTGTGGGCTTGGTGTGCCTTGATATACTTGGCGCAGAACAGCGGCACCACTGTCATTGCCACAAAGTACGAGGCCAGCAACGAAAGGATGACCGAGGAGGCCAGTGCGGTGAACAAAAACTTACTGACCCCGTAAAGAAAGGTGACCGGGAAGAACACCACGATGGTTGTCAGCGTGGCGGCGAGCACGGGCAAGGCCACTTCCTGGCCGCCCCGCTCGGCGGCGACTTCCGGGGACTCGCCCATTTCGAGGTGGCGGAAGATGTTCTCCAGCACGATGACGGAATTGTCGATGAGCCGGGAGAAAGCCAGCGCGAGTCCGCCCAGAATCATGGTGTTCACGGTGCCACCGCCCAGGGCGAGGGCGATGAAAGCCGCCAGTGCCGAGAGCGGAACGGAAAGAAAGACCGCCACGGTCGCCCGCATGCTGCCGAGAAAAACCAGGATCATCACCCCGGTCAGCACCAGCCCGATGAGCCCCTCGTGCACGAGGGTTTCGATGGCGTTGCGCACAAACACGGACTGGTCGAAGACCACCTGCGTGACCAGTTGTTTCGGCACGTCCAGCAGGTGGGCGACCACGCGTTTGACGCCGTTGACGATTTCGATGGTGTTGGCATCGCCGCCCTGCTTCAGGACGGGAACATAGACGGAGGGCTGGCCGTTGATGCGGACCTTGTTGTACTGGATTTGCGAGGCATCTTTCGCCTGCCCCACATCCGCCACCACCACTGACGCATTGCCCACGGTTTTCAGCGGCACCTGGTTCAAATCCTTCATCGAATCAATCTGGTTGTTCAGATAGACATTGTAATCGTATGGTCCGATCTTCACGTCGCCCGCGGGCAGAATCAGGTTGGCCTCATTCACTGAGCGGACCACATCCATGGTGCTCAACTGGTGCGCCTCCAATTTCAACGGGTCCACATAAACCATGATCTGGCGGTATTTGCCGCCGAAGGCCGGGGGCACGGAGGCACCGGGAATGCCGGCCATCTGATTGCGCAGGGTGAACTGGCCCAGATCGCGCAACTGGGCCTCGCTCAAGCCATCGCCTTTCAGCGTCACCAGGCATACCGGCAAGCTGGACGCATCAAACTTCATCACGATGGGCGGGAGCGTGCCTTGCGGCAGATAGCGCAAGCTGGCCATGGCCAGATTCGCTATCCCCGTCACGTCCGAATCAGGGTTGGACCCCGGCTGGAAATAGACTTTGATGAGGCTGACACCGTTGAGCGAACGGGATTCCATGTGGTCCACGCCCGAAGCCAGCGTGAACATGCGCTCGAACTGGCCCGTGATGTCGTTCTCCACCTGCTCCGGCGGCATGCCGGAATAAAATGTGGCCACGACCACGACGGGAATATTGATGGGCGGAAACAGGTCCACCGGCATCCGCACCAGGCTGGTGATGCCCACCACGCAGGTGATGAGGCAGACCACGATGATCAGATACGGCAGGCGGATGGCAAAGCGTGACATGCGATGAAAGCGGTTAAAAAACGTTCAGTTTTCGTTCACCTTGCCGAGTTGGGTGACCTGCGGGTCCACTTTCTCGCCGGCTTGAAACCGCGAGCGGCTGCCAATGATGACCAAGTCACCCTCGGCCAGCCCGGAAAGAACCTCGTATTTGTCCGGCGTGCGCAGGCCCAGTTGCACCGGGCGCTCTTCAATCTCATGCTCCTTGTTCACCGCCAAAACCGTCGGCATTTTGTCGCCGGACACCGCTTCGATCGGAATCGCCAGCGCATTCGTCCGCTGCTCCACTTTTAATACCGCCGTCGCATACATCCCCGGGATGAGTTTCAGGTCCGGATTCGGCACCTCAATCTCAGTGACCATCGTGCGGGTGTTGGCATCCACATCGTGCGTGAACCGGGTGATCTTCCCGGTGAAAGTCCGGCCGTTCAGCGAGTCCACGCGCACATATACGGAATCGCCCGCCTGAATGTCCTGCACATAGTCCACCGTCACGGGAAAATCCAGTCGCAGCAAATAATTGTCCGAAACGCGTACGAGCGGCAGGGACTGGGTGTCCGAAGCGGTGCCGGCCTGGATGAGCGCCCCGGGGTCGGCATAGCGATGGGTGATGACGCCGTCAAAGGGCGCGGTGATTTTCGTGTAATCCGCGAGGGTGAGATATTTGTCCACGGTGGCCTTGGCGGCGGCGATGGCGGCGGCGGTGGTCTGCGCGTTAGCGCCGGCCGTGTCGAGATCCTGTTGCGCCACCAGATTGGGATGCTCCCGGTTGACCGCCGTCAGCCGGGTGAAAATCAGGTCGGCATTGGTGTGATCCGCCTGGGCTTTCTGCCAGGTCGCCTGGGCGTTGTGCAGTTCGTCCTGCAATTCCGGCACTTCCAGCGTGGCCAGAATCTGGCCGGCCTTCACCCGGTCGCCGAAATCCACCTTCATCTCGCGGACATAGCCGGAGACTTTGGCGTGCAGGGCCACTTCCTGATAAGGGCGGAATTCCGCCGGAATCGTCAGCTCCTTGAACAGGTCTTCGCGGGTGACCGGCACCACCGCCGCGCGCGGCAAGTCCGGGGCATCTTCGCCGGCCCGGCCAAGGTTCACAAAACAGACGGCGGCCAGCAGTGACAGCAAGAGGAATGAGGAATGACGGTTCATGAATTCGGTAAATGATTCTGTTCCCGGGCCAGCGGCAGATGCACCCGGAAGGTGCTGCCGGCGCCGGGGACGCTTTCGACTTCCACCCGCCCGCCGTGGGCGAGGCAGATGGCTTTGACAATGGACAACCCGATGCCGGCGCCGCCCCGGTCGCGGCTGCGCGCGGCATCCACGCGGTAGAAGCGGTCAAAGACATGGGGGATGGCCTCGGCGGGAATGCCGATGCCGTTGTCCGAAACCTCGCAAACCGCCTCTCCGTTCCGGGCGAAAACCGCCAGGGTCACCGCGCCCCGTTCGGGGGTGTATTTGATGGCGTTATCGAGCAGGTTCACAATGATCTGTTTGAGACGGGAGCGGTCGCCCTCGACCGGCACCGGCACCTCGGCAATGCATTTGATGGTCAGATATTTGTCTTCCGCGAGCAGGCACATCTGCTCGGCGGTGCCGGCGGCGAGATGGGCCAGATTGAAAATCTGCGGTTTGCTTTGCGCCAGGCCGGCATCCAGCCGGGACAGGGCGAACAGGTTTTCCACAAGATGGGCGAGCCGTTTGACTTCTTCCAGCAGGCCGCCAAAATGTTCCCGGCTGTGCTCGTCCATCACGTTCTGGCGGACGAGACTTTCGAGTTCGCCCCGCAGGACGGTCAGCGGGGTGCGCAATTCGTGCGAGGCATCGGCCAGAAAACGGCGGTTGTGCTGGAACGCCTCGTCCAGCCGGCTGATCATGCGGTTCAAAGCCTGCGTCAATTGCTCCAACTCGTCGCCCGTCGGCGGCACCGGCAGCCGCTCGGTCAGATTGCGTGAAGTGATGCCCTCGGCATGCCGGGTGATTTCCCCGACCGGACTCAAGGCGCGGCGCACCAAGATCAGCCCGCCGCCCACGGCCACCGCCGCGAGCACCAGGGAGCCCGCCGCGAGCAGAAACAGCAGCCGGTGCAGTTCCTCCAGCGCGGGACTGAAGGATTCACCCGCCTCGGCATAATAGACCGGCTGTTCCGCCGCCTTTTCCGCCACCGTGGTCAGGATGAATTCCGTGCCGTCCGCCAGCGTTTCCCGGCGCGTGCCCGTTTGCGGCCGGGGTGGCGGAATCTGCTGCGGATCAAAGCTTTGGTCTTCCGGCAGACCGGACTGATAGATTATCTTCCCATCCGCCTGAAAAACGCGAATGAACCGGCTGCTGGCTTCCGGGGCGAAATCGGTCTTGATGTCCGCCGCCAGGCCGGACCGCCCCGGCCCGGCCTCGCGCTGCAACAGGCCGGCCACCCGCAAAGCGCGTGATTTTTGCGAGGCGGCCACATTCCGTTCCAGGTAGTTGGCCAGGCCGAAATAAACCACCGCTCCCGTGGCCAGAAACACCACGGCCAGCCAGATGGTATACCACCAGAGCAGCCGGAATCGCAGCGACCGCGTGTTCAAGCCGACACCTCGTTTTCCGCCGAGAAACAGTAGCCCGCCCCGCGCACCGTGCGGATGAGTTTGCCGCCGAACGGCTCGTCCACCTTCTCCCGCAGATGGCGCACATACACATCCACAATGTTGGTCAGGCCCTCGAAACTTTCATCCCAGACATGCTCGATGATCATGGTGCGGGTAAGCACGCGACCGGCGTGGGAGGCCATGTATTCCAGCAGCGCGTATTCCTTGGAGGTCAGGTCGATCCGCTTGCCGGCGCGGCGCACCTGCTGGGCAAGCCGGTCCACTTCCAGGTCGCCCACCCGCAGGACATGATCGACGTTCGCCGGGGGGCGGCGCAACAGGGCCTTGACGCGCACCAGCAGTTCCGCGAAAGCGAACGGCTTTGTCAGATAATCATCCGCCCCCGCCTCAAAATTCTCCACCTTGTCCGGCGTCGCATCCCGGGCCGTCAGCACCAGAATCGCCGCCTTGCCGCCCTTGCGCCGCAACCGGCGGATCAGCTCCGTGCCGTTCATCCCCGGCAGCATCAGGTCCAGGATGATCAAATCGTAATTGATCCCCGCCGCCATCTCCCACCCGCCGGTACCATCATAAGCCACGTCCACGGCGAAGCTCTCGGCGCGCAAACCGCGCGCCATTACATCAGCCACTTTCCGCTCATCTTCCACGATTAACAGTCGCATAACTTCGTGACAGCGATACTACGATAACCATTCGCAATTAATCCTCCTTGAAGCAAACATTAAAATCCGTTCAGAAAGTTTCATCGGCGCAAAATATGTGGCATGGGTAAGTTATATGAAAATCACCGCCTTGTTCGCAATGCTGGGAATCGGCCTGCTGGCGGGCGGCTGCCTGACCGACGGAAGCCAGGTCACCCTCGCCCCGGTCGGTCCGGCTCCGGCGGCCGGGCCGGCGGCGACCTCGGCCGAAGGTTCGCTCACCGTCTATTCCGCATTTGAGGTGAACGCGGATTTCAACCGCCGCGATCCCAGCCGCCCCGAATATTCCGATTACCGGATTTATGACATGGACGGCAAATTGCTGAAGCTGGTCACGAACGATACCGGCATCACCCAGGAAAGCCCGGCCACGGTAGGTTTGCCAGCCGGACGTTATCTGGTCAAGGCCCGGGCCAACGGCTACGGAACGCTCAGTGTTCCTGTGATCATTGCCGCCGGACGTAACACCTGCGTTCATCTGGAGGGAGGCTCGGCCGGACCGGACAAGTCCCAGTTTGAAGCCACCCATGTCGTCCGCCTGCCCAATGGCAATGTCATCGGGTGGCGCGGATAGCATTGCGACCGCTGAATTCTCTCCAGCCGGGCTTGGCGCCAAGCCCATTCCCTTGGCCCCGGCATCCTTACCCGTCATTCACCCGGCGCAACCGTGACACTGAGCGCATCCATGCGGTAGAGGGAAGACAGCGTGCCTTTGTCCCGGCGCACTGCCACATGCAAAACGCCTTTCACCCGCAGCGGAATGTCCATCTCATCATCCACGCATTTGTCCCCGAGCGAAACGATGATGAACTCATGGATCTGCGGGCTGGCACCGAAACAACAGGTGTTCTGGTTCATCGCCAGGATGAATTTGCTGACCTTGTTCACCTTGTATTCCAGCGGGATCATGAACCCGTCCACGCTGATGGTTTTGCCGTCCGCCGCCTTGATGCGGTCGGGGATCATGGCATTGATCTGTCCGTCCGCCCAAGCCACACGGTTGGTGGTGTAAAGCAATTCGCTGTTCAATTTGACACTGAAGGCGGCCAACTGGTTAAAACCAACGAAGTCACCATCCTGAATCGCCTTCATCGACGGCGGCGCATTGGTAACCGGCTGCTTTTCCAGCGGCACGATCAAATCCCCCTGCGGAGCGGGTGTCGGTCCCGCTGATAGCGCCAATTGCCCGGCGGCAAGCAATGCCCACAGGCTGGCGGTAAATCGGCATAAGGTGCAGGCAGGGTTCATGCTTATATCAGGAGTGCGGGGTGAGATTTTGCGCCACATCCGTGCGGTAGGCTTTCACCGCCGGCACCACGCCGGCCAGTGCCCCCAGCACGATGAAGACAGCCGGCTCCCACAACATGACCGCATTGAAGGCGAATGGCTCCAACACCACCCCGGTCTGCGCCCGGATGATTTCCGCCACCGTGCTCATCAGCACCGCATACACACCGAACGACAGAACAGCGCCCAAGCCGGCGATTGCCGCGGCCTCGAGCACGATCACGGCGAAGACCGTCGTGCGCCGGGCACCCAGCGCCCGGAGAATGGCCAGCTCGCGCCGGCGCTCGTTCATGGAATTATAGATGCTCGCGAGAATCGAACCGGTGGCCACCAGCGCCACCAGCCACGCCACCAGCGTGAGCACGCGGTCGAACCAGCTGATCTTGCCGAACAATTCCGCGATGACCCGGCCGATGGGCCAGGCGAACGTAAGGCGGGTGCCTTGCTTATTATAAAGATTGTCCAGCTGGAAACCCGCCATCGGACTGTCCGCGTTCAGCTTCACCAGCACGGCGCTCACTTCCGTGGCGGCATTCGCGGCGTGGCCGCTCATGCGCTGAAGGCCTTCCAGCGGAATCCAAAACACGCGGTCCGCCGGGGTGTTGGAAGGCTTGAGCAAGCCCACCACCACATAAGTCTCCGCGTGCTGCTGATGCTCGTCAAAGATCAGTCCGTGGAACGGATGGAACGTGTCGCCCACCTTGAGCTTCAGTTTTTCGGCGGCAAAACTGCCGAGGACCGCCTCGCGCCGCAGCGGGTCGAAACAGCGGCCGCCGGCTTCCATTTCAAACCGCCGCCCCGGGGCGTATTCATGGCTGGTGAACAGGTTTGGCAAGGTGCCGACGATGCGCCAGCCGTGATAATTGTCCCCCACCGCCAGCGGCACGGCCAATTCCACGTTGGGATTATCCCGGATCTCCTCGAAATCCCTCCACTCCACATTGCCCGGCGAGGCTTCCAGATGGAAAACGGAATTGAGCACAAGCTGCAGCTTGGAACCGCGCGCGCCCAGCACGGCGTCGAAGCCGGCGTTGACACCGGTGAAAGCCGCCTGTGATTGTTCCCGCACCACCCAGACCGTGAGCAGCAATCCGCCCGCCAACGCCACCGACAGCGCCGTGACCGCCGTGGACAGCGCGTGCTGGCGCAGACTGCGCCGGACAATGCCGCCGATATTCATACGGCGGCCTCCTTCCCGCCGCCCTGGTTAAGCTGATGAAAATCCTGCCGGTCCTCGAAGGTTCCCAGCACCTCCTCATCGTGGCTGACCAACAGAAGGGCCGCGCCGTTTTCGTGGCAGGCCTCGCGGATGAGGTCCAGGGCGACACGGGAATTTTTGCGGTCGAGATTGCCGGTCGGTTCATCGGCCAGCACCAACCGGGGCCGGTTGGCCAAGGCGCGCGCCACCGCCACCCGTTGCTGCTGGCCGGCCGAAAGCTGGCCGGGCCGGTGATGCAGCCGGTCCCCCAGCCCGACGCGTACCAGCAGACTCCGGGCGAACGCCCGGTCCGTCCCGCAGCCAAAAGACATGCCCAGCAAGACATTTTCCAGGCACGAATAACCTTGGAGCAGATTGAAAGTCTGGAAGATGTAACCGATGTTCCGGGCGCGAAACCGGTCACGTTGTGATTCGGTATAGCCGGAGACTTCCTCTCCGTTCAACCGGATGATGCCCCTATCCGCCCGCAAGATCCCGGCGATCAGGTTCAGAAAAGTCGTTTTCCCCGACCCGCTTTCACCGGCCAAGGCCCGTTGGGCACCCGCCGCCAGGGAAAACTCCGGAATGTCCACAATCCGGCGTTGACCGCCGTCCGGGGTGGCAAATGACTTCTGGAGCCCACTGATTTTCAGCAGGGGTTGGCCAGAGGATGCCGGAACAGTCATTGACGCGGAACATACCGCCTCCGCCCGCCGGTCACAAGAATGAAAGGCCGGGCGGGACAGTCAATTGGCCTGATACACGATGTCGCCGCCAACGATGGTTTCCACGATTTTGATGTCCTTGATATGCATCGGCGGCACCGTCAACGGGTTTTCCGCGAGCACCACGAAATCGGCAAATTTGCCCGGCTCGATGGTGCCTTTTTTGGCTTCCTCGAAATTCTGCCAGGCGGCGTCCGCCGTAACCGCCCGCAACGCGTCATAGGCGCCGATCCGTTCATCGGGTCCGAGCACCTGCCCGCTGGTGGTCACACGATTGACGGCGGACCACACCAATTGGAGCGGATTCACCGGGGTGACGGGGGTGTCATTGTGCAAGGTGAAATGCAAGCCATCGGCGAGAGCCGTGGCCAGGGGACTGATGTGCGCGGCGCGCTCCGGTCCCAGAAAAATATCACGGTGACGGTCGCCCCAATAATACACATGCGCAACGAAAAACGAGGGGGTGACGCCCAACTGCTTCATCCGCAGCAATTGGTCCGGCCGGGCGGTCTGGCTGTGCTCGATGCGATCGCGCGAATCGGGGTTCGGCAGATCCTGCTGCGCCGCGGCGTAAGCGGCCAGAATGTCATCAATGGCGGCATCGCCGTTGCCATGGATGGCGACCTGATAGCCGGCGCGATGATATTTCTTCACCAAGTCCACGAGGGCTGCCCGCGAGCGCCGGGCATAGCCGCAATCGTTGGTGTGACCGGGGCGTTGCCGGTAATAGGGCTCGGTCAGAAAGCCGGTATAGCCCTGGAGCGAGCCATCTTGGAAAAGTTTGACGGTGCCGAGATTGATCCGATCGGGGTCGGGGCTGAGCCGCTTCGCCTCGGCAACGGTATCCGGCACGCTGGGTCCGCCGACAAGCATGACATGGATCCGCAGATGCAGCAGCGATGCGGAAAGCGCCTCCACAAGGTCACGCACCACCGAGGCGGAGGTTCCGGCGATCACCGTGGTGGTCACCCCTTGGGACAGGTATTCACGGTCACACACTTGGATGGCTTTCAGATGCTGCTCGGTGGTCTCGGCGGGAATGTGGACGGAGATGAGCCCGAGCCGTTCTTCGATCACACCGGTGGGTTCGCCGGTCACCGGGTCTTTGCGGATGACACCGCCGGCGGGTTGCGGCGTGTCCCGGGTGATGCCGGCGAGTTGCAACGCCAGACTGTTGGCCACCGCCAGATGGCCGGACGTGTGGACGATCCAGATGGGATGATTCGTGGACACCTGATCAAGGTCGTAGCGCGTGGGGTGGCGTTTTTCAGCAAGCAGGGTGTCGTCATACTCGTCGCCCTCGATCCATTGTCCCGCCGGCGTCTGGGCCGCCTTCACGCGCAAGGCCGCGATGATGTCCGGGATGTTCCGGATCTTGCCCATGGGCGGGCTGTTCAGATTGACGTCATAAAGTTCCTCCATGCCGACGGAAGGAAAATGGTCGTGAGCCGCATAAAAACCGGGCAACAGCACGCCGCCATGCAGATCGATGATTTGCGTCTTGGGCCCGGCCAGTTTTTTCACCTCGGTTTCGGTACCGGCGAGCAGGATTTTGCCGGCCCGTACGGCGACGGCTTCCACCATATCCTTTTGTGCATCCATCGTGATGACGCCACCGTGGAGAAAAATCTTATCGGCGGACAACTGGTCCGGGCCAACCGCCCCGGCGGGGCCTGCCAACAAGACGAGCAAGGTGGTGAACCATACGGCCGCTCCGGCCCGGGATGGAAAACAAATAAGTTTCATGTGCGGCAAGGATTTTGCCACGAAACATCCCGGGTTGTCTTGTGCATTTATCGAATAAATGACTTGAAAAAATGCACAATCAATTCCCCGGCAGCCACTTCAACACCATTCTGGCTTACTGGTCAGACATCCGTAACTTTGCCATGCAGGTAGCTTTCGTAGGAGCTCAAGTCGAGCAAACCGTGACCGGAGAGGTTGAAGAGCAGGACTTGCGACCGGCCGGCCTCCCTGGCCCGGATGGCCGCAGCAACGACGGCGGCGATGGCATGGGATGATTCGGGAGCGGGCACGATGCCTTCATTCCGAGCGAAGAGGATGGCCGCCTCGAAGACTTTGGTCTGATGATACGCCTCGGCTTCCATAAGCCCCAGTTTCAGGGCGTGGCTGACCATGGGCGACATGCCGTGATAGCGCAAACCGCCGGCGTGGATGCTGGGGGGCATGAACCGGTGGCCCAGCGTATGCATCATCATGAGCGGGGTGGTTTCGGCGGCATCGCCGAAATCGTAGCGCAGTTCGCCCTGGGTGAGCGACGGGCAGGCGGAGGGCTCGACACCGACGATGCGGTATTTTTTGCCGTCCCGGATTTTCCGGCGGATGAACGGGAAAGCCAGACCGGCAAAATTGCTCCCGCCGCCGCAACATCCGAATATCTGGTCAGGCTCCTCGCCGGCCAATTCCATCTGCCGGATGGTTTCCTCGCCGATGACGGTCTGGTGGTGGCAGACGTGGTTCAGGACGCTGCCGAGGGAATATTTGGTGCCGGGGGTTTTGACCGTGTCCTCGATGGCTTCGCTGATGGCAATCCCAAGGCTCCCCGGGCAATGCGGATCTTCCGCAAGGCGTTGGCGGCCGTATTCGGTCAGGTTGCTGGGACTGGCGTGAACGGTGGCACCCCAGGTATGCATAAGCATCCGGCGGTAAGGTTTCTGGTCGTAGCTGACCTTGACCATGTAGACATTACATTCGAGACCGAACAGGCTGCTGGCAAAGGCCAGCGAGGCACCCCACTGACCGGCGCCGGTTTCGGTGGCCAGCCGTTTGGTGCCGGCAAGCTTGTTGAAATAGGCCTGGGGCACGGAGGTATTGACCTTATGACTGCCGGCGGGGCTGGCCCCCTCGTATTTGTAATAGATGTGAGCGGGCGTGTTCAGGGCTTTTTCCAGGCGCACGGCACGCAACAAAGGGGTAGGCCGCCAGAGGGCGTAGATCGCGCGGACGGGTTCGGGAATCTCAATCCAAGGGGCGCGGCTGACCTCCTGTTCAATGAGGTTGCGCGGAAAGATGGCCTCAAGGGCCTCCGGCGGCAGCGCCTGCCGGGTGCCGGGATGCAACGGCGGCGGGAGCGGCTCCGGAAAATCGGCGTTAAGATTATACCAAGCGGACGGAATGTCCGCCTGGCTCAGAACAAAGCGGGTTGGCTGACTCATGTGAAAAGTGGATTCTCCTGATATCATCCCACAGCAACGGGACCATGCCAATCGTGGACTGCCAAACATCAGGCGGTTTTTGCCACGGGCCACGAACCCGCAGAACATCCGCCGGAGCCCCGAGCAGGATGACCGGCATGCCCCGAACTTGACAAGCCGTTTTCTCCATCGAGAAATCCCGGCACGCTTGACACGGAACGCGTCGGCGGCACACTGGACAACAAATGCACCGCACAGGCATCAGATATTCCGTTGGCGACCCTCCGGTCCACCAATCCGCCAGCCCGGGCCAACGTCGCCGGAAATTTGAGCTTGAATCACCAGCCATTAAGCGCCTGAAAATAATGTTATGTTTCGTATTGGCCGGCGCTTCGTTTCTGCTTGGAGGCTGCGTCAACATGCCGCTTAGCGGCACGCCCGAACCGCGCACCGGAGATGAGATTGTCGCCGCCGGCCGGTTTTTCCATACCGGCACGCGCGTTGTGCTCTGGCTCGACCCCGGCGGCTATGATGCCTACCGGGTGGAACGGCGGTTTGCTCCCCTCGCCCAGTCGGACTGGCAGGCTTCCAGCGCGGCGGTCCCTTCACTGACCATGCCGAACCGGTACAACCTGCGCCAGCAAGGACTTACCCCGGATGAGATTGAACGCGTGCGCGGGGGCGGCTGGGACTTGCCGACCTTGCAAAGGATTGTGGATCAGTTTGTCCTTCACTTTGATGTCTGCGGCACCAGCCGGACCTGTTTTGCCGTGCTGCACGATGACCGCGATCTCAGCGTGCATTTTCTGCTCGATGTGGACGGTACCATTTACCAGACGCTCGACCTCAAGGAACGCGCCTGGCATGCCACCACCTCGAATGACCGCTCTGTGGGGGTGGAGATCGCGAACATCGGAGCCTATCCCGCCGGCGGTCCGAATCCGTTCGCCGAATGGTATGCCACCAACACGGCGGGCGAGGCGACTCTAAAATATC
>Ga0316222_1003861_pt1 | contig 14268 bp, 15 predicted proteins | sample TBH18011metaG_FD_206008 | JGI IMG/M metagenome (GOLD analysis project Ga0316222, IMG submission 206008) | Freshwater microbial communities from Trout Bog Lake, Wisconsin, USA - TBH18011 | ecosystem: Environmental > Aquatic > Freshwater > Lake > Hypolimnion/Profundal zone | place: USA: Wisconsin...
ATGTGGGCGCCCGGCGCCTGAGGGGCATGAACAATGAGTGAGCATGGCGAGCGCGGCGCCATTGCGGCGCCCGGAGCGCAGCGGAGGAGCCCAGCCCACGGATGTGGGCGCCCGGCGCCTGAGGGGCATGAACAATGAGCGAGCATGGCGAGCGCGAGGTCTCGCCGGAGCAGCGGCCGGGGGAGGCGGAGGCCACCATTCGTCCGCAGTCGCTCGACGACTTCGTCGGCCAGCGTCAGGTCTGCGACAATCTGAAGGTGTTCATCAGCGCCGCCCGCTCGCGCGGGGAGGCGCTGGATCATGTGCTGTTCCACGGTCCGCCCGGCCTGGGCAAGACCACCCTGGCCCAGATCATGGCCCGCGAATTGGGGGTGGGGTTCCGCGCCACCTCGGGGCCGGTCATTCAGCGCGCCGGCGATCTGGCGGCGCTACTGACTAATCTCGAGCCGCGCGACGTCCTGTTCATCGACGAGATTCATCGCCTTAATCCTGCCATAGAGGAAGTGCTTTATCCCGCCATGGAGGATTTTCAGCTCGACCTCATCATCGGCGAGGGGCCGGCCGCTCGCTCTGTCCGCATCGACCTGCCGCATTTCACGCTGGTGGGGGCGACGACCCGTTCCGGTTTGCTGACCACGCCGCTGCGCGAGCGTTTCGGCATTCCCTGCCGGTTGAATTTCTATACCCCAGAGGAATTGGAATCCATCGTGCGGCGCGGTGCCCGGGTGCTGGGCTTCGGCCTGACCCCCGACGGCGCCGCCGAAGTGGCGCGGCGGTCGCGGGGCACGCCGCGGGTCGCCGGGCGCCTGCTGCGCCGGGTGCGCGACTTCGCCGCCGTGGCGGGATGCCAGTCGGTGGATGCGCCGGTGGCCGACGCGGCCCTCAACCGGCTGGAGGTGGATCAGATCGGGCTTGATGCCATGGATCGCCGCTATCTGCGCTGCATCGCCGAGAATTACGGCGGCGGCCCGGTGGGGGTGGAGACGCTGGCGGCGGCGCTGTCGGAGAGCCGCGATACCCTGGAAGAGGTGGTGGAGCCCTATCTGCTGCAGCAAGGCCTGATCCAGCGCACCCCGCGCGGCCGCATGCTGTCGGCCTCGGGCTTCAAGCATATCGGCCTCAATCCGCCCCGCGATCTGCTGGTCCAGCTGGATCTGCTGGCCACCCTGCCGGAGGAGGAGGAATGAGCGAGCCAGGCGCCCCCCCGGCGTTCGAGGGATATGACCGGAGCGGAGCGACTAGCCCGTTGAGGGCGCGCCGCTCGTGCGGCGAGAGCCTAGGGCGCGGAGGCGCCCGCCCGGCGCTTGAGGGCCATGAACAATGACCCCCCATTGCTTTCCCGTCCGGGTCTATTACGGGGATACCGATGCCGGCGGCATCGTCTATCACTCCAACTATCTGACCTTCGCCGAGCGGGCGCGAACCGAGCTGGTGCGCGAGTTGGGGATCAGCCAGCGCGCCATGCTGGAGGAGGGCGGCGGCACCGCCTTCGCCGTCCGCAGCGCCCATCTGGACTTCCTCAAACCCGCCAAGCTGGACGATCTGCTGCGGGTGGAGACCGAGGTCACCGCCTTGGGGGGGGCCAGCATCGAAATGCGCCAGATCATAAAGCGTGACCGCGATGCAACGGAATTGGTTCGCATCGCGGTGCGGCTAGGCTATATCACCCTGGCCGGAAAGCCGGCGCGTATCCCGGCCGGGGTTAGAGACTTGTTCGGGAACTGGATCAGCGAAAGGCGGTAACCATCATGGATCCTACTCAGACAGCGGATGTGGCGGGCGCGCTGGCGCAGCACGATTTGTCCATGTGGGCATTGTTTCTGCGCGCCGACATCATCGTCAAATTCGTCATGATGGCATTGATGGCCGCGTCGTTCTGGTGCTGGGCGATCATCTTCGACAAGTTGATCAAGGTGCGCCAGCTCTCGACCAAGGCCGAGCATTTCGAGGAGGCGTTCTGGTCGGGCGGCTCGCTGGAGGAACTGTACGACCGGATCGGCTCGCGGCCGCTGGACCCCATGTCGTCCATCTTCGTCGCCGCCATGCGGGAATGGCGGCGCTCCGCCGCCAAGGGCCTCGCCGACCGCGACAGCACCCGGGCCAGCCTGCCCCAGCGCATCGACCGGGTGATGAGCGTCACCCTGGGCCGCGAGATGGAATTGCTGGAGCGCCGGCTGGGCTTCCTCGCCTCGGTGGGGTCGACCTCGCCGTTCATCGGCCTGTTCGGCACGGTGTGGGGCATCATGAACAGCTTCCAGTCCATCGCCGCCACCAAGAACACCTCGCTGGCGGTGGTCGCGCCGGGCATCGCCGAGGCGCTGTTCGCCACCGCCCTGGGCCTGGTCGCCGCCATCCCGGCGGTTATCGCCTATAACAAGATCTCCAGCGATCTCGACCGCTATTCCAAGCGGCTGGAAAACTTCGCCGGCGAATTCGGCGCGATCCTGTCGCGCCAGCTGGAGGAGAAGGGCTGATGGGCGCATCGATCGGAGTCCGCAAGGGCGGGCATTCCCGCCGGTTCCGCCCCGTGGCCGAGATCAACGTCACCCCCATGGTCGACGTCATGCTGGTGCTGCTGGTCATCTTCATGGTGACGGCGCCGCTGATGACCTCCGGGGTTCCGGTGGATCTGCCCAAGACTTCCGCCACACCGCTGAAGGGCGAGGATCAGCCGCTTTCGGTCAGCATCGATCTCCATGGCAAGATCTGGATCCAGGAGACCGAGGTGGAACTGGACCAATTGGCGCCGCGCCTCCAGGCCATCACCGCCCAGAAGCCCGAGACCCGCATCTTCGTGCGCGGCGACAAGGGCATCGACTATGGCCGGGTGATGGAGGTGATGAGCGTCCTCGGCTCGGCCGGTTTCGCCAAGGTCGCCCTGGTCACCGAGGTCAAGGGGGCCGAATCCGCCAAGCCCGCCAAGAAGGGAGGGCGTTAAGCTTTTAGTCATGCAAGAAATGCGGCGCTCCAGCTACGTCTTCTCCGGTCTTCTGCACCTGAGCCTGTTGCTGCTCGCGGTGTTCGGGTTGCCGCAGCTCTGGCGTGAGCCGCCGGTGGAAGAGACCCCCATGGTGGTCGATATCGTGCCCATCGGCGAGAAGACCAATCCGCCGCCGCTCCAGGACAACAAGCCCCAGCCCGAGCCGCAGAAGGCCGAGCCGGAACCGCCCAAGCCGGCGCCGCCCCAGCCCGAGCCGCCCAAGCCGGCACCGCCCGCTCCCGCGCCGCCGCCGCCACCCACTCCCGCGCCACCGCCGCCGCCACCCAAGCCCGAGCCGGCGCCGGTGCCGGTACCCAAGCCCGAGCCGCCCAAGCCCGAGCCCAAACCGGAACCGCCGAAGAAGCCGAAGGACGTGCGTGACGAGCTGGATTCCCTGCTGAAATCGGTGGAAAAGAAGAAGCCGACCCCCACGGACGAGCTGGACAAGCTGCTGAAATCGGCCGAGAAGCTGAAGCCGTCGGTGCCGGAGAACAAGGAGGCGACCCAGAACCAGCCTCAGGCCACGCGCGGCTCCAGCATGAACAATCCCAATGAGCCGGTCTCCATGACCGAGAAGGATCGCATCCGCGCCCATATCGAGCAGTTCTGGAATGTTCCGGCCGGCGCCAAGGATGCCGACAAGCTGGTGGTCTATATCCGGGTCTCGGTGCTGCCCGACGGCACCGTCACCGATGCCCAGGTTCAGATGGGCGACCCCAGCATGATGATGAATCCCTACTATCAGGCCGCCGCCGACAGCGCGCGCCGCGCGGTGCGCGCCGCCAGTCCGTTGCCGATCCCGCTCAACAAATACGAACAGTTCAAAGATTTCACCCTGGCATTCAATCCCAAGTTCGCGGCAGGAAGGTGATCCTCATGTCTCGCATCCGCTTTTTCGCGGCGCTGGCCGCCGTCCTCCTTCTCGGGGTCATGACCGCCGGTCCGGCCGCCGCCGAGGTGCGCATCGACATCACGCGGGGCCAGATGAAGCCCCTGCCCATCGCCATTCCCGACTTTGCCGGCACCACCGGCCAGGAAAGCCAGATCGGCAAGGACATCGCCCGGGTGGTCTCGGCCGATCTCGAGCGCTCCGGCCTGTTCAAGCCGATCGACCCCAAGGCCTTCATCCAGACGGTGGCGTCGCTGCAGGTGCAGCCGCGCTTCCCCGACTGGAAGGCGATCAACGCCGAGGCGCTGGTCCAGGGCAAGGTGGAGAATACCGGCGACGGCAGGGTCAAGGTCGAGTTCCGGCTGTGGGACGTGTTCTCCGAGGCCTATATGACCGGCTGGACCCTCAGCGCCGCGCCGCAGGATTGGCGGCGGCTGTCCCACAAGGTGGCCGACGCCATCTATAAGCGGGTGACCGGCGAGGACGGCTATTTCGATACCCAGATCGTCTATATTTCCGAATCGGGGCCGAAGAACGACCGTCGCAAGCGTCTGGCCATCATGGACCAGGACGGCGAGGGCCACCGCTTCCTGACCGATGGCAGTGAACTGGTGCTGACCCCCCGGTTCTCGCCCAGTTCGCGCGAGATCACCTATCTGTCCTATTTCAAGGGCACCCCCCGGGTCTATATCTTCAACCTGGATACCGGCCGCCGCGAAGCCCTCGGCAATTTTCCCGGCATGACCTTCGCCCCCCGGTTCTCGCCTGATGGGAATAGGGTCATCTTCAGCATGGCCGAGGACGGCAATACCGAAATCTACGAGATGAATCTGCTGACCCGGCAGAAGACTCGCCTCACCAACAATCCCGCCATCGACACCGCCCCCAGCTATTCTCCCGACGGATCGCAGGTGGTGTTCGAATCCGACCGTGGCGGCAGCCAGCAGATCTATACCATGACCGCCAACGGCGATAATCCGACCCGGATCAGCTTCGGCGACGGCCGCTACGGCACCCCGGTCTGGAGTCCGCGTGGCGATCTGGTCGCCTTCACCAAGCAGAAGGGAGGGCAGTTCTTCATAGGTGTCATGCATCCCGATGGCTCGGGCGAGCGTCTGCTGGCCGAAGGCTTCCTGGTGGAGGGGCCGACCTGGGCGCCCAATGGCCGTGTATTATCCTATTTCCGCGAGTCTCCGTCGGATGAGCGCGGACGGGGTCAGACGGTCCGGCTCTACACCATCGACCTGACCGGATTTAATGAAAGGGTGCTGCTGACCCCGCTTGATGGGTCCGATCCTGCTTGGTCCCCCTTGATTCCTTAGAATTATGTTTGTATAGTCCGCGCCGATTAGGATTTATTCCGGTGCCATCGGGTCCCAAGCCCAAGATGTCACCGGTGGGGCGTGCCGGCTCTGTGGCCGGTGCGGAGTCTCTAGGGTCCGATCGATATTCCGTCCCGCGTCGCATTGAGGGGGAGTCCTCAAAAAATGAAACTGCGTTTCCTGAGCATCTTTGCCGCCGCCGCCCTGCTGGCGGCTTGCGAATCCGCGCCCTCCGACACCGCCTCCAAGGGTGGTGCTGGGCAGACCTCGCCGATGGCCTCGGCCACCACGGCCAAGGGCATTGTCGCCGGTTCCAAGGAAGATTTCGTCGCCAATGTCGGCGATCGCGTCTTCTTTGACTTCGACAAGTCCTCCCTGCGCGCCGACGCCAAGGCCACCCTGTCCAAGCAGGTTGCCTGGCTGAAGCAGTACCCGAACTACTCGCTGACCGTTGAAGGTCATTGCGACGAGCGCGGTACCCGTGAGTACAACCTTGCCCTCGGCGAGAAGCGTGCCAATTCCGTGAAGGAATTCCTGACCGCCAACGGCGTCGCCGCCGCTCGCGTCAAGACCGTTTCCTACGGCAAGGAGCGTCCGGTTGCTCTCGGCTCGAACGAGGCCGCCTGGTCGCAGAACCGTCGTGGCGTGACCGTCCTGAACTAATCAGGGCGTTTACGACGTGAAATGGGGCGTCCGCCCATCCGCAAGGTCCTTGACCCGCGGATTGGTCGGACGCCTTATTTTTGCCTGAAATCCAGAGAATACTTCCCTGTTCCAGGTTTTTCGCCCCAAGCCTTTTGCCCCAAGAGGTCGGCCCGTGCGACGCATCCTTCTCACCACCCTTCTCTCCGCGCTGCTGGGCGGCTTCCTGGGGGCCGTTCCGGCCATGGCCCAGAACGACACCCGCGCCCTCTATGACCGCATCGACCGGTTGGAGCGCGACCTCTCGACCCTGCAGAGCCAGATGGCCCGTGGCGGCTCCACCACCGTGATCCGCTCACCGGCGGCGGGCGGCGGCGGCAACGACGGCAGCGTGGCGGGCAACACCGCGTCGCGGCTGGACGATCGCCTGAGCGAGCTGGAAGACGTGACCCGGCAGTTGACCGGCAAGATCGAGGAGGCCAATTTCAAGGCCGCCCAGCTCGCCAAGCAGATGGACCGCATGCAGGCCGACCTGGATCTGCGCTTCAAGGACCTGGAGGCCGCCCGGCCGCCCGGCCCGGCGACGGCGCCGCCGCAAAGCGGCCTCTCCATGCCGGGGCCGGGGGGGGCCGAGCCGGTGGCCGGCGGGACGGCGCCCAACGGCGCTCCCATCCTGATCCCGCCCAAGGGGGTCCGCCCCGGTGCCAATTCGGCGGAGGGCGAAGGCCCTGCTCCCGGGCCGCAGGTGCTGGGAAGCCTGCGGGAAAAGGACATGAAGAAGGCGATGGCGGAACCCCCGGAGGAACCGCACGCGCCGCCCAAGGACGCGCAGGGGGCCTATGACGAGGCCTATTCCCTGGCCCAGAAGGGTGACTATGACGGGGCCGAACGCGCGTTCCAGGCCTTCCTGAAGCAATATCCCAACCATCAGCTGGCCGGGAATGCCCAATACTGGCTGGGCGATATCGCCTTTTCCCAGCGCAAGGATTTCGCCCAGGCGGCCAAGCTGTTCGGCGAGGCCTACAAGAAATATCCCAAGCATAGCAAGGCCCCCGACATGCTCTACAAGCTGGGGGCGTCGTTCGGCCAGTTGGGCATGAAGGATCAGGCCTGCCGGACCTATGCCCTGCTGTTCGCCGAACATCCCGGCATGCCCGACCGCATCAAGCGGGCCGCCGACGGCGACAAGCAGCGTCTCGGCTGCAAGTGACGGATGAAGGGGGCGCCCACGCCCCCTTGACGTCGGAAACCTTCGCCGCCTGCATGGCCCGGCTGGGGCCGTTCGAGGCCCGCCCCCGCTTGGCGGTGGCGGTCTCGGGCGGGGCCGACAGTCTGGCCCTGGCCCTGCTGGCGGCTCAATGGGCCGGGACGCAAGGCGGCGCGGCGGTGGCGGTGACGGTGGATCACCGCCTGCGGCCCGGCTCGACCGCCGAGGCCGCCCAGGTGGGGGCCTGGTTGGCCCGCCACGGCATCCGCCATCATATTCTGAGCTGGGTCGGGGACAAGCCCGCCGCCGATCTCCAGGCGGCGGCGCGGCGCGCCCGCTATGACCTGCTGGGCGAATTCTGCCGCGCCGCCGGGATTCTCCATCTGCTGCTGGCCCATCATCGCGAGGATCAGGCCGAGACGCTGTTGCTGCGGTTGGGGCGGGGGTCGGGGGTCGACGGATTGTCGGCCATGGCGGCTTCGCTTCCGACCCGCTGGGGGCGGGTATTGCGGCCGGTGCTGGAGGTCGCGCCCCAGGCCTTGCGGGCAACCCTCCGGCTGCGGGGGCAGGACTGGATCGAGGATCCCTCCAACACCAATGCCGGCTTCGCGCGGGTGCGGCTGCGGCGCCTGGCGCCGCTGCTGGCCGCCGAGGGGCTGGCGGCCGGGCGGCTGGCGGCCACCGCCGGCCGGCTGGCGCGGGCGCGGGCCGCGCTGGAACAGGCGGTGGCCGAGGCGGCCTGCCGGTTCGTCGAGCTGCATCCGGCCGGCTTCGCCCGCTGCGAGGCTTCGGCCTTCGCCCGCCTCGCCGACGAGATCGGCCTGCGCCTGCTGTCCCGCCTGCTGCTGGTGGTGGGGGGAGGGGCCTATGGCCCCCGGCTGGAACGGCTGGAGCGGCTGCACGCCGAACTTCGCGGCGGGGTGTCGGGGGCCAGGACCCTGGCCGGCTGCCGGCTGGTGCCGTCCCGGGGCGGCGCCGAACTGCTGATCTGCCGTGAGCCGGCCAGGCTGGCGCCGCCGCTGGCCCTGGTCGCCGGCACCGCCATGGTCTGGGATGGCCGTTTTCGCGTCGAGGTGGCCGCCGACGCGCCGCCCGGCCTGTTCCTGGGAGCGCTGGGCGGGGCGGGATGGCGGGGCCTGCGCCAACAGACCGCGCCCCCGATCCAATTGCCGGCTTGCGTTCGCCCCACATTACCTGTTCTGTTCGGCGAGGATGGTATTTCCGCCGTGCCTCACCTCGGCTATAACCGTGGTGACACCATGGCGGCGTTGCGTCATCTTGAGGCGGCGCCATCGTGGACGCTGACGGCAACCGGCCCGCGCCTTGTGTAGGTTCGATTCGGCATTATCTGTAGGGCGATGCATTCGGCCCGGGGACCGAAGGGCGAAACCGCCCTGCTCCCGGCCAAACCAGGAAGGACCCGACTTTGAACTTCAGCAAGAACCTGGCGCTGTGGGTCATCATTGCCGTACTGCTGGTGATGCTCTTCAATCTGTTCCAGGCGTCTTCGCCCCCGCACGGGCTGGGGCAGACCTCATATTCGGACTTCCTCGCCGACGTGGAACGGGGCGGCGTCACCGACGTCACCATCCAGGGCAGCGGTGTCAGCGGCCATTTCAGCGACGGCCGGCCGTTCACCAGCTATATGCCGCAGGACGCCAATGTGGTGGACAAGCTGCGGGCCCAGAACGTGCGCATCACGGCGGTGCCGCCCAGCGACGAGACCCCCACCCTGTGGGGGGTGCTGGTGTCGTGGTTCCCCATGCTGCTGCTGATCGGCGTCTGGATCTTCTTCATGCGCCAGATGCAGTCGGGCGGCGGCAAGGCCATGGGCTTCGGCAAGTCCCGCGCCCGCCTGCTGACCGAAAAGACCGGCCGCGTCACCTTCGAGGATGTGGCCGGCATCGACGAGGCCAAGCAGGAACTGGAAGAGATCGTCGAATTTCTCAAGGATCCGCAGAAGTTCCAGCGTCTTGGCGGCAAGATTCCCAAGGGCTGCCTGCTGGTCGGTCCGCCCGGTACCGGTAAGACCCTGTTGGCCCGCGCCATCGCCGGCGAGGCCAATGTTCCGTTCTTCACCATTTCCGGCTCGGATTTCGTCGAGATGTTCGTCGGCGTCGGCGCCAGCCGCGTCCGCGACATGTTCGAGCAGGGCAAGAAGAATGCCCCTTGCATCATCTTCATCGATGAAATCGACGCGGTCGGCCGCCATCGCGGCGCCGGCCTGGGCGGCGGCAACGACGAGCGCGAGCAGACCCTGAACCAGCTGCTGGTGGAGATGGACGGTTTCGAATCCAATGAAGGCGTCATCCTGATCGCCGCCACCAACCGTCCCGATGTCCTCGACCCCGCCCTGCTGCGTCCCGGCCGGTTCGACCGCCAGGTGACGGTGCCCAATCCCGATATCCTGGGCCGCGAGAAGATCATCAAGGTCCATATGCGCAAGGTGCCGCTGTCGCCCGACGTGGACGCCCGCATCATCGCCCGCGGCACTCCCGGTTTTTCCGGCGCCGATCTGGCCAATCTGGTCAACGAGGCGGCGCTGCTGGCGGCGCGGGTCGGCAAGCGGGTGGTGACCATGGCCGAGTTCGAGTCGGCCAAGGACAAGGTGATGATGGGGGCCGAGCGCCGCTCCATGGTCATGACCGAGGAGGAAAAGAAGCTCACCGCCTATCACGAGGCCGGCCACGCCCTGGTGATGATGCATGTGCCCGGCCACGAGCCGCTGCACAAGGTCACCATCATTCCGCGCGGCCGCGCCCTGGGCCTGACCATGTCGCTGCCGGAGCGTGACCGCTATTCGCTGTCGCTGCGCCAGATCAAGTCCATGATCGCCGCCTTCTTCGGCGGCCGGGTGGCGGAGGAGATGATCTTCGGCCTCGACGCCGTCACCACCGGCGCCTCCAACGATATCCAGCGCGCCACCGAATTGTCGCGCAAGCTGGTGACCGAATACGGCTTCTCCGAGAAGCTGGGGCCGCTGCGCTATAACGACAATCAGGAAGAGATCTTCCTGGGGCATTCGGTGACGCAGCACAAGAGCGTGTCCGAGACCACCTCCAGCCTGATCGATTCCGAGGTGCGGCGCTTCGTCGAGGAGGGTGAGAACACCGCCCGCGATATTCTCGCCAAGTTCCGCGCCGAATTGGAGATCATCGCCCGCGGCCTGCTGGAATTCGAGACCCTGTCGCGCGACGATATCGAAGCCCTGATCCGGGGCGAGACCATCACCCGCGGCGATAACGGCGACAACCGGCCCAAGGAAACGCCGCGGCGGTCCTCGGTTCCGACCTCGGGGCCGACCGGCCGCAGAAGCTTCGGGCCGGAGCCGCAGCCCGGTGCCTGAACCGGACGTCGCATCCGCCTTCCGTCGAAGCCCCGCCTTGCCGCGGGGTTTCGCGCTGGCGGGAGAGGATATCCTCGACACTCTCCATCTGCTGCCCAGCGGCCTGGTGTGGGGCGAGCAGGCGGCGGCGGCCATCATCTCCGGCCATGGCTGGCCCCTCGCCGAGGGCTGGGCCGCCTTCACCGCCCTGGGGGTGATCCGGCGCGATGCGGATGGGGCGCATCTGGCGGTGGCGCCCTTCGCCGAGGTGGTGATGTGGGCCGAGGGCGAAAGCCCCCGGCTGGCCCGCCATCTGGGAGCCCTGGTCCAGCGTATCGGGCGCCGCCGGCCGGACTGGGGCGGGGTGGCCATGGACCGGCCGGCGATCATGGGCATCGTCAATGTCACGCCCGACAGCTTTTCCGATGGCGGCGAGGTCTTCACCGCCGAGGCGGCCATCGCCCGGGGTCTGGACATGGTCGAGGCCGGTGCCGCCATCATCGACGTGGGTGGCGAATCCACCCGTCCCGGCGCCGCGCCGGTGACGGCGGCGGAGGAAGAGGGGCGGGTGCTGCCGGTGGTGCGCGCCCTGGCGGAGCGTGGCGTCTGCGTCTCCATCGATACCCGCCATGCCCGCGTCATGGCGGCGGCGGTGGCGGCCGGCGCCCGCATCATCAACGACATCACCGCCCTGACCGGCGATTCGGATTCCCTGGCGGTGGCGGCGCGTTCGGGGGCCGATCTGTGCCTGATGCACATGCAGGGCCGCGACCCCCGCACCATGCAGGCGGCGCCGCGTTATGCCTGCGCTCCGCTGGATGTGTATGACGGCCTGGCCGAGCGGGTCGCCGCCTGCGTGGCGGCCGGGATCGAGACCGCGCGGCTCTGCGTCGACCCTGGCATCGGCTTCGGCAAGACCCCCGGACACAACGCCCAGATTCTCGGCACCCTGGCCCTGCTGCATGGATTGGGGGTGCCGGTGCTGCTGGGGGTATCGCGCAAAAGCTTCGTTGCGCATTTAAGCCGGGGCGAGGCGGCCCGGCAGCGCCTGCCCGGCACCCTGGCGGCCGAACTGGCCGGCCTTGATGCCGGTATGCAGATCCTGCGGGTCCACGACGTGGCCGAGACGGTTCAGGCGGTCGCGGTGTGGCGGGCCATGCGCCAATCGGGCTGATCATGTTCCCCTTCCCATTCCGCCCGGCTCTTGCTATCCAGACCCACTTTCGTCCAGAGGGATGACGCATCGTAATGACACGTAAGCTGTTCGGCACCGACGGGGTGCGCGGCACCGCCAATATGGATCCCATGACCGCCGAGATGGCGTTGAAGCTGGGCATGGCCGCCGGCCGCCATTTCACCCGGGGCGATCATCGCCACATGGTGGTGATCGGCAAGGATACCCGTCTGTCGGGCTATCTGCTGGAGCCGGCGCTGACGGCGGGTTTCATCTCGGTCGGGATGGATGTGACCCTGTTGGGGCCGCTGCCCACCCCGGCGGTGGCCATGCTGACCCGGTCCTTGCGCGCCGATCTGGGGGTGATGATCTCGGCATCCCATAATCCCTATCAGGATAACGGCATCAAGCTGTTCGGTCCCGACGGCTTCAAGCTGTCCGACGAGGACGAACTCATCATCGAATCCACCATGTCCAACGGCCTGGAGGCCTACCGGGTCGGGTCCGATCATCTCGGCCGGGCCAAGCGTCTCGACGATGCCAATGGCCGCTATATCGAATACGCCAAGAACACCTTTCCGCGCGGCCTGCGGCTGGATGGGCTGAAGATCGTGGTCGATTGCGCCAATGGCGCCGCCTACAAGGTCGCTCCCACCGTGTTGTGGGAATTGGGGGCCGAGGTGGTGCCGGTGGCGGTGTCGCCCGATGGTTTCAACATCAACGAGACCTGCGGCTCGCTTCACCCCGAGGTCATGCGCGAACAGGTGGTGACCCACGGCGCCCATCTCGGCATCGCCCTGGACGGCGACGCCGATCGGGTGGTGCTGTGCGACGAACTCGGCAATATGATCGACGGCGATCAGCTGATGGCGTTGATCGGCGATCTGTGGCAGCGCTCCGGCCAGCTCAAGGGCGGCGGCATCGTCGCCACCGTCATGTCCAATCTGGGACTGGAGCGTTTCCTGGCCCAGCGCGGCCTCGGCATGATCCGCACCAATGTGGGGGATCGCTACGTGCTGGAACATATGCGGCGCGACGGCTTCAACGTGGGCGGCGAGCAGTCGGGCCATATCATCCTGTCCGACCATTCCACCACCGGCGACGGGCTGGTGGCGGCGTTGCAGGTGCTGGCGGCGCTGATTCAGTCGGGCAAGCCGGCCAGCGAGATGCTGCGGCTGTTCACCCCGCTGCCGCAGGTGCTGAAGAATGTCCGGGTGACGGGGATTCCGGTGGCCGAGGTGCTGGCCAATGCCGCCGTCCAGGCCGCCATCGCGGCGGCGGAAGCGGACTTGGCCGGCCAGGGGCGGCTGCTGATCCGAAAGTCAGGCACCGAACCCCTGATCCGGGTGATGGCCGAAGGCGAGGATCAGGGGCGGGTCAATGCCGTGGTCGAGCATGTGGTCGAAACCATCCGGCGCGTCGCCGGTTGATTTAGAGCGGGATGCTTTCAAGTCGACTCATCCCGCGACCTGATCGCATCATGCTTTAGGCCGCCGCCGAGGTTGCCGGCAGGGTGGTCCGGTCCATCACCCGGCGCATGGTCAGGGCGATATCGGGGCACAGTTCGGTCAGGCGTTCGGCAAGCTGGCGCGCCAAATTCTGATCGAAACTTTGCCCGGCGGCTTCCGCCTCGAGAATCTCGGCGAGTTGATCGATCTCTTCCCAGCGGTATTGCATGATTGACCTCTTGGATTATCCGAACAAACCTCCCCCGCACGACAAAGGCTAGATGAAAATGCCGCACTGCACAATCAAGTAAACACCCGATCTGGTGTAATGTTACAATTCATCACCATAATGTAGCATTGAGATGCGGTGTGACGTGATGTTGCGCGCGCCTCGCGGGAGGGGATGGCAAGATGCTTGGGCGGGTCTTCGTGGTCGCGGGGTCGGATTCGGGCGGCGGTGCCGGCATTCAGGCCGACATCAAGGCGGTGACCTGTCTGGGGGGATTCGCCGCTTGCGCGATCACCGCCCTGACGGCGCAAAGCACCCGGGGGGTGTTCGGCATCTCTCCGGTATCGCCGGATTTCATCCGCCTCCAGATGGAGGTGGTGCTGCAGGATCTGGGGGCGGACTGCATCAAGACCGGGATGCTGGCCTCGGCCGCCATCGTCGAGACGGTGGCCGGGGCGCTGGCCGACTTCGCCCCCATGGTGCCGCTGGTGCTGGATCCAGTGATGGTGGCCAAGGGCGGCGCCGCCCTGCTGGCCGACAGCGCCGCCGAGGCGCTGATCGGCCGCCTGCTGCCGCGCGCCCGGCTGCTGACCCCCAATATTCCCGAGGCCGAGGTCCTCTTGGGGCGGCGGATCGGGGGGCTGGCCGAGATGGAGCGGGCGGCGGTGGATCTGCTGGCCCTCGGGCCGCGGGCGGTGCTGCTCAAGGGCGGCCATATGGAGGGCGATGATCTGGTGGATCTGCTGGCCGACGCGGCGGGGGTGCGGCGGTTCAGCGGCCGGCGGATCGCCAGCCGCTCGACCCACGGCACCGGCTGTACCCTGGCCTCGGCCATCGCCACCGGCATCGCCCAGGGGCTGGAGCTGGATGCGGCGGTGGCGCGCGCCCGGGATTATGTCCGCCAGGCCATCACCACCGCTCCGGGGCTGGGCGGCGGCCATGGGCCGCTCAACCACGGTCATACGGTGGGGAACTTTTAGAGCGGGATGATTTCAAGTCGACTCATCCCGCGACAGAGGCCGTTGAGGCCGAGGCCAAGCAAACCGGAGGTT
>Ga0316222_1003862_pt1 | contig 14266 bp, 10 predicted proteins | sample TBH18011metaG_FD_206008 | JGI IMG/M metagenome (GOLD analysis project Ga0316222, IMG submission 206008) | Freshwater microbial communities from Trout Bog Lake, Wisconsin, USA - TBH18011 | ecosystem: Environmental > Aquatic > Freshwater > Lake > Hypolimnion/Profundal zone | place: USA: Wisconsin...
CCGCCCTCGGCGCGGGCTATTTCGTAGCCGGTTTTCTTTCCTATGAGGCCGGGCAGGCCTTCGAGCCGGTCTTGGGCGGCACGGTGGAGGCGGACTTTCCGCTCCTGCACTTCGGGGTGTTTAAGTCGATGGAGGCGGGCCCACTACCCGGCATCGGCGAGACGCCGGCACCGGTCGAACGAAAACTCGCCATCGACTATGAGGCTTACCGGCGGAACATCGATCAGATCCGGAACTACATCCGCCAGGGCGAGGTTTACCAGATCACTTATTGCGTCAAGAACCTCCTCCGCTACCACGGCGATGCGACGGCGCTCTTCCGCCGACTGCTCCGGTTGCAGCCGGTCCCCTACCCTGCCCTGGTGCTCGCCGAGGATTATAAACTGCTTTCCCTCTCGCCCGAACTGTTCTTCCGGAAGACCGGTGCCGACATCGTGACCAAGCCGATGAAAGGCACCTGGAGGCGCGGGAACAACTTCGTTTCGGATTGGATGAACCGCCGCAAACTCCATTTCGACCCGAAAAACCGCGCCGAAAACGTCATGATCGCCGACCTGATGCGCAATGATCTCGGCCGGATCGGGACGAAGGTTCGTGTGCCTCGACTCTTCGAAGTGGCCTCCTACACCACGTTGCACCAGATGACCTCGACCGTGACCGCCCAGGTGCCCAGTCAAATCCCCGTCTTCGATCTATTCCGGGCTTTGTTCCCTTCCGGCTCAGTCACGGGCGCGCCCAAGATCCGCGCGATGCAGATCATCCGTGAGCTGGAGGCCGGCCCACGGTGCATCCACACGGGTGCCATCGGCTATCTGACACCGGCGCGGGAGATGTTCTTCAACGTGGCTATCCGCTCCCTGCTCCTGCGTGGCACCGCCGGCGAGATGGGGGTCGGCGGAGGGATCGTCTGGGACTCCACCCCCGCGGGCGAGTATGAGGAGTGCCAGATCAAATCCGCCTTCCTGGACGGTGGGCCGGGAGGTTGAGCGCGGACCGATTCCACCCAGCCGCGAGAGACTGGTTTTTTTCAGGACTTCAAATAGGACACTTTTCGTGGGCCGTCGGGGTTTGGTGAGGGTTTCTAGAGCCTCAACCAGCGTTTGAGCGCGGCTTCCAGTTCGCTAATGACGCGGGCATCAAACTTCCCAGGAGCTTTGCGGACGAATTCCGTGAACTTCACCGGCTGAATGCTCTGGACATTGATGTAGCTTTGCTCCCGCAACCAAGACACACGGGGCAAGGTGAGTTCGTACGGCGTGTCCTCAAATTGTCTGGTGATCAAAACCACGCTGGCCAGTGCCAGAAAGGACGCGGCCATCGCTCTGTTCGGCTGATTGTTCCCATCGCGAAATCCCGAATTTACGAGAGAAAGGCTGAACCACACTTCCCAACGGAAACAACACTATGAAGATCGGGATCCAGATCAAGCGGACCGACTGCCGTTAGCGTTGCCGACTGGGCCGCGCCGCGTTGGGAGGCCCAACCCGGCGGGGATCGACTTTATTCCCATTCGCAGAGGCTCTCCACATAGGCCGCGGATCCATCCCGGAGCCAGCCGTCGAGTTGGGCCTGGTCTTTGAGTTGCTGACCGCGGAGGCGGGGAACCACCACGAAGCGGGAATCGATTTCGGGCAGGCCGGTCATGTCGACCCACAACTTCTCGAACTGGGCCACCGGGAAGATGTCTTCCTGGCCATGTCCCCAGCGTTTCTTCACGTCCTTGATGGTGATGTACGTCGGCATCTTGGCGGCCACCTGGCGAATGGCGGCGGTGACTTTCGCATCGTCGGCCAGATCCTCACGCCGGAGTCCGAAGGCGGCGAACATCCGGTCGAGGTCGATCCAGCAGGTGTTGGAGTTGTAATAACTCAGGGAGAACTCCGCCTCCTCGCGGGGCATGGCGAGGCCTTCCACGAGACGGACACGGCCATTGACGCGGGCCAGACCGCCGCCGCGGTCTTCGAGCCGGCGGGTGATGACCTCGAAGGTGAGCCCCGCGCCGCTGCGGATGTGCTGGCCGAGCAAAGCGGCGTCGACGTCCGCACCGAGGGTATCGATGTTGTGCAGCATCAGGTGTTTGAGCTGCGGACGCTCGGCCAGGAGGCGGGCGAGGACGCCGTTGCGGAGGAGGTTCGGGACCTCGTACCAGTGGCCGACGGGATGGAGGCACTGGAGGGGAACGTTGTCGGTGTAATCGCCGGCCTCGCCGGCCCCGCGCGCCCATTGGATGAGGGCTTGGCGCAGGCTGTCGCGCACCTTCTGCTGCTGCTCATCGAGGATCTGCTGGGGCATCTCCTCCCAAGCGAAACGCAGGTCGCGCACGGTGGGCACCAGGCGCAAGCCGACGGATTTGCCGGGGGAGAGGAGGAGGAGGCCGGCGTAGCCATAATGATCCTGGCGCGCGAGGAATGCCTCGGTGGGTTCCTGGGTCAGGTAACTCGTGGTGAACAGGTGCGGGAGGGGAACCCCGGCCAGGCGGGAGACACGCCGGCTCTTGGCGAGGTGGGTTTCCATGAAGGTGCGGTGGCGCCCGCCCAGTTTGGAGAACGGGTGGAGGGCCTTGACGACCCCGGCACCCTGGGTCCAGCGGCTCCCCGCGCCGGCCGCCAGGGTGACGACCGCGACTTCGCCGTTCCGCAAGGCGGCCAGGCCCAGGGCGGCGAGATCCGGGTCCAGGGCGCCGGTTCGGGTGGCGTCCACCACCTCGCCCGGCCTCACATCTTCGAGGATGACGCTGGCGGGCAGACGATTCTGCGCCAGGCCGATGCGTCCATCCTTCAGGTCGGAGCGGATTTGTTCATGCTGGACACGGTCGAAACCGTTCGCTTCGAGCAGCGCGGCGAGCGATTCGCGGCCGGTGGTCTCGATCTTCCCGCGCGGAAGCATAACGTCGAAGAGGGTCTGAACTACCCCGCGCAGCTCAGGCCGGGTGCGGCAGGCGGCGCCGAATTTGTCGAGTTCCGCGCGGCGGAGGAAGGAGAGGGAAAGCCGATCCTGGCGAAGGAGCGGCGGGATAGTCAAGGTGTAGTAACCTGAGGGCATCAGGGCGGCCGCCCCCTCCAGCAGGTCGGCAAAGGTGCCGTTTTCGTTGATGGCGAAGTCGTACACGACGGGATCCATGGCAAAGGGCAGAGCGTGCTGGAGGCGCTGTTTGGTGTCGCGCATCAACGTTTGCAGCCGCTCCTGCGCCAGGGCTTTTTTCTCGGGGGCGAAAATAAAGCCCATGCCGCCGCCGGACATGCCGCCGAGCATCCAGAAGCCCCAAAACGCGTCGCCGAATTCCTCCCGCACGCTTCGAATCAGGGTCTCGGTGAAGTAGTTCGTGGCCCAGGGGATGATGGTCTGGATAGGCTGCTGGAAATTGCGGGTGGTAGCCGCTCCGATAGCGGCCACGTCCCCACGCCGCAGAGCTGACAGAATTTCCCCGAGAATGCCCAACATGCTCTGGCGCGCCTGCCATTCCGCGCCGGATCGGAGCAGGTATTTTTCGGTGACCATTTCGAGGATCGGCCCCACGTTCTGGGCCATGCCGCCGTGAACGAGCACCAGACTCTCCTGGAGTTTGCGGCGGGTTTCAGCCGAGGCGTCCTGCTCGTCGAGAATCCGGTGCCGGGGCATGAGGCGTCCGCGACTGATACCACATTCGGGATCGCCCTCGGCCGCCCGGACGCCCTCGATGAGTTTCATGCCCGGCCAGACGCCGCCGGAATCCTGCCAGCCACCGCCGGAACCGCCGAGCCATTCGCCCAGGAGGGCCCGCGCCAACACCAGTCGGCGTTCGTGCTCCTGCAAGGGGCCAGTGAGCGAGGCGGCCTGGCTGGTGGCTCGCATGCAAACACTCACCAGGGCTGCCAGCAGGGTGGTGGAAACCGCGAGACGCGAACCTTTGGGGATGTTATTGACGTTACTCGCTAGTTCGAGGCCGCGTCCCGGACCGACGATGCGGCCCAGGAGTTCCGCCAGGCTCTGACCCGAACCCTCGATCCCCGGGGGGACGATACCTGAGGCAATAACTGCGGCCTTGAGCAGCCCGAGGTAGTCTTTCGCGAAATCGAACACCTCGGCCAGGTTCGTGATATCGGCGGCGGCCCCCAGGTCGACGCTGACCAGGCGAAGGATCGGCTCCTCGATGACGCGGAGGTAGGCCTCCACCGGTGGGCGCGGTGCGGCATCGCGGCCATGGACGGCCAAATCGATGGAGATATTGAGCACCTTGGCGCCTTCGGGAAAGTCCATCCCCAGGAAGAAGATATCGCTCCACCCGCAGTGCGTGAGGTCCATGCGAACCGGGGTACATTCCCGCAGGATCGGGTAAGTACCATCGCTGGAGTGCCGCTGGAGCAGTTCGGGTCGCAGCCGAAGGGGCTGGTCGGCCGGATGCCCCATGCGGAACATCCATTGGTTGCCACGGACAGAACGAACGCTGCGACGGACCTGGTCGGCCAGGGTTTGGAAGGCCAGGCGATGATAGGCGGCGGCCAGCGCGCTCGAGACGGCGTCGCTGGGCCCGTCGGATTGCTGGATGGCCAGGAAACGGTCGATGGCCTCCTCGAAGCGCCGGTGGAGGAGGTGCTCATAGCCAGCGAAGGGGATCAGGGCCGGGCCAGCCGGCGAGGCGGGGGAATCCGCTGACAATGGGTTAGACAGCAGTCGGGCCGGGAGATGAAATCGGTGGATAGCGTAGAGGAAGAAAAGGGCGCGGACCCGTTCGTAGAGGTTATCGCTGCGCCGGCGGAAGGCATCCAGGGCGGAGGCTTGTTCGAGTAACTGGGCCAGGGAGAGTGGGACGCAGGCGGCGTCAAGGGCTTGATCCCGGAGCGCCGGCTCCGAGGTCGTGATGAGAGAGATCAGGTCCAGCATAGGCTTTGGGAGATGGGCGGGGACATCGGTTGAGGGGAGGAGGCGTTGACGCCGGGGTCACGCGGAGGCGCGACGGGCGAGCAAATCGACCAACCCGGTCAAGACCTCGTCGCGATCCTGGCCATCGAGCGCCAGGGCGAGTTGGGCCGCCAGCAGACCGTATTTGACGCCGATGTCGTAGCGGCGGGCTTGGACCTCGAAGGCGAGGTAACGCTCGCGCTCGGCGAGCCGGGCCAGGGCCTTGGTAAACCGCGTGGAGCGGGTCCCGGCTTGCCCGGCAGCCTCGGCCAGGAGATCCATGACCGCCGGGGTGAGCACATGCATCCCGAAAAAACAAAGGTAATGGCCCGCCCGCAGGCCCGGAACGATCAGCCGCTGCTCGGCCTCGGTGGGGGTTGGCTTTTCGAGGACCTCGGAGACCTGGTAAAGCCCTTGTCGCCCCGCAACCAACTGGCCGCCGATGGCGCCATAATAGGGGAGCTTGCTCTCGTGCGTGGCCTGGACAGCGGAAACGGCGCAGTTCTCGGCGGCCGCCATCTCGACCAACTGCTGGGCCGAGCGCTTTTTCGAGCCACTGACATAGAGATGGTCGCCGACCAGCAACAGGAACGGTTTGCCGGCGGTAAAATCGCGAGCGCAAAAGATGGCGTGGCCGTAACCGAGCGCCTCGCCTTGCTCGACAAACTGAAGCCGGCCGCCAAAGTTACCCGCCGCCGCCGCGTACGCCGCCTGGTCACCGGGGCAAACCACGACGCAGATTTCGTCGATGCCGGCCGAGAAGATCTCCTCGCAGAGGATGCGCAAGGCCGCCTTGGTTTGGCCGTCACGATCCACGAGGGTTTGGAGGGGCAAGGTCCGCTGCGTTGCGCCGGCGGCCGTAATGATGGCTTTCTTGATGTCCACGGTTAGTAGCTTTCGTTCGCTGTGATTTCCTGGTCAAGGCTCGCAAAAGGAGGCACCGGAGTCAACAGCTTGAGCAAGGCTTGAATGGGGCCCGGGCAGTCACCGTTGACCCATTTCCTGGCAAAGGCGCCAGCAGTACCAGAGCATTCTCGGGAGATGAAAGGGGCCTTTGTAGAGGGTGCCCTTGGCGCGCGAGGAGAGGCGCCCATCACGGTGCAGGTAGCCATACCACTCGCCAAACTCGGGATCGGAAAAATGCTGGAAGCTCCAATCGTGAACCCGTTGGTGCCAGCGAGCGTACCGGGCATCGCCGGTCAGTTGGTAGGCCAACAGGGTGGCGATGATCGCCTCGTTGTGGGGCCACCAGAATTTCATGTCATGCCAGTATTCCTGGACCGGCAGGCCGCGCAAATCGCGGAAATAGAAGAGCCCGCCGTACTCGTCGTCCCAACCGCGCGCCCACATCCAATCGAGGATTTGGCATCCCAGCTCGATGAGCCGCCGGTCGTGGCGGAGTTTTCCCTCGTGCATAACGAACCACGCGCACTCGATGGCGTGGCCGGGGTTAAGCGTGCGTCCGTCGTGGTGGTCAATGAGTTCGCCCTGCGGTCCCACCATCTCCATCAGCGCCTGCTCGCCCGGTTTCAGGAAATCGCGCTCGATGGCCGCGAGGCTGAAGTCGATCCACTCGGTGCAAGTGCGGCCAGAAATGGTGACCTCGCCCAAATTGGCACGTAACTCCTGGGCGGTAGCAATACCGATCAGATGGGCGCCGATGCCCTGGGTGGGGCGCGTGGGCTCGAACTTGGGGGTCATCACCCCAGGCATGAACGCATAGCGGAGGTAAGTGGCGAATAACTTCTGGGCGTCTTCCGCGGCCTGGGCATCGCCCGCGGCTTTGGCGTAGGCGGCGTTGGCGATGGCGGAAAAACTCTCGCTGAAGACGTAGCGGCGCATCCGCAGTGGCAAGCCCTCACGGGTGACGGTAAAATACATCTTCCCATCCGGAGCGAAACCATGGCGGCGACTGAACTCGACGCACGATCGGGCGGCGTCAAGCCACTCGGGGCGCTGCTCGACCGAGTTATAAAGCGTGGCGAACATCCAGCCGGCGCGGCCTTGGAACCAGACCGATTTGTCGGTATCGAGAATCGAGCCGTCGCGATCCAGGCAGGTGATGATGCCGCCGTGCTCGGGGTCCAGGCCGTGACGCAACCAGAAGGGGATGACATCCTGCAACAGGGTATCGCGGTAGGTGTCGAGCATGTGCGGGGCTAACGGCTAGCGGTGGTCAGCCAGTCGAGGGTGAAGCGGGCGAACACGATCCGATCCGCGTTATCGGTTTCGAACAGACAGCCGATCGTGCCATCGGGCAACGCGGTAAGCACACTGTAGGCAAAGCTGCCGGCAAACAGGACCTTCTTCACCGGCCACGTCTTGCCCTCGTCAAGGCTCAGATGGACGGTGCCGTGGTCGCGTCGGGTGCTCTCGGGACCGCAGAAGAGGAGGCGGCTCGGACCTTGCGCCCCGGGCCAGGAGTATCGGAGAATAGAAGCCATGCAGCCCGGATCGCGCAGCGCGGGGTCTTCCTCGATCGGGGACCAGGTTTCTCCACCGTCGCGGCTGGTGGCGATCTTGCGCAAGGCCCTCCCACTCCATTTCCGGCTGTTCAACAGGACTGAACCATCGGCGAGTTCGACCATCTGGACTTCGTTGACCAAGCTAATCTGGCCGCCCTTCCCATCCGGAATCCGGCAGCCCGGCGGGGGTTGGCCATGCTTCCAGTTCTGTCCGCCGTCGTCGCTATAAACGGCGAGCACCTGCCATTGGCCAAAGGGGCCTTCGTTGAACGGGATGATTAGCCGGCCCGCGTGAGGGCCGCGACGAAGCTGAATCCCGATCCCCGGCCCGCCGGCCACCGTCGTCACCCGCTCGGCGGTCTTGGTGGTGCGCGTCACGTCCCGGGGTTTGGACCAGGTCACCCCGTCATCGCGGGACTGAATGACATAGTTGCGGACGATTGCTGGGCCATCTAGGCCGGGCAGGATCTTCCCATCCCGCTCGCTCAGCCCCGCGGGATAGGATTGGAACATGACCAGGACGCAGCCGGAATGCTGATCCACCACGGCACACGGGTTGTTGAGACAGTTCTCGCCGTCGTTGGCGATAAGTTGCTCGGCCCCCCAGTGGCGGCCACCGTCGAGGCTCCGTCTCAAGATCAACTGGTTGTTGGCCTGATCGGCATGTTGCGCCCGCCCTTCCGCTATGGCCAGCACGGTCCCCCGCTCGGAAACCACCACCGAGGGAATCCGGACCGAGTTAAAGCCGTCCCTGCCCGCGACAAAGACATCCGAGAATTCCGGCTCGGAAGGTGCGGGGCGGGCAACGTCCGCCGCCGGAACCGGTGAGGCGGTGACGCACTGGAGCACCAGGGCCGCCAGGAAGGCGGCGGCGGGGCGATTCCCGGGGCACCGCGGGAACAATCGCTGGTTTGGCATTTCGCTCATATCATTTTTTCGGGCGGACCGGTCTTCCCGGATCCGTGCCGGACGACCGAACTGAGCCTGGCCCGGGCCCACGAGCAGCCAAGGCACTCTCAGCAGGATGCACGCGTCTGACAAAATAACAAGATTTTCGGTTGGCGCGGGGCGGTCGGCGGGGGCAAACTGCCCGCACCAAATGAACACTGGTTTTCAGACACTCACTGGCCTGGTCGCCGCGCCACACACCCCCATGAATGCGGACGGCAGCATTCACCTCAACGCCATCGAGAGACAGGCGGCGCGCCTGATCGCCGACGGCGTTACGGGCGCTTTCGTTTGCGGCAGTACCGGCGAAGGCCCGTCCCTGACCACCGAGGAACGGCGGCAGATAGCAGCGCGCTGGCGCGAGACCATCGGTCGCTCCCCATTGAAGTTGATCGTTCACGCGGGCCATAACAGCCTCGAGGACGCGAAGCATCTCGCCGCCCACGCCCAAGCCATCGGGGCGGACGCCGTCAGCGTCATGGCCCCCAGCTATTTCAAACCCGCGAGCGTCGGAGACTTGGTCGACTTTTGCGCGCCGATTGCGGCGGAATGCGCCGCACTGCCGTTTTACTTTTACGACATCCCCTCGATGACCGGAGTAAATCTATCCATGCTGGAATGGCTGCGGCAAGCCGCCGGCCGGATTCCCAACCTGGCGGGCCTCAAATTCACCAGCACCAATTTCATGTCGCTCCAGGAATGCCTGGCGTTTGAGAACGGCCGCTTCAACATCCTGTTCGGCTGCGACGAGATGCTGCTGGGTGCCCTAGCCCTGGGCGTCACGGGGGCTGTGGGCAGCACCTACAACTACTGTGCGCCGCTTTACCAGAAAATCATCGCCGCTCACGCCGCCGGGGAGACCGATACGGCCCGGCGCCTGCAACTCAAATCGGTGCGGTTGGTGGAAGTCCTGCTCCGCTACGGCGTCCTGGCGGGTGGCAAAGCTGTCATGAGCCTGGTGGGCGCGGATTGCGGCCCCGTCCGCCCCCCAATACGCCGACTCACAGAGGAGCAGAAGAAGGAGTTGTTCCGGCAAGTCCAGGAGTTGGAGATTCTCTGAGGAATCAGCTTGGCGGAGAGAGGGGGATTCGAACCCCCGGTGCTTTTTGGGCACTCACGCTTTCCAGGCGTGCGCGTTAAACCACTCTGCCATCTCTCCGGCCATGGGCTGACTGCGACCGATGCCCGCGAATCGAAGGCTCAGCCCGCTGAGTTGACCCCGATTCCGAACCTGCAGCCGATGCTCTTGATCGCACGAATCCGCCCCCAAGGCAAGCGGTTTCCATTTTGAGTTTCCGATTTGGTGGCTCGCTAAGTGGGCACGCCTTCGTTCGCCTCTGTGATGCCGTCAGATGGTCGTTACGGGATAAGTCGTTGGCGAGCGGCTGAGGGAAATAGTTTGTCAAGGGGCTTTACGGGAGGTTTTTTCATTCGGCCTCGGCGTAAAGGACGGTAATTGAGGTGAATTGCCTTAAATCGGCTCGGGTCGGGCTGGATTTGGGGCGAGAAAAGGAGGGGACAAAGGGGTTGGGGGAATGCCGGCACGGAGGGGGTGGCGGTGAGGTCGGGCCAGCGTGACTGGCGTGGGGCGCTGGGTGGTCATAAACGCAACCAACGTGGGTTGTATATAGTACCGCTACACATATGTCCTCCACCAGGCTCAGCCAATCCTCTCGACGGCTGAGAATGGGGGCGGGCGCGGAAGTGTGTGCCCTTCAGATCTTGCTGAAATCGTATCTCTCGAAGTCAACCTCGTCCTTCAGGATGCCGTTCTTGATCTCGTCGATCCCCTTGATCTTCTTCAGGGCCTCGTAGTAGAGCGTGAATGTGGCGCCGGTCGCGGTGGTCTTAACCTGGGGCGCGAACACGTTGCCGATGGCCTCGCGGACGTCCTTGGCAGGGACCGGAATGGTCTTGATGGGTGCCTTGGGTGCATTTTCCCCTGATTTGGGGATTGGGACGGGGTCGTTGGGGTCGCGCTTTGCCCAGGCCGGGACTCCGATCAGTTTGTACCCGAAGGTGGCGAGTCCGGTCAGTTCCCGGCCGAGCACCCGCGGCCGCTTGTCTCCCGTGTCCCACAACAGATCGTCGGGCACCGCGGCCATGGTCATGTGAAAGCGCTTGAGTCCGTGGATCCCGCCGATCACCCAGGCGTCGTTTTTGAAGGGCCACCACCACCCATCGTTGAGCACGCTGCCGCGGCGGATCAGGGCGATACCGTCCTGGGCGCGATAGGCCTTGCCGAGTTGCTCCTTGAGCGTAGCCTGCACGTTCGCTGGAGAGATCTTCTGCTTTTTCTCGCCCACCAGCGTGTTACGTTCCATCGTGGTCTCGGTACCTGATGTGGTTCCGAAGTTATTCAGGACCTCCAACTGGCTACGCAGCTTCACGTCCCCGAGAAGCAACTCCGACAGATTGCTGGTGCGGGCGTGCTCGTACATTTCCCATGCGTCGTTGATCTCGATGTCCCGGCTTCCCATTTTGTACCAGGCGGGCTTGAATGCCTGGATGTCCGTCCAGATCTTCTGGAGCTCGTCCCGAAAAGTCGTCTCGGTATACATGGATTGCGATTGAGTGCAGGTCCTCTTAATCAGTTGCAGTGCGCGACTTGAGAAGGTTTGTTGTTCACTGGGAAAGTGATCGTTTTGGGCGAGAAGTTCGACTGGTCGAGCACGGTTTTCCAGATTCCGCCGAAAGGGCTCTAGCCAATGAGCAAGGTCGGAGCCAGCACGGCCGCAGCAAACTTTAGTTGGTTCATTAATTATCGGTAGCATCACCGAAAGATGTTGTCAAATCCCTCAACTTCAGCCCTCAACTTCTTGAACGCGGGCGGATTCATCGTCCCGTTGCAGGTGCTGCCGTTGGTTATTGCCCGGGGAGGATGCGATAGAAGCGCAGCGGGTTTGACGGCAGGGCCGCGTCGGCGTTGGTATCGACCCAGAGCTGCACCGGTAGTTGCAACATGAGATTTGTCAGCGTCACCCAGGACTTGTGGTTGCTCAAATCGGTTGTGCTCTGGATAGTGTAAGTGTAGCGGACGGTGCCAGTGATGGTGACGCCCAGGTAGAGCCCCAGTGCCATGCCGGCCGGGTTGACCACGACTTGTTGGGTTGCGTTCGTGACCGAGCCCAGCGGGTTGCTCACCACGATCGAGTACAGGCCGGCCTTGGTGAATCGGATGGCGGGCACCGTCAGGGCTAAGTTGGTGTAGTCCTTCCTTTATGTGCCTGACGGCACATCGACCGCGATGCTGCTGGGCTTTGGGTTGAGCGCTTTGGGCTTTGTTTCCCGCCGGATGCGCCAGTAGTTTTCGGAGAAGAACCTAGTCACTGCGTGGGGCGGCCTCGGCTGCCCCTTTCGATTGTAAGCGCTGGTGGCAAAGGAGGGAAGGAGGCGACCGGGATCCTGATAACATCATGATTTCTTGAGTGGGAGGTCGGGAGCCGGCTAGAGGGTCGTGCCCTGAATCGGCCGGGAACTGGCGGGGCCAGGAAGATCAGCGGCGGCGCGCGTTGACTCACGGGAAAACCTTACCCAAGAGTTTGGTTGACAATGGTTCGTTGACTCACAATCGACCTTACCGGACGCGGGCTTTATCAAAGATTAATTTCAATTGCTCCTCAATCTCTTTTTTAGGTGCAGGGGGTTGAGTTGCGCGAACTCTTGCCGCAGCTTCTCCTTCTGCTCCGCCGACACGTGCTCGGAGTTCAGCAGGCGCTCATAGGGCGTCTGCGGGGCGCTATAGCGGCGGATGGTCTTGCCGCCCCGGCGAGTTTTGCGCACCAGCTTCAGGTTCGGGCAGAAGAAGTTGTGCAGGTGGCCCCAGGTGAGGTAGAGCTCATCGATCCACGGCACCAACTCGCTTCGCTCCAGCCGTTGGTAGCCTAGGAGTTGGCGCACATGCGTCCAGTTCTTCTGCTCCACGTGCGCCTGGTCGTTTTTGTGGTAGGGCCGGCTGCGGGACAGCGGCACTGGGCGCGGCCGGTCCAGCAGATAGTGCCAGAGGTGATAAGCCAGGAACTCCGAACCGTTGTCCACGTCGAAACCCAGGAGTTCAAAGGGCAGGCCCGCCTCCACCGCCTTGACTTGGCGGAGCACCCCCGCGGCACCTTTGTTCCAGACGGCGCGGTTTTGAGTCCACTGGCTGAAAATGTCCGTAAACGTCAGGCTCCAAATGAAATCCCCGACCAGCGAAGTGCCGCAGTGCGCCACCGAATCGGCTTCCAGGAAACCCGGTCGGTCCACGTCGTCATTGTCCGTGCGGATGGGGATCAGGTGTTTGAACAAGCCGCCGGGACGGGTGCCGCAGCGGCCTTTGCCCGGGTAGCGGGCGCGCTCGGGTCGGAGCAGCCGATCAATGGTGGCCGCGCTGATCCGGAGTAACTTCTGCCGCACCGGCGCTGCCAGGACGCCGTATTCCTGCTCATAGAAGGGCAGCCACAACGGCAGCGCTGCCTTGAGCCGCTTAGAGCACATCTGCTCGGCCGCCAGCCAGATGGCCTTAAGCGGCGCGAGCACGGCGCGGTCGTATTGGCGGGCTGGCCCCGGCTTCTTGCGGCGGCGGCCGGGGCGGTGCCCCAGCAGGGCAATCGCATATTTGCGCGTGTAGCGGCACACCGTACAGAACTCGTCCAGAATCTTGGTTTTATAACGCCGTCCGGCTCGCTGGTAGCGATCCCAGATGGCCAACAGGTATTCGCGTTTGGTTTGTCGTCCCATAATTCACAATTTGCGCCCGGTACGCTGCATTGTGAGTCAACGACCCCCTTCCCCCCGCACCCCCCTTCCTCCTTTAACCCTTTTTAACTTGAGTCAATTCGCCCGTTGACCACGTGCCCGTGGCGCGCATTGACAGACCCGGCTCGCGCTGGTTATAGTGCGGGCCGCTTAGAAATGCTATGAATCGTAATCCGCATGTGGCCGTGGTGGGCGCGACAGGCGCCGTCGGCATCGAGATGATCCGGACCTTGGAGAAGCGCAATTTCCCGGTGGGGAAGTTGACGCTGCTGGCTTCCGCCCGTTCCGTGGGCAAGAAACTCACGTTCCGCGGGCAGGAGATCACCGTTCAGGAGCTGACGAAGGATTCGTTCACGGGCATCGATATAGCCCTGTTCAGCGCGGGCGGTTCGATTTCCAAGGAGTATGCGCCAATCGCGGTCGCGGCGGGTTGCGTGGTGGTGGATAACTCGAGCGCCTTCCGGATGGACCCGAAAGTGCCGCTGGTGGTGCCGGAGATCAATGGCGCCGATGTCAAGACCCACCAGGGAATTATCGCCAACCCGAATTGCACGACGGCGATCACGCTGATGGCGCTCTATCCGCTGCACCAGGCCTTCGGTTGCAAACGCATCTTCGCCTCCAGCTACCAGGCGGTATCCGGAACGGGCGCCAAGGCGATCGCCGAACTCGAACGCCAGGTGGGCGAGGTGGTCAAGGGCCAGCCTGTCACGCGGGAGGTCTATCCCCACCAGATCGCGTTCAACGTCCTGCCCCACGTGGACGCCTTCCTGCCGAGCGGCTACACCAAGGAGGAGATGAAGATGGAAAACGAGGGTCGTAAAATCATGCATCACCCGTCCTTCCGGGCCAGTGTGACCTGCGTCCGGGTGCCGGTCTATCGCGCGCATTCCATCGCCGTGAGCGCCGAGTTCGAGAAACCGGTGACGCTCGAGGCGGCCTTGGCCGTGCTGCATCGCGCGCCCGGACTGGACGTGGTGGACAATCCGGCCAAGTGCGAGTATCCCCTGCCGCTTTACCAGGCGGAGCGGTACAATTGCGCCGTGGGCCGCATCCGGCTCGACTGCGCGTTGGACAATGGGCTCTGCTTCTGGGTTGCAGGCGACCAACTATTGAAAGGCGCCGCCCTCAACGCCGTCCAAATCGCCGAAGTTCTGATGGCCTGATCTCATGTTCTGGGATCAGGAATCTGAGACCCTGGCCCGTTCCCTGCTGGAGCCGCTTCAGTTGGCGCGGCT
>Ga0316222_1003864_pt1 | contig 14258 bp, 11 predicted proteins | sample TBH18011metaG_FD_206008 | JGI IMG/M metagenome (GOLD analysis project Ga0316222, IMG submission 206008) | Freshwater microbial communities from Trout Bog Lake, Wisconsin, USA - TBH18011 | ecosystem: Environmental > Aquatic > Freshwater > Lake > Hypolimnion/Profundal zone | place: USA: Wisconsin...
CCGTGTTTTCGCTGCCATTGCCATTGCCATTGCCGTTTTTGGTATTGGGGCTGCCCTTGGTGCCGGGGGTACGCTTGTTGTCCCGGTTAGCGTTGGTTCCCGGCGTTGCCTTTATTCCTTTGGTGTTCTTGTCGTTCACGGTGTCCCCTTTCTCTTGCGCACGCATGCCCGTGCTGTTGTGTTTGTTTGGATGCTGGAAATCATGGACCTGTGCGCCACGAAGGGTGTTCTTCAAGCCTTGATTGAAACGCGTATTCCAGTACCTGAACGCAATAATAGCGGGCCATTTTTGGCTTTTTTATGCCGGATGGTTGCGCTGCGGCCCCCAAGCGGGCGTTTGGAAAGCAGCCGCCAGAAAATCCACCATGGTGCGCACCGTGCCAGGCAGGTGTTTGCGGCTGGGATAGACGGCGTGGATGGCGATGCGCGGCCCCTGCAGTTGCGGCAGCACGCGCTGTAGTCGTCTCTGGCGCAGGTCTTCGGCCACCAGAAAGCCAGGTTGGTAGATGATGCCCTGATCCGCCAGCGCAGCGGCGCGGCAGGTGTCACCGCTGTTGGTGCGCAGACGGGGCCGTGTGGTGACGCTGCATGTTCGGCCAGCGGCGTCTTGCAACTGCCAGACATCGCCACCCGACCACCAGGAATAGGCCATGACGCTGTGCGCGTTGATGTCTTCGAGCCGGGTAATGGGGCTTGCCAGGCGCAGATAGCCGGGTGACGCGCACAGCAGCATCTGGTCGTGCGCCAGCGTGCGCGAGACCAGGCTGGAGTCGGGCTGCGCGCTGATGCGTACCGCCATGTCAAAGCCCTCGGCTACCAGATCGACCACCCGGTCGGTCAGTGTGATGTCGAGTTCCACCTGCGGCTGCAGCTTGAGAAATTCGCCCCACAACGGCGCCAGATGCAAGTTGCCAAACGTCAGCGGCGCATTGATCCTGAGGCGCCCCACTGCCTGCACCGCGCCAGCGCTGGCGGCGGCGTTGGCGTCGGCCAGGTCGGCCAGAATCTGTCGGCAGCGCTCCACGTAGTCGGCGCCAGCGTCGGTCAGCGACAGGCGCCGCGTGGTGCGGTTCATCAACCGGGTGCCGAGCTGCGCTTCGAGGTCGAGCACCTGGCGCGACAGCACGGCTTTGGAAACGCCGAGCCGGTCGGCTGCCTTGACAAAGCTGCCAGCCTGGGCAACGGCAACCAAAGCCTGGATGTTTTTGAGTTGCGTCATGGGCGCTTGGGGATAGGTGCTGAGTGACAGGAACTGCGTGACAGGCGCTGCGTGATGCGGGGTCGGCAGGCGGATGTTGGGTCGGAGCAAGGCCAGAGGGTTGCGGATGGCTTCATTGTTGCAATAATTTTGACAATAAGTTACTGATAACTCTATTTATCAATCATTGTGACGCTTATACAGTCCTGTCCATCGATGTGATTCTTTGAATCTTTGATTTTTTTGAGTCTCAATTACCACTTCCTGATTGATTAATTTTCGAGGACTGATGCCATGACCACCTCCGTGACGCCCCCCGTTGTTCAACCCCATACCGCCACCACCAACCCGGATGGCGCCGTACTGCCCGCGTTGTTTGTGTCGCATGGCGCACCGCTGTTCGCCATAGAGCACGGCACCTCGGGTCCGGCGCTGCAACAGTGGGGGGCGCAGTTGCCCGCCGACTTGCGCGGCGTGGTGGTGTTGTCGCCGCACTGGATGGCGCGTTCTGTGACGGTAATGACCAATCCGGCACCGCAAACCTGGCACGATTTTGGCGGCTTTCCGCCTGCGCTTTATGCCTTGCAATACCCGGCACCGGGCAACCCGGCGCTGGCCCGTGAGGTCATGGATTTGCTGGCCGCCGCCGGCATGCCCGCGCTGGCGGACGCGCAGCGCCCATTGGACCATGGCACCTGGGTGCCGCTGATGCACATTCTGCCCAAAGCCAATGTGCCGGTGGTGCAGGTGGCGATGCCGGTGGGCTGGGATGCGGCGCGTCTGTATGCCATGGGCGCAGCGCTGCAATCGCTGCGCGCCAGCGGTGTGCTGCTGATGGCGTCTGGCAGCATGACGCACAACCTGGCCGAATTCTTTGGCGGTGAACGCGCCACCGCGCCCTACGTGGTGGAATTCAGCCGCTGGGTGGAAAGCCGCCTGCAGGAGGGCGATGTGGCGTCGCTGCTGAAGCACCGTTCGCTGGCGCCGCATGCGCACCGGGCGCACCCGACCGACGACCACTTTCTGCCGCTGTTCTTTGCCATGGGTGCGGCCGGACCCGAGGCCCGCCCGACCTACCTCACCCGCGAAGTGATGTACAGCATGCTGGCCATGGACAGCTTCATCCTGCAGTGAAAGCGCGCGTGCGCGCTCTTCTTCATTGCGCTGCGGGCGCCTCTGCGCTGGTGTCAGCGTCGCTCACCGGCCAGCAACTGCAAAACAGGTTGCGGTCTCCGTAGACGTTGTCAACCCGGCCCACCGGCGGCCAGTATTTGACCGCCTTCAGTGCTGCCACTGGAAACGCCGCCAGTTCGCGCGGGTAGGGGTGATCCCAGTCGCTGCTGAGCAGGCTGGCCGCCGTGTGTGGCGCGTGCTTGAGCGGGTTGTTGTCCTGCGGCCACTGGCCGGAAGCCACCTGCGCAATTTCGGCGCGAATGGCAATCATGGCGTCAATGAAGCGGTCGAGTTCGGCCAGCGTTTCGCTCTCGGTCGGCTCCACCATCAGGGTGTTGGGCACCGGGAACGACAGCGTTGGCGCGTGAAAACCGTAGTCCATCAGGCGTTTGGCCACGTCTTCCGCCATCACGCCACAGCTTTCCTTGAAGTGGCGCAGATCCAGAATGCACTCGTGGGCCACGCGGCCGGGTTTGCCAGCCTGGCTGGCGCTGGCGTAGAGCGTGGGGTAGTGGTCGGCCAGGCGCACGCTGACATAGTTGGCAGCCAGAATGGCGGCTTCGGTGGCGTGCGTGAGTCCGTCTGGGCCCATCATGCGGATATACATCCAGCTGATCGGCAACACGGCGGCATTGCCCAGCGGTGCGGCGGCAATGGCGCCCACGCGGTGCGGCGTGTCTGCGGTATCGTCACCACCACTGTGGCCGGGCAAGAACGGCACCAGATCGGCTACCACGCACACCGGCCCGACGCCGGGGCCGCCGCCGCCGTGTGGAATGCAGAACGTTTTGTGCAGATTCAGGTGACTGACGTCGCCGCCGAATTCGCCCGGTGCCGCCGTGCCGACCAGCGCGTTCATGTTGGCGCCGTCTACATAGACGCGTCCGCCATGCTGGTGCACCAGCGCGCACAGCTCCTTGATCTGCGCCTCAAACACGCCGTGCGTGCTGGGGTAGGTGATCATCACGGCGGCCAGTGTGTCGCTGTACTGCTCGCACTTGGCGCGCAGGTCGTCCAGGTCCACATTGCCATTGGCATCGCAGGCCGTCACCACCACGTTCAGTCCCACCATGTGGGCGCTGGCCGGGTTGGTGCCGTGCGCGCTGCTGGGAATCAGACACACCGTGCGCTGGCTTTGGCCACGCGACGCGTGCCAGGCCTTGATGACGAGCAGGCCGGCGTATTCACCCTGGCTTCCGGCGTTGGGTTGCAGACTGATGCCGGCGTAGCCGGTGGCGGCGCACAGCCAGTCGCGCAACTGCTGGTCGAGCAGGGCGTAGCCCTGGCGTTGCTCGGCCGGGCAGAACGGGTGGATGTTGGCAAACTCGGGCCAGGTGATGGGAATCATCTCACTGGTGGCGTTGAGTTTCATGGTGCATGAACCGAGCGGAATCATGCTGCGGTCGAGTGCCAGGTCCTTGTCGGCCAGCATGCGCAGGTAGCGCAGCATGCCGGTTTCCGAGTGGTATTGCTGGAATACCGGATGCGTCAGGAATGCGCTGGTGCGCTGCAGGGCGGCGGGAATCAGCGGCACGGCGTAGGCTGTCAGCGCGTCCACTTCGGGCACGCTTTTGCCCACCACGGTGGCAAACAGCGACCAGAGTAGCTGTACGTCAGCGCGGGTGCTGGTCTCGTCAAGTGAAATGGACAGTTGGGTGGCGCTGCTGCGGCGCAGATTGACGCCCGCGTCCAGTGCGCGTGCCACCACCGCTTCGGTTGACACACCGGTATGCACCAACACGGTGTCGAAGGCTGTCAGCGCCTCGCCGTCCTGGCCCAGGCGCCAGCCCAGCGTTTGCAGGCCGTGCGCCAGAAGGCCGGTCAGGCAGGCCACGCGCTGCGCAATGCGGCGCAGGCCGTGCGGGCCATGGTAGACCGCATACATGCTGGCCACCACCGCTGGCAGCACCTGTGCCGTACAGATGTTCGAAGTGGCTTTTTCACGGCGGATGTGTTGCTCACGCGTTTGCAGCGCCAACCGGTAGGCCGGTTGGCCGTGCACATCGACGCTGACACCCACCAGACGCCCCGGCATGGAGCGCTTGAAGGCATCGCGGCAGGCCATATAGGCAGCGTGTGGGCCGCCATTGCACAGTGGCATGCCAAAGCGCTGGCTGGTGCCCACCACAATGTCAGCGCCCAATTCACCAGGCGGCGTCAGCACCGTCAACGCCAGCAGGTCGGCCGCCATGATGACAATGCCGCCGCGCGCCTGGTAGGCGCGGATGTGGTCGCGTTCGTCGCGGATGGCGCCGTCCACACACGGGTATTGCAGCACCACGGCAAAGCTGTCGTGTTGCAAGGCCTCGGGTACCGTGCAACGGCGCACCTCCAGGCCCAGCGCCTGGGCACGGGTTTGAATCACGGCCAGGGTTTGTGGCAGCACCTGCGTGTCCACGCACAGCGTTTTTGATTTCGACTTTCCCACGCGCAACGCCAGCGTCATGGCTTCCGCTGCTGCCGTGGCTTCGTCCAGCATCGAGGCGTTGGCAATCGGCATTGCGGTCAGGTCGCAAATCAGGGTCTGGAAATTCACCAGCGCTTCCAGGCGGCCTTGCGATATTTCGGCCTGATAGGGCGTATAGGCGGTGTACCAGGCCGGATTTTCCAGAATATTGCGCAGAATCACGCCCGGCGTGTGGGTGCCGTAATAACCTTGCCCGATAAAGCTCTTGAACACCGTATTGTGGGCCGCCATGGCCTTGAGTTCGGCCAGCGCATGCGCCTCTGTTACCGCCGCCGGCACCGCCATGGCGCTGTGGCGCGCAATGCTGGCTGGCACCACGCTGGCAATCAGGTCGGCCCGGCTGGCCTCGCCAATGGTGCGCAGCATGTGCTGCTCATCCGCCGCGGACAGACCGATGTGGCGAGCGTGGAATTCACGGGCGTTTTCCAATAACGCCAACGCGTCCACCGATTCCGGGGAATGGGCGTTGGCGTTGGTTGAGGGCGTGTGTGCGGCGATAGCGGACTGAGGCATGGGGCGGGGTCAGATACGTTGGAACGGTTGGCGAGCGGGCGTGCTTGTCAAGGCGGGGCAGGAGGGCGGCTCAGTGGTGCTCAGGCGCTGTGGGTCAGTGTTTCATACGCGCTTGCGTCCATCAGCTGCTCCAGCTGGGCTGGATTCTTCAGCGTGATCTTGAAGAACCAGCCGTTGCCCAGCGGATCGCTATTGGCCAGCGATGGGTCATCGCGCAAGGCTTCATTAACGGCGGTGACTTCCGCATCCACCGGCATGTAGACATCGGCGGCGGCTTTCACCGACTCCACCACACCAGCGACTTCGCCTTGCGCAAACACCGCACCAATGGCTGGCAGTTCTACAAATACCACGTCCCCCAGCGCATCCTGGGCATGCACGGTAATGCCGACTGTGGCACTGGTGCTGCCGCTGCCGTCCTCGCTGGTTTGCAGCCATTCGTGTTCGGGGGTGAATTTCAAGCTCATGGTCAGGTCCTTTCTGTGGATTCAAAAACGGGGTGGTTAACGTAAAAGGGAAACGGTGAAACGTAGCACGTAAAAAGTAACGAGTAACGAGTAACGAGTGGCAAGTAGTACGGCGCTATCAATAGGTGGCAAGAGGCGTCTGTGCTCTGTCGCTGTGTCAGTGTGACAGCACCAGCCGCGTCCAGCGACGTTGCGACACGGGCACTGATCAGCCCCGGTAATAGCGGTTTGGCGTAAATGGCATGGTGCGCACTTCCATTGGCACTGCCTTGCCGCGCACCAGCGCCTGCAGGCGGGTGCCCGGTGCGGCGTAGCCGACCGGCACATAGCCCATCGCCACCGGCTGGTTGACGCTGGGACCCAGCAGGCCGCTGGTGACTTCACCGATGCGTTCGCCCTGGAGGTTTTGCAGCTCGGTGTGTTCGCGCACCGGAATGCGTTCCAGCGCCACCAGACCGACGCGGCGCCGACTGTCGGCACTGGCACGGCCTTCCACGCTAGCGTCCAGCGCCGGCAGAATGCGTTCGGCGCCTGGGAAGCCACCGGCGCGCGCACCACCGCTGCGGCGTACTTTCTGCATGGCCCACAGCAAATTGGCTTCCACCGGTGTGGTGCTGGTGTCGATGTCGTTGCCATACAGGCACAGGCCAGCTTCGAGTCGCAACGAATTGCGGGCACCCAATCCCACCGGCTTTACTTCGGGTTGCGCCAGCAGAGCGCGTGCCAATGCAGTGGCCTGATCCTGGTGCACCGAAATTTCAAAACCGTCTTCGCCGGTATAGCCGCTGCGTGTCAGGAACACATCAATCGACGCGCTGCCGGTGTGCAGCGTCACGGCGGCACCGGTCATGAATACCAGCTTCTCCACTTCAGTGGACAGGCGCGCCAGCGCCGTGACGGCCTGCGGTCCCTGCAACGCCAGCAGCGCCTGCTCGGGCAGCGGCACCACGCTGCAGCGCTGGCCGATACGTTGCTGGATGTGCGCGATGTCCTCCACTTTGCAGGCGCCGTTGACGATGACAAAAATATCGTCGGCGCGGCGCACAAACATCAGGTCGTCGAGGATGCCGCCGTTGTCGTCGAGCAGCAGTCCGTAGCGCTGTTTGCCTTCTTGCAGGCCGATCACGTCGACGGGCATCAGGCTCTCAAAAGCTGCTGCGGCGTCGGCCCCGACCAGCTTGAGCTGGCCCATGTGGGACACGTCAAACAGACCCGCAGCCTGGCGCGTGTGCAGGTGTTCAGCCATCAGTCCGGCCGGGTATTGCACCGGCATGGAGTAGCCGGCAAACGGCACCATGCGCGCACCGAGTTCGAGGTGCAGTGCATTCAGCGGCGTGGTGCGCAGGGCGAGCGCGGGGGTGGGTTGGGCTGCGGGCTGGGGCGTAGCGCTGGTGGACATGGGATCTCCCTGGAGGCAAACAATAGATCCACCCGGACGCCAGGGAGGGTGAGTCCGTACGGCGCCTGGAATGGTTTGCCCCCGCTGTCCGCTTTACCTGAGAGATTGGCCACGCCGCAGCACCTGCCACGTCGTGATTTGCTCCTTCGGTGGACTGCATCGCGTGCAGCCTCTCTCCAGTGAGGTGTCAATTTGCGCCGGGCAGGCGCAAAAAGCTGATCAGTCCTTTTGCCTGAGCGTTCACACCGCTGTAATCAGCCGTCCTGCGCCTTCGGCGGCTACCGCTTGCGCGGTAGCTCTCTCCTGAACAGACGCGATTCTACATGCTCACGTAGTTCGGTCCGCCGCCGCCTTCGGGCGTGACCCAGACAATGTTCTGGGTCGGATCCTTGATGTCGCAGGTTTTGCAGTGCACGCAGTTCTGTGCATTGATTTGCAGGCGATCTTCCTGGTTTGCATCTTTGACGAACTCATACACGCCCGCCGGGCAATAGCGTGTTTCCGGTCCCGCATAGGTGGCCAGATTGACGCTCACCGGAATGCTGGCGTCCTTGAGTGTCAGGTGCGCTGGCTGTTGCTCTTCGTGGTTGGTATTGCTCAGGAAGACGCTGGTGAGGCGGTCAAACGTCAGCTTGCCATCGGGCTTGGGATACACAATGGGCTTGCAGGTGGCGGCCGTCTTCAGGTAGGCGTGGTCGGGCTTGTGGCGGCGCAGCGTCCAGGGGATGTGGCCGCGCAGGCCAAACTGTTCCAGGCCGTTCATGAGTGTGGCCACGCGCAGTCCGTAGGCGAACCAGGCCTTGAAGTTGCGCGCCTTGTTGAGTTCGGCAAACAGCCAGCTTTTCTCAAACGCTTCCGGATAGGCGCTCAGTTCATCGTGCTGGCGTCCGGCTTGCACGGCGGCAAATGCTGCTTCTGCCGCCAGCATGCCGGTCTTCATGGCGGAGTGTGTGCCCTTGATACGGCTCACATTCAGGAAACCAGCCTCGCAGCCAATCAGCGCACCGCCCGGAAACACCGTCTTGGGCAATGACATCAACCCGCCTGCAGTAATGGCGCGTGCGCCGTATGACAGGCGCTTGGCGGTGACTTCGCCCTGCGCGTTTTCGAAGTAATAACGCACATTGGGGTGCGTCTTCCAACGCTGGAATTCTTCGAACGGGCTCAGGTACGGGTTGCTGTAGTTGAGTCCCGTGACAAAACCCAGCGCCACCTTGTTGCCTTCCAGGTGGTAGAGAAAGCCGCCGCCGTAGCAGTCGTTCTGCATCGGCCAGCCGGCACTGTGCAGCGCGAAGCCGGGCTGGTGCCGGGATGGGTCAATTTCCCACAGTTCCTTGATGCCAATGCCATAGGCTTGCGGATCACTGCTGGCGTCGAGCTTGAAGCGTGCAATCAGTTGGCGCCCCAGGTGCCCGCGCGCACCTTCGGCGAACACGGTGTACTTGCCCAGCAACTCCATGCCGAGCTGAAAACTGTCGAGCGGCTGGCCGTCCTTGCCCACACCCATGTTGCCGGTGGCGACACCCTTGACCGAACCGTCGGCGTTGTAGAGCACTTCGGCTGCCGCAAAGCCCGGGAATATTTCCACGCCCAGACCTTCGGCCTGGATTGCCAGCCACTGGGTGAGGGCGCCCAGGCTGATGATGTAGTTGCCGTCGTTGTGGCTGCACTTGGGCAGCAGAAAGCCGGGCATGCGCAGCGCCGAGGTCTCGCTCATGAACAGCATGGCGTCGTCTGTCACTGGCTGGTTCAACGGTGCGCCAAGCGCCTTCCAGTCCGGGATCAACTCATTCAGGGCGATCGGGTCAATGATGGCGCCCGACAGAATGTGCGCACCGGGAGCGGAAGCCTTTTCCAGCACTACCACGGAAATTTCCTTGCCGCTGGCGCTGGCCAGTTGCTTCAGGCGGATGGCGGTGGAGAGTCCGCCCGGTCCGCCGCCAACGATGACGACGTCGTATTCCATGGATTCGCGCGGGCCGAATTGATCGAGTAGTTCCTGATTGGTCATAGTGTGTCTCACTGGAGATAATAGGTCTTGAGGAGCCTCTGCAAAACCCATGAACGGCCTGGACACCGAAGCGTTCAGTTTCGCCAGAGTTTTGCAGAGGTTCCTTGACTGGCACGCATTTTATTCGCGCTAGCCGGTCCGTAATTTCTTTATATTCTGACCGCAAATGGTCAACTCAATTCTGGAGTGATACATGGCGTACAACATTGATCTGGCGGGACGAGTGGCTCTGGTGACGGGCGCCAGCGGTGGCCTGGGTGCGCAGTTTGCGCGCACGCTGAGCGCGGCAGGCGCCGCCGTGGTGTTGGCCAGTCGCAACCTGGACCGGCTCAAGGAAGTGCGTGCCAGCATTGAAGGCAACGGCGGTGACGCGCACGTGGTGGAGATGGATGTGACCGACCCGGATTCGATTCGTTCGGCGGTGGCGCATGCCGAAACGGAAGTCGGTTCGATTGACATCCTGGTTAACAACTCCGGCGTCAGCACCACGCAGCGCGTGCAGGACGTCAGCCCCGATGACTTCGACTTTGTGTTCAACATCAATGTGCGCGGTGCTTTTTTCGTAGCCCAGGAAGTCGGCAAGCGCATGCTGGCACGCGCCAAAGGTGATGCGCCCGGCAACTACACCGGTGGGCGCATCGTGAACGTGGCATCGGTGGCGGGTTTGCGTGTGGTGCCGCAGATCGGTGTCTATTGCATGAGTAAGGCGGCGGTGATTCACATGACCAAGGTGATGGCGCTGGAGTGGGGCAAATTCGGCATCAACGTCAACGCCTTGTGTCCTGGCTATATCGATACCGAAATCAACCACCACCATTGGCAAACCGAGGCGGGCCAGAAGCTGGTGCAGACGCTGCCGCGCAAGCGCGTTGGCCTCCCGCAGGATTTAGACGCGTTACTGGTGACGCTGTGTTCCGACCAGAGCCATTTCATCAACGGCGCCGTGATTTCGGCCGACGACGGGTTCGGTATTTAACGCGGTCCTTTGCCACTGCGGAAAAGACCGTGAAATTTACTGCTATAATTCAAGGCTTCGACTCAGGCGCATAGCTCAGCTGGTTAGAGCACCACCTTGACATGGTGGGGGTCGTTGGTTCGAGTCCAATTGCGCCTACCAAATACGGAACCCGTTTCTCCTTCTGGAGAAGCGGGTTTTTTAACGTCCTGAAAACCGGCCCAGGGATGAACGTCGTAAAGGACCCTCTTACATAACTCCGGCGAGTCCGTCTGATCACAGACCGCAGGGAGTGATGCAGAAGGTCCTTCAGCGTGTGTGAATAGGTTCAGCGCGCAGCGCGGCTTCACGTAATACGTTGTGGCTTGGATGCGTGGAAGTGCTGTTGGGCCGACGTTTGGAAGCAGTACCGCAGTTGGCGTTTTTTGCGGCGCTCGACCCGTGGCAGTTCAACCTCCGCTTCGAGCACATCGAGTTCCTTTTTGAGGTGCGCCACGATGTCGTCCTGCGGGCCATAGCGCACCCCCAGTTTGTCCACGAGATGGCGTAGTTGGTCTAGTTTCTTGCGCATGTTGATTGACTCCCATCGAAGGTAACTGTGCTGGCTGATCGGTATATTGCCGGGCAGGAAGGTCAATGGGTTGGCGTGCCGGGCCGCCTCAATCCGTACCTCGGTTACCGATCGCACCAGTTGGTCGCCCGTACCCAGCCCGACATAGCGCCCATTGTTGACGACAATAAATCCTTCGGTCAGATAGCGTTGGTCTTCCGACGTCAGAATGCCCAGCAACTCATCGACGTTGTGGTCGCGCTCTATCAGTCGGGGCCGGTCGTTGGCGTTCTTCATGCAGGACTTTTTGCCCCAGAGTTCGCGGTAATAAGGCTTGGTGTATTCGTTCAGAAATTGCGCCCGGCCAATGATGGCGACCGGGCGCTGCACGTCCACCACGGCGATAGCATGCAGTTCCGGTTTGGAATGAAACAATTGTGCCGCGTCGTCGTTGCTGCTGCGCGGCGTCAGCGCGGGTGCCATTGCAATGTCCACTCCACGCAGAATCCCGGCTTGCGCGATACGTCCGCGCTGCGGCTGGTGCAGGTCGCGGGTGAAATATTTGTCTATTTTTACAATATTGGGTCTTATTTGCGACCACAAGCGCAAGCTGGACCTGCCGTCGCCGAAGTCATCCAGCGCCAGGGAAATACCGGTCAGGTGCAATTCGTCCGCCACCTGCGCCAGTTTGTTCATGTCGCTGATATTCACGAACAGGCGCCCAGGATCTCGCAACTGGCCCCAGCGCTGGAGTGCAATGCTGGCACCAGTGCACTCCAACTCGAACCCCAGTCCCTCATGGGCGGCCTGTGCCAGCAAGGCGTCGGGAAACGCAAGTTCGGTGTCTGGAACGCCACGTATCAGCGCTTCATGGGCGTAGATGGCCCCCGTTTGCAGCGATACGATGGGTTGGTACACCGCATGCAGCGTGTGGTTCCTGAGCAGGACTGCGATGCGGCCATTGCTCGCCTGAATGCGATGCGCAATGCGTTGCGTGAGGTCGGTGTGCAATTGATGCCCTGCCTCCCTTTCACTTTTAATTTCAATTTCAATTGGCATGGTGGCGCCCATTGCATTTCTTTCAGGATGAGCTGAAAAATCTATCGCACCTCCATGTCAATAACAAGTCACGTCCGGTTAAGCCGCATCCGACAAGGCCCCGAACGCCAACCTCAGAACAGTCCGTTCTCATTGGGTGAGTTGCTGGCAATCAGTTGCCCGATATCCCACAGTTCGACGATCAAGTCCCCCTCAAAGCGCAGGATGTGAACCACCGCAATTTCCATGGTGTCGGTGGCAATCCGGGAGTAGGCCACCACCTGATGGTCTTCTTCCAACAACTTTTGGATCGTGAAGGACTTGTTGGCCATGGTGGCCGCGTTGTGCTTCATGGCGGCCATCAGCGTGGCCCGGTCACCCTTGAAATACTGGTTGTGGTGAATGAAGTCGGGGGCGACGAACCGTCGGAAGGCTTCGTCCACCGCGCCCGCAGCGGCCAGCGTCAGGAATTCGGTGGCCAGATCCTTGCGTGATCTCGCGTTCGCCATGGCGTGTGTCTCCTTCAGGTGGGTCGGTGAATGCCGAGGTTGGGATGGCAGTGTTGCGCGCCGGCCTATGGTAGTTGAACGCGTACCTGGCAGCTTCGTTCAGGGACATGGCCGAAGGGGCATCCATAATGCGCGGGCGACGGCAGCATGGAGAATCCGAAGATGATGAAACAGGTGTGGGGTGCGCTGGTGTGGGGGCTGGGCTTGGTGTTGCCGGGGCTGGCACAGGCTTGGGGCATGGAGGGTCATCAGGTCATTGCGGCATTGGCCGAAGCGCAACTGTCGGCGCCTGCCCGTCAGGAAGTGCAGCGCCTGTTGGCCCTGGAGCCCGGCGCCACCCTGGAATCGGTGGCCAGTTGGGCTGACGAGCACCGCAGTCCCGAGACGGCCCCGTGGCACTACGTCAATTTCCCGCGCAACGACTGTCACTACGACGCCCAGCGCGACTGCCCAGGCGGTCATTGTGTGGTGGCCGCCATTGCGCATGAGTCGGACCTGCTGCGCAGCGCTGGAACGGATTTGCAGCGGCTGGCAGCCTTGAAATACCTGGTGCATTTCGTGGGCGATGTGCACCAACCCCTGCACGCCGGTTTTCTGGATGACCGGGGCGGCAACACCTACCGTTTGCGGACCTTCATGGCAGAAAGCAACCTGCACGCGGTATGGGACAGCGGACTGATCAACTACCTGGACCAGGACGCGGCGCAACTGAGCCGTCGTCTGGCAGCCAGTTCCCGCATAACCCCTGCCGATGTGCGAAACTGGACGCCGGTGCAGGCGGCGGAAGAGTCGTGCCGCATTGTGGCCCTTCCTGATTTTTATCCGCAGCAGCGCGTGGACGCCGCGTATGTGCAGCGGTTTACGCCGGTGATGGAAGCGCGTCTGCAACTGGCGGCGGCGCGCTTGGCCGAATTGTTGAACCGGCTTTTGTCTGGTATGTCACTGCCATGATGGTGCTGGCATTTCTGGTCAGTCTGAGGCTGCCACGCCAAGCCCGCTATCTGCACCAAGACGCCTGAGCCTGTTGCCCACGTGTGTTGCCTGCAGGCTTTTTCAATCGGGGCGATTGAAACAAACAATCAACACCGACTTTTACCTTGGCTATGATTCGTATCAATGAGTTTGACTCATTCGATAGATTTTATTAACCCACAGAGAAAGGTAAGTCGATGTCTTTGATCAACACCCAAGTTCAGCCGTTCAAGGCCCAGGCATTCCACAATGGCCAGTTCGTCACCGTGTCTGACGAAACCCTCAAGGGCAAATGGTCGGTTCTGATTTTCATGCCAGCCGCATTCACCTTCAACTGCCCCACTGAAGTGGAAGATGCCGCGGACAACTACGCCGAATTCCAGAAAGTTGGCGCTGAAGTCTACATCGTTACCACCGACACGCATTTTTCGCACAAAGTGTGGCACGAAACCTCGCCTGCCGTGGGCAAGGCACGTTTCCCGCTGGTGGGTGACCCCACCCACGCCCTGACCCACGCCTTCGGCGTGCACATCGAAGCCGAAGGCCTGGCCCTGCGCGGTACCTTCATCATCAACCCCGAAGGCGTGATCAAAACCCTGGAAGTGCACGACAACGCCATTGCCCGTGATGTCAAGGAAACCCTGCGCAAGCTCAAGGCAGCCCAGTTCGTTGCCAGCCACCCAGGCCAAGTGTGCCCAGCCAAGTGGAACGAAGGTGCCAAGACCCTGACACCATCGCTCGACCTGGTCGGCAAGATCTAAGCACCAGCCAGTCGTTGCTCTGCTTGAGGGGGTGCGCCCTGTGGACACCCATCGGGTGCGCCCCCTCCGTCAGATCCACTGCCTGCTAGGCCAGCGCGCCGCATGCTGCTGACCTGGTTGGTATGACGTGTTATTTCAGCAAGATCACCGGAAGGAAATGCCATGCTTGACGCCGCCATGAAGACCCAGTTGCAGAGTTATCTCACCAATCTGCGCGCCCCCATCCGCCTCATCGCCAGCCTGGA
>Ga0316222_1003866_pt1 | contig 14249 bp, 17 predicted proteins | sample TBH18011metaG_FD_206008 | JGI IMG/M metagenome (GOLD analysis project Ga0316222, IMG submission 206008) | Freshwater microbial communities from Trout Bog Lake, Wisconsin, USA - TBH18011 | ecosystem: Environmental > Aquatic > Freshwater > Lake > Hypolimnion/Profundal zone | place: USA: Wisconsin...
GTGCGCGACTTTGGTTTCAATCCTCGCCCACCCCGAAGGGCGGGCGCTACGCGACCGTCCGAGCTTTCGATAGACAGTGTAGTAATGTTTCAATCCTCGCCCACCCCGAAGGGCGGGCGCTACTGAGTCCACTATGACTTGATTGCGGTCTTTGAGGTGTTTCAATCCTCGCCCACCCCGAAGGGCGGGCGCTACCACATTGCAGCCAGTATTCCGACGGGTCCACCAAGTTTCAATCCTCGCCCACCCCGAAGGGCGGGCGCTACGTCTGTCTGTTCGCTCCACAGCACCAACGCATGTGTTTCAATCCTCGCCCACCCCGAAGGGCGGGCGCTACATAATGTAGCCATTTTTAAGCCCCTTGTATTAAATAGTTTCAATCCTCGCCCACCCCGAAGGGCGGGCGCTACGCTTGATGCTGTCCAATGGGGCAGGTGGATCATTGTTTCAATCCTCGCCCACCCCGAAGGGCGGGCGCTACTGCGACTACTTGCAATGCAGGCGTTAATTCAGATGTTTCAATCCTCGCCCACCCCGAAGGGCGGGCGCTACCGAACTGTGCAATTGGGCAAGATGGTGTTGGATGGGTTTCAATCCTCGCCCACCCCGAAGGGCGGGCGCTACAGTCATGGCCTCAGGTCCTCAAGCAAGGTGAGGCTGTTTCAATCCTCGCCCACCCCGAAGGGCGGGCGCTACTCCCCGCTCGCTTCGCAGTCCGCTTTATCCTTATAGTTTCAATCCTCGCCCACCCCGAAGGGCGGGCGCTACTATAAGGCTTGCATGGCCGCGGTTATAGTTCAGGATGTTTCAATCCTCGCCCACCCCGAAGGGCGGGCGCTACGCATTGTGTGCAACAATGCGGTTGTAATTAGGTCAGTTTCAATCCTCGCCCACCCCGAAGGGCGGGCGCTACGCGCTGTTTTCAGGCGGGGACGCTGGAGAGGGGTCGTTTCAATCCTCGCCCACCCCGAAGGGCGGGCGCTACGATGCCAATTGCATTCATTGCCTGGGCAACATAAGTTTCAATCCTCGCCCACCCCGAAGGGCGGGCGCTACAAAGGCACGGTCTCAGCGGCCAATCTGGTGCGCACTGTTTCAATCCTCGCCCACCCCGAAGGGCGGGCGCTACTTATAAGTTCCTAATCCGCCGGTACCTGTTCCCAGGGTTTCAATCCTCGCCCACCCCGAAGGGCGGGCGCTACTCATAAAGCATTGCTGGTTGCGCCACATTCAAGGTGTTTCAATCCTCGCCCACCCCGAAGGGCGGGCGCTACCCCCGTACGCTTTGGCAACCGTCAGCGGTCAGCTTGTTTCAATCCTCGCCCACCCCGAAGGGCGGGCGCTACGACATTATTACCCGTGATAGAGGTATCGCCATAGGGTTTCAATCCTCGCCCACCCCGAAGGGCGGGCGCTACCCATTAACACTTCCAATGGTGCGGTGGTCAATCTGTTGTTTCAATCCTCGCCCACCCCGAAGGGCGGGCGCTACAAAATATTTAACAATTTCGCCATCAATCACTTGCGGTTTCAATCCTCGCCCACCCCGAAGGGCGGGCGCTACACCCGGCTCGCCGGGTTTCCTTATTTTCTATTATCGTTTCAATCCTCGCCCACCCCGAAGGGCGGGCGCTACCCCTTCCAACGGAGAAGACCGCTGGTATGTAGCAAAGTTTCAATCCTCGCCCACCCCGAAGGGCGGGCGCTACAAAAGATTAATCGATACAAAAATATTATTTCCAAGTTTCAATCCTCGCCCACCCCGAAGGGCGGGCGCTACAGCGGCGGCAACGGCTCAGCAACAATTAAAAGATGTTTCAATCCTCGCCCACCCCGAAGGGCGGGCGCTACCGACAAGCGCTGACCTAGCTTATCCGACTTAAGATGTTTCAATCCTCGCCCACCCCGAAGGGCGGGCGCTACCGTGGCAAGCTGTTTGTTATCCCGCGCATCCCCTTTGTTTCAATCCTCGCCCACCCCGAAGGGCGGGCGCTACAAATCATCGGCCAACAGGGAATTGATTTGGTTAAATTGTTTCAATCCTCGCCCACCCCGAAGGGCGGGCGCTACCCACTCGGCGATCAGCAGTTCAGACCAGTTACCAAAGTTTCAATCCTCGCCCACCCCGAAGGGCGGGCGCTACTTACGGCATTCCCATTCCGATTGTGTATGGCTGGTTTCAATCCTCGCCCACCCCGAAGGGCGGGCGCTACACTTAAATCATAGGAATAAATCTGGTTGTAAGTTGGTTTCAATCCTCGCCCACCCCGAAGGGCGGGCGCTACGCATTAGCGATGCGGATATGTACAACGGCGTCAAGGGTTTCAATCCTCGCCCACCCCGAAGGGCGGGCGCTACAAACGGCCACGATTAATGCGCGGATTGAAAAGATGGTTTCAATCCTCGCCCACCCCGAAGGGCGGGCGCTACTCGGGCGCACAGGATGCGTGGTTTAAAGATTATGTTTCAATCCTCGCCCACCCCGAAGGGCGGGCGCTACTGAGGCAGGGTTAAATACATCGCCATTAGCGACATGTTTCAACCCTCGCCCACCCCGAAGGGCGGGCGCTACCCAGATGACAATATGCTTGCCACGCCAGCGAGATTGTTTCAATCCTCGCCCACCCCGAAGGGCGGGCGCTACCGAAGCGGATCGCCTGATGGATCAATATCAGAGCGGTTTCAATCCTCGCCCACCCCGAAGGGCGGGCGCTACGCTGGAAGCCGTGCCGCCTGTGCCGACGTTAAGCTGTTTCAATCCTCGCCCACCCCGAAGGGCGGGCGCTACTTCATCAACCGGAAACGCCTGCGCGGTCCAGTGGGTGTTTCAATCCTCGGGCGCTACGCAAAGCTCGCTGCAAATCGTGCAGGAAGTGCCAGTTTCAATCCTCGCCCACCCCGAAGGGCGGGCGCTACATCCAAAGGCGAGCGGTTCAAATAATCATAGGCAAGTTTCAATCCTCGCCCACCCCGAAGGGCGGGCGCTACCCATGGCTTTCAATCTGGGTGGCCAGCTTTTCAGGTTTCAATCCTCGCCCACCCCGAAGGGCGGGCGCTACGCTGCCTGCCAAAAGCTGTGTACCCAGCAATGCGGTTTCAATCCTCGCCCACCCCGAAGGGCGGGCGCTACCTGGCGCTCCGGCCATCGGCAACCAGACGTACTGGTTTCAATCCTCGCCCACCCCGAAGGGCGGGCGCTACTGCTGGCGCTCCGGCCATCGGCAACCAGACGTACTGGTTTCAATCCTCGCCCACCCCGAAGGGCGGGCGCTACTCGCGAGTGGCTTCGGCACGGGTGCAAGCGTAACGGGTTTCAATCCTCGCCCACCCCGAAGGGCGGGCGCTACTTGTTGACGCGCCGCTCGGTGTCAACCCGAAAAAGGTTTCAATCCTCGCCCACCCCGAAGGGCGGGCGCTACCACAAATATCAAGACTATTTATTCGCTGTTATCCGGGTTTCAATCCTCGCCCACCCCGAAGGGCGGGCGCTACGCCAAAACACGAACTGAAGGGGTACCCAGGGTAGACACAGTTTCAATCCTCGCCCACCCCGAAGGGCGGGCGCTACCAGTGACGTTTCATGCTATCATAGCAGGGGGTTATATGTTTCAATCCTCGCCCACCCCGAAGGGCGGGCGCTACCACAAAGCTCGTCCGGTAGTCTCGTCAAAAACTGGTTTCAATCCTCGCCCACCCCGAAGGGCGGGCGCTACCATTAAATCAATAGGTTTATTTATGCCGTGGGTATGTTTCAATCCTCGCCCACCCCGAAGGGCGGGCGCTACCCCGTGTTAGCAAGAGCCTAGACGCAGGCAACGAAGTTTCAATCCTCGCCCACCCCGAAGGGCGGGCGCTACTGTCCGCCTATAACGCCATGACCATCAACGTTAATAAGCAAACTTTGCGCGAACCTTCGGTTTTCTTGCTTCCGAGAGACCGCACAACCAAATGACGAAGGCAGATAATCTTCCTTCGTCAATATCTTAGCTGCACCGCGAACCTGCCGCGTTTGTGACGTTGCTGCTAGTTCGCGCATCATATTACCAGTGCTCCGTCAAAATCCACTGCATGGAATTTACCATATTCTTTGATGTGCAGTTCCACTGGTTCAGTCAAACGATAGATGCGCAGACAATCTTCTTTTTCGTCTATCTCGGCAAGAAGTCGTCGTTCTAATTCTTCAAGTTGCATTTGATCGACTTTGCATTCAAACACCGAATTTTGCACGCGTTGTCCGGTGCTCTCGCAAACTTTCGCGACGCGACGCAGGCGTTTTCGTCCTGCTGCGGTTATGGTGGATACGTCGTAAGTGATAATAATCAGCATGGTGTTTAACGGTAAAGAAATGGGAGGTAGCCTTCCATTTCACCGCGCAGGGTGCGCGCCATGAAGCGCGCTTGCAATAACGGCAGCAGGCCAATCGGCACTTTGGTTTCGAGCAATGGATGCATCACTTCTTCCTGTTTGCGCTCTTGATACGCTACCACCACTGTTTTCCTCGCATCACCCTCCAGCAAGACCGCACCTCCTTCGCGCTCGGCAAAATCATTGGCGGCAATTTGCCCCCGGTTAATCAAGGTCAGGGCCAGTCGATCAGCGAGTATGGCACGAAATTCCTCCATCAAATCGAGAGCAAGCGCAGCCCGCCCCGGTCGTACTGCATGGAGAAAACCGAGTTGCGGATCAAGCCCGACGCTTTCCAGCGCGGAGCGGCAATCGTTCATCACCATCGAATATAAAAACGAAATTAGCGCATTGAACCGGTCGCGTGGTGGACGGCGGGTGCGCCCATCCATGGTGAAATGCTCACGCACATTCTTCCGAACCAGACAGGTCAGCGCGCCAAAATAAATTTTAGCGGCATCCCCCTCAATGCCGCGCACTACATCCAGATTGCTTGCCTGCGGCAGATTACGCACAGAAATAGCAAGCGACTCTGCCGCATCGCTCATCGCCTTGCCGTCCTGTTCATCATCGGCCTCACGTGCTCCACGCAACAGTACTTGTCGCGCATTGCGTAATTTTCCGGCAATCATTGCTTGCGCCATGTCCAACGCAAATTTTTCATCCAGTGCCAAACGATGCTGCGCTTGCCGCAGCAGGATATTGCCGGAAATAGGGCCTTCGAGACGTGCTTTAAAACGCCCTTGGTTATTCAGCAGCACCAGGCTGATGCCGTCATCCGCACAGCGATGCATCAGTGCGGGTGAAAGCATAATATTGCCCAAACACACCACACTGCCTAAGTGATGCAGCGGCACCTGTAATTTTTTCACATGCTCCACATCTACCCGCAACGTGTCATTCTCCAAATGAAGATACGAGTTGGGTGTCATAACGTAGAGGGTATTGAGAAGCTGGCGCGCCATGATTAGATTGCCTCTGGATCAAACAAAGATTCAAGCAAGCCATGCTGCGCAGCATATTGGGCTACAGCCTCCGGCTGGCAGATTTCCTTCAGCGAGCATTCCTTACAGCGGGCATCATTGACCGGGGGCGGCAGCTTGCCGGAATCCATCATGGTGCGAATATCGTTTACAGTCTCTTCCACCTTGCCGCGCAATTCTTGCGTAATCTCAACTTCGCGCCTGCGCCGCGAACCATGGTGATAAATTGCACCTTGCGTGATGGCCTTGCCGGTCATTTCTTCCAGACACATTGCTTGTGCGGCAAGTTGAATATCATCGTGAGTTTTTTCGCGCTTCTTGCCATGCTTGTATTCCACCGGATAGATGTGCCCATCGGGATGAAACTCAACCACATCGCATTTACCGATCAGACCCAGCCGCTCCGACCATACCGGCAATGCCCGCTCGGCACGCACGCCCTCGAAAGTTTCAAACCCTGGATCATCCACCCGCTCATGCGCCGCATTTCCTCGCATAGTGAAAACATTCTCATCGAATGCCTGCTCGACATGAATCAGCGCGCACTGGCGCGGGCAATAGCTCCAGTGCTGGAGGGCAGAAAGCATGATGGGGTCTGCGGCTTCCATCCAAAGGAATTCTCAAACTGAAAATGGATTGGTTACGGTCAGCGTGTTCTCGATTAACTGCCCATCCTGTAAATCTTCTGTATAGAGCGTATCGCATCCGGCTTCAAGTGCAGCTGCGACAATCAGGCTGTCAAACCAAGAGAATCCATATCTCCCGACGATGTCAAGGGCGCGTTGCATGGTTGACGGTGTAACGATCTCCACCCGGCAAGTTGTTTCAAGCATCGCGAGCAGTTTCTTTGTTTCTGAAAGCGGCAACGCCAATTTTTTCAGCGCCACATTGGCAGTTTCGGAAAGAACCTGCGTAGATATGGTGGGGTGAAGCGCAAAAAGCGGTGCAGCGAGCGCCGTTTTAGTAGAACTCTGCCCAAGTGAGTAAATGACAATGTTTGTGTCAATGAACACCTTAACGGGCATTGGCTTCTTCCCGGTCAAATCTGTAGCCGCTCGTATCTACTTTAAAGCTGCGAAAAAACTTCTCAATTTCTTCCGTTGTTTGGGGAGTCAAAGCCTCTTCCTCACGGCTTTGTTTAGCTTTAAGGAACTCTATGAAGTCGAGCACCTCTGCCTGTTTTTCCAAAGGGAGAGAATCGGCCTCCCTTGCTATGATCTCAGCGTATTGCATGTGTGTTCTCCTTTGCCAATTTGAGGGCATTATATGCCGACATAGAATTGCTGCAACCTATGCTACAAGTGCAATTAACCAATTTTTCGCTGTAACGCGACACCAGCGGGAATATCTCCCTCTTTCACAGAAACCGTGTAATCGCTGAAATCACGAGCGGGCCCGTCTGTATTTTTATTAACTTGAATCAGGTCAAAAAGATTATGCGCAGGAGCATTTCCCAGTTCACTGTCATGTTTGAAGACATACAGACCGCGAGTCGTCATTTCGCCCCGCGCGGCTGAGCGGTCATGCTCGAACATTTGGGCCAGTGCATGCCAGAGCAACTCTAGGTCGCCTTCATCGAATCCGGTTTGCTTGGCGAGGAATGAAGACACAAAGCCGTGGGCGGCATACAGACCGTAAGGCACGGTGAATTTGCGCCCCATTGTTCTGTTGTCGCCAGATTGTTTCTCTGCTTCCGCTTCTGTGGCAACAGCCATGCGCGTGATTGAATGTTCCGATGCAACGACTGGATCAACGGAACGAGCGAAGGTAAGCTGGATCGGGCCGCGTACCTGGCCGCAATTCGGTGCCGACTTAAGTGACATAACTGCGCCAAATGTTCGGATGTCAAAAAATCGCTGGCACATCCACTCTCTACCCTTGCTAATTTCATCAGCTTTGGGTTTGCGGGCTTTAACACCTTTCAAGCATGATTCGAGAAAATCCTTTATTGCCTTTGCAGGCTTGGCTTCCTTAAGCGCTGCTTTGATTGCCTTCACGTCCGCATCGGCAGCGACAACAATGACAGGCTGTTCATCATCATTCTCTCCAAGCTCCATTCCTTCTGGAAATGAAAAATCTTCCAAGTCATCACGAAGTGATTCAGGAATCAAAACGCGAGACTCTTCACCCAAGGAAATTTTTAGTGCGGCAAATGCTTCATTGTGAGCTCTACCGAGAACAGCCTTTTCTTTGACGTAAATATCGAAGGGGGCTTTGCATTCTTTCACCAGCCCAACAAAATTACGCACCTTGCGTTTAATGCACACGTCAGTTACCAAGCCTCGCCCGGTTTCCGCATCCACGCGGGGCAGGTTGCCCGCATCGGGGTCGCCGTTGGGGTTGCCGTCTTTTACGTCAAACAGCAGAACGAAGTCGTAACGATTAGTCAGTGCCATGATATTTATTCTCCCTTAGTGGTGGATTAGGATTTGTTGAAGAAGGCTTGCCGCTGGTGGTAATAGCCAATAGCAAAGCGTCCTTGATCTTGCAGATTAAGCTGCGCAGGAAACTCAGTTACCCCATCAATAATTGCGCTAATTAATTTCTCTTGATTCACAGCTTCGCCCTTATTCAACTTTGCGATATGGTGATTTTTAAGTTTGAGCAATGTCGGGAACACTGTTACTGGCGTTCCCGATGCCGCACCATAAAAACGTTCTCGGATGGTTGTATTGATACTCGGGTTAGCGCGCTCTTGTACACGCTCCAGTGCGGCGAATAGCCTACCCAAACGATAGGCGTGATTAGTATTATTTTCATCTAATGACACTTTGAGTTCCTCCTTTTTAACACTTCGATTGATACACGCCTTTATGAGCGCGGCGCGCGGGTAACTAACATTTTGAACTGGCTTGCCAGTACGCTCGTCTTTCTTGGATTGCTCGGCGCATATGCGGCGCACTGCGGCTTGCAACAGCGTTTGCGGATATGGCTGTCCGGTAAGAATGGCGCGCATGAGTTCGCCTGCGAGATTGGGTGGAATGTTTTCCGACTTACCGAGCGAGGCAGTGGAAACTAGTAGTCGGAAAACCGAGAGATATGGCTTCTCATAGTCGGCGTGGGCAATAGCGAGATCAAGAAAATAGTTTCGAATTCGCTCTGCCACTTCACCTACAGTGCCAGGATACCAGAAGCGAATTGATAGACGAGCCTTTGCAGGAGCTGCCAGACCAAGAACAAAGAATTTAATGCCGCGCTCTTCCTCGGAATAAACGCCACTATTCGGTGAGTTCAACAAGGCTTTAACCGCATTGGTATGACGTGCAGGATCGTCATTTTTTGATGGCTCTTCAAACAAGTCTGCAAAGGAGTCCTCTAAATCGGTATGCTTTTCTGACCAAAATACGGTAGAGGCATCACCGACCTGAATGCGCTGCTTGCTTCCTAGCAAATGATTGAGCGCTGTGGTGTATGCAAAAGAGGCTTTCTTGCTGATAGGCGAATTCTCTCCGCCTTTCTCGTTTTTACCGTATGACTCAAAGGAGCGATAGTTAAAGGAGACGATATTGGCGCCTGATGGCTGCGCTCCCCACACAAGCTTGATGACAGTTTCATTTATGGCGATGGGAACGCCAATTGCTCCAGTCACCAGGCAGTTGCCTTTTACTCCATTGTCTTCAAGGGTACGCTTGCGTTCATATTCCGCCCTGATGGATGAACGATGATGAATTGGCATAGGCCCATCTGGTTGCCATTGAAAGGCCAAAATTGGGTCGCGTAGCTCAAATTCATCTATTAGTCCAAACCGTTCAACGAGAGCTTTTGCAGCCCCTTCCATCCTCATTGATCGAAGAAATATCTTGAGATCAGATAGAGCTGGATCTTCGATGGCATCAAACCACTGCTCTATCTCGGCATCGAAACTACTGGCTTTTAGTGTCCCTTTATTTCCCAAACCAAGAATGAAGGCCGCGTTATCCCAAAGAAGATTTGGGTCTTTGCCACTATTGGTATGTTTGAGAGCTTGTTTGCCTATTGCAGGAACAAGCTCACCGCGAGCAATTCGTCTTTTGCCCTCCATCCTCCAATTGGTTGCAATTGAAATGCAATTTCCACCGGGTGCAAGAACAATGAAGTAATCTACAGGTCGGCGAATCCATCCTTCCGGGGCGATAGCTCCATCGCCCGATTCGGCCACGCGCTGATAGTAGCGAGCAAGCTCCTGAAGAATCATCCCCGCACCTCCACATTGGCAACATCCAGCACACCGTTATTCAGCTCGGCGCGAAAGAAGCGCGGGCTGGGGCTGGCGAGGTTGCTGTAGTCCATGTCGTGCAGCATCCAACCCAAGTCGAGGCTTTGGGTAATCGGCGCGGGTTCGGGGGCAGCATCTTTGACTAAGCGGAAGTGGGCGGCAAATTCGCGGCAACCTAAATAAGGCTGGTTCACGCATTGACCTTTACTCGCGCGACGCTCGAACATGTTCAAAAATTTTGCGGGCGTGTTCGCTTCGTCGGCGGCGCGTTGTTCGTCTGGGTCGTTAATACGAAGCTTTGCGAGATGTGGGAAATTCTGTTTATGTCGCGAGGCATCGCACATTTCAAACCCCGCGTGAATGCGGTAAGCGACATCGCGTAGGAACAATCCGGCGCGCTGTTGGCGTTCGTCTTCGATATAAAGCCCAAGATCGCCACTGCCATTGTTCATGGCGGTTTGCACATTGCGTGATGAAATTACTGCGCCCACTTCGTTGCGCCGCAGAGTGATCCACTTGATAGGTTTTAGCACTTCGATTTTGGTTACATGCCAGCGGATGGCGGGCTTCCACAATATGGACTCGAACACGGCACGTGCAGCCGAAGGTGTCATCACGTCATAGCTGACGCGCTCAACCTTCATCTCAGGTCGCGTAAAGCAGGCGAAATCACCAGTCACTTCCAAGCAGAATGTCTTCATGTTTTCCTTCCCTGTACAGCGCAAACCAAAATCATCGTTGGGTTAGCGGCTTTTTCGCGTAACCCAACAGCTTTATTTGATGATGTTGGGTTACGCGGTGAAACTGCTAACCCAACCTACAACACCTCACACCGCCAACTCATCCGGTGCGATATTGCCATCAATCACCACGCCAAGCGACTTATCGTAAAGCTTGTCGCCAACTTGGGCGTAAATACCCGACCATATTTCGCGCACGTCGCCCTGTTTTTCGAGTTGGGCGAACAGGTACTTTGGCAGATTTACCGAATAGCGTTGCAATTTTCGCATCAACCAGCGTTGAGGCCCTTCTTTTTCCAATATGCCGAGCAGCGCATCGTTATCGCCATAGCGCACCAAAAAAGTTTGATAGGCAGAGTCGTCTATCAGTTTGAATTTTTCCGCTACCGTGCGAAATTGAATCTGACAATCGCGCGCGTCTTGCGTGAGCAATTCATGGATGCCGTACTTGTCGAGCGATGGCGCGCGCACGTAGAGGTGTTCGAAAAACTTCTTGGCAAGATCACGCCCCAATACATTGCTTTCACTACCCGACAGCAGGCTCACCGAGATTTGTGCCGCCTGCCGCAACAAACCCGGCGGTGCAGGTTTAGGCGGAACAAAAACCACGACTCGCCCCAAACCATTCTGCTTGCCTTCACGGTTGCAGCGTCCCGCCGCCTGTGCAATTGAATCCAGTCCAGCCAAGGCGCGATATACCACCGGAAAATCCACATCCACACCAGCTTCCACCAACTGAGTACTGATGACACGCACCGATTCGCCGCGCTTCAATCGTGCCTTGATGTCAGCAATGACTTTGCTGCGGTGTTCTCCGCACATCAGCGCGGATAAATGCAGCGTGTCTTTGCCGTCCTCCTTGGCAGTCATCAGGCGATGCAGCTCCCTCGCATCATCGCGGCGGCTGACGATGCACAACACGCTGGGATGCTTGATCAGATCGTCAGCGATACTCTGCCAGTCACGAGGTGTTTGCAGGTCACTTGGTACGCTTACTTCCACTCGCTGCAATGCATGATACAAGGCATCCGGGTCATCCATGATTTCGCGCACGTCATCTAGTCCGCGAAAAGGCTTTCCGCCAAAAGATTGGAACGAGCCGAGCGCCGGTTGGGTGGCAGTGGAAAGCACGAACGTTACACCGTAATGACTTGCCAGCTGGTTCATCACATCGGCAATCGGTTGCAAGAATTCCGGCGGCAACAATTGCGCCTCGTCCAACACTACTACGCTATTGACGATGTTGTGCAACTTGCGGCAACGGCTGGTGCGCGCGGCAAACAGCGATTCAAAAAACTGGACGTTGGTGGTGACGATGATGGGCGCATCCCAGTTCTCGGTCGCCAGACGGGAGCGTGCATCTTCTTTGTCAGTGTCAAGGTTGGCATGATGTTCAACCACGTTGTCGCCAAATATCTCGCGGAATATACCCGCCGTCTGTTCGATGATGCTGGTATAGGGAATGACGTAAATGATGCGCTGTTTTTTGTGCTGTATGGCGTGTTGCAAGGCGAAGGCCATGCCGGACAGGGTTTTGCCGCCACCAGTAGGCACGGTGAGTGAAAACAGTCCGGGCGCAAGAGCTGCCTTATTACGGCACTGCCGCAGGATGTCGGCGCGTATCACATTGACCGGCGTATTAACTGCGTTCACCGCAAGTGCCGCCATGTGTTTGTCGAAATGATTCGTCAGATCGGCTATGTCGCGATAGCCGGATCGGGCAGCCGCCTTGTCGCCATCCATGAAAGCTTCGGTGTCGAGAAAATCAGCATCCACCAAGCAGGAGAAAAGCATATGTAACCACAAATGCAAACCTTCTGCGCCACCGCGCAGCTTGGTCGTGGGCTTGGCTTGTTTGAAGATTTCTTGTGGAATGGCTTGCGCTGGTATGCGGTCGAGCAAGTGGTTTTGCTCTGCCCCTAATCGGATGGAAAGTGCTTTTCCACCTGTTTCTGACGCGTGCCAGTCGGGTAAGCCGGCATGATGCCCGGCAATCAGGTAAGCCAGAATGCGTCCATGTTTATCGAGCTGCCGAATCGCGTGTATCGCGCCCGCCGTGGAATGATCTACCCGACCAGGTACGCCTTCGAGATGCGCTTCTGCATCGTAGCCGCTTACGGTTTTGATATACCGTTGAAACTCTGTACTGTACTTGCCCAAGTCGTGCCACAAGCCAGCCAGACTCGCCCAGTCCGCGCTGTTAAAGTGCGTGGCGAACTCGCCAGCCAGATTCGCCACACCATGCGAATGCTCATCCAGCAGATGTTCATGCCATTCACCACTTTTGTCTTGTCGAACATGGGCAAGGGGTTTGTTTTCGGGTTTGTCATTCATATAGCACATGCTAACACCCCCACTGTCTCAAAACATGAGCCTGCCATAGATATTTATCTGTAATGTACCAACGCACTTTTCAGACGTTCAGCAACAGCATCCCGCAGTTCTTCCGGCGAGATGACTTCGACTTCTCCGGTATGTTTGAGTATGTCCATCACCAGTTCGCGCGAATCAGAATAGGGAATACGTAATTCGTAGCTGCCGTCTTTAAGCATCTGGCTTTGTTGTTTCGGATGCCAGTGCTCATCGGCAACCCAGCGGGCGCGTTCCGGGGTGAAACGCAATACGGCGGTGGCTGTGGGTTGTCCTGCAAAAATTCCATAGGAGCTCGCGTAATGTGCATCAAGTTGTTTTTCCGGCACGTCGCGGCAACGTTGTGGCAATGCCTTGGCAGCGGTGATGCGTTCGACGGCGAAGCTGCGCAGTGCGTTGCGGGTATGACACCAAGCGTCCAGATACCAGTTGTCACGGTAGTGGATGAGCCGCTGTGGGGAGATTTCGCGCTGGCTGGATTCGTTGTTGCCACGCCCGTGATAATTGATGTTCAGCCTGTTTCTTTGGAGTAATGCACCCGCTACGGTTTGGAAACATTCCAGTGCGACATTGCGTCCGCTCATGCGCAGAATGCGTACGCGTTTGGATATTTCGTTATTACCCAGATGCCTGCTCGCAAGGATTTGTTTGATGCGTTCTTTGACGGGTTTGAGTTGTGTGTCGAGTAAGCCGGGCTGAACATGTGCCAACAGTTGCTGCGCGGTTAACAGGGCATACAACTCTGAAGCACTGAACCAGAGTCCAGGAAGCTCAAAGGTTTCGCCTTTATCTAAGGCGTAGAAGTAACCGTTGCGCTGGCGGTCATACTCAATCGGCGCATTGAAATACAGGCGCATCTCTTCAATGATACGGTTGACCGTGGCGCGCGAACATTCGAGTTTTTCTTGCAATACGCTGTGCGACACTGGCTGACGGTGCGCGGTAAATACCTGATGCAGTTTGTAGATGCGTTGAAGGCGATCCATTGCTTACCTTTTGAAATAGCAGTATGCAAGGGCAAATCTTTTTTAAGCCTGCCTTTGCTTTTTACATTTTATCCTTCTGCCAAATGCATTTCTTTAGTTTCTTGCTACTACAGTATGGGCGGGGATCATTTCTAAAGAATTTAGTTTCGAAGTAGATGCGGATTTACAACCGTGGTCTGCGGTCTATTGCAGTTAATAGTTGTATCAAGTTACCCGTGAACGGCCATTGGTCACCGGCTCTTCTTGGCCGAACCTACTCCCTCGACATTTTATGCAACGAGAGACAGCTCGACTTCGGAACCAGCCTCTTAGTTCTGCTCTTTGACTTGCTAGTGCTGGACGACCTTTTCCTGATTGTACCTAATAACAAATCTGTCGGTTCCTGATTCGTTACCAGCCATTTGTTTTTAATGTCATCTTCTGGTTCTGGCTAACACAGCAAGAAATTTAACTTGGTTTTATGCTTGTACCCAAATTCGCTTTCCGCCCCAGCGGGAACGAAATCGGGTGGGGGGGAGCCGTGAGACAATTTTGGCCCCAGCCAAAATAGCCTGCCCCAGCAGGCGGTTTC
>Ga0316222_1003871_pt1 | contig 14236 bp, 12 predicted proteins | sample TBH18011metaG_FD_206008 | JGI IMG/M metagenome (GOLD analysis project Ga0316222, IMG submission 206008) | Freshwater microbial communities from Trout Bog Lake, Wisconsin, USA - TBH18011 | ecosystem: Environmental > Aquatic > Freshwater > Lake > Hypolimnion/Profundal zone | place: USA: Wisconsin...
TGACCCATCGGGTGGACGTGCATTCGGTAGTGGGGCGTGGCTCGTGTTTCGCCGTGGTGGTGCCGCTGGCCGAGGACTGGTGCCCCGTGCCGGGGGGCGAGGCGGACGAGGAAGAGGAGGACGTCCGCGACGTCGTCGGCGCCACCGTGGTGGTGATCGACGACGATCCCGAAATCCAGGAGGGCCTGGGGATGATCCTGTCCGATTGGGGCTGCCAGGCGGTGGTCGCCGACAGCGCCGAGCAGGCGCTTTCGGCGCTGGCGCACCGACATCTCAATCCCGACGTCATCCTCGCCGACCTGCACCTGCACGCGCGCGGCGACGGCGTCGCCGCCATCCGCGCTGTGCGGAGCGGCACCGGCAAGCAGGCGCCGGCCTTCCTGTTCACCGGCGACACCGAGGCGCCGGTCGATGCCGTCGCCAGCAGCTTCCGCATCCTACGCAAGCCGCTCGACCCCTTGCGCCTGCGCACTCTGCTGGCGGACGCGCTTGGCCGATAGCGCATTTACCGTTACGGGTTAATCAACCGGGTGGGTCGTAATACTGGGCGGCATAGGTCGTACCGGCGTCGGCATAGGTCGAATCGGCAGGGTCGGACGGTTGTTTCCCCGTGCGGTTGGGGATATGCCTCGCGCTCGTTGAAGCCCCCATCGCAGCCGAGAAAAATGACAAACATCATTGAAAACAAGCGGGCGCAGCCCGCCAACCGCGCCAGTGACATCGACCGCCACGTCGGCACCCGCATCCGGGCCCGTCGCGTCATGCTGGGCCTGTCGCAGCAACAGATGGCCGACCTGGTCGGCGTCACCTATCAGCAGGCCCACAAATACGAGCGCGGCATCAACCGCATCTCGGCCGGCCGGCTGTTCGAGATCTCCCAGGTGCTGGGCGTCGCGGTCGGCTATTTCTACGAAGAGCTGGCCACTCCGCGCGTTCCCGATCTAAGCCAGCGCCAGCGGATGTGCCTGGAATTGGCGCGCAATTTCGCCAATATCGGCAACGAGAACCATCAGGGCGCGCTGGCTCAGCTGGCCCGGGTGCTAGCGGCGGAAGAATAAGGGAAGACCCGTCCCAACCGCTCCCACCCCGCTTCGTCGGCCGGCAGGCCGAAGCGGAGCAGGGTGGGGCGGTCGGGGAAGGCGCGGACCAGGATGCCGGCGACGCCGAGGCGGTGCCACAGGGCATGGGCCTCGGCGTGCTGGGCCAGGCGGAACAGCGGCGTGCCCCCCAGCACGGTCAACCCGGCTGCCGTCAATAGTCCGTCGAGACGGGCGGCGGCGGCCCTCAGGCGGCTGCCGGTGGCCTCGGCCCAGGCATCGTCTTCCAGGGCTTGGCGGCCGATGGCCAAGGCCGGGCCGGCCACCGCCCACGGCCCGAACTGGGCGGCCAGCGCCGCCACCAGGGCGGGCGCCGCCACCGCGAAGCCCAGCCGCATTCCAGCCAGACCGTAGAACTTGCCGAACGAGCGCAGCACGACCAGGCCCTCGGGTAATTCGGCCAGTTGGGGCAGCAGCGAAGCGCCGGCGATTTCGTCGGCGAAGGCCTCGTCGACCACCAGCATCCCGCCTTTGGCCGTCAGCCGCGCCGCCAGAGCCAGCAAATCGGCGGGCGGCACCAGGCGGCCATCGGGATTGTTGGGGTTGACCACCACCACCTGCAGGGCGTCGCCGATCGCCTCAAGGGCCCCAGCCGACCGCACCCGATGGCCGGCGATGGTCCAGGCGGCGGCGTGCTCGCCATAGGTCGGGCCAAGGATGACCACCTCGGCCGACGGTCGGGTGCGCGGCAGCGCCTGGATCAGCGCGCTGGTGCCAGGGGCGGCCAGCACGAATTCGGCTTTGGCCGCACGGTAACGCCGCGCCGCCGCCTGGCGTAGTGCCCGTTCCTCGGCTGCGTCGGGCAGCCGTGTCCACGCCTCGGCGGCCAAAGCGGGCAGGGGATAGGGATGGGGGTTGATGCCGGTGGACAGGTCGAGCCACCCAGCCGGCGGCTGGCCCCACCGCGCCGCCGCCGCCGCCAGGTCGCCGCCGTGGCGGGGGAAGCCTGGATTGGGGGGAGACGCGGTCACTTGGCGCGCCAGCCCGCCGCCACCGCTTCGGCGGTGTCGTCGGCGAAGGGGCGTCGCGTCTTGGCCCGCGCCCCGTCGATCAGCATCGGCAGCAGCACCTCAATCAGGCCGTCCGCGTTGCGCTCGACCAGCTGGCGGGCGACATGGTGGGGATGGTCGGGCACTTCCGACGGCTCTAGCACTGGCGCCACGCAGCAATCGGCGGGGTCGAAGATCGCCATCCACTCGTCGCGGCTCTTGGTGGCCAAGATGGTTTGCAGCTCGGCGATCAGCGCCATCTGCGGCAACGGGTCGTGATGCCGGACGACCAAGTCGGGACGCCCCAGAGCGGCGCAGAATGCCGCCCAGAACTTGTCCTCGATCGGCGCCACCGCCAGAAAGCGGCCGTCGCCAGCGCGGTAGACCTGGTAGAAGGCGGCGGCGCCATTGATCAGCCCCTGCTCGCGGCCCTCGTCGCCCCAGCGACCGGCGGCGGTCAGCACGCCACCCATCCACGATAACGCCGATTCGGCCAGGCTGACGTCGAGGCGGGCGCCCTTGCCGCTGCCAACCCGCTTCAGCAGCGCCGCCAGTACGGCGATCACCGCCGCCATCGCCCCGGCATGGTCGGCCTGGGGCGGATAGGGGATGGTCGGACGTTCGACGGTGCCACTGGCCGCCAATCCGCCCGACAGGGCCATGTAGGTCAGGTCGTGGCCGGCTTTGGCGGCGTAGGGGCCGGTCTGGCCATAACCCGACAACGAGCAGTGGATCAGCCGCGGGTTCAGTGCCGCCAGCGCCCGGTCGCCGAAGCCGAGCTTGGCCATTACCCCGGGGCGATAGCCCTCGATCAACACGTCGGCGGCGGCGACCAATTGCTCGAACACGCGATGGCCGCGCTCGTCCTTGAGGTTGATCCGCACCACCGTCTTGTTGCGGTTGGCCAGCTTGTAGAACGGCGTGGTGCCGTCGCCATCGAGCGGCCCCATGGTCCGCATCGGATCACCGCCCGGCGGCTCCACCTTGACCACCTCGGCGCCGAGGTCGGCCAGCCATTGGGTGGCGAGCGGGCCGGGGATGAAGTGGGTCAGGTCGAGCACCCGGATTCCGGCGAGGCAATGGGCGAGCATGGTGAAAGACTCCTGGGGCGTCGCGAGAACGTCTGGGGTTCGTGTCCAAAGATGACCGCCCGCGATGGCGATGGTCAAGACCGCCGGTGGGCCAGTCGCCCTATCCCGGGCCGATCCGGCCTAGGGCCTCCGCGCGCCCATGCCCCGACGGAATGACGATGGCCACGGGCGGTGGCGATGCCGAGCTTTGCACAGCGCGGCCGTCGGGGAGACACTATGCGGCAAAGTTCGGACAGTTTGCTCGTCGTGTCGCCCGAGGCGGCGCAAGCGGGGAATCCTGTCGCCCTCGACGTCGTGGAACTCGACGCGCTGGAAACGGCGTGGACCACCCTGGCCGCCGGCGCGGCGTGGGCCAGCCCGACCATGCACCATGGCTGGGCGCGCTGCTGCCTGGAAACCGGTGGGCCAGACGAAAAGCCGGCATTGGTCACCGTCGGCGGCGCGCCCATCCGCGCGATCGCCCCCTTGGTGCGCCATCGCGGCTGGGCGCGGCCGCTGGAATTCCTTGGCCAGGCGGCTTTGGCCGAGCCGATGGACTTTCTTTATGGCGGTGCCGACGATCTTGCCGCCCTGGCCGATGCCGTGGCGGCGACCGGGCGGCCGTTGCGGCTGGGCCGGATCTGGGCCGAATCGCCGACCGTCGCCGCCCTGACCCGCGCCTATGGCAAGGTCGGCGTGGTCCGCCGCCGCCCCGCCCCGGATTGCCCGTGGATCCCGCTCGACCGCAGCTGGGAGACGCCCGAACGCCATGTCAATTCCGGCCGCCGCTCCGACTTGCGCCGCGCCCGGCGCATCGCCGATGGCATGGGCCGCGTCAGCGTCCAGATCGTGGCGCCAAGCGCGGCGGATTTGGTCCCGCTGCTCGACGAGGCGCTCGCCGTCGAGGCGATGGGGTGGAAAGGCCGCGACGGCACCGCGCTGCTATTGGACCAACGCCGCGGCGGGTTCTTTCGCCGCTGGGCGGCGGCGGCCTGCGACAAGGGCATCCTGCGCCTGTGTTTCTTGCGCATCGGCGGGCAGCCGGCGGCCATGCAACTGGCCCTGGAAAGCGGCGGGCGGTTCTGGCTGCTTAAGATCGGCTATTCCGATGTCTTCGCGCGCTGTTCGCCGGGGCTGCTGCTGATGGTCGAAAGCATCGCCTACGCTGCGCGGTCGGGGCTCGATAGCTACGAGTTCCTCGGGACCCCCGAACCCTGGATCGGCAGTTGGACGGTCCACGCCCGGTCCTGCGTGTCGCTGTCCGCCTATCCGTTCGGTGCCGCCGGGCTGTCGGCCTTGGCCCGTGACGCCCTTCGCGCGGCTCCGGCCAAGCTCGCCGGTGTTTTCAAGAAGATGGCAGCGGCATGAGCAATCTCCTCGGCACCATGTTCTGGGCGATGGCGGCGCGGGCCGCCCATGCCTATGTGGCCGGGCCGGCGCTGAGCGATGCGGTCCGCGTCTGCCACGCCCTGGCCGACCGGGGCTTCGCCACCACCATCTGCCGCTGGAACGCCGCCGAGGATTCGCCCGAGGACAATTCGGGAGGATACCTGGCCGCCATCGCCGCCATCGCCGCCGATCGGCTGGCCTGCTCGCTGTCGCTCAAACTGCCCGACCTGCGCTTTTCGCCGTCGCTGCTGGCTGGCATCGTCGAGGCCGCCGGGCGGCACCAGGTCGTGCTGCACTTTGATTCGCTGGGGCCGGAAACCGCCGAGCCAACCTTCGCTTTGATCCGGCGATGCCTGCCGGCCGATGGCTCGTTCGGTTGCACCTTGCCGGGCCGCTGGCGCCGCAGCCTTGTTGATGCCGACCAGGCGGTGGCGCTGGGCCTGAACGTGCGTGTGGTCAAAGGCCAATGGCCGGCCGATCCGGGGCTGGATCCGCGCCTCGGCTTCCTTCGGGTGGTCGACCGTTTGGCCGGGCGGGCGCGACATGTCGCGGTGGCGACCCATGATCCCGCTCTGGCCCGTCAGGCGCTGACTCGGTTGCGTGCCGCCGGAACGCCGGCCTGCCTGGAATTGCTGTTTGGTCTGCCATTCCGCCAACCGCTGGCGATCGCCGGCCGCGAAGGATTTCCGGTCCGTTTCTACGTCCCCTATGGCCGCGCCTGGCTGCCCTATGCCGCGGCCCAAGCGGCAAGGAAGCCGCACATGCTGTGGTGGATGTTGCGCGACCTGTGCGCCGGCTCCGGCCGTCGCCTGCCCGCCTCCCGGTGATGCTTAGAGGATTCCTGGCCGATGACCGTCGACAGTGATTACGCGGCCTATACCGATTACGTGGCCTATGAGTGGGTGCTCGACCCGCAGCCGTCGGTGGCCGATCTGATCCGCCACCTGAATGACGAGGCGCGCCGCTATGGCGGTCTTGGCGAGGAATGGCGGCGCGAGGAAGCTCGGGTCAATTTGGGCCTGCTGTCCTGCGCCCTGTGCTGTGCCACCGAGGATTTCCTGGCGTGGCATCCGGCGCGCTGGCCGCGGCGCCTGCCGCCCCTGCTGGCCACCGCGGCCGGTTGTGTTGAAAGCGGCTGTGCCATTCTGGCCGATGGCGGCGAGGGCGACGCGGCGGATTGGCAGGCGCTGCGGGTGGGTCTCGACGCTTTGGCGCGAATGACGCTGCCGCCTGCCTTGGCGGGATGGCGGGCGCGTATCCCCGAAGCCTTTCGCTGCCAGGAGCTGTCCCATCACGACGCCCTGGCCCTGGCCGAGGTTTTCCGCGCTAGCCATGCTCCCGGCGGCGATCCGGTGGCGGTGATCGGATTGCGCACCGCCGGCGCCTATTTCGGGCCATTGGTGGCGGTCGCCCTGGCTCGCCACGGCATCTCGGTCCGCGGCTGGATGACGCTACGGCCAAAACAGGGCTTGTCGGCCGCCGAAGCCCGCCGCCTGCGCCACCTGACCGCCGGCCCGACGCGGGTGGTGGTGGTTGACGACCATCCCAGCACCGGCGCCACCTTCCGGCTGACCGTCGACCTGCTGCGCGGACTTGGACTGGCCGACGGCGCCATCACTCTGCTGGCGCCCGATCATCCGGCGCAAAGCGACTGGAAGCCGACGATGCGCCCGGTCGAGGTCGTGACCCTGCCCTACGAACGCCAATTCAAGCAGGCTTTGTTGCGCGACCCCGCCGCCATGGCCGTGCTGTTCGACGAAATCCATCGCGGCCAGGGCTGGGAGGCGGTGATCGTCGAGAGCAGTCCCGAAGTCGAGGCGGTCAACGCCCATTTTACGTCGCTTGACGGTCAAACCTTCGAGACCCGGGCCAAACGGCTGTTCCGGCTGCGGCTGGTTCGCCCCGGCGAGGCGCCGGTGATCCGTCACGTCCTGGCCAAAGGCGTCGGCTGGGGCTGGTTGGGTTGCCACGCAGCCCTGGCCGGCACTCGCCTGGCCGGCATGGTGCCGCCGATCTTGGCGGTGCGTCAGGGATTGCTGTTCATGGAGTGGATCGGGCCGGTTCGTGCCGCCGCGCCGCCGCCCAGCCGAAGCCGGATCCTGGCCGCACTGCCCGCCTATGTGGCGGCGCGGGCCGAGCGGCTGCGCTTGAGCGGGGATGCCGCCGCCGGCGGCGGCCTCCGCCGCCCCGGCTGGTCGACGCTGATCGCCGTGCTCAGCCGCCCATTCGGCGGCGCCATCCTTCGCCGCCTGGCAGCCCGGCGGCTGACAGCGCGCCTGAGCGGTCCGTTCCACGCCCACGCCACCCTGGTCGACGGCCGGATGGCGGCGGAGGAATGGGTCGAGGGTTCAGGCGGCCCCTGCAAGGTGGATTTCGAGCAGCACAATTTCGGCGGCGCCCAGCCAGACGTGGTCGATCCCGCCTACGATCTGGCCGGCGCCATCTTCGAGCTGGCGCTGTCGGCGGAGGAGGCCGGGGAGCTGATCGATTCCTACCTCCGGCTCAGCGGCGACGCCGAAATCGCCGACCGCATGGTGATGAACGAGGTGCTCTATGGCGTCGTCGCCATGAAGGCGGCCCATCACGGCGCCCGGCGGCACGCCTCTCCGGCCCAGCGCGAGCTCTGCAACCTCCGCTATAATCGGGCGCGGGACGCCATGACGTTTCGCATGAACCGGCTGTTTGCCGCCAGACTGGGCGCCACCGTCGCACCGAAATGGGCCCACCGCCTGTTCTGCCTGGATTTGGACGGGGTGTTCGACGCCGAATTGTTCGGCCCCTATTTCCCCCACACCACCCCCAGCGGTCTGCACGCCCTAAGGCTGCTGAAGGCGCGGGGATATTCGGTCCTGCTCAACACCGGGCGCAGCCTGGAGCACGTGCGTGATTACTGCCGCGCCTATGGCCTGCCGGGAGGGCTCGGCGAATACGGCTCGGTGTTCCACGACGCGACGCGGGGCAGCGACATTTCCTTGATCCCCGCCGCCGCCACCGAGCAATTGGAGCGTTGCCGCGAAGCCCTCGCCGGCCTGGCCGGGGTGTTCCTCGATCCCGGCTATCGCCACTCGTTGCGCGCCTACCGCTTCGGCGATGCGGCCACGATCGGATTGCAGCCGCACGAAGTGGACCGGGTTCTGCGCGATTTCCCCGCCTTGACGGCGATCGAGCGCGAAGCCGACACCACCGTCGTCGCCAAGGGGGTCGACAAGGGAAGCGGCTTGCGCGACGTGCTCCGCCTGCTGGGCGAGGTGCGCGAGCCGGTGGCGGCAATCGGCGATTCCGTCCAGGACATTCCGATGCTGCGGGAAGCCGACGTCGCCTATGTTCCGGCCAACGGCCACCCGGCATTGCGCGACTTCGCCCGTCGTCACGGCGGTCACCTCCTCCGCCAGGCCCGCCAGCGCGGCTTGCTTGCCGCCATCAGCCACCTGCTGGGCGAGCCGGTCGGCGCCCCGCCGGACAAGCCGGCGCCGTTGCTGGTCGCCTTGCTGGGCGCTGCCGAGCGTCCACCGCTCGCCCGGTTGTGGGCGCTGCTTAGGGTTCGGAATTGAAGAACTTGGCCATCCGTTCCAGCGCCTGGTCGATCGCCGCGTCGGTCTTGGCGAAGCAGAAGCGGGCGAGGTGGGCGATGTCGCCGTCCTGGTAAAAGGCGCTGACCGGGATGGCGGCGACGCCGGCCGCCTCGGTGAGGTGGCGGCAGAAGGCGGCATCATCGCCATTGAAGCCCAGCGGGCGGATATCGGCCGACAGGAAATAGCTGCCGGCGGTGGCCAGCGGCGCGAAGCCGATGGTGGCCAGGCCGGCCGACAGGCGGTCGCGGCGGCCGGTCAGCAGGCCGGGCAGGGCGGCGATGGCTGCGTCGCAATGGTCCAGCCCCCAGGCCACCGCAGCCTGCAATTCCGGCGGGGTGGTGAAGGTGAGGTACTGGTGGGCCTTGGCGACCGGGGCGAGCAGGGCGGGGGGCGCCACCACCCAGCCGACCTTCCAGCCGGTCAGCGAAAAGATTTTGCCGGCCGAGCCGATCTTCAGGCAGCGGCCGCGCATGCCGGGCAAGGTCGCCAGCGGCAGGTGGCGGCGGCCGTCATAAACCAGGTGCTCGTAGACCTCGTCGCACACCGCCAGCGCGTCCCAGCGTTCCAGCAGCCCGGCGAGGAAGGCCAATTCGTCGGCATCGTAGACCTTGCCGGCGGGATTGGTCGGAGTGTTCAACACCAGCAACTTGGTGCGCGGGCCGAACGTCGCCTCGAGCTCGGCCCGGGGCAGCGACCAGTCGGGCGGAGCGATCCGCACCAGTTTTGGAATGCCGCCGGCGCGGCGGATGATCGGCAGGTAGCTATCGTAGAGCGGCTCGATCAGCACCACCTCGTCGCCCGGTTCGATCAGTCCGAAGAAGCAGGCGGCCAGCGCCTCGGTGGCGCCCGAGGTGACCATCACCTCGGCCATCGCCTCGACGTCCAGGCCCCAGCAGCGGCGCTCGTGGGCGGCCACCGCCTGGCGCAGTTCCGGAATGCCCATCATCGAGGGGTATTGGTGGGGGCCGGCATGCGCCGCCTCGGCCAGGCGGGCGACCAATTCGGGCGGCTCCAACCCCTCGGGAAAGCCCTGGCCGAGGTTGATCGCGCCGACCGAGGCGGCCAGGCGCGACATGGTCTCGAAAATGGTGGTGCCATAGGAGGAAAGCACTGTGTTGCCGGACTTCATCGCCGCCTGGTTCCCGCTGGGTTGCAACCGCCTGGGCTATAGCATGGAGCGGAGGGGTAAGCCCAGACTCGAGGCAAATGCACAACAAATGGGCCGACTTGCCCACCAAAGCGGCACAAAACCAACCTTGGCGGTGAAGTTCTCGTTGTTTTCCCGGTGGCCGAAGTGGCACGACCCGTGCTAAATGGTTGGCCGCGCTTGGCGCTGTTTCCACGCACCATCCCAGGAATGCGGGTTCATGAAAAAGATCGAAGCGATCATTAAGCCCTTCAAGTTGGATGAGGTCAAAGAGGCTCTCCACGGGATCGGCCTCCAAGGTTTGACCGTGACCGAAGCCAAGGGGTTCGGCCGCCAGAAGGGGCACACCGAACTGTACCGTGGCGCCGAATACGTCGTCGACTTCCTGCCCAAGGTGAAGATTGAACTGGTCATCGAGGACAACCTCGTTGAGCGGGCGGTCGAGGCCATTCAGCAGGCGGCCCACACCGGCCGCATCGGCGACGGCAAGATCTTCATCTCGACCGTCGATGAAGCCATTCGCATTCGCACCGGCGAGCGGGGCGGCGACGCCATCTGATGTCCCAACTGATTTTGTTATTTCAACTCTCAACAGTCAGGAATGCGACCAATGTCTGACGACGTGAAGAAAGTCCTGGAGCTGATCAAGGAAAACGACGTTAAGTACGTCGATTTTCGCTTCACCGATCCGCGTGGCAAGTGGCAGCATACTGCCCAGCACGTGTCGACCGTTGACGCCGATCTGCTTACCGATGGCATCATGTTCGACGGCTCCTCCATCGCTGGGTGGAAGAGCATCAACGAATCCGACATGATCCTGAAGCCCGACCTGTCGACCGCCGTTCTCGACCCCTTCGCGGCGCAGTCCCAGCTGATCATCAGCTGCGACATCGTCGAGCCGCTGACCGGTCAGCTCTATGACCGCGATCCCCGCTCCGTCGCCAAGCGCGCCGAGGCCTATCTGAAGTCCTCTGGCGTCGGCGACGCCTCGTTCTTCGGCCCCGAGCTGGAATTCTTCGTGTTCGACGACGTCAAGTTCTCGGTCGGCATGAACAAGGGCTACTACGAACTCAACTCCGAAGACGGCGTCGAGAGCTCGGGCAAGGACTTCGCCGAGGGCAACCTGGGCCACCGTCCGGCCGTCAAGGGCGGCTACTTCCCGGTTCCGCCGGTGGACGCCTCGGTCGACCTGCGCGCCGAGATGCTGACCGTCATGGGCGACATGGGCATCCCGGTCGAGAAGCACCACCACGAAGTGGCCTCGTCGCAGCACGAGCTGGGCTTCAAGTTCGGCCCGCTGGTTCAGGCCGCCGACTGGGTGCAGACCTACAAGTACGTGGTCCACAACGTCGCCGCCTCCTATGGCAAGACGGCCACCTTCATGCCGAAGCCGATCTTCGGCGATAACGGCTCGGGCATGCACGTCCACCAGTCGATTTGGAAGGCGGGCAAGCCGCTGTTCGCCGGTTCGGGCTATGCCGACCTGTCGGAGATCGCGCTGTTCTACATTGGCGGCATCATCAAGCACGCCAAGGCGATCAACGCCTTCACCAATCCGCTGACCAACAGCTACAAGCGCCTGATCCCCGGCTTCGAAGCCCCGGTGCTGCTGGCCTACTCGGCCCGCAACCGCTCGGCCTCCTGCCGCATTCCGTTCGGCGCCGGCCCGAAGGCCAAGCGCGTCGAGGTTCGCTTCCCCGATCCGGGCTCGAACCCCTACCTCGCCTTCTCCGCCATGCTGATGGCCGGCCTGGACGGCATCGCCAACAAGATCCATCCCGGCGAGCCGATGGACAAGAACCTCTATGACCTTCCCCCGGAAGAGCTCAAGGCGGTTCCGACCGTGTGCGGCAGCTTGCGCGAGGCCCTCGAGTCGCTCCGCGCCGACCACGACTTCCTGATCAAGGGCGACGTGTTCTCGAAGGAATTCATCGAGAGCTACATCGAGCTCAAGTACGAGGAAGTCCACAAGTTCGAGCACACCCCGCATCCGGTTGAATTCCAGATGTACTACTCGGTCTGATCGGTCTTTTTCGGACGATCGACGGCAATGCCCCCGCCGGGAAACCGGCGGGGGGTTTTGTTTGCGCAGGCTTAGCCTTAAAGCCGTAAAATCCCTTTGCAGCCCTGGCGGGATGGGGTTATAAGGGGCGCCTTCACGGCCGACGGAGTGTAGCTCAGCCTGGTAGAGCACTGTCTTCGGGAGGCAGGGGCCGGAGGTTCGAATCCTCTCACTCCGACCAATTATGTCGAGAACGAAAACCCGTTGAACCGTAAAGGTTTGGCGGGTTTTTTGTTGCCTACTTAGGCTCCCCATTTCCCCCCTGGCTGCCAGGCCGCGCCAATTTTCGCGCCAAATCCGCGACACTTGGATCTTAAAGGGGGGGGCTTGCGTATTGGGCGACCTGTGATATCCCGGAGATAGGGACGATCTCCGAGGTGACCATGGCGACGTTTGGTGAGCGGTATAACGATAGGGGCGAACTGATCGGGTATCAAGTTCGCATCCGCCGGCGGGGCCATCCCCAGGTGGTGAGAACGTTTGGCTCGCTACGGGAGGCGCGGGACTTCGCCAAGGTCACTGAAGCCGAGATGATCCGGGGGCGGTACGTCGATCGCTCGAAAGCCGAGCGGACCACTTTCGGCGAGGTGATCCAGGCTTACATTGAGACGGTGGCGCCGTCGCACAAAGGTGGCCAGACCGAGATCCTGAGGCTCGGGCGCTTTGTGCGCGAGGAGGCCGCCTTGTGTGCCTACTCGCTGACCAACCTGCGGACCGGTCACTTCGAGGACTTCATGCGCCGACGGTTGGGGGTGGTTGCCCCCGGCACCGTGAAGCGCGAACTGGCCCTGTTGCACAGCGTCATCGAAGGGGTTCGCAAGGCCTATGGGATGGTCGAGAACCCGATCTCCGACGTCCGGCGGCCGCAGGTGAACGACGCGCGGGACGTGCGGCTCCACACCGCCGGCGAGCATGCTCTGTTAGCGGCGATCAAGGCGAGCCGCAATCCCTGGCTCCGGCCGGCGGTGGTCCTTGCCATAGAAACGGCCATGAGGCGGTCCGAGCTGCTGGCCATCCGCTGGGAGCATGTCGATTTCGACGGCCTGAAGATTCGCTTGCCCGACACCAAGAACGACGGCGCGCGCAAGGACCGGACGAAGGGCAGAGATGTCCCTATGTCGCCACGCGCCTACGAGGTGCTCTGGGAACTCGGAGCTGCCGAGAGACCGGCTGACGGCCGTGTCTTAGGGACGACAGCCGATGGCATCAAACACGCGTTCGAGCGGGCCCGGGCCCGGGCGAAGATGGAGCATCTGCACTTCCACGACCTGCGCCACGAGTCGACGTCACGCCTGGTCGAGATGGGCTGGAACATCCTTGAGGTCGCGGCGGTCACCGGGCACCAGGACCTGCAAATGCTGAAGCGGTACACCAATCTCCGGGCTGGCGATCTTGCGAGGAAAATGGGATGAACAAGGCGGCGAAGGAATGGTGCGACAGGACCCGGTTGGAGTTTAGCAAGGCTAAAGACCGACAGCGGTCTTGGACATTCGAGGATGCCAAGGCTTTTCAGAACGCGCTTGATGAACGGCTGTTTTCGGCTAGAGGGCATGTCCCAAATGATGCGCTTTCGTGTTTCTACGCGCAGCTTGATTCCCTCTGTCCCTGGTTCGTCGGTGTCGGCAAGCCTCCCCTGCCGAGAAGGGTTGAAAGCACCACCAGGTTGGGACTGGATAAACTGGAACGGCTTCAGGCCGAGGAAAGGAAGTGGGCCGAGCGTGAATGGCGGCTGGTGAGCGGCGGCCATGAAGATGAGTTGATAGCACGCGTCAGAACACACATTTTGGCGGGGGATTATTGGCCAAAGTTGATGAGGGACGCGATCTGCGAGGTCGAGGGGGTGTTGACGCAGCGCTTTCTTGATGACGCTATCGAACCGAGCAACATCGTCCAATTTTCCTAACCGACGGAGTTTGCCATGCGTTCGTTCATCCGGTCGTTCCTTCTGACGTCGGCCGCGATCTGGGCCATTGAAACGATCGCTTCGGCTAATGCCGCTGCGGGCGCATGCCACTCGTCGGGGCGCGACACCGGCCGAAGGCTTGGCCTACTGATTCGGCGTTGGTGGGCGGCATAGGTGGACGGTACGCGGCGATGGGGAGCATGGCTATGTCGGCGACGGCGACGGATGATAAGCGCTTCGGGCCAGCATGGGAGGGTTGGGAGAGCTATCGCCTGTTCGCTCAGTCGGTAAAGCATAGCCTTCGATACGTGAGGTACACGGCCGCCGAAGACTTTCTCGCCAGTGTGCTCGCCACGAGTGGAGGTCGCAGGCGCATGATCCCGCGAGGGACCTTGTACTGGCGTGCTCGCCTAGGGTGCGATTACGAGCCGGCTTGCTCCGAGCTCGGGGACGTCCGAGCCGAGTGGGATCAGGAGCGGCCCTACGGGCGAGAAGGCATGAAGCCGATACCGAACTGGCAGACTGAAGGTCGCGCCAACCCGAGGGGCATCCCCTATCTCTACATGGCGACCACGGCAGATACAGCGCTCGCAGAGGTTCGCCCATGGGTCGGTTCCGAGATTTCGATCGCCCAGTTTGCAATCCGGCGACAGCTCACTGTCATCGACTGTTCAATTCACCACTCGGCGGACAACCTCCTCGCGGTATTCACCAACAAGTCAATGACCCGCGAGGAGGGGATGTGGATAGCCATTGACCGGGCGTACGCCACCCCTGTTACACGGAGCGACGAGTCCGGGGAGTACATTCCGACGCAAATAATTGCAGAGATGTTCAAGCGTGAAGGCTTTGACGGCATCGTCTTTAAGAGCCTCCTGTCGAAAGACTGTCAATCGGCGTCGAAATTTGACCCCCTTGAGGGGTGAGATCGGCGTCCAATTTTGACCCCCCTCTTGGTGGGATAGCGTGTTGTCCTGGTAGTCAACAGAAGGGGCCCGCGCGCGCCC
>Ga0316222_1003882_pt1 | contig 14194 bp, 14 predicted proteins | sample TBH18011metaG_FD_206008 | JGI IMG/M metagenome (GOLD analysis project Ga0316222, IMG submission 206008) | Freshwater microbial communities from Trout Bog Lake, Wisconsin, USA - TBH18011 | ecosystem: Environmental > Aquatic > Freshwater > Lake > Hypolimnion/Profundal zone | place: USA: Wisconsin...
TGACGGCCACCAAGGGGAGGCGCGTCAAGGTGAGTCAAGCCAGGTCAAGCCTGCCGGGGGCGAGGCGCGAGGCGCGGGGCACGAGGGGGAGGCGGGGGGGAAGGATGAAGGACGAAAGATGAAGGATGAATCAGGGGGCCAAACGGGTTCAAACGGGGGGAACAGCCAACAGCCAGTGGGCGAAACGGTGGCAGGGGAGGCGAAGCTTGCGGAGCAATGCTCCGCGCTCCGTTCGGAGGTGGCGGAGTCGGAGGAGGAGCGACGGTTGCGGTTGGAAAAGGAAGAGGCGGAGCGGCAGCGGCTTTTGTGGGAGCAACAGAACGCGGAGCGTTTGGCGAAATGGGAGTTGAACCAGTACTTGGTGGCGCCGGTGGTCAAGGTGCATCACAAGCCGACGGGGGATATCATGGGGCCGTGTGATCCGCCGCCGTGGTTGAATTGGAAGAAATCGGCGATTTAAGTGCGTGAAACGTTGCCTGGTTACATCGTTGAATTGTTGCATCGGAGGGAGGCGGACTTCGTGGCGGAGGGGCGGCGGGCGGGAAAGGGCAGTGCGGCGAAGGGGGCGTCGCCGGCACCCTCGGCGGCGGGGCGCCGCCGCTACGGGGCCGGACTTCGCCAAAAAAACAGTTGAAATCAAATCGCTTGCGGGGCGATTATAGGCTTATGTCACAATCTGAGAATGGCAATCAACCGGGGGCGTCGGTCGAGGAGATCCAGAAGCAATGGGCGGGGCTGACCTTGAAGGTGGCGCAGCTGGAGACGGAGCAGATGGTTTTGGAGACGGAGAACAAGGCGTTGCGGTCGATGCTGGAGACGGCGATCGAGCATCGCAAAAAATCCCATAGCGAACTGGTGAACCAGCTCACGAACCTGGTGAGCAAGCTGCCGCTGAATGACGTGGGGGTGGTGGTGGCGCGGCTGGTGGAGCATAACACGGGCGTGGCGGAGGTGTGCACGGCGCTGCTCAAGGGCAATCACGCGGGGGATGTGCTGCAATCCTCGGTGCTGAAGGCGCTGGACAAGACGAAGGCGGACATGCGGGCGGCCATCCCGCCGCTGGTGGCGGAGCTGATCCGGCTGGACGCGCCGTTCAAGCCGGCGATGCTGCAGGCGGTGGCGGAGAACCCGGACAATTTTTTCACGCCGCCGATGGTGCGGGCGAGCCGGGGGTTCGTGAAGGGCCAGGTTTCGCAGGAGCGGATCATGAAGGATTTTGGCGAGGGTGTGCTGGGGCTGTTCAAGGATGTGACGACGGATGTGAAGTTCAATCCGCGCCCGAAGCCGGAAGAGGTGATGCTGGCGTTCGCGCCGGATTTCGACGCGCTGGTGGGCCAGCAGGCGGCGATCCCGGAGGGGATGAAGGCGGAGTTGCTGGCGCTGCACGCGCGGGTGAAGGCGAGCCGGGCGCCCACGGAGGCGGCGCGGGCGCAGAAGCTGGCGTTCCTGAAGCTGTCGTTCCTCACGGAACTGCTGCACTACTACGAGAACCAGCAGGTGGAATCGCCGGACATCATCTTCGCGCAGCGGCTGCCGCCATTGATCGAGCAGCTGGTGATCGGGCCGGACACGGAGCAGCTGGACGAGGGGTTGATCAAGCAGGCGGAGGCGTTGCTGGCGTTCGTGATCCATCCGGACCACCGGCAGGCGGTGGTGAACAATTTCGGGAAGGTGGGCGGGCTGCCGAAGAGCCTGCGGTTCGTGCTGACGTTCCGGCCGGGCAAGTTCACGGAGCACGATCCGGAGACGGCGGAGTTCGTGAAGCACCTGTTCTCGCTGGGGAAGGTGCCGTCGCCGGCGGCGTTCGCGACGGTGTTGAAATTCCTCGGGCCGGACATGCAGAAGGCGGTCATCCGCGGCATCATCCATTCGGAGCGGCTGCGCCGCGAGGAATCGCTGGCGCTGGGCAAGGCGGTGGCGCGGGAGCTGGGCCTGCCGGACATGACGATTGTGACGGAGCAGAAGGAGAGCGTGGTGGACACGAAGCAGGCGTGGGAGCACGTGAAGGAGCTGATCGCCTCGCGCGCGGGTCCGAACGACGTGGCCCAGGCGGTCCGCAAACGGCTGCACGAGAAATACGACGCGGACGAGGTGAAGGAAAGCTGGCTGACGCTGGCGGAATCGGAGCCGATGCTGCTGGTGCGGGTATATTGCCTGCTGCCGTATCTGCCGGACGGGCAGACGGACCCGATCGCGCGGGCGGTGCTGGAATCGTATGCGAACCGGCTGACGCACGAGAAGTATGCGGCGACGTACAACAAGGTGATCCACGCGCTGCGGAATCTGTTCAAGGTGAAGGCGGACAGCCCGGCGCTGGTGAATTTCGTGGCGCTGGTGAAGTGGGTGGACCCGGGTTCGGCGGATCGCATCGCGAAGGATGTGGGCATGGTCGCGGCGTGAGGCCGCCGGGGCGAGGATGGAGGATAGCGGGTGGAGGATGGCAAAGGCGGTCGGTAACGGGCGTCGGGCAGCCAGTGCCCAGCATTCAGCATCCAGCTAGAGCGTATTAAATAATATTGTAGCCGTTCGGTTAGGGAGCACTGGCGAGCGGTCTTTTTGGGTTTGGGCTTCGTTTCGGCTCAGTTACAGGGTTTTCAAACCTGCGCCTTCGCCAAAGCCTCGCCCAAACCCAAAAATCCTCGCTCCGAACGGCTACACTATTATTTAAAACGCTCTAGTTGCCGCTATTGCTGACGATGCTGGCGGCGATGAGGACGCCGACGATGAACCAGAAGATGGTGCCGAGGGCGGCGGCAACGCCGCCCCAGATGCAGTAGGCGCGGGCGGCGTTCCAATGCCGTTTTTCCGCCTGGCGGACTTGCCCGGCGAGGACGAGGGAGGCGATGGCAAAGGGCAGGCCGAGGAGGGGCAGCAGGCCGACGAGGCCGAAGATGAAGCAGTGCAGGGATTTTCGGAGCATGGCCGCCTTGGCGAGGGCGGCGGGTTGGGCGGGTGCGTTCATTTGGTCTCCGGGTTGGGTTGCGCGGCGGATTGGCCGGCCAGCCGGTGGATCTGCTGCTGCTCGGTCAGGCGGATGGTCCGCTGGAGCGTGGCGAGGGAGCGGAGGTTGGCCACGATGAGGATGGCCATGATGGAAAGGAGCACGAACAGAATGAGCGTGATGGAACCGCGTTCGCGGGACGCCGGCCGGGATGAGGGATGGATTTTCATGGGTGCGCAGGGACGGCGGCAAAGGTGTATTCCAAGGGCAGCTTGATCTGCGCGCGGCGCGGGGCGAGTTTCAGGTCCCAACGCCAGGCGCGAAGGTCGCCGCGCGGGTCGGCGAGCATGCGGGAGAGTTTCACATGGCTGAGCACGAGCCGTTCGCCGGGCGAGGCGGTGGTGGCGCGGGTGACGGTGTCCGCCACGAAACGGTAGCTGATGATATTGGTGCCGGCGGGAATCACCAGGTCCTCGCCGTTCCTGATCGCGGTGCGTTCGATGGGGCCGGTGGCGGTGCGGATATCGGCCCGCCAGCCTTCGCCGGCGTGGAGGGCGGCGGCGAGGTCATCGGTGGTGCCGATGAGGGCCTTGGAGTTGTCCCAGCAGAAGTAAAAGGCGGCCAGCCCGCCGCTCAGGATGAGGGCGAAGACGGCGAGGTAGACGATGCATTCCACGAGCAGGATGCCGGCGCGGTGGCGGCGGGGTGAAAGGGTGGTTTTCATTTCACGGTGAATTCCCGGGTGACGGTGCTGACGCCGGACTGGGCGTCGGGCAGCCAGGCGAGGCTGGCCTGGCGGCCGTGTTTGGTGAGCTGGAAATGGCCGGGCGGGAGCGCCATGACGGTGGGGCCGGCAACGGGGTAGGGTTGCGTGCCGTCGGGATAGGGCCGGGCGGCGCCGGCGGCGAGGATCTCGGCCTCGCCGTCCACGAGTTCGGCCACGGCGCTGCGGGCGTATTCGGCGTGCAGGAACCGGCGTTCGTGCTGGATGGCAAAGCCGATGGGGACGATGACGAGGGCGAGCAGGGCCAGGGCGGCGGCGAGGTCCATCTCGAGCATGCCGCGGCGGGCGCGGCGGGGGCGGGATGAGGCGGGCGGCGGGAAAAAGATTTTCATGAGGCGAGCAGCGCTCCTTTCAGGATGGCGATCAGGATGCCGAAGAGGCCGGTGGCGAAGATGCCCACGATGAGGCCGTTCAGGATGATGAGGCCGCTGGTGAAGGACTGGGTGGCGGCCTCCTGCTGGTGAAAGGCCCGGGCATCCAGCGCCTCATGCCAGCCGCGGAGGGCGTTCAGGAAGCCGCCGCGCGAATGGGTGGCGTTGGTGAGGCGCCAGTGGAACTCGCCGCTGTGGTCGAAGGCGCGGATGGCGGCGGTGAGGCTGTCGCCGGCCTGGAGGCGGGCCAGCACGCGGGCGGCGCGGCGGCGGCAGATCTCGTTCGCGGTGGCATCGCCGGCCAGCCGCACGGCTTCGGCCTCGGGCACGCCGCCGTCCAGCAGCACGGCGAGCATGGCGGAGAAGGTGCGTTGCAGGCCTTTTTGCTTCCACGGCAGCCGCCAGGCGAGCCAGTCGACGACGGGCACGGACCGCCATTGGAACCAGCGCACGAATCCCGGTCCGCCGATGTAGCAGATCACAAAAGCCAGCAGCCCCAGGAACACCAGCGCCTCGAGCTGGACGAGCTGCGGCGTGAAGTTCAGCACCAGGCTGGTGATGGGATAGAGCTGCACATTCATGCCGGCGGCGACTTCCTTGAACTTGGGCACGACGAAGACTTGCAGCATGGTCATGAGCCCCATGGAGACGGGGGCGAAGATCATGAGCAGCGCGACCATGTAATGCGCCGTGGTGTGGACGGAATCCGGCGCGACGCGCAGGGTTTCGCGGCAGGCGGGCAGGACGCTTTTGAGGCTTCCCATCTTTTCCCCGGCGCGGAGCATGGCGGCGACCTGCGGCGGCAGGAAGCGCGGCGTGCGCTCCAGGGCGTCGCCCAGCTTGAGCCCGCCTTCGAGGTGCGCCGCCAGGAGGAAATACTGGATGCCCATCACGCGGTCGCGGCTTTCCGCCACGCCGAGGATGGCTTGCTCCACCGGCTGGCCGCGCTGGAGCGCCGTTTCCAGCAGGTCGAGAAAAAGCAGCGCGCGGTCCCGCCGCCGCATGGGCAGCGAAAGGAAGAAATGCACCAGCGCGGAGATGACCCCGCCCGGCAGCAGCACGAAGAGCGTGAACCAGAAGGCGGACATCGCGAACACCAGGAGGTCGGGGCCTTCGGCGAGCAGGGGATGGATGCAGGTGGCGGTCATGGTGGCGGGGGGTCAGTTGCCGGTCATATTGCTGATCATCGCGATCAAGGGCAGGAACATGCTGATGACCAGAAAAGCCATGGCCAGGACCACCGCGCCAAGGAACACCGCGGCGATGGGCAGCACCGAGTAGAGCGCGATCTCGGTGCGGTAATAGGCCCGCGCCTGGTAGATCTCCGCCGCGCGGCTGAAGCCGCCCGCCATGTCTTCGCCGGCATTGGCCACCACCCACACGAACATCGGCGGGAACATCTTGCTGGCCGCCGCCACCTCGGAGAACTTCGTGAGGCCGGCGGCGACATTGTCCCGCCAGCGCCCGAGATCGGTCGCCGCGTTCACGTTGGTTTCCAACTGCCGGACCAGTTCCAGCGAATCCGGCAGGCTGACGCCGTGGTTCAGGAGCAGGTTCATGGCGCCGGCCACGCGGGAGACGCTGGCCTCCTTGAAGGCCGGCAGCCGCCAGAGCAGCTTGCCCCGCCACGAGGGCAGCAGCAGCACCGCCAGCGCGAGGCACAGCAGCAGCCCCTGCAGAATGGGGAAGATCCAGATATTGCCCAGGCTGCCCAAGGCAAATTCCGTGAAGGCCGGGAGCTTCATATTCATGCCGGAAAACATGTCCGTCATGGCGGGGCCGATGACGAAGGACCACATGCCGGCCAGCACGCCGGAGATGACGAAGGCGACCACGATCACGATGAGCGGGTAGACCAGCAGGCTCTTGAGCCGCGTCCAGATATTGCTCTGGCGCTGGAAATAATCGGCCAGCATCGTCAGCGCGCCGGGGAGGTCGCCGCTCTTCACGCCGACCATGACCATGCGCTTGTAGAGTTCCGGCAGCTGGCGCGGCGGGAGTGCTTCCGCGAGCGGCGTGCCGCGGGCAAGGTCGCTTTCGAGCGTGAGCAGTTCGTCGCGCAGGCCGCCGCGGCGCATCTCCTGGCAGAGCCGCTTCAGCGCGCCCTCCAGCGGGATGCCGTCCCGCAGCATCATGGCGAGCTGCTGGTTGAAGAACGCAAATTCGTCGTATTTCATAAGCCAAAAATCCGTTGGTACTCCGCCTCATTCGTGACGCCCGCCTGCACCAGCCGCCGCGCCGAGACCGCCAGCGGCCGGACCGGGGTGAGTCCCGCCAGCTCCCGCCGCCGCACTTGCCCACGGGCGTCGTCGTTCAGCCGCAGCCATTCCACCAGCGGCACCCGACACTGGTAACCCGTCCGCAAACAGGCTTCGCAGCCGGTTCCGGCGCAGCCGGAACAAAGTTTTCGCATCAGCCGCTGGTTCAGTACCAGTTCCAGCGCCCCGGCCACGGCCGAATGATCCGGGCACATCGTCAGCAAGCGCTCGAACACTCCCTGGCAAGAGCCGGCGTGCAGCGTGGAGATCACGAGATGCCCTGTCAGCCCGGCGCGCACGGCGATCTGCGCCGTGGCCTCGTCGCGCATCTCGCCGATGATGAGCACCTGGGGATCCTGCCGGAGCAGATGCCGCGCGGCCCGGGCAAAATCCAGGCCGATGGCGTCGTTCACTTCCGTCTGCATCGTGCCGGGGACCACCTGTTCCACCGGATCCTCCACCGTGATGATGTGCCGTCCGCCCAGTTCGGCGAGGCGGCGCAGGCAGGCGTAAATCGTCGTTGTTTTCCCGCTGCCCGCCGGCCCCGTGAGCAGGAGCAAGCCGCTGGGCTGCCGCAAAAAGGTTTCCAGCTCCGCCTCCGCCGTTTCCGGCAAGGCCAGTTCATGGAGCGGTTTCACCGCCGTCTCGTTGAACAGCCGGAGCACGATTTTTTCCCCGGTCACCGTCGGGTAAGTGGCCACACGAAGGTCTTGCTGCGCCCCCACGTCCGTGCGGGCGATGCGCCCGTCCTGCGGCAGCGTCTCCTGATATGTCTTGAGCCGGGCCAGGAATTTCACCCGCCCCAGCACGCGCTCCGCCACCTCCGCCGGCAGCGCCGGTCCCGGGGTGAGCACACCGTCCAGCCGAAAGGAGGTTTCGGCCGTCTTCCCGCGCATCTGCAGATGGATGTCGCTGGCGCCCGCGCGTTCCGCCTGCCGGACCAGTTGTTCCAGCAGCTTGGGGGCGGATGTTTCCATCGCGTCCGCCGGGGCGGCATCGGGAGTGGTGGCGGCCGTGGTGTTTTTGGCGGTCATGGCAAAGTCATTGCGGATCGTTGATCAATTTCTGCTGGCCATGCTCGTCCTGCATGAACGTCTGCAGATTCGCGGGCAATTGGGCGATGTCCCGCCGCAGCGAGGGCGGGAAGGTCTGGCGGAATTGGTGCGCCCCGCCCCAGAGCAGCAGGAACAGCAGGCAGGCCCCGGCGAGTCCGCCGGCCCAGATCTGGATCAGCGGGCGGGGCGGCGGCAGGTCCGCCATCCGGGCCGTGCGCGACCGCACCCGCATCCGCCGGGGGAAATCCTCCCAGTACTCCGGCGTGCGTTCCGGCGGCGGCACCCGCTTCAGCAGGGCGTTGAGTTCAAAATCGTTCATGGCCGGTCACCGGCGGTCAGCCAGTGTTTCAGTTTTCGCCGCGCCGCGAAGACGCGCCACGACACCGTCGTCTCCGAGCAACCCAGCACCTTCGCCGCCTCCGCGTGGTTCAAGCCGTCATAGACCGTCAGCACGATGGCGGCGCGCTGCTTCGGATGCAGCTTTAACAAGGCTTCCTGCACGCGCCGGCATTGTTCATTCTCCGCCGGCGTCAGCCCGGCGACCGCCCACATTTCGGCGATGGTCTCCTCGCGGGAGGTCTGGAACCGGAGGCGCCGGTTCTCCCGCTGCCGCCAGTTCAGGCACACGTTCATCGCCACGCGATACAGCCAGGTCGAGAACTTCGCGTCGCCCCGGTACGAGCCGATCTGATGGTAGGCCCGCAGAAAGCTCTCTTGCGCGAGGTCCTCGGAATCGGCCTGGGACCCGGTCATGCGGAATGTGAGCGAATGGATCATGTGTTGGTGGCGGCGCACCAGTTCTTCGAACGCCGCCGGATCGCCTTTTTGGCATAACCCCACCAGCTCTTCATCGGCGTCGATCATGCAGCGTTCGTTTGTCAATTCTGACAACCGCGCCGGGCGAATCCTTTGAATTATTTCTTCGGGTCCGCCCGCCAGCGACGGCAGCACCGGATCGCCGCCGGCCAGGGAGTTGAAGGAGATGGTGGCCATGGCGCGATGGGGTCAGCCGGCGAAAGGGGCCGCCGGGGCGGGAACGGGGTTCAGATGGCCGGGTCGGGTCATGCGGGTTCGTTTGTCCATTATGACAACGCCGCCGGCGGAATCCTTTGAACTATTTTTCGCCCGGTCATCGCCGGGGCAGGGGGGCTTCCGTCCGACAGGCCGTTCGTCAGGGTTACCCGACTCTAGGCTCCGCCCCCGCAAATTGCAACCGGGAAACCGGCTGCTTTCTCCTTAAACCTTCCCTGGGGCTGTCCCCATTGCCAATGGATGGGAACGCGCGCAGATAGGCAGGAGCGCGGCGTTTACGCCGCTTCCGCGTGGCCAGGCCAAGGCGGTCGACCATTTTCATCACCCCGTCGTGGTTCCCGTTGAAGCGACCTGAAGGTCGCGCTCCGGGGCCGGGTCGGGATGCGCTCCGTTCCCTGCGTGCAGCCCGTTCTTGCTTGGACGCCGGGGGTTACTTTGCTTTAATCATTGGTCGAAGATGAGCGATAGCAATCCATTTGCCCAAAAGACGCCCAAACCGTCCGCCGCCGGCTCGGCCGATGCGCGGCTGGCCTGGTGGGTGGCGGGCATTTTGGGTGCGATTGCCGTGGCCTTTGGCGTCCTTTGGGCCATTGCCTTGGCCCGGCAGGAGGATATGGCCCTGCTGAAGTCCAAATACAAGGCGGCGGAAACCAGCCTCGACGAGGCCCGGGCGGACAATCAGAAGGACGCCGACCAGGTCACCGATCTCCAGGCCAAGCTTACCGCCTTGCAACAGGAAAAGGCGGCCACCGGCCAGGCGGCGAAGAGTCTGGAGGACGAGATGCGCCAGGAATTGCAGTCCAAGGACGTCACGATTTCCAAGCTTCAGGGCAAACTCACCGTGAGCATCCTGGACCGCGTGATGTTTGATTCCGGCGAGGCGGTTCTGAAGCCCGGCGGCCAGTCGGTGATGCGCCAGATCGCGGGGATTCTGGCCGAGCATCCCACGCTGAAAATCCATGTCATCGGCCACACCGACAACGTGCCCATCCACACCGCCCGGTTCGCGAGCAATTGGGAACTTTCCGTGGCGCGCGCGCTGGCGGCCGTGCATTTCCTCACGGAAAAGGCCGGGGTGGACGCGCGTCGCGTCGGTGCCGTGGGCTATGGGGAATACCGGCCCATCGCCGACAACGCCACCGCCGAAGGCCGGGCCAAGAACCGCCGGATCGCCATCACCATTCTCCCGGACGAACTCGCCGGTGCCGATACCGTCGCGCCCGCCGCCACCAACGCGCCGCCCGTGATGGAAGTCCCGCCGGCTCCGGTGGCGCCTGTTGTTCCCGTCGCGCCCCCCATCCCGGTTTCTCCGGATGCCTCTTTGCTGCCGCCGCCGCCGGTGAATAATCCGTAAGTTCACCGTTTGCCTCGCGTCCCGAGCCGCGCGGCTTGCGCATCCTGACACTGCCCCCGAATTGCCAAGGGATGGGAGCACGGCGTGAGCAAGCAGGGGCGCGGCGTTTACGCCGCTTCAACGTGACCAGTCCAAACCGGGTGAACCATTTCACCACCCCGTCGTTTTGCACCTTGAAGCGACCTGAAGGTCGCGCTCCAAGGGCGGTGTCAGGCCACTTTGCCCTTGTGCCTTTCTTTAGAGCGTATTAAATAATATTGTAGCCGTTCGGTTAGGGAGCACTGGCGAGCGGTCTTTTTGGGTTTGGGCTTCGTTTCGGCTCAGTGACAGGGTTGTTCAAACCTGCGCCTTCGCCAAAGCCTCGCCCAAACCCAAAAATCCTCGCTCCGAACGGCCACACTATTATTTAATACACTCTAAGATTGTCAGCGCCAAGGCCGTTGTGCCAAAGTTTCGCCCGAAATTGTGCAAGAAGATGCCCTCTATTTGCCGCTCGGTGGCGCGCTGATCGCCGTCATCAGTCTCGTGCTCGCGTTCCGCGCGGGCCGGCGTCGCCGGCTGATCGAAGGGTTGCCGACGTCGAAGACTTCCGGCGTGTTCATCGGCCTCGTCGAACTCAAAGGCACCGCGCAATCGGCCGAACCGCTCACCAGTTATCTCGCCGGGCGGGCTTGCGTGCAATACCAGTGGTCCGTCGAAGAGCACTGGTCGCGCACGGTGATCGAAACCTACTCCGATGAAAAAGGCAACACGCACACCCGCACCCGCACCGAGAGCGGCTGGACCCAGCTTGCTGCCGGCGGCGAACTGATCCCTTTTTATCTGCAAGACGATTGCGGCTATATTCTCGTGCGGCCGGAGGGGGCGAAAATCGAGTCCGAGGTGATTCTGAGCGAAACGTGCACACCGCTTGACCCGATTTACTATGGCAAAGGCCCTGCCGGGGCTGTTGCGGACACCACGTTCACCCGGCGCTTTGTGGAATCGGCCATTCCGGTGCAAGTGCCGCTCTTCATCGTTGGCCAAGCCCGTGAGCGCGAGGATATCGTCGCCCCGGAGATTGCGGCGGATAAAAATGCCCCGTTTTTTCTCATCTCCACGCGTTCGCAGGAGCAGGTCAGTTCCGGCATGAAATGGGGCGCTCGCGGTTGGATCGCGCTTGGCTTGGCCGCCTCGGTTGGCGGCATGGTCATGTGGGACAACGTGATGAAAGTCGATCCGGAATCGCGCCTCCTTGTCTATTTGCTCATCGCGGCGGGCTACCTGTTCCTTGGCCTGCTGGCGTGGGTCATGATGATCTTCAACAGCCTTGTGGATCTCCGCAATCGCGTGCGGCAGGCGTGGTCGCTGGTGGATGTCCAGTTGCAGCGGCGGTTTGATCTCATTCCGAACCTCGTCAATTGCGTGAAAGGTTATCGCGACCACGAGGCGCAGTTGCAGACCGAGCTCGCCGCACTGCGGGACCAGCTTGCCGCCACCGCCCCGGGGGTGGCCGGGCCCGACCCCGGCGCGATCAGCGGCACGGTCATCGCCATCACCGAACGTTATCCCGAGCTGAAGGCGGATCAGGCGTTTCTCGCGTTGCAGCAGACCCTATCCGAGACCGAGCAGCGCATCGCCCTGGCCCGGAGTTATTTCAACGAGATCGCCACGCACTTCAACACGCGGATCGAGACCGTGCCCGAGAAATTCGTGGCCGCGCTCGGCACGATGAAGCCCCAGCCTTTGATGGAGGCGAATGATTTCGAGCGTGCCGCGGTCACGGTGGAGATGACGCCGGCGGCGACGACGGCGACGGATTCGCAAGCGGGGTGAATGAAGTTTGGCGCCAGCTTGGAGAGGGTACCAGTCTTCTGGTGTTATGTGCGGGTGTTCGGTTTGCAGGGGACGCGGATTTCCGATTACATGACGACGGTTGCAGGCGACAGCGGCAGAGGACTGCCGCACTCCAGGACGCTTCGCGCGTTTTGTTAATGTTTGGCAGTGAAGGGAATCCTGCCCCATCCGGTCATCTGGTCAAAAAATCCCGCTGGAGCACCTGCATCAGCTCGTTCACGGCGAGCATCAGCTGTCCGTGGTTTTCCGCCGCCGTTTCATCGGAGAGATCCATCGGGGCACTCATCGCCGCCGTGTAGCGATGGGTGAGCGCCATCCGTTCATCCCGCTGGCCGAGCGAACGGAGCAGGTCGCGGATATGCGCCGCCTGTTTTTTGGCAGAGGTGATTTTTTTCAGCGCCGCCGCCGCCGTCAGGTCGCCTGCGCTCACGCGTTTCAACAGTCCGCACTCGAAGAGCCCGCACCGTTTGGGCCGGTCGGCGTAGATGCCGCACAGCCGTCCGTCGAAGCAGGCGCAGGGCTGGGTGAAGGCGAGCTTTGCCTTGCCTTTCGGCAGCAAGGCGAGCCCGAGTTTTTTTAACCGCTTGGCGTCATCCCCCGCGCGCAGTTCCACATCCGCGAACAGGGTGCTGTCGCAGCACAGGCCGCAGTTCGGGCAGAGTTGGTCGATGCCGGTGGCCGGGGTGGTTTTCATATTTCCGTTATGCTTCAAGCCGTGGATGCGCCGGATTCCTTCGCTGGCGGGAGGACTTCCGGGAGTTCGTCAAATTCCAGTTTGGCCACGAGCACGGTGTTGGCGTGTTCGTTGACCGGCAGCCTGGTCAGCCGCAGGTAATGCCCCTGGTTGCCATGTTCGCTGGGTACCAGGTCGATGGAGGTGGCGATGGCCGCGCCGGTGTTCAGCAGCGTCGCCCGGCGGGGCCGGGTGGCGAGGGGTTTTAATTTCACGGCGTCACCCAAGGGCACCGTGTGCTGGATGACGTACAACGTGTTGCCGAGTCGCGTGAGCAGCACGTCCCGGTTCGTGGTCAGATGCGAGGCGGGAACGGTGCCTTCGAGCGCCTCTTTCACCGTGCCGTACCATCGGCCGGTGCGCTCCAGAAAGCCGGTCGCCTCCGGGGGCAGCGTGCCATCGGGGCGCGGCCCGACATCGAGCAGATAATTCGCATCCCGCGCCAAATAACGGGCAATGCTGCGCCGGAGGTAACCGTCGGTGTAATAGTCTTCATCCCGCCGCCAGCCCCAGCTCTCCATGCCGATGGATTGGCAGGCTTCCGTGCGTTTGGCGAGGGAGAGCGCCAGGGTGCCTTCCTTGGTATAATCGCGCTCGGGTGTGCTGAAATCGCCCGCATCAAAACCGCGGCCATTGATCACGGCCTTGGGTTGCAGTTCGCGGATCATCGCGTTGATGGACGGGTCCTGGCAGGCGGGGACGTTCATGTCCCACCAAAAGCCATGGATCTCGCCATAGTTGGTGCATAGTTCGCGCACCTGGGCTTTCAGGAAGGCGAGGTACTTGTCCCAGTCCGGCGCATCGCCCGGCTGGGGCGGGAGTTCGTGGTGCCGGTTCTGGTTGGGATAATTCGGATGATGCCAGTCCACCACGGAATAATAGAGGCACAGCGGAAAATTCCGGCGATGGCAGGCGTCGGCCAATTGCCGGAGCACGTCCTTGCCGTAGGGCGTGTTCATGGTGTTGTAATCCGTCTGCTGCGTGTTCCACAGGCAGAAACCTTCATGGTGCTTGGTGGTGAAGCAAAGGTATTTCATGCCCGCACCCTCGGCGGCGTCCAGCCAGCGGTCGGGATTGAAGTCCGCCGGGTTCCACTGCTGCTGCAATTTGACATATTCCGCGCGCGGGACGCGGCGACGCCACTGTTCCTGCTCGTGCCAGCCGTGGATGGAATAAAGTCCGAAGTGGACGAACATCCCGAAGCGTTTCTCGAACCACCAATCGCGTCCGTCCCCAAAGCGCGGGGCGAGCGGCGGCACGCCCGTGGCGGCCGTCGGGGCAGGGGCCGGCGCGGTTCCCGGTTCGCCTGCCGCGAGCAGGCGGGGCGCGAGGCCGGATGCCGCGAGCAGCGCGCCGGTGGAGGAGAGGAAGGAGCGGCGGTTCATGTGCCAGTATGAAAGGCGCAAGTCCCGACCGGGTCAAGACCGTTTACCGCCACAGATGTTTCGGGTATTTCCGGGCCAGTTCGGATTTGATCTTGGGATAATGTTCGCGCCAGAAGTTCGCGAGGTCTTGGGTGACTTGGATGGGCTTCATGCCGGGCGTCAGGATGTGGACGGTCACGGGGACGCGGCCGAGGGCGATCTTGGGCGTCTGGTTCACGTCGTACAATTCCTGGATGCGCAGGGAGATGTATGGGGCGCGGCCGGGTTCATAGCTCACTTTGGGCGTGCGGCCGTTGGGCAGGGTGAGACGCTCGGGCGCGTGTTTGTCCAGCAGCTCGCGCTGGGCGTGGGAGAGCCAGGACATGACCACGGGCTTCACCTCGCGCTCCTTGATATCCTTGTAGCTGACCGCGCCGTGGCAAATCTGCTCGATGACGGATTTCTT
>Ga0316222_1003884_pt1 | contig 14191 bp, 7 predicted proteins | sample TBH18011metaG_FD_206008 | JGI IMG/M metagenome (GOLD analysis project Ga0316222, IMG submission 206008) | Freshwater microbial communities from Trout Bog Lake, Wisconsin, USA - TBH18011 | ecosystem: Environmental > Aquatic > Freshwater > Lake > Hypolimnion/Profundal zone | place: USA: Wisconsin...
GGGCGAAGATTTTGGTGATGGGAATTTTGCCGCGGCATGATGAGCAACCGCCGCGGCCCGCCGCCACGGAGCAGGTGAATGCGGTGCTGGCGGGGCGGTTCACGAATATGCCGTGGGTGAAGTATTGTGATTTCGGCGATGCGTTTCGCGGGCCGGACGGCGTGCCGGTCGCGACGCTTTACCGCGACGGAGTGCACGTGAACGCGGCGGGGTATGCGATTCTGGGGGCGAAAATCCGCGAGCAGGTGCTGGCGCTATTGAAATAGCCTCACGCAAACGCGGAGATACGGAAGGCGCTGGTCTGGCCACCCTGCTCCCAAGCGGGTTTACGGAGCGGGGTCGAGGGTGCAGCGGAGCAGGCGGACGTCGGCATCAATGACGACATCGGGGGACTGGACTTGGTGAAAGACGGAGTCGGTAATACGGATACCGGTGATGCTGGCGGCGGGAAAGCCGCGGACGTTCAGAACGCGGGGGGTGTGGGCGACGGAAAGGTGATCAAGAAGGATGTTCCGGGCGACGGGTTGGCAGGCGCCGCGGGTGCCTTCCTCGTAGAGAAAATTGATCTGGAGAACCGAGTCGCGCACGAGCCCGATATCAATTTGGCGCATAAAAATATTTTCCAGGACACCGCCGCGCATGGCGTTGGATTTCAGGCGCAGGGCGCAGACGAGGTTGGAACTGCTCATGTGGCAGTCTTCAATGAAAACATCGTGGCAGCCGCCGGAGATTTCGCTGCCGATGGCCGTGCCGGCATGACCGTCGCGCATGGTGCAATGGCGGATGATGATGTTGGCGGCGGGGACATGGAGGCGGCGGCCGTCGGCATTGCGGCCGGACTTGATCGCGATGCAGTCATCGCCGGTGTCGAAGGTGCAGTCCTCGATCAGGACGTCGCGGGAGCTTTCAGGATCGCAGCCATCGTTGTTCGGGCCATGGGAAAAGATGTCGACGTGGCGGACGGTCACATTGGTGCAGAGAAGCGGATGAATTTCCCACATCGGTGAACGGCGAATCCGGGGGCCATCAATGAGGATGTTGCCGCAGCGGTTGAACTCGATGAAGCCGGGGCGCAGGTGGTCGGCGGGGCCGAACTGACGTTGTTCAACGGGAACATTGGCCTCGGCCATTCGCAACAGGCGGGCACGGGCGGGCGCTTTGCTCCAGGCGAACCAGTTGGTGGCATCGGCCTGGGCATCCAAGGTGCCGGGACCGGTGAGGGCGAGGTCATGGCAGTCGAGGGCGTAGATGAGCGGGGAGAGATTGTAAAGTTCGGTGCCTTCGAAGCGGGTGAAAACCGGTGGCAAATACGCGGCGGGGTCGGTACGGAAAAGCAGCAGGCTGTTCGTGGCGGCGAGATGGAGGTCGATGCCGCTCCGAAGGTGGATGGGGCCGGTCAGAAAGGTGCCGGCGGGAATGACCACGCGGCCGCCACCGCTATCCGCACAGACGGCGATGGCCCGGGCGATGGCGGCGGTGCAATCGGTGCGGCCATCCGGAACCGCACCGAAGTCGGTGATGACGAAGTCACGCGCGGGGAATTGCGGCGGGACGATTCGACGGAGAATGGCGGGAACTTGCGACCACGGGTCGGTGATGGAGTCGCCGCCCGGCTGGGCCGAAGCGCGCAGGCACAGGCAGAGCAGCAGCAGGGTGGCGAACGGGCGGTTCCGGTGCATGGCGGGATTTTAGCGGGGGCGGGGCGGGAGGGCGAGTCTGCGGATGGCTTGAAGTTTGGCCGCGGATGGGATTAATTAGGCGACTGATGTCAAAAACCTATCGATGCATGGGCGGAATGGCGCTGGCCACCGTGCTGTTCGCCGGCGCGGGGGCGCGGGCGCAGACGAATCTTTTCGTGGCGGCGGACGGGAGCGCGGCGTTCACTTCGGTCCAGGCGGCGATCATGGCGGTGCCGGCCGGGAGCGCGACGAATCCGGTGGTGATCCATCTCGCACCGGGGATCTACCGGGAGCTGATCTACGTGCAACGCGAGAAGGGGCATTTCAAGCTGGTCGGGGAAAATGCGACCGACACGGTGCTGACGTTCGGCCTGTATGCGGGGATGACGAATCTGGACGGCCAGCCGCTGGGGACGTTCCATACGCCGTCGGTGACGGTGGATGCGGATGATTTCACGGCGGAGAATGTGACCTTCGCCAACTCGGCGGGGCCGAAGGGGTCGGCGGGCGGACAGGCGCTGGCGCTGCGCGTGGATGGCGACCGGGCGGTGTTCCGGCACTGCCGGTTTCTCGGGTGGCAGGACACGATTCTGCTGAACCGGGGCCGGCAATATTTTGCGGATTGCGAGGTGGAAGGGGCGGTGGATTTCATTTTTGGCGCGGCGACGGCTTGGTTCGGGCATTGCCACATCCGGTGCACGGGGAGCGGTTACATCACGGCGGCTTCGACGCCGGCGGAGGAACCGTATGGCTTTGTGTTTTCGGGTTGCACCATCACCGGAGCCGGGCCGACGGTGAAGACCTATCTCGGCCGCCCGTGGCGGACTTGTGCGAGCACCATTTTTCTGGATACGGACATGGACGCGGCGGTGCGGCCGGAAGGCTGGAACGACTGGAAAAAACCGGAGGCCCACGGCACGGTGCGCTATGCGGAATTCAACAGCACGGGAGCGGGCGCGAATCCATCCGCCCGCCCGGCTTGGACCAAACAATTGACACCGGCGGAAGCGGCCAAAATCACGGTGAAACAAGTGCTGGGCGGCGCGGAGGGTTGGAATCCGGCGGCACCCTGACCGCCTGGTCATCGCCTGTCGAGGTTAGCTTTGCAGATGATCGAAGTCCGAGCAGCTCATGAAATAGTGGCAGCGCGGGCAGCGGAGTTTGCACTTCTCGTTGATCAGTTCGTGGCCGCATTGGAGGCAATACCGCCAGTGCTCGCCATTCCCCGGAGCGGGGCAGGCGGCCTTCTCATCCGGTTCCGGGCTTGGCTCGTTCATGGCAGTCTGGTCCGGCCCACAGCCGGCGGCTCCAGTGTCGGGCGGAAGCGGGCGGGACACAACGCGAAAATGAGGCAAGAACCGTCCAACCTTTGGCAATAAAGTTGCAACAAAATCATGCCGTTATGCGAAAATCCGGCCAGCCACTTGATTTATTGCATAAGGTCCCCCATTCGGGTGATGGTTAACTTGCATTGGCGTGGTAGATTGCAATGTCCGGGCCGACATCTTTGCCGGCTCCAAAAAGCAAACTGTCGGTGACGGACTTAGCGGTCAGATACATATGAAAAAGATTCATTTTCAAAAATCCCTGTGCTGGCTCTCCCTCATCCTCCTGCTGGGTTGCGGGCGGGCGCTGGCGCTGACCGATGCGTTGACCGTCACCCTCACGAACACCTGGACCAAGTTGCCGGAGACCTTCAACCTCCAGCGCTACAACCTGCGCGGCACCAATTACCAGGTGCGGATCTTTTCGGACGCGACCAATTACACGCTGCTGCCGACGAATCAGATTCCCGAGGTGACGACCTATCGCGGCCGGTGCGCCGCCGACCCGGGCGCGATGCTCATCGGCACCTTTGGCGTGGACGGCAAATTATATTACCAAGTCGTGTACGGCTGCCGCTGGCAGGGCAGCGCTTCCGAGTACGACCCCTACGACACCACCAACCGCCTGTCCTGGGGCGGCATGGGAGCGTACGTGCAGACCACAAACATTCCCAGCCTCGGCTATGTCTACGCCTACCAGACCAACATGCCGCTCCACATCACCTGGGGCACCAACCTGCTGCCCGCCGCCGCTGCCGTCAGTTACGGCGGCCCGCCCTACCTGAACAATCTGAAACAGGTTCCGGTGCAACGCGTCCGTCTCGTGCTCGACTCCGATTTCCTCGACCTCTACGAAAACCTCGCCGGCACCAACGTCACCCAATCCATCTTCATCCAGGAAGCCCGCATCAACGATGTCGACTACGAGCAGGCCCGCGACCTTGGCGTGTGCTACCAGATTGTCTGCGTCTGTGTCCGCACCAATACCCAGCTCCCCTACACCACCACCGACGGCAATCTCAGCGAAGAGGATACTTTCTGGCAGCCCGACCCCGGCTACAGCCACGGTGTGGCCACCAACGGCTGGTTTGACATGGTTCACGGCTGTGTCCAACTCTTTAACGGCGACGCCGGCCTGGCCTATGAGCCCGGTGATTTCAGTGTCATGGATCCCAGCTGGTCCGGCTATGCCTCGGGCCACGAGATGGGCCACAATTGGGGCCAAAGCCATTACACCTCCACCCATGATTACACCGGCGATAATTACTGGCATGTCGCCATGGACGGCTCCGGCCTCGGCTATTCCACCGTGGATGCCGCCGCCGCGCAAAACCTGCGCCGCAACAATGCGAAGGGTGGCATCGAGTGGGTGCAGTATAATTGCGCCGAGGCTCCGCATGCCACCCCCGACTTTGCCGTCACCAAGACCAACAAAGCCGTCACCCTGAATGTCCTGCTCAATGATTACATCGCCAACAGCAATACCCTGACCGTGGTCGCCTATGAGACCAACACCACCTATGGCGGCACGGTGACCAACCTCGGCAGCGGCGTCTTGCAATACACGCCGGCGACCAATTTCATCGGCTATGACCTCTTCCATTATTACGTCAGCGAACCGTCCGGCCTGAAGAGCCTCACGGCGGCCAAGGTGCTGGTGACCAGCGATGCCAGTCCGTTGCTGGGCGAATGGACCCTGGGTGATACCAACGGCACCGCCGCCGCCGAAGCCACCGGCAATGGCAAGCCGGCCACGCTCTACGGTTCCGCCAACTTCGCGAGCGGCTCCGTGGCCGGCTACAATGGCGGCCGCGCCCTCCACTTCGACGGCGCGGGCTATGCGCGCTTTCAAGGCACGTGGTTCGATGCTTACAATACCAATCTCAGCCTCTCCCTCTGGTGCCGGCCGGATGCCACGCCGGCGGGCGAACAGATGCTCCTGATGAAAAGTTCGCTGGATTTGAATTCGCATGACGGCTCCTCCGCCGGGTTCTGCCTGGGCATGACCGCCGCATCCTTTTTCTTCGAGGGCTCCACGGCGGGCGGGCTGAGCAGCTTCAGCGTCACTGCCCCCATCCTGCCGCAGGCGGGCGTGTGGTATCACCTCGTCGCGGAAATGGACCGCACCAGCGGCTTGATCCGGCTTTACGTGAATGGCGTCGAATATACCGGCACGGCAAGCACCCGGACCATTCCGGCGGGGGAATTCATCGCCGCGGACAACTGGCCGGTCATGGGCATGGCGAACGACGGAAACGGCAACAAATCCTGGTATGTCGGCGCCATCGCCGACTTGCGGCTGTACACCCAGGCGCTCACGGCCGCACAGGTGCAGGCGATTTATTCGGGCGCAGGCCTGCTGCCGGCGGGCGGACCGAATCCCGCCGCGGGCACGGTCAATGTGACCTTTCAGCCGGTCATGACCTGGCAGCCGGGCACCACCAATAATTTCCAATACAACATTTATCTCGGCACCAATGCCGCCAATGTCACCGCCGGCACGACCGCTTCCAATGAATACCAAGGCCAGGTCAGCTCGCCGGTGTTCACCCCGGCCGCCGCGTTGGCGACGAACACGACCTACTATTGGCGCGTGGATGAAATCTATGGCACGAATATCGTGGCCGGGCCCGTGTGGAATTTCACCACCGCCCCGGATTCCATCCACGGCGGCCTGAAGCTCTACCTCTCTTTCGATGCCCGCGATACCTTGGGCACCAACACGTATGACCGCGCCGGCGCGCCCTATCATGACGGCGCGATCAACGGCGCCGTCACCCAGGCCGTTGGCCAGGTCTACGAATCCCTCGGCTTCAATGGTTCCAGCACCTACGTCCGCACCGCTCCGCTGTACATGAACACCAGCAACGCCACCTTCCTCTGCTGGGTGAATCTGACCACCAACGAGCCCTCGTATTCCGGCATCGTGATGTGCAATGGCGGCACCACCTGGTCCGGCATGATGATCCAGTCCGGCACCCGGCTGGGCTACCAGTGGAACGACGCCTCCCCGACGTGGACCTACAGTTCCGGCCCCGTCCTCCCCACCAACCAGTGGGCCCTCGCCGCCGTCTCCGTGACCAACAACCGCGCCCTCTTCTACGTCGGCCTCACGAACGGGACCCTGGTCATCACCACGAACACCTACACGCACATTTTCCAAGCCTTCGACTCCTACGAATACGTCGGCACCGATCCCTTTGGCGGCCGCAACATCAACGGTCAGATCGATGAAGTGTGCGTCTGGAACCGTTCCCTGAGCACGGCGGAGATCGCCCAGATTCTCACCAATGGCATCAACGGCCAGAGCTTCGCCGGGGCGCGCCCGGCCCCGAACACCAACACCTTCACCTGGCTCGGGAACAGCGACGCCTTCTGGACCAACTCGCTGAACTGGGCCACCAACGGAACCCCGGGGGCCGCCAATACGGTCTATTTCAACGATGCGGCCAGCAGCACCTCCACGCAGCTCGGCACCAACCTGTCCGTGGCGGGCATCAATGTTTCCGGCGGCATCCGCGGCGTGGGCATTTACAGCACCAACCCGCTCACACTCGGCGCGGGCGGCCTCACCCTCACCAACACCACCGCCAACCTGATCCTTGGCGCACCGGTGATCCTTGGCCAGGCGCAAACCTGGCTGGCCGTCAGCAACTCGGTGCTCACCCTCACCAACAAGCTCTCCGGCTCCGGCAACCCGTTGCTCACGCTTACCGGCGGCGGCACCTTCTATCTGAACAACGACGTCTCCGGCAGCGGCTACGGCGGCCAGGTGACGATCAATTCCGGCACCTTGAGCCTCCCTTACGGCTGGAACACTCCCTCCGTCACCGGCAATGTCACGGTGGGCACGAATGCCACGCTTATTTTCAATTCCCACCCGTATTCCTACGGCACGGATAATTACACCACGAATGCCGGCACCATCACCGTGAACGGCGACAATCAGCTTTCCAACCTCGAACTGCGCGGCGGCCAGATTTCCGGATCCGGCGACCTCCGCGTCGGCGACATCTGGGGCTACAGCACCGGTGCCCATTGGGCTTCGCGCTCGAACAGCGTCACCGCCACCATCAACGTCGCCTACCTGACCCTTTACAATGTCAGCACGACTTTCACGGTGGAAAACGGTGCCGCCGATCCCGACCTGCTGATCTCCTGCCCGCTGAAGGACGGCGGCAACGGTGCCGCCAGCTTCACCAAAACCGGTCAGGGTGTCCTCACCCTCACCCAGCCCGGCACCTACACCGGGAACACCACCAACAGCCAGGGCACCATCAACCTGAGCAGCGCCGATAACATCCTCCCCGCCTCCACCGGCTTGTTTCTCGCCACGAACACCACCCTGAACCTGAACGGCATCAACCAGACCGTCGTCCGCCTCAATGGCTTCGGCACCATCAACCTCGGATCCGGCTCGTTCAGTGACGCGGAGGCGGCCACGAACACCTTTGGCGGCGTTTTCACCGGTGCCCCCGCCGGAACCGTCGCCACGGATTATCAGACCGCCCCGCCGGGCGGCATCGCCATGACCGGCACCGGCCGGCTGACGCTGACGAATATCCAGACCTACACCGGCGACACGTGGATCGCCTCCGGCACGCTCGCCCTCGGCAACACCGGCTCCCTCGCGACCAGTTCCAATCTCATCGTGAGCGCCGGGGCCACCCTGGATGCCTCCGGACGCACCGACGGCACCTTGCGGCTGGCGAACGGACAGACGCTCGCCGGCTTCGGCACGGTGCTGGGCAAAGTGACCGTCACCAACGGGGCGATCATCGCCCCCGGCGGCACGGTGGTCGGCACCCTGACCTTGAATAGCACCCTCAACCTCACCGGCGGCCAAGCGGCGATGACGGTCGGCAAAACCGGCGGCACCCTGGCGAATGACGCCGTCACCGGCATCACCACGCTGACCTATGGTGGCACGCTTCTGGTCACCAACACCGGCACGGATGCGCTCGCCCTCGGCGACAGCTTCAAGCTCTTCACCGCCACCGGTTACACGGGCACCTTCACCAACTACAATCTGCCGCCGTTGGCCACGAATCTGACCTGGTACACCGGCCAACTCGCCACGAACGGCACCCTGTCGGTCATCGCCTTCGTACCGCCAACCATCACCGGCATCACCGCGCCGGGCGGCGGCGGCGTCAGTTTCAATGTCAGCGGCACGCTTGGCCAGGCCTACCGCGTTTTGAGCAGCACCAATCTGTTTCTGCCCGCCACCAACTGGCTGGTGCTGACCAATGGCACCTTCGGCACCAATGCCGCCGCCTTCACCGACCGCCAGGCGACCAACCAGACCGGTTTCTACCGGCTGGTCTCCCCCTGACCGGCCGGTCGCGAGCCAAAGCTGCGGTGATAAACCGATTCTAAGCTTGCAACCCGGCGGCAAACCGGTTGGATGGTGGCATGTTTCCTTATCTGGCTTTGGCCAAAGAGAAAGAATGGCAACCCGGCCCCTACGAAGGGGTCGAACTGAAGGTCCTGCACAAGCAACCGGACACCGGCGGCGTGGTGGTGCTGCGCAAGTTCAAAGCCGGCAGCACCATTCCCGCCCACACCCATCCGCAAGCCAATGAATGGGCCTACGTGCTCGCCGGCGAATGGGAAGAGAGCGAGGTGACCTATGCCGCCGGCACCCTGTTCCACGCCCCCAAGGGCGTCCGCCATGGCCCGCACATCGCCCGCACCGAAGTCATCAGCCTGACCATCTTTGACGGTCCGCTCACCGTCGTATGAAACAACGCCTGAAAACCTGGTTCGTCCTGGCCTGCTTGGGCGTCAGCCTCACCGCCACGCTGTCCGCCGCCCAACTCGCCATGGGCGATGCGGTGCCCGGCTTCACCGCGAAGGATCAGTTTGGCAAGGAATTCAAATTCACCCCCGGCCTGCGCTTTCTGCTGCTGGGTTTTGACATGAGCACCGGCAAGCTCGCCAACCACAGGCTGGCGGATTTGGGGGCCGGCTGGCTGGAAAAACAGAACGCCGCCTATCTGCTGGATATCCACACCATGCCCGCCGTGGCGCGGCTGTTCGCCCTGCCCAAGATGCGGACGTATCCGGAACGCATCGTGCTCGCCGAGGACGCGAAGCTGCTCACCCCGTTCCCCCGCCAGCCGGAACGCATCACCGTGCTGGTGCTCACTCCTGCGGGCAAGCTCGGCGAAGTCCGTTACTGGAATCCCGCCACCGAAGCACTGGCCACCGTTCTGCACTGACCGTTCAAATCTCCCCGAGCTTCGACCACAACGGCTTCAGATCCAGGTCCTCCAAAGCCATCGAGCGGATGTCCGCTTCGCCGTCCAATTTGCCCGCCTTGTCGAGCCATTCCAGCGCCTCCGGCAACCGGCCCAGCTGGCAGGAATAGCAAGCGAGGTTATAGGGGATCAGCTGTTTGTCCGGAAACCGGTCCGCCACCGCCCGCAACGTGTCATAGGCCTCCTGCGTGCGCTTGAGCTCATGCAGGCTGTAGGCCAGATGGAAAGGGCCCCAGGAATTGTCCGGCAGCTCCCGGGTCACGGCCCGGGCGAGCTCGACCGCCCGCTCCCATTGACCGCCATGGGCCGCCAGCTGATAGCACACCTCCAGCACTTGGGGATGTTCCCGAAACCGGGCGTTGATCTGCGCCAATTCCCCCTCGGCTTCCCGGAGGTTCCCAAGCCCCAGCCAGCCTTCGGCAGCGTCCAGATACAGGTTATCCGGATGGGGCAGGTCTGAGTATTTCATACGGTGATGTTCCGGGCGGCCATGGGCTTCACTTTACCTTCCCGGCAATGAACTTGAAAAGGGTTTTCCCGGAACCAAGGAGAATGCGGGGATATTAAAAGAAAAAATGGAGCGAGCGAAGGGATTTAAAGCCGCCCCAGATTACCAGCCGTTTCCCTATTAGAAACAGCGTAAACATTCATTTTCCAGCAAGTTAATGGGTTATTCAGAAGTTGGCAAGCGCGAAGACTTGCGAAGAATTCCGAACCGTTTTTTTCATGTTGAGTCATGAAAATGGCCAAACCCAATCTCACCCAGCCGAGTCAAAGTTTGGCTGGTTGCTGGTTCCGGTGGAAACGGGTAAATTATTAATAACTCGGAAGCCTGCGAGGCTTGGCAAAGCCAAAAAAGTGAGCGTTACTCCACTAAAAGCCTACGACCTAGAGACAGCGCCCAAGATTGCAGCTGGTGCATTGCACGGCTGGCGGCTTGAACCATCAACGGATTTCAATCCGGTAAAATTGCCAAGGATTCGTTGCGTTGGGGTCCGTGAGGAGAATGAGTCCATTCGTGTCCGAGGCATTGGTGGTCACTGGCACCCACACCGGGACGGATAGATTGGTCGTCGAATCCAGCACGAAGGTTTGATTGGTTCCGCCCAACCCGTTTAATGAAAAACTTCCATTGGAGGAATTGGCCATGGCATTGAGTATCCGCACAGGCAGGTTGGTGACCCAGATGGACAGCGGGGCGGACAAATTCGTCACATTGTTGTTGTAAACAACCCCGACGACCAGGCTCCACGATCCGGCAGAAATGTTTGTCCACGCACTGACATAGGGTACGCCGGCCGTAAAACCCAAGTAGTTGGTGCCATTCGCCGTGCCATACACGCCGTTGATCAGATTTCCGTTCGTCACGACTCCCACCGACAGGTTCAATGCGGCCGGAGCGACCAACCCGGTGCCATTAGTCGGGTTCAACCAGACGACGGCCGGGGCCGGGTTGGTAGCAAACACTGCGGTGACCGCGATATTGCTGGTCACATCGAGCTCCATCCGGCTGGCATTGGTGCCCCCATCCGTCCAGCCTGCGAAATGATATCCCAAACTGGGAACCGCCGCAACACTGGTGCCATTTCCTTCATAAGGCACCGCTTGGGTGGCCGCACCGCTGATTGTCCCGCCTTGGCCGCTGGTATAAAGCAGCTCAAGCATGACATTGGTCACCGCAATGGTTCCATTGACCGACAGCCCGCCGGTCACCCACTCAAGTCCTACGTCCAAGGGGGGCAGATTGGTCTGGCTGAACGCCCCGGCAAAATTTGTGCCGCCAAAGATTTTGAAGACGTCCCCATTCTGCAGATCGGGTCCAACATTGCTGACGGTTAGCGCCCCGCCACAGGTCACGCTGCCAGAGGTGAAGATTGAACTGCAATTTTGCAGGTTGGTCCGGTTAAGCACAAAGGCCACACTGCCATGCAGCGTCAGATTATTGCTGATGGACAGTGTCTGTAGATTGGTCCCGGTCAGGTCGCCGGGCTGCAAACTGCCCGCCGGCTGGATGATTGTCGCGCCCAGGATGACGCCATGGCCAAGCAAAGCCCCGCCACCCTGAACGGTGACTGAATTGGTCGAAATCTTCCCGGTGACGAACAACGTCCCGTTGCTGACAACCGTCGTGCCCGTATACGTGTTGGTTCCGCCCAAAACCAACACCCCGCTGCTGTTATACCCCAGGGTCACCCCGCCGCTCCCGTTGATCGGCCCGGCAACGGTCAGGATTCCACTGAGATTCGAAACGATCATCGTATTACCCTGATTGCTTATTTTTGCCATCGAGATGATTGAATTGCCCGCGGCGGAAACGACGGAGTTGCGGCTAAAATACAGACCTGTCCCCGTTCCCGTCCCGGTCAGAATCCCATTGTTCAGCGTCCAGCCATAGGCGGACCCGTCATTGCCCTGCCAGTTGAAAGTGCCCCCGTTGATCACCACGCAAGGATCACCACTGCTGCTGTTGTCCCAGCCCAGTGCATTCTGGGACGCCAGCACGACGGCCCCGGGGTTAACAGTCAACACCCCGCCGCCAACCCGCGAATTCCCATCGTTGCTGCCTTGCAACAGGAGGGTTCCGGAATTGACCAAAGTTCCCCCGCTATACGTATTGTCATTCGTCAATGCCAGCGCTCCGCCACCGGTGACAGTCAGGGTATTGGTGCCGGCCAGCACCAACCCGATCGTATTCGTCTGATTGATCACCGTGATGACACATGAATTTGATCCCGCAAGCGTCAGCGGTCCGCCTGTCCCGGTATTCAGCATACAGCCGTGGGCATTGCCTTGGTCGCCAAAAGTCATGCTCCCAACCGTTTGCGCACCATCCAGGGTTACTACGAGATTTGATGTTAAGGTAAGCTGGCTGAAATCAGTCAAAACGCCGCTGCCGGACGCCACAATTCCATTGCTCCAGTTGACCGCTTGCAACCAGGACCCGCCCGCCACATTTCCCCAAGTCGGAGTACTGACCGTCTGAAACAGCCCGTTCGTCGTCAAACTAGAAGGATATCCGGCTGCAGTGGCGAATGCCTGGATATTGATGCTGGCATTGGCCGGAACAAAGACGGAAATGCCGGAGGTTCCCGAAGCCGAATTGGTCGATGGTGCCAGTCCGTTTGTGGTGTAATAAACGGTGGCTCCAGGCGTACCGTCATTGATGATGACCGTCCGTGCGCCAATGTATTTTCCTGGCGGAATCGAGAAGCTCGGGGGCAACGCATTGGTTCCGGAAACAACCCGGATGGCTCCACTCACGGACAATTGGGAGACATCCCACAAAAGGCCCGGGTTGAGCGGCGGCAACGAATAATTGGTGAACGCCCCGAAATAGCTGCCCGCTCCCGGCGGAAACAGCTTGAATTCATCCCCACTGCCCAGTTGGGTGGAATCAGACGTTATGTTGGTCACGCTCAAAGTCCCGCCGTAAGTCAGATTGGTGAATCCGGAAATCACATCATTTGTGAGCCCTCCGGCATTTTTGCTGATTTTCATGATACAGGTGGCACCATCGGCCAGCGCGATCGAGTTATTGACAGCCAGCGACATCATGCCCGCCCCGTTGGTTCCCACGGCCAAGGTGCCCCCCAATTGAACCTGAACCGGACCGCCGATGATTCCGTCGCCACATAAAGTGCCGCCCGATACGGTGACAACACTGTTGGCCGCCAGCGCGCCATCCACAAACAGTGTTCCTCCTTGAATGACGGTTCCGCCGGTGTACGTGTTTCCCCCGGACAAAATCAGCAGCCCGCCATTTGTCCCGGAAACCAGGGTGAGTCCCCCGTTTCCGTTGATCGGACTCGTGATGTCCAGCACTCCTGAATTCACCATTATAAACGGGCTGTACCCCTGGTTGCTTATCTTGGCCATCGAGATAGTGGAAGTGCCGGTGGAAGCAATCGTACAGGGCTGGTTAAAATACAACCCGGCACCCGTACCGGTGCCGGTGAGGACACCGTTGTTCAAAGTCCAGTTCTGGGCCGAGCCATCGTTGCCCTGAAAGCTAAACAGCCCGCCATTGATCACAACCGCCGGGGTCCAGCCATTCTCATCCCATCCGAGCACGCTGCCGGAGTTGGCGTAAACAGCCGCGTTACTGTTGATAACAAGGGTGTTTGTTCCCACCGTGGACGCCCCATTATTGGGCCCCGCCAGCCACAGGGTGCCGGCATTCACATAGGTGCCGCCGCTGTAGGTGTTCAATTGGTTCAAGATCAAGCTGCCCGCGCCGGCCTTGGTCAGCCCCGAACTGCCCGTGATGACGGCATTGATCGTGGCAGTTTGATTGCTGACGTTGATGACCGGCGAATTACTTCTGACGGACAAGTTAAGCGTACCACCGCTGCCGGGGTTCAGCGTCCAGGAATGCGCATTCGCCTGGTCGGCAAAAATTATGCCACCGATCGTCTGGCCGGCATCCAGAGTCACCGTGAGATTCCCAGTCAGCGCCAGCGTGCTGAAGTCGGCGGTTTGATCGGTGCCATTGGCCACTGCGGCATTCGTCCAGTTCCCGGCATTCTGCCACGACCCGCCGGCGGCGTTGGTCCAAACGCCGTTTGCACCGGTCAGCACGGTGAACGGGATATTTGTCGAATAGACCGTTCCGGCGCCGGCATATCCCGCATAACTTACTGCAGCCATAATGGTATAATTACCCGCGCCAAGATTCGACAAGGTGCAGGCGTAGGGCGCCTGGGGCAGGGGAACGATCAGGTTAGTATTGTTAAAATAAAAGACCGTGTTGCTGATTATATTTTGACCGTTGGTAAACACCTGGGCGGTGATATTGACATTGGCGGGGCTGAAATAAACCGCGTTCCCGACGGGCGCCGACAACACGCAAACCGGAGCCGGAGCCGGGGTAAAACTGGCGGAAACCGTCAGGTTCGAGAAGGCCGTCGAATCAAGCCGGGGATTG
>Ga0316222_1003885_pt1 | contig 14191 bp, 17 predicted proteins | sample TBH18011metaG_FD_206008 | JGI IMG/M metagenome (GOLD analysis project Ga0316222, IMG submission 206008) | Freshwater microbial communities from Trout Bog Lake, Wisconsin, USA - TBH18011 | ecosystem: Environmental > Aquatic > Freshwater > Lake > Hypolimnion/Profundal zone | place: USA: Wisconsin...
TACGAATTCATCAAATTGCTGCGGCGCGAAAAGCTATTCAGCGACGTGCCGGTGATCTTCACCTCCGCCGACGACGTGGCCCATGTCCACGACGCCGCCATCGAATGCGGCGCCGACGCCTTTCTGGCCAAGCCGTATCGACGCAGCTCGCTGATTCGCGCCATCTCGCAGCAGGTCAACAAGACGGTCGAGCGCCAGTGGGAAGAGCTGGCGCCGACTCAGCGCAAGGCGCTGGTGGGGACGCTGGAGGTGTTCAACAGCATCAGCGACGTCATCGACAATGGCGAGCCGATCGCCTACGCCAAGGTCACCGACGCCTGCGGCCCGCTGGTCGAGGCGGTCGGCATGCGCGAGTTCAAGGGCATCCTGAGCGGCGTCCGCGACCATGACAATTACTCCTACGCCCACTCGCTCGGCACCGCGACCCTGCTGCTGCTGTTCGGCTACACCATCGGGCTCAAGGACGACGAGCTATCGCTGCTGGGCAGCGGCGGTCTGCTGCACGACGTCGGCAAGATGTCGATCCCCCACGAGGTGCTGAACAAGCCCGGCCGGCTGACCGCCGCCGAGTTCGAGGTGATGAAGAGCCACGTGCCGCTGACCCTGGCCTACCTGGCAAAATGCCCCGACATCCCCAGGAACATCATCACGATCGCCGCCCAGCACCACGAGAAGCTCGACGGCACTGGCTACCCGCTGGGCTTGAAAGGCGGCGAGCTCAACGAGCTGGCCCGCATGGCCTCGATCGTCGACGTCTTCGGCGCCCTGACCGACCGCCGCATCTACAAGCCGCCGATGGACGCCGAGCACGCCCTGGCAATCATGACCGACGAGATGGCGACCCAATTGGATCAGCAATTGCTGTCGCTGTTCCGCGACATGCTGATGGATTCGGGGCGGTAGGGCGGGAGATCGGGGGAGATCTGGGGACGCTATACTTAATTCCTCGAACGATGTGGCGAAGCGTAATCTGCACTGGGAATTAAGTATTGCGTCCCCCGATCTCCCCTTATCGTGCTCAACGGCCAGCCCGGAATCCACCCACCGTCAGGATCAGGCCGAGGGCGAACAGAACCGCCGCGTCGAAATAGAGGAAGGCGGGCGAGCGGAGCCAGCCGGACAGGGCCTCGACCATCTCCGGCGACCACGGCAGCGCCAGGATCACGGCGCTTTTGACCAGCGTGATCCAGCCGATTACGGTGACCAGCACGGCCGTCACCCCGCCCGACCAGACGTTGTGGCCAAGCACCAGCGCCAGTCCGGCGACCAGCCCCAGCATGGCGGCCAGCCACAGCGCCGCCGGGTCGTGAACCAGCTGGACGAACGCCGCCGCCGTCGCCGCCCGGTTGGCGATCATGGTGAGGGCGATGAGGAGGATGGAAAGGCCGATCAGCTTGGCCAGGAAGACGGTGCGCGATGACATGGCAACCTCCGGGACGATGTCTCTCAGTCTACCACATCCGTCGTCACCGCGACGCGGGCAAGCTGAAAAAGAACGTGCTTCCTTCGCCCGGAATCGAGTCCAGCCAGATGCGCCCACCGTGGCGCTCGACGGTGCGCTTGCACACCGCCAGCCCAATGCCGTTGCCCTCGTACTGGTCGCGGGTGTGCAGCCGCTGGAAGATCATGAAGATGCGGGGCCAATATTCCGGTTCGATGCCGAGGCCGTTATCGCGAACGGCGAAGGTCCAATCCCGCTCGGAGCGCGTCGCCTCAATGCGCAGGACCGGCGCCACCTCGGGCCGGCGGTACTTGATGGCGTTGCCGATCAGGTTCTGCAGCACTTCGACCATCTGCGATTCGTCGACATCAAGAATCGGCAACGGCCCGTGGCTAATGACGGCGCCGCATTCATGGATGGCGACGGATAGATTCTTCGTAGCCTGCAGCAGCACTCGTTCCATCGGGGTAGCAACGAACGCCACCACCTTGCCCCCCACCCGCGAGTAGGCCAGCAGGTCGATGATAAGATCATGCATGCGGTGTGTGCCATCGACCGCGAACTTGATGAAATCGGCGGCGTCGCCGTCCAACTTGTCGCCATAGCGCCGCTCCAGCAGCTGGACGTAGCTGGCGACGGTACGCAGCGGCTCCTGCAGATCGTGCGAGGCGACGTAGGCGAATTGCTCCAGGTCGGCGTTGGAGGCGGCCAAGGCGGCGGCCCACCGCTCGGCTTCCAACTGGGCCTCCTTCAGATGACGAGTCCGATCCGCCACCTGTTGCTCCATGTCGCGGTTACGGGCCGCCAACTGGGCGGCCAGGCTGGCGCGGGCCAGTTCGCGCCGGTCCAGCAAGGTCGCCAGAATCAGCAGCAGCAGCGAAAACAGGCCGACGCTGATCAGGTCGCGAACCAATTCCAGCCGCCAGGCGGCAAAGGCGGTGTCGCGGGTGATGCCGACGGTGACCACCACCGGATAGCGGTCGAGAGTCCGGTAGGCGACGATCTTGTCGTTGCCGTCGGTCACCGAGGTGAAATGGCCGATGCCCTTGGGTTTGGCCGGAATGTACTCGCGGAACAGGGCGCTGGCCGCCGTTGATCGGCCGAGCGAGCCATCAAGCTCGGGAAGACGGGCGAGGAAAATGCCGTCGCGACGAATGATCGAGATCCCACCGCCATCCTCGATCTCCAGGCTTCGAAGGGATTGGGCCAGAATCTTGGGATCAAGGCTGATCGCCATCACTCCGCGCAGATGGCCGTCGGAATCGATGATGGCGCGGGACAGGGGAACAACCGGATGGCCCTCGGTGCGGCCAACCACCGGATCGCTGACGTGCATGCCACGGTCGCCGGGATGGTCGCGATGGTAGCGGAAAAATTCCCGGTCGCTGACATCGACGGATTGCCCCGCCCAGCCCGAGGCGCTGAGCCCGGGCCCGATCGAATGGCCGTCGGCCCCGACCACCAGAAGGTTGCGGGATTCGGGCAGGGTGGCCATTTGCCCGCGGAACCAGTCGACTTGATCCGTATCCGGCCAATGCGCCGGGTCGATGCGGTCGATGGCGTTGGCCAACAGGGAATCGGTGGTGCGCAGGCTGCCGTCGGTCTGATAATCCAGCGCCTTGGCCAACGCGGCCACCAAGCGCTCGGCCTGGGCATTAGCGATTTCCCATGAGCTGCGGCATTGCCACCCGGTCAGCAGGGCAATCATCACGATCACGATCACAGCGGCGCCCCGGGCGGTTAACTTCCCCCCGGACGCCGGCGCAGTCGATATCCAAGGCAAACGCATCAAACCGGTCCTCTGAGCCCCCGCCAGGAAAGATACCCCAATGATAGCGGCCGGCCACTCGTCATTTTCCAGTCGCCGAAAGGTGACGCTGCGTGCTGGAAAAGCCGGACGGCAATAACATCGCCGCCAGGGCGACAATCCCAGCGGCCCCCGCCAGCCCGACGAACAGCCAGCCGAACCCGCCGGTCTCCCCCCGGATCACCGACACCAGCGGCACCCCCAGCCCGCTCACCCCGAAGCTGAGGATGAACTTCATGCCGAAGGCGGTGCCGCGCCATTTGGCAGGAGTGTAGCGGGCCATCAGCACGTTCTCGGCCGGGATGGCGGACAGGTTGCCGGCGACCGCCAGGGTGGCCACCGCCACCAGCGGCAGGCCGGTGGCCGAGGCCAATCCCAGCAGCAGCGGCACCTGGATGGCAGCGGTCCCGACATAGACCCACTTGGCCGAGAAGCGGTCGGCCAAGTGACCGGCAACGATCTGGTTGAGCCCGGCGAGGAAGTACACCACCGTCACCGCCGCCGCCGCACCGAAAACGCCGGCAAACCCCAAGCGCTCGTCGAACAGCTTGGGCAGCGCCGGCTGGGTGGCCTGGTAGATCAGGCCGGCGAACAGCATGGTCACCGTCAGCACCAAGCCGGCACGCAGGGTGTCTCCGCGCGAGGCGGGCGGTAGCGGCTTGCGGTCGGCCTTGGTCTCGACCACTGCTCCCGTGGCCAGCAGCGCCAGGAATACCAGACCGGTGACCAGGCACACCACCGCCGGGACGATGAAGGCGGCGCGCCAGCCGGCCACCGCGATCAAGCTGCCGGCCACCACCCCTGCCAGCGCCGCCCCCATGCCGCCGAAGACACCGTTGATGCCGATCGCCTTGCCGGTATCGGTGGCGTTGCGGATCAGCCAGGCGGTGCCGACCGGATGGTAGATGGCGCCGAAGGCGCCGGTCAGCGCCAGGGTGAAACCCAGACTCCACGGCCCGACGGCGAAGCCGACCGACAGGGCGCTGGCGCCGAGGCCGAGAAAATAGATCGCCATCATCCCGACCGCGCTCCAGCGGTCGCCCAGCCAGCCGGCTAGCGGCGCCGCCAAACCGTAGAGCAGCTTACCGGCGACGATCAGGGTCAGCACCTCTTCGTAGGGCATGCCCAATTCGGCCGGCAACACCAGGGCGGCGATGTAGAAGATCGGTTCGAACAGGTGGGCGAAGACATGGCCCAGGGCGGAAAAGATCAGCGACAATCGGGCCGAAGAGGCCGACATCACTCGCGCCCGCGCATCAGCCGCCAGGCGACGATGATGCCGGCGCCGACGACGAAGACGATGACCGAGCCGAGCGCGTTGATCTCGGGCGAGACGCCGAGGCGAACGCTGGAGAACACCTCGATCGGCAGGGTGGTGGCGCCAGGGCCCGAAACGAACTGGGTGGTCACCACGTCGTCGAGCGACAGGGTCAAGGACAGCAGCCAGCCGGCCGCCAGCGAGGGGGCGATCAGCGGCAGCGTCACCGCCAGGAAAGCCTTGGCCGGCCGTGCCCCCAGATCCTGCGCCGCCTCTTCCAGCGACGGGTCGATCTGGCCCAGCCGCGCCCGCACCACCACGGTGACATAGGCGGTCGAGATGGTGGTATGGGCCAGCACCACGGTCAGGAAACCGCGGCCCTCGGGCCAGCCGATCAGCTGTTCCAGGGCGACGAACAGCAGCAGCAGGGCGAGGCCGGTGATGACTTCCGGCATCACCAGCGGCGCCGCCAGCAGGCCGGTGAACAGCAGCCGGCCCCGAAAGGCGCCGAACCGCACCAGCGCCAGTGCCGCCAGGGTGCCGAGGATGGTGGCCAGGGTGGCGCTGGACAGCGCCACCCGCACGCTCAGCCAGGCGGCGTCGAGGAAGCGGGTGTCGTGGGCCAGCTCCACGTACCAGCGGGTGGAAAATCCGCCCCAGACGTTGACCAGGCGCGAATCGTTGAACGACCACACCACCAGCAGACAGATCGGCAAATAGAGGAAGCCATAGCCGATGGCCAGCGCCGCGCGTCTCATGCCGCCTCCATCCGCCGCTGCAACCGCTGCACCAGCGCCAGCGGCAGCACCAACGCCGCCAGCAAGGCCACCGCCAGCGCCGACGCGGTCGGCCAGTCGCGGTTGAGCGCGAAGATGTCCCACAGCGCCTTGCCCAGCATGTTGGTGTCGCCGCCGCCAAGCAGATCGGGGATGACGTATTCGCCCACCGCCGGGATGAACACCAGCAACGAGCCGGCGACGATGCCGGGCAGCGACAACGGCAGGGTCACCGCCAGGAAGGCCTTGAGCGGCCGCGCCCCCAGATCGGCGGCGGCTTCAAGCAAGGCCGGATCCTGGCGTTCGAGCACGCCGACCAGCGGCAGGATCATATAGGGCAGGTAGGAATAGACGATGCCGATATAGACGGCGAGGTCGGTATTGAGGATCACCAGCGGCTGCTCGATCACCCCCAGCCATTGCAGTGCCAGGTTGAGCAACCCCTCGTCTTTCAAGATCCCCATCCAGGCGTAGACCCGAATCAGGAACGAGGTCCAGAACGGCAGGATCACCAGCATCAGCAGCGGCCCCCGCCGCGATGCCGGCGCCCGGGCGATGGCCAAGGCCATCGGATAGCCAATCAACAGGCAGCAAGCCGTCGAGATCCCGGCGATCTTCACCGACTGGAAGAAGGCGGAGACGTAGAGGTCGTCGGAAAACAGCAGGGCGAAATTGGCCAGGCTGCCCTGGAAGGCGGGCAGGCCGCCACCGCTCCAATCCCATAGCGGCTCATAGGGCGGGATGCCGATGCGCGGCTCGGCCAAGCTGATGGCGGCGACGATCAGCAGCGGCACCAGGAAGAACACCGACATCCAGCCGAATGGCAGCGCCAGCACCAGCCGGCGGCCCCAGGAATCGGCCAGCTTGGCCATGGCGGTCACGGCAGCACCACCGAATTGTCCGGGTGCCAGGACAGGAACACGCGGTCGTCGCGGTCGATCGCCGGCTCGGCGGCATGGCGCAGATTGGCGGCGGTGACCATCACCAGCCGCCCCGATTCGAGCGCGACATGGTGCAGCGAAACGTCGCCATGATAGGCGGTGGCCGCCACCGTGCCGGCCAAGACGTTGACGGCGCCGGCCGGCGGCTCGCGGCCGATGATGATCTTCTCGGGCCGCACCATGACGGTGACCGTGCGTCCCACCGGCGGGTGGGCGGATACGGTCAGCGGTGCCGCGACCCCCTCGGCCTCGACCAGGCCGCCGGCCCGCACCACGCCGTCGAAGAAATTGGCCGAGCCGATGAAATCTGCGACGAAACGGTCGGCGGGGAATTCGTACAGCTCGTGCGGGGTGCCGACCTGGCGGATACGGCCGTCCTTCATCACCGCCATCCGGGTCGACATGGTCATCGCCTCTTCTTGGTCATGGGTGACCATGACGAAGGTGATGCCGACCTGGCGCTGGATGCGGACCAATTCGAACTGGGTCTGCTGGCGCAGCTTCTTGTCGAGCGCCGCCAGCGGCTCGTCGAGCAGCACCACCCGGGGGCTTTTGACCAGGCAGCGGGCCAGGGCGACGCGCTGGCGCTGGCCACCCGACAGCTGGTTGGGCTTGCGCCCGCCGAGATCGCCCAATTGCACCAGGTCGAGCATGGCGGCGACGCGATCGCGGATCTCGGCCTTGGCCTTGCCCTCCTGCTTGAGGCCAAAGGCGACGTTGTCGGCCACGCTCATATGCGGGAACAGGGCGTAGGATTGGAACATCATGTTGACCGGGCGGCGGTAGGGCGGCACCTCGGTGACGTCCTCGTTGCCGATCAGCACCCGCCCGGCGCTGGGGGTTTCGAGTCCGGCCAGCATGCGCAGCAGGGTGGTCTTGCCGCAGCCCGACGGCCCCAGCAGGGAAAAGAATTCGCCTTCCCCGATGTCCAGGTCGATCCCGGCGACGGCGGCGAATTCGCCGAATCGCTTTTCCACCCCCACGAACCGGATACCCACCCCCGCCTCCGTCACGTCATGGCGCCGCCATTCCCCTACACGGGAGTGGCGGCCGACGCAACGGTCAAGCAATGGTTAAGTGGACAGCCCGGCGCCTGGGCGCGAGCGGACCTTGGCCGGCGCCTCGTCGCTGTCCGGCGGCGGCTGTTCGACCCGCTGCGGCGGCGCGGCCTCGGGCGCCGGCGGCTCGACCTCGGCGGGGGGGGCCGCATTCGCCACCGGCGGCTGCGGCTGCGGCTGCGACGGCGGTGGTGGCGCGTAAGCGGGAGCGACGGGGCGCGGTGGCAGCGCGGTTGGCGTGTCGGCCGGCGCAACCCGCGCCGATTCCTGCGGCGGCGCGATCGGAGCGATGCTGGCACGCACGTCCGGCCCGAAATGCAGCATGTTCTGGGTGGCCGCGTCGAGTTGCCCCGTGACCGCCAGGTGCGCGTCGCTCTGGTAAACCGACAGGGCGGTGGCGGTGAAACGATCGAGCCGGCCGTCGATCGGCCCGGCGTAATAGCCGCGCGCCGTCAACTGGGACTGGATCTCGGCGACGCTGGCGGCGTCGTCAAGCAACGGCGCGGCGTTCTGCGCGGTTTCGGCGGGAATGGGGGCCATCGCCTGGGGGGATGGCGGCGGCGGTGCGGCCCAAATGATGACGGACGGCGGCGGCGGGGCCCAGACCATCTGCTGCGGCGGCGATGACGAAGCCCCGCCGGACGACGGCGCCAACATCCCCAGCACCTGTCCCAGCGAGGACAGGCTGGAAGACGAAGATCCGCCGGACGACGACGACGATGGCGGCGCCCAGGTCTGGCTCCGCGCTCCCGGCGCCGAATATTGCCCCCGCGGTCCCGGCGGCCATTGCCGCGCCCGGGCCAGCGGCGGCCCATACTGGCCGCGCCCCACGTACAGGGAATATTGCCGTTGCGCCGGATACTGCCTCGCCCACGGGGCCGTGGTGGGATTGGCGCGCCGCGCCATGACCGAATTGGCGGGCGGCGCCACGGCACGAACGGCGCCAGCGCGGGGCACCCTGGTCCCTTGCCCGTGCCCATCATTGGCGAGGGCAGGGGGAATGGTGATCGCGAAGATCCCTAGCGCAACGGCCAACACGAATGCTCGCACGGCCCCCTCCTCATCCAGACGTTGACGCGTCCGCCCTGGGGATCAGGTATAACACAATTCCAGGTGGGGAGATATGGGCGCCTAGAAGTGCACCAGGGTGGGGGCCAGCCAGGCCAGCACGCCGACGCCGACGCCGACGGCACCAATTCCAGCCGCCAGCCAAGCCAAGCCGACGACGCTGGTGACCACCGCCGCCGAGGCCAGGACGATGGCGATTTCCAGCCCGCCGGAGCCGAGTTCGTAGAGATGGTAGGCGGCGAGGAAATGGTCGCGCCGGACTTCAGCCGCCTTGGCGCGGGCGGACAATTCCTGGCGGCCCTCGCCGGTGTCGGGCTCGCTGTCGTAGCGTTGCGCGGTGGCCCGCCATTCGGCGATGCGCTTGTCCCAAGCCTCGGCCGCGGGCCCCGCCGGGCGCGACAGCTCCAGCGCATCGGCGGCGGTGCGCAGCGTGGTCATGCGGACGGTCTTGGCCTGGAAGAAGGCCCAGGTGTTGGAGGCGTCGAGGTTGGCCACCATCGAATTGGTCTGGGCGTTCTTGCCGCCAATCTCGACCAGGGCCAACAGCGCCGCCAGCAGGCTGATCAGGATGGCGATGCGCTTGCTGCGATTAGGACCGTGATGGCCGGCTGCCTCACGGATCCGCTCGTCCTGTTCGCTGATCTCGTGCGCGTCCATCAGCTGGGGCGATCAATCATAAGGGGGGCAGTGCCAGCCGCGCGGCGACAGGGTGAAGATCTCGCAGCCGGTCCGGGTCACCCCGATGGTGTGCTCGAACTGGGCCGACAGCGACTTGTCCTTGGTCACCGCCGTCCAGCCATCGGACAGCACCTTGGTTTCCGGGCGGCCGGCGTTGATCATCGGCTCGATGGTGAAGAACATGCCTTCGCGCAAGGCTAGGCCGCTGCCCGGCTCGCCGTAATGCATGACGTTGGGCGGTTCGTGGAAGACGCGGCCGACGCCGTGGCCGCAGAACTCGCGCACCACCGAAAAGCGGTTCTTCTCGACATGCGTCTGGATGATGTGGCCGATGTCGCCCAGGGTCACGCCCGGCCGGACCGCCTCGATTGCCAGCATCAGCGATTCGTAGGTGACCTCGCACAGCCGCCGCGCCTTCACGCCGGGACGGCCGACATAGTACATCCGGCTGGAATCGCCGTGCCAACCGTCGACGATGGGGGTGACGTCGATGTTGACGACGTCGCCGTCCTCCAGCTTCTTTTCGCCGGGGATGCCGTGGCAGACCACGTGGTTGACCGAGGTACAAATCGAGCGCGGAAAGCCACGGTAATTCAACGGCGCGCTGATCGCGCCGCGCGCCGCCACGAACTCGGCGCACAAGCCGTCGAGCTCACCAGTGGTAATTCCAGGAATTACATGGGGGGCAATGAAGTCGAGGGTTTCAGCCGCCAGCAACCCCGCCTTGCGCATGGCCTCGAAATCGGCCGGCCCGTGCAGGGTCACCCGTCCCGGATCTCGTTCTTCCCGTTCCATCCTCGCCCTTCACGCGCCGCGCCTTAAGGTCCCAGGGACACCGGCAGCGGCTCTCCTATGGTTATCGCGTCACAACTCAGCCGACAAGTATAACAGATCGCCTCGACGCCGTCGCGCACAGCTTCACTCAACGCCAGGGCGTAGGTTGGATCGATGTCGGCGGCGGGGCGAAAACCCCGGCAATCCTCACGCTGCACCAAATACAACATCACCGCCCGCCCGCCGCCAACCACCACGTCGCGCAGTTCCGCCAGATGCTTGGTGCCACGCGTGGTGATCGCGTCGGGGAATTCGGCCCACGCCCCGCGCTTCAGATGCACGTTCTTGACTTCGACATAGCATGTGGGAAGGCCGCCGCCTTCGAGCAACAGGTCGATGCGCGAGTTGCGGCCGTACTTCACTTCGCGCCGTTGCGCCGAATAGCCGGCCAATTGCGGAATCAGCCCGTCTCGCACCGCGTCGGCGACGATCAGGTTGGGGTGGGCGGTATTGACGCCCACCAAAAAGCCGTCGATCCGGGCCAGTTCCCAGCTCCAGCGCAATTTGCGCAGGGGATTGGCGGCGGGCGACAGCCAGACCTCGATGCCGGGATCCGAGGTGCCGAGCATGGCGCCGGTATTGGCGATATGGGCGGTGACCAACTGGCCGTCGTCGAGGGTCACGTCGGCGAAGAAGCGCTTGTAGCGGCGCACCAGGGTGCCGCGGATCAGCGGGGCCGGAAAGAGCATCTCAGACTTCGTTCGAGGGGTCTTGGCGCGACACCCCTCCGGCCAGGCCGGCGGCCTCGGCTAGGGTGACCGGACCGCTGGGCGGCGCCGCCGGCGGCGGATTGGCATGCGCCACCCAGCCGGTCATCCCCAGCAGGTGGAAGGTGGCGGGCAATCGGCCGTCGCCATCGGTGAAGTCACGCTGGTAGGCGGCCAGCGCCGCCAGCATGGTGGCGCGCCGGGTCATCCCCTTGCGCTGCTCGGCCACCGCGTTGGTCTCGCCCATGCCGCGCAGCTCGGCCATCAGCCGCATCGGGTCGCCATAGCTGACCGCGACCAGATCGCTGTCGGCGATCGGCTGGGCGAAGCCGGCCCGCTGCAGCAGGCCACCCAGGTCGCGCACATCGGCGAAGGGCGACACGCGCGGGCTGAGGCCGCCCTCGACCTCGGATTCGGCGGCGGCCAGCGAGCGGCGCAATTCGACCAGGGTCTCACCGCCCAGCATCACCGCCAGGAACAACCCGTCCGGCTTGAGGATACGACGGATCTGGGCCAGCGTCCCCGGCAGGTCGTTGACCCAGTGCAGCGACAGGCAGGACAGCACCAGGTCGAAGCTGGCCGGAGCGAAGGGCAGCCATTCCTCGTCGACCGCCAGGGTGGGGTGGCCGTTGGCGGCGGCGCGGGCCGCCATCGCCGGCGACAAGTCGCATTGCACCAGGGTCTCGATACCCCCCCTGCCCTTCACCGCCTCGGCCAACTCGCCGGTATGGCAGCCAAGGTCGAGCGCCCGCGGAAAGCGGTGGAGAATGTCGTCAAGCCGGTCGGCCAGCCGCTCGGCCGCCTCGCGCACCAGGAAGTCGTGGGCGGCGAAGCCGGCGGCGGCACGGTCCCGCCGCTTGCGCACGAGGCGCCGATCGAAGATGGTCATGCTGTCAGCCATGGCGGCTATATGGCACGGTCCGGGGGGGCGGGAAAAGGGGGGAACGCTCCCGGCCGTCTCCCCCCTATGGGCGGAGACGGGAAATAGGTCCGCATCTGTATGCTTGCCGTACAGCGTACTAGCCGTTATGCAGGCCGAGCGACGGATGACGGTACTGGATTTGGCGCCGACGCTGCGCACATTGCAGGCGTCGCCGTCCAACCGCTTGGGGGCGCTAAGTGGCGACCGTTCAGGTCAGTACAGCATCCGCGTCACCGCCCCGTGGCGGATAGGCTTTCGCTGGCAGGTCAAGGATGGAAGTGACGCCGCCGCCGATCGATTGGAGTCGGCTGGCGACGCGGCCGATGTCGAAATCACCGATTATCATTAGGAGGCATTGATGTTTCCGCGTCGACAGGACGGCCTGCCGCCCATCCACCCGGGGGAAATCCTCGCCGACGAATTGGCCGAGTTGGGCCTGTCGGCCGCCGAGTTCGGCCGCCGCCTTGCGGTGCCCCACAACCGAATCTCGGCCATCCTCAAGGGGCAACGGGGCATCACCGCCGACACCGCTTTGCGGCTGGGCCGCTTCTTCGGCATGCCGGCGAAGTTCTGGCTGGACCTCCAGCTGACCTAGACCTCACGCGGGCCGAGGCGGAGCATGGCGCCAAAATCGATAAGGCGGTGCAGCCGCGTGCGGCGGCTTGACCATGAAGACCAGCGACGCCCCCCGCACCGACGGCCATTACATCAAGGTCCGGCCTCTGCCGTCGGCACGGACGGTCAAGATCGAACCGGATGTCATGCTCGATTACCGCGAGGATGGCGGCCCGGTCGGCCACGACATCCAGCACGCCTCGACCAAAGCCGAACTGATCGGCCGCCTCATTCTCGTTTCCCGGGCGGCGGAATAGCCGCTATCGGTAGCAGACGAAAAGGCGGTGTGGTAAACTGCCGCTCAGCGTGGGAGGCGAGTATGAGCGCATCGGCAATCTTGAGGCTGCAAGCGGCGGGGTTCTCCCAAGACCAGGTGACCGCGCTAGCCGATTTGATCGACACCCAGGCGGCGTCGAAGACGGACGTTGAGGGCGCCGAACACCGCCTCCAAACCAAAATCACCGAGAGCGAGCATCTTTCCGAAATTCGCTTTGGCAAGATCGACGGCGAGACGCTGCTACTGAAGTGGATGATGGGCTTCGTGCTCGCCTTCCAAGTGGCCATCTTCGCTAAACTTTTCATGCACTGAGCCGTGACCGCCCTCGGCGGCTTTTTGCGCCACGCGCTCAACCTGCTGCTGCCGCCGCTCTGCCTGTCCTGCGGCGCCATCGTCGGCGAGACCGGGTCGCTGTGCCCCACCTGTTGGGGCAAGGTCACCTTCTTCACTCCTCCCGCCTGCGCCACCTGCGGCCTGCCGTTCGAGATCGATGCCGGCCCCGGGGCGCTGTGCGCCGCCTGCGCCGCCGGGCCGCCGCCGTTCCGCCGCGCCCGTGCGGTATTCCGCTACGACGACGGAAGCCGCTCGCTGGTGCTGCGCTTCAAACATGCCGACCGGCTGGAGGGCGCCCCCGCCTTCGCCCGCTGGATGCTGCGGGCCGGGCCTGAGCTGGTGGCCGAGGCCGACCTGATCGCCCCGGTGCCGCTGCACCGGCTGCGCCTGTGGTCGCGCCGCTATAACCAGGCGGCGGTGCTGGCGCTGGCGTTGGGGCGGCTATCGGGCGCCAGGGTCGAGCCGGCCTTGCTGGAACGCAGCCGCGCCACCCCGGCGATGGGCCATATGGGGCGCCAGGAGCGTGAGCGGAACGTCAAGGGCGCCTTCCGTATCGCGCCGGCGAAAGCGGCGCTGGTCAAGGGTCGAACAATCCTGCTGATCGACGACGTGTTGACCACCGGCGCCACTATCGGCGCCTGCGCCACCGCCCTGAGCCGGGCCGGTGCCGCCGCCATCGACGTGCTGACGCTGGGACGGGTGGTGCGCTGAGCGGCGAGAGGTTATATTAGGACCAGCCATCCCAGCGGAGCCTCCCATGCCGGCTATCGAACTCTACACTACCCGCGTCTGCCCCTATTGCGTCCGGGCCAAGCGCCTGCTCGACAAGAAGGGCGCCGCCTACCAGGAAATCGACGTCTCGGCCGATGCCGCGTTGCGCGACGCCATGGTGACCCGGGCCGGCGGCCGTCAGACGGTGCCGCAGATCTTCATCGGCGGCACCCATGTCGGCGGCTGCGACGACCTTTACGCCTTGGACGCCGCCGGCCGGCTCGACCCGATGCTGGAATCCGCGCTGTGAGCGGCTTCAAGGCCGCCTGCCTTCAGGTCAACGCCAGCAACGATCTGGCTGAAAACATCGACACCGCCTGCCGCCTGGCGGTCGAAGCGCGAGCCGCCGGCGCCGAATTGATCAGCATGCCGGAAAACGTGGCGATGATGGAATGGGGCCGCGCCAACATCGTCCTGAAGGCGATGCCCGAGGACCAGCATGTCGCCCTGGCCGCCTTCCGCGAGTTGGCGCGCGAGCTGTCCTGCTGGCTGCATATCGGCTCGCTGGCTTGCCTGCTGGAAGGCGGCATGGTGGCCAATCGCGGCTTCGTCATCGGCCCCGACGGCGCCGTCAAGGCCCGCTACGACAAGATCCATATGTTCGACGTCGACCTTGGCCTGGGCGAGCGATACCGCGAATCCTCGACCTTCCAGGCTGGCGACCAGGCGGTGACCGCCGACCTGCCCTGGGGCCGGCTGGGATTG
>Ga0316222_1003886_pt1 | contig 14188 bp, 9 predicted proteins | sample TBH18011metaG_FD_206008 | JGI IMG/M metagenome (GOLD analysis project Ga0316222, IMG submission 206008) | Freshwater microbial communities from Trout Bog Lake, Wisconsin, USA - TBH18011 | ecosystem: Environmental > Aquatic > Freshwater > Lake > Hypolimnion/Profundal zone | place: USA: Wisconsin...
TGGTTTCCGCTTCTGTGGCGACCCTTTGGACATGTCGGACTATTCCAACCGCGATCAAGACAGGCGCGGATTGTGGACACCAGATCCGCTCACGAAAGCGCATACGCTCACCGACCGCCCGAACACCTATTACCCCGTCCAGAACCCCGTGACGGGCTTGTGGTACCCATGCTCGCCCGATCGCGTATGGGCGTATGCCAGCAAGCACAGGCTCCGCGAGGGACAGACGCTTCGGGCGATGACGATGGAGGCGATGGTCGCCGACAACCGCATCTGGTTCCCAGAAGAGACCTCACCACCGTTTTTCTTCGCCACTGCCGCAGACCTGAAGACGGCGATCGCCGATGGTGCCGTGCCCCGTGACGGCAACGGCCATCCATTGCTTCGGCCAGACCTGCCCGACTTGGATTTCTGGATCGGCAAGCAGATCGCCCATGGTCGCCCGTCCAAGAAGTCGTTTTGGGAAGAGCGGAAGAACCGCGCCAACCCGACCAAGCCCGTCTGCAGCATGATTGTCGGAACCAACGACACGCCCGTCGATGGGGAAGTGGTCGAACTGGTCTCCGAGAAGCAGGGCAAGGGCACGGACAGACTGAAACTCCTGCTCGGTACGAAGGCGTTCGACTACCCGAAGCCCGTGTCGCTGTTCAAGTCGCTGGTGTCCGTGGCCGCTGGCACTGAAGGCATCGTTCTGGACTTCTTCGCGGGGTCGGGGACGACAGCCGAAGCAGTCCTGGCACTCAATGCCGAGGACGGCGGCGACAGGCGGTTCATCCTCGTTTCCTCCACGGAGCGGACGGCGGACGCACCTGACCGCAACCTATGCCGCGACGTCTGCGCCCAGCGCGTCAGGCGGTTCGCAGACGGCGTCGATGGCGAAGGTTCGGTGGACGACAGTTTCGGATACCTTGTCGCCGATCGCGTGGACTTCACCGATCTCAGTTACACGCTGACCGCCACGCGCATCCTCACGACCGTGCAGGCGATGCATGGGCTTCCCGTGGGCGGAGAACCCGACGACAGCGGCGTGTGGTCTGCTGTCACCGTGGAAGGGGTTGCGGTGGCGTATTGCGACCGTTTCAGCGATGAGGCGGCGGACAGCCTGCGGCGAGCCGTGGAAGGCCATCCAGCGGTGGTCTACGCCTATGCGCCAGGTGCCGTCCGCGACCTGTTCGCTGGCAACCAGGCTGTCGAGGTGCGGGCCGTGACGGACGAGTTCCTGCGGAGGTTCGGGTCATGACCGCCGCCTATGCCATCCTTCCGCTCAAGCCGTTCCAGTGCGACGGGTCTGACGCGATCCTTGAAGTGATCATGGACACCGCCGCCAAGATCGAGGTGGATACCTCGCGGCGGGCAGACATCGCATTGGCGCAGGGTGTCGTCATGCTGTGCTCCCCAACGGGAAGCGGCAAGACCCTCACGATGGGACGCACGCTTGAGCGCACCATCGGTGCCCTGCCGCGCAGGACGGCATGGTTCTGGTTCGCGCCCTACGCAGGGCTGGTGGCGCAGACAAGGGATGCATTGGCTGGCCAATGCCCAAGCCTCCGCATCCGTGACCTCCGTGCCGACCGTGACCCTGCCGCCAGCCGCGACGGCGACGTCTTCGTTTCCACATGGGCCAGCGTCGCTGCTGCAAACAAGGACGCCCGTGCCGTCCGACGCGATGACGACGACGCCATCAGCATCGACCTGACCATTGCCGCCCTGCGTGCCGATGGCTGGTACATCGGTGCCATCATCGACGAAGCCCATGCGAACTTCGGAGGAAGTGCCCGACAGGCGGCGGCGTTCTACCATGATGTCCTGCGCCCAGACTTCGCCATCCTCGCCACCGCCACGCCCAACGACCGCACCCTCGCCGAGTTTGAATCCGCCGCAGGCATGACGGTCAACCGCGTCGAAGTGAGCCGTGACGCCGTGGTCCATGCCTGCCTCAACAAGATCGGCATCAAGGCCATCCATTTCCGCGCGGAAGGCCGAGACACCGCCTATCTCGACATGGAGGAGGTGGCGATCTACGCGGGCTTGGTGCGGCATCGTAAGGTGAAGCAGGCGTTGGCGGAAGCTGGCGTCAACCTGACGCCGCTGATGATGATCCAAGTGGACAACGCAACTCGCGGGCAAGGCGATCCCGTCGAGAAGGTGCGGCGGTTCTTGGTGTCGATGGGCGTGGACATGGAGGCTGTCGCCGTCCATACGTCGGGCGAGCCAGACCCCGCCTTCCACACGCTCGCCTACGACGAAACGAAGGAAATCCTGATATTCAAGGTGGCGGCGGCGACAGGCTTCGACGCGCCGCGAGCGTGGACGCTTGTGTCGATGAGACGGAGCGTCGGCATAAACTTCGGACTGCAAGTGCTCGGGCGCATCATGCGCGTCCACCACCGCGTCCAGCACCTGCATCCATTCGCGTCCGATCCGCCGAGGCACGACGAAAACATCCTCGACTTCGGCTACGTGTTCATGGCCAACCCCGAAGAACAGGTCGGCATCGCGTCCGCCGCCGCCGCCATCCGCTCGGTGCAGGACGCGATCGAGACGGTCACCGACAATGTCGTCGTCATCGATCTCGGTGACCGCAAGGCGGCGTTGCTTGACCCTGACGGTGGCTTCGCCGAACTCTTCGATCCGCCCGAGCCGCCACCACCATCCAATGACGTTCAGGACGGCGTGCAGGGTATCGATGGCGGCGAGGAAGCCAATGTCCCGCCCCGACTCAGGGCGGCGGCGTTGCGGACACAGTCATACCTCGACATCAGGCTCGACGAAGCACGTCGGCCACCCGCCGAATGGAACCTCCAACCCACGGCTCCTGCCGCACGGGCTGGGACAGGGCGCGTCGGATACCCGTTGCGGACGGACATCCAGTTCCCCGCCGCACTGGCGCGTGAGGTGATGCCACGGCGCATGGACGGCCTTGTGGCGGCCATTGCCCAGCGCATCAAGATCGATGACGGTGTGCTCACGCTGGTCAGCAAGACGCGCGGCAAGGTCGTCGTCACCGAAGAGGATGTGTTCGGCACCTCGCGCACTGTCGACCATCAGAACGTCCCGATCTCCGCGCTCAGGATCGCACAGCAGGCGCAGATGGCGTTCAGGTTCAACGACGCGATCGACGAACGGCAACTGAAGCCTGCCCTGCTTGAACGGCTGAAAGCCGAACTCGACGCCAACGGCCACGAAATACCCGATGAGAAAGACCTGCGCAGGGCCGTAGACCTGTTGGCGATGGCAAGGCCAGAACTCCTGCACGACGCCTGCCGCACATGCCTGTCGTCGGTCGTCGAGATAAGGACGGACGAACCCATCCCCGCCGTCTACGAAGGGCCGACAGGGTTGCCCCGCGCCGCCAAGAACGTCTACGGCGTGTTCCCGTCCGAGATGAACCGCGAAGAACTGGCCTTTGCCCAAATGCTCGATGATGACAAGACGGGCACGGTGCAATGGTGGCTCCGCAATCCCGAGAACGCCCGCTGGGCCGTCACCATCGTGCTCCCCAACGGTCGGCGGCATTTCCCCGACTTCGTCATCGGCGTCGATCCAAGACGGCGGTCGGAGGATTCCATCGTGTTGGCCGAGGTGAAGGACGACGGCACGACAGGTCGGCTGTTCTCATCCGCCAACACCGACAAGGTGAGGTCGGAGCACAGCCGCTACAGATCGGCCCTGATGGTGTTCCGTGACCCGCGCGGTCAGTGGTTCAAGGTCGCCTATCGACCCGACCTGCAAATCCATGTGCCAGGATCCGCATTCGCTATCGACGACCTCGTCTGGACACAGCAGTAACACCGCCTCCAGCCATCGATATCTGCGCGAGAACGTCGTCCAGCGGCTGAGGGATCATCAGCGGCCTGCCCGCGACCACCGCCGTCGTGCTGTCACGGCACGGGTCGGTGTCCGACAGCAGCTGGATCGATCCGATGCGGATGACGTGCCGAATGCCATCGCCGTCGGCCAGCATCAGACAGCCAAGTGGCGCATCGCCCCAAGCCGCTTCCATGACATCTCCACCCGATGGCTTCGACAGATGTTCACTCTGCGTTCATGTTGCGGAAGCGTCAAGGCCAATGGCTACGAAAATAGCGGGGTCAACATGCCAAAAACGATGTCAACTGCTTGAGGATAAAAGCGTTTTCAGGCTCGCGGTGGATGATGCTCCATAATGGCGGATTTTTGCCGACCGCCAATCCCCGCCGTCGTCGTCATCCCCCGCCGACGATAGGCAAGGCCATGCCGCCGTCGTCTCACTCACTTCCTTCGTAAAAGCTCCCGTCCGTCCTGTGGCGGCAACGCCGCCACCCTCCCTCGCCTCAACTGGACGACGAAAAACGCCTCTACCTACGGACCTTTCCTATTTGCACAGTCCGTCCGTCCTGTGGCGGCGTAGCCGACACTCCCCCTCGTTTTTCTTTCCTTCGTCAGCAAATCACGGCAATAAACACGACAAAGCGCCGTATTACCGACGATTGACGGTCATTTTTGTCGTCCGCTATTTTAGGCAACGCTATGGGAATCTATATACTGACGCCTAGAATAGCGGACGGCGAGATTCGGGGAAAAATCGGACGGCGAGGGCATGGAATCGAAGGACGGCAACCCCCCCCCTCGGAGGCCTGCGGTTCGGCTGTGTCGGACGGCTACGCCGCCTTTCGGCGTCTGCGTATCAGTTCGATGGGCGACGGCCAAAACGCGGTCGGCATGGGAATCGCCGTCGACGGCTCGGCAACTGGCGGCGCAATCAATCCCAACGACACGGCAAGGGCTTCGTCCTCCGACGCCTCGATCAGGTCGTCGCAATGCTCGGCTTCCGTCCGCGCCGTAGCCGACGACAACACGCCGAAGTCCGACGCCTCGGCATGGCCGCCGAATCCGCGCACGAAAGCGGCCAGCGTGTCGAGGTCGCCGCAATGCTCGGCGGCAACCCATGCCCGCGTCGTCTTTCCAGCCCGTAGACCTGACGGCGAGGGCAGGCGGTAAGCGATCAACGCCATGCCCTGCCCTGCGGCGGCTTCCACCGCATCGTCGCCGCTTTTGTCGGTCCACGGCTTCCAGTCGTAGCCCCTCGCCGCGCCTCTCGCACGGTATTCCTCGCTTTGTATGGCGGCGGGCGAAGTCCATAGGGCGGGGTGGGCGGCATGGGCGGCGGCGGGCGTGAACGGAACGAATCCGCTCTGCCAGGCGACGGACAACGGCTCGGCATCCCAACGGGTCAGTTCGTCGACTGGCAATCCCTCGATCGGCGTATCCGTCCAAATTATCAAATCGCACGGATTTTCGGCGGTGCGGTAATACGGGCGGCATCTGGCGACGGCTTGCGACAACTCGGCGGCGATGGCGCGGCGTATCGCCTCGCAACGAGGGTCGGGATGGCAGTCGCGGGTCGTCATCACTACGGAGCCGTCGCGCATCGTGATCGCGGCTGGAACCTGCGGCCACATTTTCCTGCCGCCCTTATCCGCCTCGATGCGGATCAGCGGCTCGGAATCGGCGTAATGCAACGCCTCGGCGGCGGCTTCCACGTCCTCGACGCTTGGGGCCTGCCGCCCGATTACGACAAGGGCGACCGCGTCCTTGTAGCGGTCGATCCCTCGGAGCGCATTAAAATGGAGCATGTCGAATAGGCGGTCGGGGTCTTTCGGATTGTAGAATCCGCTCTCGGTCCACAACTTCTCGACGAATTGGTAGGTGATGACACAAGGCCGCTTCGGAATGACGGGATTTGCAATCGGGCCAGTCGACAACTGCGCGTCAACCGTGGCGGCGATGGCGGCGCGGTATCTATCCAAGCGGGCGACAAGGCGTTTCTGCGTGTCGGCAAGATTGGCCTTGCCGCGCTCCGTGTCGCGGTCGGTCGCCGCCCGATTTCCGAAAAAGCATTTTGCAAGGCTCTTGTCGCATATCTGCTCGATGTGGACGTGCGGCGAAATCGGGGCGGTTACGGTTACGAAAGATAGCGACGCCTCGCGCTTCGCCCTCGCCTCGGCGGGCGGCCTGTCCTTCGGCGCATAGGTGGCGATCGGCGGTATCAGGATGTTGCGGATGATGGACGGCTCGGCGTCGGCGTCGGTGATAAGCCTCGGAATCCCCGTCATGGCGTCCTTGCTTACGTGGCGGCATTCGATGGTCGAATGGTAGAACTCGACGCCGCCTGCGGTCTTGCTTTTGACGCGGCGGATTCGGATGCCGTGGAGTCCGCCGTTGCGGCCCGAATCCATCTGGGCGGCGACGGCCATATATATGTCGGCGTAAGTGCTGGCCTCGCCTACGGCGGCATCCTTCAATACGGCGTCGATTCGGGCGACTTCCATGTCTGGCCTCAAGTCCAGTTTGCGGACGCCAGCCCATTCGTCATACGCCGCCTCGCGGAACAAATCGGACGATACGGTAGGATGTTCGCGCAAGGCGCCAAGCACGTCGCCGCCCTTTTCGATTGCGGCGACAAGGGCGCGGCGGCAGGCCGTCGCGTCGGCTACCGCATCAAGTTGGGCGTCGCCGCCGAATCTGGCGCGGCGGGGATGGACGGCGCGGTCTTTGACGAACTCGCCAGCGTCCAAGATGCGGGCCTTCGGCATGAGCTTGTCATGCGACGCTTCGTCCACGATCAATCCGTCGATGTGGTTCAGGTCGATGGCCGAATTGCGCTTATCCAAGTAGTCGGACACGGAAACGAGCAACTGCGCCCCCTTTAACGCGGCCTGTTTGCGGAATCCGCATACGTCGAATCTGGGACATTTATGCTCGACCTCGACGGGCTTGCCGTCCGCGTCCTTTCCCTTGCTGACGGCACGGCAAAGGGATGTCGTCGGGTCGCCGCCAGCCGCGCCGACAAGCCGCGCCTGTTCGTGGCGGTCGCACATAAAATGCCCTTCGTCGTCGGGGTCGGGTTGCGCCCTGCCAAAGATTTCGTGTGCGGCCATCCCCATTTCCCGCGCCTTTTTCACCACCTCGCCAGCGAGTCCGTGGTCTGGAACGAGCATGACATAGCGGCCGTCTGGCCGCTTTTTGATTTCGTTCAGGATTGCGAAGGTCTTTCCGATTCCTGCGGGGGCGCGGACGCATTTCGTCGGGGCGGCGTCGGGGTCGCGCTCCTGCGTCCAGTCCTCGGCCTCACCGAACCATATTGCGATGTGGCCCCCGACCTCCGCGCTGGCGGCGTCGGCGGCATGGGCGACGATGGACTTGGCGGCCCTGCGGTCGGAACGGTTAGGTTTCGCCGTCCTGCTTATGAAATCGATGATTTGTCCCATGATACGCCCCCCACACAAAAATTGTTATGCGAGGAACGATTTAAACGGTTGCCTTTATCGGCGTGCCGTCTTAATCTGTCTGCGGGTGGTTGGGGCCATCGGGCCTCTACCTCACACAGCCTACGTAGGTTTCGCTGGAAACTTTACCTACGTAGCCCCGCCTCCCAAACAAACACATTAAAGAGTGCCGTCTGAAAGGGTGTCGTCCGAAAGGGCGGCACTTCGACAATCATCTGTCTGTCGGCTGAATAAAGCAACGACGATCTAGCGTATATTTAGCCTTGACGCGATGATTGTTGTCCTACCGACGCCATTATGCTTTCAATTCGTCGCAACGCATACCTTCCTATCCACGTCGCCGCCTTATCGTCGTCAAGCAATATTGACGCCGCCGTCCTTCGTCATCGGTGTTTCCGCAACAGCGATCACGACGACTTGACGACGAAATTAAGTAGCTGCTTACCCTAACTTTTTGTAGGGTAAACGATGCTATCCAGCCGACGACGACTTCGCGTCCAGTTTTCCTAATCTTTAAAAATTCGCCTGCGTTACTTCTGGAAAGCGCATTTTACCGTCGGCAAGCATTGTCGGAAGCGTCCGCGACACCATCGCGGCGACCTTAAAGACGTTGCGGACGGCTCCGAACGGCAATGACGGCAAACAACAGATGCCGTGTCAACATATCGCCGCGAATACAGAACATAATATCATAGTTGCAAGTCATAATTACATATATATTGAATGTATTAGAGAATTATGCTATGATATACGGGTAAGTTGGATTTCGTGTCTGCGAGGTTTTTCATGTTCGACCACCCCGTCAAGGTCAATCTGTCGTCGCCGTCTTATAATTTTATCCGCTTGGCAATGGGGCCGAACTGCCCCGACGCCATCCGCGAGGCGATCGCCGACGACGCAGTTTATAATGAGCGCGAGGTCGCGCTGACGGACGACGAAGCATTCGCCGCCTTCGCCGCCGCCGCCTATCGACTGGCATCTGGCGCGGACTCGCCGTCGGGCCAATACGCCGCCCTCTGCATCGCGTCGGCGAATCCCCATGCCCGTGGGAAAACGCCGCCGTGCTGCGGCGAGCTGATCCACGTGCGCGTCTCAAAGGCGGCTGGGCGCCAATTGCTGACCGTCCTGCCCTCGATAGATGCCGCCGCCCGTCATTTCGCGGTCTGCGGCGGCGACGACGACGATGACGACGACGACGAAGCGGGCTACGGGATGGCCGCCTCCATCTACGTCGGCGGCGATGGGCGCAATGGCTGGACGATGACGCTCACGCCGACCGAGCTTGCCTGTCTGCTCCGCAAACTGGCAATACTCGACAACAAGGCCTGCGCCCTGCTCCGCTCCCGCATCGTCCATTACCTTGCCAACGGCGAATGGCCGACCGATGAAGCGGAGGCCGCATAAATGGACACGCTGGAAATCACGCTGTCCGCGCCAGCCGCCCGCTTTTTGTTTACGGCGATGGGGTCGCCCGACGCAATCCGAGGGGCGCAAGGCATAGGTCGCGTCGTCCTGACGTTTACCCGCGCCGACGCTACCGCCGCCCTCGCCGCCGTCCGTGCAAGGTTGGCGGCTGGCTCGGACTCGCCATCTGGCCGACATGCGGCCAAATGTCTGTCGGCCGTCCTCGCTGGCAAGCATCAACCCGCCGACGACGAACTGGTGACGGTGCGCCTGTCCTCGGCGGTCTGGGACGAACTCTATGGCATCGTCGGGGTCTCGGACCATCCGTGCCTGCTCGATCGCCGTAGCAAGAGCGGGGCGATGCGCCTGACGCCCGACGAACTGGCATGTCTGGCCGACGATCTCGATCGGGGGAACGAGCGGCCATGCCGAACGGCGTATCTGAAGGTCCGCGATTACCTCAACTCTGGCGAGTGGAGGCGCAAGCCGAAGCCGAAGCCGATGGACGACATCAAGGCCGAGGCCGAAGCCGTCATCAATGAGACGGTCAAAGAGTGCATCGCGGCGTTGCTGGCAAACGAGGGCTACGTCCTGCCGAAGGGGTGGACGCCCGAAGTCAAGATTTCGTGGGCCGCCTATCGGAGAGGCTGTAACGCCGACGACAAAGGAATCTGGCTGGCTCCGCTCCGTTGGCTGGACGGGACCGAGGGGCCGAAGCGTTACGGCGAATACAAGGCAATCGCCAAAGCCCCCGTCATCGGGTCGGCGTGGTTTGCGGACTGGCGCGGCGTCATCCGTTGCGTTACCGCCCATGAGGTCGCGCATGTCGTCCAATGTGGAATCTGCAACTGCAACATCAAGGGGCCGATGGACCGCACGGATTGCTGCAAGCCCCACGGCGTCGGCTGGCGGGAAATCTATCGCGAACTGCGGACGGCGGTCGTCAACATGCATGTCGTCGCCGCTCCTGCCGACGACGAAGCGGAGGCGGCATGATGGGCGACGAAATCAGGGTCAATCTGTCCGCTACCGCCGTCCGCTTTTTGTATGCGGCGATGGACTTCTCCTGCCCCTACGCCGTGCAGGATGCGGCGGCGTATTGGATGCCCCTCGCACTCGACTCCCCCGCCCTGACCCGCGCCGAAGCGGAGGCCGCCCTCGACGCCGCTAGGAAGCGGTTGTCGGAAGGCCACGTCTCGCCGCCTGGCGAACGCGCGGTCATGTGCTTGGATGCCGCGCTGGCTGGATTGCCGCAACCCGAAGGGTCCGAATTGGTCGCCGTCCGCATCGGTCGTGCGGTGGACGCCGAGTTGCGCAGGCGATTCCCGACCTCAGCGCCGTCCGACGCTCCCGCCGCCGCAAAACTTGGGAGCGGCTCCGTCCTGAAACTGACGCCCGACGAACTGGACGGACTCCGCCTCGACCTGTTTTGTTGCGTCGGCAAGCCTGTCGTCGCGCTCTGCAAACGCATCGCCCATTATCAGGATTACGGCTCTTGGCCTCGCAAGAGGATGACGCAGGCCGAAGCCGCCGCCCGATCCGAAGCGGAGTCCCTCATCAAGGCGACGGTCGCTGAATGCATGGCGGCCTTGCGAGGCGCATATAAGTTTCCTCGCGACTGGTCGCCGCCCGTCAAGATAACGTGGGCGGCCTACGCCGTCGGCGCAAATGCGGACGATAAGCGTATATGGCTCGCGCCGATGCGGTGGATGACCGACGAAAGCCCGAAGCATTGCCCCGAATACAAGCGCATCAGGTCGGACCCCGTCATCGGTGAGGCGTGGTATCCCGACTGGCTCGGCGTCCTGCGCTCCGTGACCGCGCATGAGGTCGCGCACATCGTCCAGCGCAACATCGCTCACGGCGAGTTTGAGGGGCCGATGCGGAAAGAGGACTATCTCAAGGCGCATGGTTGCGGCTGGCGTGATATCTATCGCGAACTGCGGACGGCGGTCGTCAATCCTCATCGCGTCGAAGCCCCTGCAGACGAAGCGGACTCCGAATCGGAGGCCGCATAAATGGGCGAGGTCGTAGCCTTCGTCGCCGCGCCGCCGACCGTGTCGGTCCGTATCGGTTACGCCGTCTGGGGCGAGCTGACTTGCATCAACCCCGACCCCGACGCCGCCGATTTCCGCGTCCAATGTCCGAACGGGGCCGAAGCCGCCTACGCCGTCAAGATATGGCGGCGCGAAGGTGCGACGGCCGAACTGACGCGGGCGGAACTCGTCATGTTGGAATCCGACCTCGATGTCCTGTCGAGGCGGACGGCCTGCGCCGCCCTGCGCGATCGCGTGAGGCATTATCTGCGACATGGCGAATGGCCGACCCCGACGCCGCGCCCGAAGTCTAAGCCGCGCCCCGCCATTCCCGAAGCCGTGAAGTCCGAGGCCGAAGCCCTCATCAAGGCGACCGTGGCGGAGTGCCTAGCGGCGTTGCGGGCTACGGCCTGCTACGTCCTGCCGTCGGGCTGGTCGCCCAATGTCAAGATTGCGTGGGGGGCTTATAAGCGCGGCGGTCATGGCGGCCAATCTGGAATCTGGTTGGCTCCGACGCGATGGCTCGATACGGCGGGCGGCCCGAAGCATTGCGACGAATACGCGGACATCGCCGCCGACCCTGTCATCGGTGATGCGTGGTTTGCGGATTGGCGCGGCGTCCTGAAATGCGTTACCGCCCATGAGACGGCCCATGCCGTCCAACTCGGAATCTTGAATGGCACCGCTATCGGCGGCGACTACGGCGACTGCAACGCCCCGTTTGAAGGTCCGCTGAAGCGCACGGATTGCGCCAAGCCGCACGGCAAGGGCTGGCGGGAAATCTATCGGACGTTGCGGCTGGCGGTCGTCAATCCGCATCGGACGACGCCGCAGTCCTGACGCCGACTACCTGCGCGGAGTCCGCTGTATCGTCTCGATGTCTGGCGGCGCGCCGAGCCATGAGTCCGCCTCCCGACGCGGGCGCGTGTGCCGCATGTATGCAGGGGGACGGTAGGCGGGGACGGCGCTGTCGAAATCGTCCTGCGGCTCGGACGACGGCGCGGCACCGCCGCCCATCGTCGGCATGTAGATCGTGTCGCCGCCCTTGCAACACCCGCCCTTCGGTACCGTAAAATTGCGCGCCCATTCCATGATGCCGCCCTCCGTTGCCTGTCTCTGACCAAGCCTACGGCTGGGCGGCGCATATGCAACGACCCGCGTGCGTCATTCCGCCGCCGCCATGTCTGGCTTACGGCGACGGCGGGCCTCCCATTCGGCGTAAGGGGTGCCGTCGAGGTCGTCGAGATAAGCGGCAAGGGTCGGCAACCGCTCCCTGCCAATCCAAGCGTCGAAGCCCCGCCGCATCCAGCCGACCTTGCATGGCGTGAGGACAAGGCCCATGCGCTCGGCGTCGGCGTCGGCAATGTCTGGGATGCCAGCCTCGCGGCGGTCGGCTTTGGCGTCGGCGTAGGCCTGCGGACTGGCCCATAAATCGGGATGGGCGGCGAATGCGACGGCGGACGAACGCGGCAGGAATCGGCGGTCGGCCATAACACGGAATCGGTCGCGGCTGGCGGCGACGACAGGGGCGCGGACGGCTTGGCGGATTTGGGCGATGAGGGCGGCGGCTACGGCGCGGCCAGCGTGGATTCCGACCCCGTTGCCGAGCATGCGAAAACTGGCCGACATGGAGGCTCCGCTGGCGGTCAGCAGGAAGTCGTCGGGGACTCCCTGCAACCTTGCCACTTCGCGCACGGTCAAGGTTCTGGCCTCCGCGTAATGGATGGCCGAGTAGGTGTCATGGGCCAAATGCGCGGTCAGCACATGCGAAGGTTTTGAGCCGTCCAGCCGTCGCCAAGCGTCTCTAAATTTTGCAGGGTCATACGGCGGGCAATAGTCCTTACGCAAGGCGTCAATCTCGGCAATGTCGGTCAATCCGCGTCTGGCAATTTCCTCATGCAACAGGCGAACCGCGATCATGTTGGCGTGTCGGTAATCGTCGCCTGACTCCATCAGTCCGAATATCCGCCTGTCGCGCTCGGAAGGAACGCGTCCGATGTGGTCGTGGAGCGGCAGGACACCGCACAAGGCGGCGGCGTAGGGCGACGGCGGCGCGGGCAGGCGGCAACCGTCGAGGCTCGGCAAATCGCCTATGGCGTCGGATACGGTCGGCGTCCGTGGAAGGTGGCGGCTCGGTCTGGTCGGCGCGACGAAATGGGCGCAGTCCGACCGCGACATGGACTCCACGGCGCGGTATCCCGCCGTCATCTGATGGAAGTGAGTCGGGTCGGGAAAGCGGGGCGTAATTCGTAGGCTACGGTGAGCGGCAATTAAAAATAATCTTTGCCTGACTTGGGGCTGTCCGAACCATGCCGCATTGAGAATCGTCCATCGGACGGCGTAGCCCAAGCCGTCGAGGTCGCTGGCGATCTGCGGGAACGTGCGCTTGGCGTCTGGCACATTTTCCACGGCGACGGCCAACGGACGCACGGCGGCGGCTATGGGCGCGATCAGGCGGTGCAAGTCTGCGCGGTCGTCGGTGAGATAGGCGTCTCGCGCTCCCGCTACGGCGGCGAGTTTGGCGCGTCCGATGCGTGAATGCGGCTGACATGACGGCGAGGCAAGGATTACGTCGGCGTCGTATCTGGCGGCTATGGCGAAGGGGTCTGCGGCCGTCAGGTCGCACGGCGCGGCGTCGTGGCCGTGGTTGGCGGCGTGGGTTCTGGCGGCGATGGGGCAGTTGTCGAGGCCGCCGATTATCTCTCCGCCTGCCTGTCGCGCCGATTCGGCGAACAATCCGCCGCCGCCGAACAAGTCGAGGATTCGGGGTGCGTGTCCTGCGGCGATTCTGGCGGCTTTGGCGGCGATCTGGTCGGGGTAGGCGTAGGTCATGGCGGAAGTTATAGCCGATACCGCCGACGATGCCAGGCGCGTCCTGCCGCCGTCCTATGCCGCCGTCCATCGCCTTGCGCCACTGCCAGCTTGTCCTATCTGCTCCCCTTATCCCGAATCCGCGTTTCCCGAATTCCCGAATCCGTCTTTACAGGACATGCGAACGGTGTTACTCCCGCATTCGGTATTTCTGGCATTCGGGAGTTCATGAAAAATGTTGAAAATCGCATTTGCCAACCGAAAGGGCGGGGTTTCCAAAACTTCGCTTTGTGCCGCGCTCGCAATTGAGGCGGCAAAATCGGGCCTGCGCGTCGCTCTGGCCGACGCGGATACGCAGGGGTCGCTTACTGCATGGGCGGAGGCGCGGGCGGCGGGCGGCAGGCACGACCTCGCCCTGCTCGGCGCGGACGCTCTGGCCGACCTTCCCGCCGCAGTCAAAGGCTTGGAGGCGGATTACGACGTGATGTTTTTCGATACGGCGGCGGGCTTGGGCGAGTCCGTCGAGCGGGTCATTTTCTTGGCTGACCTCACCATCATCCCCGTTCGGCCCTCTCCTAACGACTTGCGGGCCGTGGGCGGGACCATGTCGTTGCTCGGCGGCCAGCCCTACGGTTTTGTCATCACGCAAGCCATCGGCAATTCCTCGCT
>Ga0316222_1003888_pt1 | contig 14186 bp, 11 predicted proteins | sample TBH18011metaG_FD_206008 | JGI IMG/M metagenome (GOLD analysis project Ga0316222, IMG submission 206008) | Freshwater microbial communities from Trout Bog Lake, Wisconsin, USA - TBH18011 | ecosystem: Environmental > Aquatic > Freshwater > Lake > Hypolimnion/Profundal zone | place: USA: Wisconsin...
TAGACCATCGAATTTGGCGTGGAACGCAGACCCGCGGCAGAGGCGACGTTGACGATGGCGCCCCCTTGCGGGCCGATCACTTCGGCTGCGGCCTGAATGCCCCAGATGATCGCCTTGAAGCCGATATTGAGCATGCGATCCACCGTCTCCGGCGCGATGTCGGCCACCGATTGATAGCGCACCCAGGCGGCGTTGTTGACCAAGCCGTCAAGCCTGCCCGCCGCATCGGCGAGCGCCTGCACGGCGGCGCGCATGCCGTCCCGCGAGGAGACATCCTGCACGATGCCGACGGCGTGGCCGCCCTGGTCGGCGACCATCTGCACACTCTCAGCCACGAAGGCCTCGCGTAGATCGTTCACGCCGACAATGGCGCCGAGGGATGCCAGATGCAGGGCGGTGGCGCGGCCAATGCCGTTTCCGGCCCCGGTGATGAGATAGGCCCGTCCGGCGAGCGGGGAGGTGCTGGAAGTGGTCATGATGTCGCTCCGGTCAGGAATTGGCGTGCAGCAGGTCAAGTGCCAAGCCGCGGTGCAGGGCTGCGGCTTGGCCTTGCGCCTCCACAGCGCGAACACGGCGGAGATAGCGGTGGATCGGCACGTCCCAAGTGAAGCCCATGCCGCCATGCAGTTGCAGCGCACTCTCCACTGCCGCCGCACCAAAGCGCACGGCAACGGCAAAGGTGACGCGACGGGCCAACGCCGCCTCACGCGCGCCGCGTGCGGCCAGCGCGTCATGGCGGGCGAGGGCCGCGCGGATGTGTTCGACCGCCAATTTCTGCCGGGCGAGCGCGTGGCGCAGGGCTTGGAAGCTGACCAGGGTTTTGCCGAATTGCTCGCGGGTGGAGACATGCTCAACCGTCATCGCCAGACAGGCATCCGCCGCCCCTTCAATGGCCGAGGCCCACAGCAGCAACGCATCTTCCCGCACACGCGCAACTGCATCGGCGGTGAGGGTGGCCAGTGGGGTGACGTTGTCGAGTGTGACCTCATGCTCCGGTGTTTCAAGGTCGAACCCGAAGGCGGGCAGCTCTGCAACACCCGGTGCGTCGAGAGCGACCAAAGCGGCACCATCGGTGGTGTCCACCAACAACAGATCCGCCGCACCGGCCAACGGCGCGCGGCCCACAGTGCCGGACAGACGCCCGGACTGCGCCGATACCTGCCCCACCCATGCGATGGTGGCGATGCGCGCACCGGCGGCGATGGCGGCACCTTGCGGATGGTCGCCAAAAGCTGCTGCCAAAAGCAGCGATTCGGCGAGCGGGTAGCCCAACAACCCGGCACCGGCGGCAGTCATCACTGGGGCTGCGAAGCGGATATCGAGCGCAAGCCCGCCCGCCTCTTCCGGGGCGAGGATGCCCAGCAGCCCATCAGCGGCCAGGAGTGCCGCGCGGTCGCGCACGGAGAGCGGCGCGCAGGCCGCCACGGCATGGCGGGCGGTTTCGGCAAAGGCGGCAAGCCCCGCCAGATCGTCGGCAGAATCGCTCATCTCAGCGTCCCCGTGGCAGTTTGAGGATTCGATCACCGATGATGCCAAGCTGGATCTCGGTGGTTCCGGCGTAGATTGTCTCGGCACGGGCGCGCAGATAGACGTTCTGGAAGCGCTGGCGTGCCGCCTGCACCGCAGCCGATGCGCCGGGCGGGGCTTGTTCGAGCAGTTCGAGGGCCAAGGCCGCGAAACGCTGATGCGCCTCGCTCCAATGCAGCTTCATCAGACTGCCGCGATCGCCAATGCTTTCACCCGCCACCAGCCGCTCCACCACCGGCTCGACATGCGCCTTGAGCACTTCGATATCGACCACCGTTTCGGCCAAGCGGCGATGCCATTCACCGCCGTTGATCAGCAAGGCGAGCGTGGCATCGGCGCGGCAGGCGCGCACCAGATGGTTGAGTTCGTTCTCGAACCGCCAGGAGCGATACATCCGGTTGGTGGCACGCTCGATGGAGAGCACGCGCACGGCAGCACTCCAGCCCGCATCCGGCGCACCAAGTGCATCTTCGGCGGCGATTTCCACATCGTCGATATAGACTTCGGCAAAGCTCTCCTTGCCGTCCATCTGCCGCAGCGGACGGATGGCAACCCCCGGCGCGTCCATCTTCATGGCGAATAAAGCGAGGCCACGATGGCGGTCTTCCAGCGGGCCGGTGCGGGCGAGCAGCAGGCAGCGCTGGGCGTTCATCGCTCCGCTGGTCCAGATTTTTCGCCCTGTCACCCGCCAGACATTGCCATCCCAGGTGGCGCGGGTGCGCAAACCGGCGAGGTCAGATCCCGCATTCGGCTCGGAAAAGCCCTGGCACCAGATTTCGCGCATCTCCAGCAATGGCCGCAGAAAGCGCAGTTTCTGCTCTTCATTGCCAACGGCCATGATGATCGGCCCAGCCAATTCCTTGCCGAGCGAGTTCACGCTCTCCGGCAGAGCGAGGCGGCCGATTTCCTGATTGGCGATCAGATGTTCGCGCAGGCTGAGCCCGTGGCCGCCATATTCCACCGGCCATGTCATCCCGGCCAAACCGCCGCGATGCATTGCCGCTTCCCATTGCCGACAAGCGGCGAAATCGGGCGTGCGATAGCCGGGCTGATCGGCCAGGAAGCCTTCCGGGACATGGGCGGCGAGCCACGCCCGCACATGGGCGCGGAATTTCTCGCCGGTCAGACCGGGGCAGAGGGGAAGTGTGTCAGTGTCCATGATGCTCACCCTGTGTCGCCGCTGCGGGCACGATCAGCGCGTCGAGAGCCACGGCCCCCTCGCCTGCTGGCCTGACGAGAAGCGGATTGATGTCCACTGCCGCGATGCTGTCGGCATGGGCGGCGGCGAAGTGTGACAACGCGACGATGGCCTGCACGGTGGCCGCCACATCGGCCTTCGGCAGACCGCGTGCGCCATCCAGCAGCGGGAAAGATTTCAGCCCGCGCAGCATCGCCTCTGCCTCTGCCGCCGTGACGGGCGCGGGACGCACCGCCACATCACGCAGCACTTCGGCATAGATGCCGCCAAGGCCCACCATCACCACCGGGCCGAATACCGGGTCTTGCGTGGTGCCCAGAATCAGCTCAGTGCCGCCTTTGATCATCGGGGCAACCAGCAGACCTTCAATCCGCGCCGCAGGCGCCACTGCCCGCACGCGGATGAGCATCTGCGACGCCGCCTCGTGCACCGCTTGTGCATCGGCCAAATCAAGCGCGATGCCGCCGATCTCGGTTTTGTGCGGCAGATCGGGGGAGACGATTTTCAGCACCACCGGAAAGCCAATTTCGACGGCCAGCTCTGCCGCCTCATCCGCCGTAGCGGCCACATATTCGGGCAGAATGGGCAGACCGGCTGCGGCCAATGCTTGTTTGGCACCGTATTCCGTGGCGAGCACGGCGGCTGTGGGCAATGACGGCAGTGCTGGCAGCATCTCGACGGGCGGCGGCAGCGTGGTGAGGGTGGCCCGCAATCCGGCCAAACCGGCCACCACCGCGCAGCACGCATCAACACCATCAATGCAGGGGAAGCCCGCTGCCCCCAATTCATTCACCGCCTCGGCTGGCCCATGCACGCATAGGGCAATCACCCGGTCAGGGAATTGCCTGCCCGCCGCCATGAGTGCCTCGCTGTAAACGCTGCGCAGACGCGGCAGATACAGAGCGGAGGAAACCAGCACGATCAACGTGTCAAAGCTCTCATCACGCAGAATCGCTGCCAGAATTTCGCGCAAGATCTCTGGTTTCGCCCCCATCTGCGCCGTGGCATCAATGGGATTGCGCGGCGAGGCATAGGGGACGATTTCGGTGATCCGTTGCTGCGTCGCCTCACTTGGCGCAGGCAAGGTGAGGCCATGGGCGCTGGCCGCATCGGCGAGCAGCACCCCAAACCCGCCAGAGGCCACCAACACCGCCACCCGGCGTCCCTGCGGCAGACGGTCCGGGCCAAGTGCGACCAATGCCTGACCGAGATCGACCAATTGCTCCAGACTGCGCACCCGCCACGCGCCGTAACGGGCGAAGACGGCATCGAACACCTGGTCAGAACCCGCCAGCGCCCCGGTATGGCTGGCCGCTGCGGCCTGTCCAGCTTCAGAGGCACCGATCTTCAACACCACAACCGGCTTGCCCGCCGCCCGCGCCTCGGCGAGTGCTGCGAGCAGACGAGCCGGGTCGCGGCAGGTCTCCAGGATGCTGAGGATCACCGTCGTCTGCGGGTCGCGCGCCATGAAGGCGATGCCGTCGGCGGCGTCCACGTCGCATTCATTGCCGGTGGTCATGAAGCGCGACACACCCACGCCGCGCTCGCTGGCCAGCAGCATCGAATAGCTGCCCAAATTGCCGCTTTGCGAGACAATGCCCAGCGGCCCGGCCTTCGGCATCGCGTTTTCCAGCACGATGGAGAAGGTGGAAATCGCCCGCTCCTCAATCGAGATCGCGCCGAGGCAGTTCGGGCCGAGAACGCGAATGCCGGTTTGGGCGGCGATGTCGCGAATGCGCTGCTGCAACGCCTCGCCCGCCTCGCCCATTTCGGAAAAGCCGGAGGAGAACACCACCGCTGCCTGCGTGCCCTTGGCCGCACAGGCGGCGATCGCATCCGGCACCGCCTCGGCCGCCACCGCGATGATGGCCAGATCGGGCGTCTCGGGGATGGCTTCCACGCTTGGATAGGCCGTGTATCCCTGCACGTCCGTCGCGCGCGGATTGACCGGATAGACCGCACCGGGAAAGCCGTATTTGCGCAGGAATTGCGCCGGTCTGCCGCCGATCTTCGCCGCGTCCTGCGATGCGCCGAGAATGGCGATCGAACGCGGGCGGAAGATCGCCTCCATGCCTTTGCCCAACGTCATCTCAACGCCCCTTGAAGACCGGCTTGCGCTTCTCAAGGATGGCCGTGCGGGCTTCCAACGCATCTTCGGTGGCGGCGAGTTCCATGGTGAAGTTCTGCTCAAAACGATAGGCATCGCGCTGCGGCATCAACTCGACCATGTTGCAGGAGCGCTTGGCGTAGCGAATGCCCAGCGGAGCCTTGGCCGCGATTTGCTCGGCCACCTTCATCGCCGTCGGCACCAGCGCCGCCTGGGTGGTGACTTCCTCGATGATGTTCATCCGGTAGAGATCAGCAGCACTCATCCGCATGCCGGTGTACATCACCCGCCGCGCGGTGGATTTGTTGAACAGGCTGTTGATCATCGCGGCACCACCGGCGAGGCCGACATCGATTTCCGGCATGCCGAACACCGCTTCCTCGGCGGCAAAGAAGATGTCGCAGGCGGCCATCAGACCGAGCCCCGCGCCAAGAGCGGCACCGTTGATGGCGGCAATCACCGGCTTGGCACATTCATGAATGGCGTTGCCGGTTTCGCGGGTGACGCGGTTGTGGTCGTGAAACGCGCCCTTTTTGCTCAGATCAGGACGCGCCCGCAGATCGGCCCCGGCGCAGAACACTGTCTGCGACGAGGTGAGCACAGCCACGCGGATATCCTCGCGCTCGGACACCTCATCGAAAATCTCAATCAGCCGGTCCCGCATGGCGCGGTTGAGTGCGTTGACCGGCGGGCGGTTGAGCGTGACGAGGGCGATGTTTTTGTCCACCTCAAGGCGGATGATATTGGAATCACTCATCTCTGAAATCCTCATACAGTCTGTGTGGAGGCGGCGATGACCGGGCGCTCTGCCAGGCCGGTGACGCCAAGCCCGGTGATCGCCAGCAGCCGCCCGGCATCGGGGCGCGCGCTGTGCAGGCGGCGGGAGCGGGAGATTGAGGTGACGAACAACACATCGCCCGACGCCCCGCCAAACGCCGGACAAGTGGGATATTCAACCGGCAGATCGATCACCCGATCCACCCGGCCATCCGGCATGAAGCGGGCGATCTGGCCGGTACGCACCAGCGCGATCCAGATGCCGCCCTGTGCGTCCACCGTCGCCCCATCCGGGCCGGAGCCGGTGAGCGCGCGGATATCGGCAATCTCCCGCCGTGCCCCCAACGGCCCGTTCGGGCTGTAATCCCACGCCCAGAGCACGCCGACGCGGCTGCACGCGGCATACAGCGTGGTGCCGTCGGGGCTGAAACACACCCCATTGGTGACACCGAAGCCTTCCGCCAGCGTCTCCACCGAGCCATCACCGCGCAGCCGCACCAGGAAGCCGGGCGGGGCGTCGTCTTCCACCTGCATGGTGCCGCAGATGAAATTGCCCGCCCGATCCGCCTTGCCATCGTTGAAGCGCGTGGCGGTGGGCAGTGTGGTGGTCCAGATCGGGGCCACCCCGCCGCCCGCCAGATCGAGCGCGTAGAAGCCATCCGCCAGCGCCACCAGCGCCCGCCCCGGACCGCCCAAACCCAGGCTGCCAATGGGCGAAGCCAGTTGCCAAGCGGCGGTGCCACCACTGCGTGGATCGAGCATCCGCACGCGCGGCGTCAGTGCATCCGCCCAGAGCAGGACGCCGCTTTGGGCGTCCCACACCGGCGATTCGCCCAGACCATCCGCCTCGCCGGTGGCGAAGTCGATGTCTGGCGGCATCAGCTGTGCTGCAACAACGAGCAGGCGCTCTCCGCCGCTGGCCGCCAGCTTTGTGCAGCCGACAGGGTGGAGACGTAGGAGAAGATATCCGCCCGACCTGGTGCTGTCTCCGGCTTGACCTTCATCAGATAGGTCGGCCGCATCACCTGCCCGTCCGCCCGGATCGACGCATTCTCGATCAGCAGATCCTGCACCTTCATCGCCCGCATCGCCTCGGCTACTTTCGCGCCATCATCGGTGCCCGCTTGGGCGACGGCTTTGAAGTAGTGCAGCGCACCGCTATAGCCGTCCGATTGCTGCCAGTTCGGGAAACGCCCGTCGTGATAGGCCCGGAACTTGGCGGAGAAGGCGCGAGAGCCCTCGTTCAGATCCCAATAGAACGGCGTGGAAGCCAGCATGCCTTCGCAATATTGCGCGCCGACCGCCTCGATTTCGTTGATGCCGCCGGTGAGCGTGACGATATTCTGCCCGCCCTGGGTGATGCCGAATTCGTGCATCTGCTTGACGAGGTTGGACCAGTCCGAGCCACCGCACGCCAACGCAACCGCCTGCGCGCCAGAGGATTTCGCCTGCAAGATCTGGCTGGCAAAATCGCTGGTGCCGAGCGGGAATGTCGTGCTGCCCAACACCTTGCCACCATTGGCCGTGATCAGCTTGGCGCCTTCATCACGCAGGCTCTGACCAAAGGCATAATCCACATTGATAATGAACCAGGTCTTTGCCCCAGCCGCCATGCTCGGCCCGATCACCGAAACCGGGCCGGCATAGGTGTCGAGCCCGAACTGAATCGTGGTGGGATGGCAGCGCTTGCCGGTCAGATCAGCCGACAGCGAGCCCGCCACCAACAGCATCTTGTTGCGCTGCGCCGCCATGTCGCTGACCGCCAGCGTGATGGAGGATGCCGAAGCGCAGACGATGGCCGAGACATCCTGTTCGGACATCCAACGCGCGGCAATCGCAGTGCCGACATCGGGCTTGTTCTGGTCGTCAGCGGTGACGATCTCAATCGCCCGATCGCCAATTTTGCCGCCGATCTGATCGACGGCCACCTTCACGCCCGCCACCAGCCCCAATCCAGTATCATCGGCGTAAATGCCCGACATATCGCATAGCACGCCGATTTTCAGCGGCTTGCCCGCGGCCATTGCGCGCCGTGATGGCAGCATTCCCAAAGCCGGCAGAACCAGGCTTGTCCCAAGCAGCGCGCGTCGGCTGAACGTGTTGTTCTGTTTCATTTTTGACGCCTCCCCAGTCGTCTTATTGTTGTTGGTAGTGGCAGAGTTTGATGGCTTTAGGCGCTTGGCACTCCTTCGATATGCACGCGCACAGCACCGGAAGGGTCTGCCCACCCTTTGCCGACCGCATAGGCAATCATGCCGCGAAAGCCGCTCTCCCACGCCGCATCTTGCTCACCGGCCAACGCAAGCAGGCGCTCCGGTGCGATGAAGACGTGAGTCTCTCCTTCAACCCGCCCAAGAGTCGGCAATGCGGCGCGGGCGGCGTCGGTGGCCGACAGACTGATGTGGAGACGACGGAGTTCCGCCGCCTCCAGCAATCGGATGCTGCCATCTGCCGCGATGTTGATGATCACGACGCGATCAGGCCATCGCCGGAACGGATGTGGCCACGCTCGCCTTTTCGCCGAGCGCCTTGCGGATCTCGGGAATGATGCGGCTGCCCCAGAGCTCAATCTGCTTGAGCATGGTTTTCTGATCGAAATCGCCAAGCTGCGTCTGGATCATGATTTGTGACGGCTTGAGGATTTCATACTCCTCCAGCATCCGATCAATGACTTGATTGACGCTGCCGACCGGCAGGTTGGCGCGCATCTGGTCAAAGTTCATATCGGTCGGGCTCGGCACTTCCTTGATCAGATAGCTGTCATCGGTGTGCTCACGACGATTTTTGAGGCTTTCAGAAATGCGGCGCTGGAAGCGGGCGCTGTCGAGATAGGAGTCGATCTCGCTCTGATTGTCGCTGGCATAGGCGCAGCGCAGGAAGCCGAAGCGCGCTTTGTCAACATCCTGGCCTGCATCTGTCACCGCGCCTGCGAAGCGTTCACGCAGATTGCGGATCGCATCCAGCCCGCCGAGCAGCGCGGTGAGCATCACATTGTCCCCATTGGCAATGCCCTGCGCCCAGGTCGGCGGATGGCCGCTCGTCACCCAGATCGGCGGCGCTGGCTGCTGGACGCAGTGCACGTTGATCGCAGTGGGCGGGATCTTGTTGAACTTGCCGTCATAGCTGAACAACTTGCCGCCCAGACCGAGTTTGAGGATGTCATACATCTCAGCAAACAGCGCGTGGGAGTCGGCCAGGTTGGTGCCGAAACGGCTGAACTCGAAATCCTGATAGCCCGAACCAATCCCCAGTTCGAGGCGGCCATCGGACATCGTGTCGGCCAGACCGATCTCGGCGAGCAAACGCAGCGGATGGTACAGCGGCAGGATGCAGACCGCCGTGCCGAGGCGGATGCGCTTGGTCAATGCCGCGCAATGCGCAACCATCATCAGCGGTGAAGGAGAGAGGCTATAATTGTTGAAATGATGCTCAGCATACCACGCCGCATCGAAGCCCGCCGCATCGGCGGTCACTGTCTGCTCGATGGAATTCTTGATCACCTGCGCAGAAGTTTGATGATAGCCGCGCTGCTGCGCCAGAATGAAGACGCCGAATTCGAGCATGTTGTCCCTCCCTGCGAAACCTTTACGGTTCCATTTCCCCACCGAATATTGTGCACTGTTGGATTGCGAGACAATCGGCGATCTGCAAGCATCATCTACTCGAAATTCAAGAAGATCGACGGGGTGAGGCATGGACCGATTGCAGGGCATGGAGCTGTTTTCCGCCGTGGCGCGGCTTGGCAGCTTTTCCGAGGCGGCGCGCAAGGTTGGGCTGTCGCCTGCATCAGTGTCGCGCATCATCGGTGATCTGGAATCGCATTTGCGGGTGCAATTGTTCAACCGCACCAGCCGCAGCCTGGCGCTGACCGAGGCGGGCGAGACCTATCTACGACGCATCGAGCCGCTGCTGGATGGCCTGCGTGGAGCTGACGCCGCCGTTGGGGCCTTTCAGCAACGGCCGACCGGGCGATTGCGGGTGCATTCACGGCTGATGTTCGGCAACCGCGTCGTCGCCCCGTTGATTCCGGCCTTCCAGGCAGCCAATCCCGATGTGCAGGTGGAATTGCTGCTCGCCGAGCGCCCGGCGGATCTTGCGCAATACGACATGCAGATCGACATCGAAATCCGGATCGGCAGCTCCCCCGTGCCCGCGATGCAAAGCGAACTGATCTTGCCGACCGAGCCGATTTTGGTCGCCAGCCCCGCCTATCTGGCCAACGCCAAGCCGCTGGGCGTGCCGACCGACCTCGCACGGCATCATTGCCTGACCTACATCATCGGCACCGAGGAGCCAGTCTGGCGGTTCGCGCGTGACGGTATATTGGAGGAAGTCGGCATCCGCTCCCGCACGGCGACCAATAGTGGCGAGGTGCTGCGCATGTTGGCGTTGGCCGGGCACGGAATCGCGCTGCTCTATGATTATACCGTGCAAGCCGATTTGGATTCCGGTCGCCTGCACCGCCTGCTGCCCCATTTGGCGGTTACGAATGCCACCTTCCAATACAGTCGCGGCATTTACGCCGTCTTTCGCCAGACCGACTACATCCCGGCGAAGATCCGCGCCTTCATTGATTTCTTCTCAGCCCATCGTGTGCGCACGCAACTCTGCACGGTGGAGACGCCGTGATCCGTGAGAGATCTGCACCAGCGCGCGGGTAGCCGCGTGAGGTGCGGAATTTTGTTGACGATTGCAACAATATGCCACACACAGCGTCTCGCAGCGGAAGAGATCGCCTTGATTGGCGACGCCGACGGAGCAACCGCCCCGGAAACTCTCAGGCACCCGGACCGCTGCATTGGAATCGACTCTGAAAAGCAGGGCATCTGCCCTCGCCGATGGTGTAAGTCGCCGCCCAGTCCGTGGGGGACGATGAAGCTCTCAGGCCAATGACAGAGGGGGCCGGAACCGCATGATGCGGGATGGAGCCTCTATGTCTGCCGTTGTAAAAATCGAATCCACAGAACCCACAATTGCCGTGATCGGCGCTGGCATCACCGGTGTCACCACCGCCTATAACCTCGCCCGACGCGGCTGCCGGGTGACGCTGTTTGACCGCCATCCCTATGCTGCGATGGAAACCTCGTTTGCCAATGGCGGCCAGCTATCGGCGTCCAATGCCGAGGTGTGGAACAGTTGGGGCACGGTGCTGAAAGGACTGCGCTGGATGTTCCAGCCCGGTGCCCCTTTGCTGGTCAACCCCAAGCCCTCCTGGCATAAATTGTCCTGGATGGCGGAGTTCGTCTCAGCGATTCCGCGCTATGAGGAAAACACCGTCACCACCGTTCGCCTCGCCTTGGAGGCGCGCGCGCATTTGCAGACAATGGCCGCCGAAGCGGGCATTGATTTCGACTGCGAGGAACGCGGCATTCTGCATTTCTATGCGACCAAATCCGAATTCGAGCAGGCAGGCCGCGTCTCTACCCTACTTGCCAAGGGCGGTCTGCAACGCCGCGCGGTCACGCCGGAGGAGATCCGCAGCCTTGAGCCTGCCTTGCATGGTGATTTCTATGGCGGCTGGTACACGCCGTCAGACTTCACCGGCGATATTCACAAATTCACCAATGGTCTGGCCGAAGCCTGTGAGCGGCTGGGCGTGGTGATGAAGCTGTCCACCGAGCCCCTTGGCGTGAAGGCTGATGAAAGCGGTGTGACGATCAGCCATCGCTCGACAGAGCCGCGCCTGGATGACCGCGTGGCGGATGCGGAAATCAGCCGCTTTGATAAAATCGTGGTGTGCAGCGGCGTGATGTCACGTGCGTTGGGTGACAGCCTGGGGGATCGGGTGAATGTCTATCCAGTCAAGGGCTACTCAATCACCGTCACCCTCACCGATCCGGCAGATCAGGCGGCGGCGCCTTGGGTGAGCCTGCTTGACGACAAGACCAAGATTGTCACCAGCCGCCTCGGCAAAACACGTTTCCGGGTGGCGGGCACGGCGGAGTTCAATGGGCTCAACCGCGATATCCGGGCTGAACGTGTGGCGCCGCTGGTGGCATGGTGCCGGGCGCATTTTCCGGGGATGAGCACACGCCATGCCGTGCCGTGGGCCGGTCTGCGCCCGATGATGCCAGACATGATGCCGCGTGTGATGCAGGGCAAAAACCCCCGCGTGTTCTACAATACCGGCCATGGCCATCTGGGTTGGACGCTCTCTGCCGCAACCGCCGATGCCGTGGGAGCCTTGGCAACCGGGCGTTCCAACGCGGCGTAACGGCACACCGCCACAGGGCAGGTCACGTGGACCTGCCCTGTGGCATGGCATTAGCCGCGCGCTTCGGCGATCCGCGCGTAGAGCGATGCCCCAATCGGCAACACGGCGTCGTTGAAATCATAGCGCGAATTGTGCAGCGACGGCCCCGGACCCTGACCGAGGAACAGATAGGCACCGGGCACATATTGCAGCATGTCGGCAAAATCCTCGCTGCCGCCCACTGGCTGGGTTTCGAATTTTGCCAATTCCGGCCCCACCAATTCCTGCGCCACATCCATCGCCGCCTCGGATTGAGTCTCGCAGTTATAGAGCACCTGGAACAGGTTACGCACCGTCACCTCCGCCGTGGTGCCATAGCCCTCCGCCACGCTGCTGGCGATTTGGAGCATGCGTTCGGCCACCATCTCCCGCACCTCTTGGTCGAAGGTGCGGATGGTGCCCGCCAGATGGGCGCTCTCCGGGATCACGTTATAGGCAGATCCGGCATGGAATTGAGTCACTGACACCGTGGCCGAGCGCAACGGGCCGACATTGCGGCTGACGATGGTCTGCAAGGCTTGGGCGATGGCGGTTGCCGCCATGATCGGGTCGGCAGAATTCTGCGGCTCGGCGCCATGTGCCCCCTTGCCGCGCACCACGATGTCAAAATTATCTGACGCCGCCATTGCCGCGCCGCGCTTGAGGGTGATCTGCCCCAGCGGCGCGTTTGGCCAATTGTGCAGGCCGTAGATTTCGTCGCACGGAAAGCGCTCGAACAGCCCATCACGCAACATCGCCACCGCCCCGCCGAGCCCTTCCTCGGCAGGCTGGAAGATCAACACCACCTCGCCTGCAAAACGGCGGCTGGCGGCGAGATAGCGGGCGGCGGCGAGCAGCATGGTGGTGTGCCCGTCATGCCCGCAGCCATGGAACGCGCCCGGCGTGGTGGAGGCATGGGGCAGCCCGGTGGTTTCTTGCATCGGCAGCGCATCCATATCGGCACGCAGACCGATCCGCCGACCCGGCCGATTGCCACGGATGATGCCGACAACGCCGGTGCCGCCGATGCCGGTATGCACTTCAATGCCCCAACTGTTCAGCGCATTGGCCACGATGGCAGCGGTGCGGGTTTCCTCGAAGCCGATTTCTGGATGCGCATGAATATCGCGCCGCACTTCGGCCATCTCCGGTGCGAAGGCGATGATTTCAGGGACGAGTTGCATCATGACAGCACCTTTCGCGACATTTCAGGAATGGAGAACAGAGCAATCAATGTCGAGGCGCAACAGGCGATAACGTAATAGGCCGGTGCAATCGGGCTGCCGGTGGCAGAAATCAACCAGGTGACGATAAACTGCCCGAACCCGCCGAATATCGCCACGCCCAGCGCATAGACCAGCGACATGCCGGTGGCGCGCACTTCGACGGGGAAAATCTCGGCCAACGTGATGATGATCGGTGCGCCACCGCCCGCATTGAGCGCGCCCAGGAAGATCACCACGCCGAGCAATGTGGACAGCACCGGGCTCGCATTCAGCAGCAGGAAGGCCGGATAGATCGTCAGTGCCATCAGCAAATAGGAAATCCCGGCCACCTTCTTGCGCCCGAAGCGGTCGGACAATGCACCGGCTATGGGCGAGACAATCAATGTCACCACGCCCGCCACCAAACCGGCGAACAAGGCGCTTGCAGGCGGCAGATGCAACTGACGCACCGCGTAGGTGGACATATAGAGCACCACCACCGCATTCGAGGCCGTGCCGCCGATGATCATGCCAACACCTGAAATCACCTTGCCCAGATGGTCGCGGAAGGTGATGGCGAGTGAACTGACATTGCGCGTGCGAGTGTCATCCTCATTGGCATGCGTCTCGTTGAGCGCGCTGCGCAGCCACAGACCGATCGGAACGATGACGATGCCGATCAGGAACGGCACCCGCCAGCCCCAGGCTTTCACCTGATCGGCAGGCAGCAGGCTCGACACGGCCCAGGCCATACCCGATGCCGCCAGCACCGCCAAACCCTGGCTGGCAAGCTGCCAACTGCCATAGAAGCCACGCTCATTCGCAGGCGCGTATTCCGCCAACAAGGTCGTGGAAGCCCCGACTTCGCCACCGGCTGAGAACCCCTGCAGCAGCCGCGCCACCACCACGATCAGCGGCCCGGCAATACCCGCGCTGGCATAGGTGGGGGCAAGGCCGATCATCGCGGTGCCGAGCGCCATCAAGAACAGCGTCAACACGGTTGCCGTCTTGCGCCCCTTCCGGTCGGCATAAGCACCAAGCACCACACCGCCAAGCGGACGCAGGAAGAAGCCCACGCCATAGGTGGCAAACGACAGCAGCAACTGCACCGTGGGGTCCTGGGCTGGGAAAAACAACGCG
>Ga0316222_1003890_pt1 | contig 14184 bp, 11 predicted proteins | sample TBH18011metaG_FD_206008 | JGI IMG/M metagenome (GOLD analysis project Ga0316222, IMG submission 206008) | Freshwater microbial communities from Trout Bog Lake, Wisconsin, USA - TBH18011 | ecosystem: Environmental > Aquatic > Freshwater > Lake > Hypolimnion/Profundal zone | place: USA: Wisconsin...
TGATGTAATCTACTGGACTAATGGAAAATAGACGAAACGCATTGACAGCGGCCGACACCGCCGATTAGCCTTCCTCCCTGGGAATCGTGCCGACGGTTCCCAAGTCTGAGGCAGGCTAGGCGGGGGGATGGGCGATGGGGCGGACAATCTTGAATTATCTCGCTCCGGTTCCCGACGCGCCGCCGCATGGCGGCGCCGTCCCCGAGGTGGCCGACGCATTGTGGGCCCGCCTGCGGCTCGAGGCCAAGGATGCCTACAGCGCGGCGCCGATGCTGGCGCCGTTGTTCGTCGGCTCGATTCTCAACCAGCCCTGCTTCGAGGCGGCGGTGTCCCACCGGATTTCGGCTCGGCTGGAAAGCGGCACGGTGGGGCTCGACCTGCTGGTGGAGACCTGGGCGCGGGCGCTGGCGGCCAATCCCGATATCGGTCGGGCGTTGCGCGCCGACATCGCGGCGGTGGTCGAGCGCGACCCGGCCTGCGAGCGCTTCATCGAGCCGTTCCTCTATTTCAAGGGCTTCCACGCCATCCAGACCCATCGCCTGGCCCATTGGCTGTGGAACAACGAGGAGCGCGACTTCGCGCTTTATCTGCAAAGCCGCTCCTCCGACGTCTTTCAGACCGACATCCATCCCGCCGCCCGCTTCGGCCAGGGCATCTTCCTCGACCACGCCACCGGTTTGGTGGTGGGGGCGACGGCGGTGGTCGACGACGATGTCTCGCTGCTGCAGAACGTCACCCTGGGCGGCACCGGCAAGGAGAGCGGCGACCGTCATCCCAAGGTGCGCAAGGGGGTGGTGATCGGCGCCGGGGCCAAGATCCTGGGCAACATCGAGATCGGCACCAATGCCCGCATCGCCGCTGGATCGGTGGTGCTACGCCCGGTGGTGGCCAATGCCACCGTCGCCGGGGTGCCGGCCAAAGTGATCAAGGTGGCCGATAACGGCGATGCCAACCGTCGGCTCGATCAGGTGCTGAGCGACCTGGCCTATTGTTCCTTCGATTATTCGATCTAGCCGGCGGGCGGCTCACACCAGGTAGTAGGTGCCGTCTTCCGGCGCCTGAAAGGCGATGTCAACCAAACCGCCGAGACCTTGTTCAAGATCGTCACCAGCATCAATTCCTCCGCCGGCCAGATCGGCGGAACTCCCCCTGACTTCATCCGGCGCGACGCCGTTTTGCTCCGCCAGCTAGCGCAGGAAATGGTCGGGCTCGTCCTCGAAGGCGCTCATGTGCTCGGTGCGCACGTTGAGTAGGTGGTTGGCGCTGGCGGTCGAATAGGCCAGTTCTATGGTCTGGCCGCTATCCGTTACGGTTAGGCCTGCTCGAACAGCGCCGTCGACAGGTAGCGTTCGGCGAAGGACGGTAGGATCGCGACGATCAGCTTGCCCGCCATGTCCGGGCGCTGGCCCACTTCCAGCGCGGCGGCGATGGCCGCGCCCGACGAGATGCCGACCGGCAATCCCTCCAGCCTGGCGGCGCGGCGCGCGGCGGCGAAGGCGGTCTCGTTGCCGATCTGCAGCACTTCGTCGACCACTGAGCGGTCGAGGATCTTGGGCACGAAGCCGGGGCCGATGCCCTGGATCTTGTGCGGGCCGGGCGCGCCGCCCGACAGCACTGGGCTGTCCTCGGGCTCGACCGCGATCATGCGAATCGACGGCTTCCTGGCCTTCAGCGCGCGGCCGAGGCCGGTGATGGTGCCGCCGGTTCCGACTCCCGACACCACCACGTCGACGGCGCCCTTGGTGTCGTTCCAAATTTCCTCGGCGGTGGTCCTGGCGTGAACGTCCGGATTGGCTTCGTTCTCGAACTGCTGCAGCATCACCGAGCCGGGGATCTCGCCCAGCAGCCGCTCGGCCTCCTTGACCGCCCCGGTCATGCCCTTCGACGCCGGGGTCAGCGTGATCCTGGCGCCCAGCAGCACCAGCATCTTGCGCCGTTCCAGCGACATGCTTTCCGGCATGGTCAGGATCAGGTGGTAGCCCTTGGCGGCGGCGATAAAGGCCAGCGCGATGCCGGTGTTGCCCGAGGTCGGCTCGACCAGGGTGGCGCCCGGCTTCAGCCTTCCGTCGCGCTCGGCGGCTTCGATCATGCCGAGGCCGATGCGGTCCTTGACCGAGCCCAAGGGATTGAAGAACTCGCACTTGCCGGCGATCTCGGCCTTGGCGCCGACTTCCCGCGCCAGCTTCGTCAACCGCACCAGCGGCGTGGCGCCGATGGTGTCGATGATGGAATCATAAATGCGATCGCGGAATTGCGGCTTGGCGGCGTCAATCATGGCGTTCATTCGATTATCCCTCGGTTTTTTATCCCCCGTCGCAGCGCTACCCCCAGCTCGGCGCCGATGCGGCCATCGATAGCGGCCAAGGTCGCCCGCTGTCAACATATATTCTATAAACAAATAGACTGGTCCGACGCCGCTCTGCGGCGGGGTGGTTGGCTTTGGTCGTTGTGGTGGTTGATCGGTTGGGCTCGGCGCCACCAAATATTCAGTGCCGCCGCCGGGTATAACGCCGACGAGCGCCAACCACTCGCGGGCTACCCCAGCAGTTTGCCGCCGACCACCGCCAGTGTGGTCGCCAGGATCGGCCGCAGGATGCGGTCGGGAATGTGCGAGGAGGTATAGCTGCCGATGACGACGCCAGGGAGCGAGCCGATCAGCAGCGATATCAGCATCTGCCAGTCCACCGACCCCAGCCACCAGTGGCCGAGGCCCGCCAGCAGCGTCAGCGGGACGGCGTGAGCGATGTCCGAGCCGACGATGCGGGCAACCGGCAGGCGCGGATACAGGAGCAGCAGGACGGTGCAGCCGATGGCGCCGGCCCCGATCGACGATACCGAGACCAGCACGCCGAGCAGGGCGCCGGTTGCCACTGTCAGCCTGGCGGCGGTGTCGGGGGACAATTCGCCGAAATAACGCAAGGACCAGGCTAGAATCCGCTGGCGCAGGACGAGGGACAGGGCCGTCACGATCAGGGCGGCGCCGAGGATGGCGGAAATCAGCTGCGAACCGCCGCCCCCGTACTCGCGCAGGCAATAGAGCACCAGCAGGGTGACCGCCGTCGCCGGGACGCTGCCGATGGCCAGCAGACCGGTTATTTTCCAGTCGATGCTGCCGCTGAGCCCGTGGACCAAGGTGCCGCCCACCTTGGTGATGCAGGCGCACAGCAGATCGGTGCCGACCGCGGTCAACGGACTGATGCCGAACAGCAGCATCAGCAACGGCGTCATCAGCGATCCGCCACCCACACCCGTCAAGCCCACCAGGAAGCCGACGCCCAGACCCAGTGCGGAATAGCCCGGGGTGATGATGTCGAGCCAGGCCAATCGTCGCTCCGCTAGGCCAGATGCGGCGATATGGCGGCCGCGCTGTCGGCGATGGTCTCCAGCAGCGCGGCAAGGTCGCGATCACTCGACAGCGGGTTGATCAGCGTCACCTTGAGGCACGCCCGACCGTCGATGCGGGTATGCCCCAGCACCGCCTTGCCGTCGCGGAACAGCTGCTTGGGGATGGCTTCATTGAGCCGGTTATCCAGCTCGGCCGGGCCGCCCGAGCACCACCGAAACACCACGGCGCTGAAACCGGGGCGGTGCAACAGCTCGAAGCGGCGATCGGCGGCGATACGGTTGGCCATGCCCTCGGCCAAGCCGCTGATGGCATCGATCATGGCGGCGAAACGTTCGGCTCCGACCATCTGGAAGGACAGCCATAGCTTGAGCGCGTCAAAGCGTTTGGTGGTCTGCAGCGACCAATTGACGAGATCGGGAAACCCTTCGGACTCGTGGTCATCGGGGTTGAGATAGTCGGCGTTGACCCGGATCAAGTCGAAATGGGCACGGTCGGCGACCAAGAAGGCGCTGCAGCTCACCGGCTGGAAGAATGCCTTGTGGAAGTCGATGGTGATCGAATCGGCGCGCTCCAGACCGCTCAGTTTTTGCCGTTGGGACGGCGACATCAGCAAGGCGCCACCATAGGCGGCATCCACATGCAGCCAGGCGCCGACCCGTTTGGCCCGGTCGGCGATCGCCGCCAGCGGATCGATGGCGCCGAAATCGGTCGTGCCGGCGGTGGCGACGATGGCGAAGGCCAGGTTGCCTTCGGCCGCGATGCGCGCCAGGGCGGCATCCAGGGCAAGGGGGTCAAGGCGATGCTCAGCATCGGTGTCGACCAGCACCACGCTGTCGGCGCCCAGGCCCAGTTGCAGCGCCGATTTCTCCACCGAGAAATGGGCGAAGCGCGAGCACAGGATTTTCAGTTGGCGGAACGCTGGCGGCAGGCCTTGCTGTCGGGTGCAATGGTTCCAATGGCGCTGGGCGAAGGTATCCCGGGCCAGCAACAGGCCCATGTAATTGCATTGGGTTCCGCCGCTGGTGAAGGTGGCGGCGGCGCTGTCCGGCAGGCCGGCAAGGCGGCACAGGAAAGCGGCCATCTTCAATTCGAGCAGCGTCGCCGACGGCGCCTGGTCGAAGGAATCCATCGACTGGTTGAGGGCGCTGATCACCTGCTCGGCGGCCAAGGCCGGCAGCAGCACCGGGCAATGGAGGTGGGCGGCGGTATGGGGGTTCCACACCGCCACCGCGTGGCCGACGATGTCGGCCAGCTCAACCATCACCTCGGCATCGGTGCGGGCCTGATCGGGCAGCACCGGCCCGGCAAAGCGGGGGGCGATGTCGTCGGCGGTGCCGCCGGCATAGGGGCCACGGGGCAAAGACCGCTCCAGCGTGGTCATGACGGTCGCGGTAAGATTGCGCCAGCGAGCCAAGCTCGGCTCGCCATCGGAAAAGAAATCGGTCTCGAACACGGGTCAGGCTCCGGCCAAAGTGTCGCAGACCTCGCCGATCATCGCGGCGATGACGTCCACTTGTTCCGGCGTGATGATCAGGGGCGGCAGTAGGCGAACGACCGCGCCGTTGCGGCCGCCCAGCTCGATCATCAATCCGGACTTGAAGCAGGCAGCCTGGATGGCCCGGCTGCGCTCGCTGTCGCCAAGCGGGCGGCCAGCGGCATCCAGCTGGTCCGGATCGACAATCTCGATTCCCAGCATCAGACCGCGTCCGCGCACTTCGCCGATGAAGCGGTGGCGACGCTGCAGGGCGGCGAAGTGCTCGGTGAAGCGTTCGCCCATCGCGGCGGCGTTGGCGGGCACGTCGTGGTCGCGCAGATAGCCGAGCGTCGCCAGGCCGCTGGCCATGGCCAGCAGGTTGCCGCGGAAGGTGCCGGTATGGGCGCCGGGCTGCCACAGGTCGAGTTCGCCGCGATAGACGATCACCGCCAGCGGCAGGCCGCCGCCGATCGCCTTGGACAGCACCAGGATGTCCGGCACGACCGGACCGTGCTCGAAGCCGTACATCTTTCCGGTCCGGCCCCAGCCGGTCTGGACCTCGTCCATGATCAGCAGCGTGCCGGTGTTGTTGGCGAGTTCGCCCATGGCCCGCAGCCAGGCGGGTGGGGCGGGGATCACGCCGCCCTCGCCTTGGACCGGCTCCATCACCATGGCGGCGACCGGGGCCAGCCCGCTTTCGGGGTCATGAAGCAGATTGCGGGCATAGGCTTCGCATCCGCAGGGCGCGTCGCAACCGCCATTCCTGCCCAGCGGACAGCGATAGCAAAACGGATAGGGCAGGAACTGGACGTCGGCCGTGGCGCCGGCGACGGCGTGCTTGGGGCCGCGATTGCCCATCAGCGACAGGGCGCCCTGGGTGTGTCCGTGATAGCCGCCGGAAAAGGAGACGATGCCGCGCCGGCCGGTGGCGGTCTTGGCCAGCTTCAGCGCCGCCTCCACCGCGTCCGACCCCGAGGGCGAGCAGAAATGGATGCGGCCGTTGTCGCGCAATTGCTTGGGCAGGGTCGCCATCAGCGCGGTGACGAAGGCGTCCTTGGTCGGCGAGGTCAGGTCCAGCGTGTGCATCGGGCGGCCGGCGGTCAGGTGGTCGCGGATGGCGGCGACTTGGACCGGGTGGTTGTGGCCCAGGGCCAGCGTACCGGCGCCGCAAAGGCAATCCATCAGGACGCGGCCACTGACGTCCCTGACGTAGAGGCCCTCGGCGGTGTCCATCACCACCGGCAATCGTCGCGGGTAGGTGCGCGCGTTGGATTCCCGGGCGACCTGGCTGGCCAGCAAGGTTTCGGCCAACAAGGCTTGAGGGAAGGGCGCACGCGAAGGGCTCGAGGTCATGTCAAGCTTTCTGGTTAGCGTGCGGGAGCACTGATGGGGGGTTGGCTCAGGGAATCGACTGCACCTTCCATGGCCTTGGGAACCTCCGAGGCCGGACTGGTCGGTAGTGCGGCCTTGTCCTTATTTGTGGTCTTGGCCGGCTTGGCACCAGGTGCCTTGGCCGGCGGCTGCGGCGATTCGTCGCGCAAGGCGTCCAAATCCTCGGGCCGCGCCTGCAAGTCCTCGGCATCGGGCTGGGCTTGGTGATCCATTCCCTTGGTCGGAATTGGGCTGCCCTCAGTGTTGAGGATGATCGGCAGTCCGCTTTTGCCGGATCCGATGACCACCACCTTGGCGTTGTTGGAGCGGGCCAAGGCCAAGGTGGCCTCGATCCCTTCCCAGGTCAGCAGGTCGGTGGTGATGCCCTTGCTGACCACTTCCTGGAACTTGCGGATGCCTTCGGCCTCGATGTGCTTGCGGATGCTTTCCTTGGCTTCGCGCTGAATTCGATAATCGTATTCGAGCATCTTGTGGAATTGCTCGATCTTGCTCTCGATCGCGTCCTTGACCCGGGGCGGAATGGTGACGTCCCGGATCAGCACCGCCTCGAGCACGACGAAGCGCCGGCTGGGCAGATCAGGGTCATAGGTGGTTTCCAGTTGGCGCGACACCAGGTCGAAGATTTCCTTCTGGATCTGCTGGCGCTTGCGCGAATAAAGATCCTCGGGGGTGTAGTTGGCGATGATCGAGCGCATCTGCGCCGACGTTTCCGGCACGATCAGCTTGCTGATATAGGCGGGGCCGACGAACTTGTGCAAATAGCCGACGTTGCGCTCGACCAGGCGGAAGCGCACCGACATCTCGACCTTCATCATCAGGCCGTCCGACGAGATCGCGTTATAGGTGTCGGTCACCTGTTGAACCCGGGTGTCGTAGGCGTACATCCGATTGAACGGCATGATCACGGTCATGCCTTCGCCGTAGATCCGTTCGGTGACGGTGCCGCCGAACAGACGCTCCCACAGCACGCCGACATGGCCGGGCGGAATGGTGACGAAGATGCGGTCGAGGCACAGCACCGTGATCAGCAGAAACCCGACGGTGGTCACGATCAACGGGTAGGCGTTGCGCCGCGCCCAAATTTCCACTTGGCTCCAGGACGATTTGACGGATTCCGTGAGCGTGGATGGGCTCATGGGCGATCGCTCCTGCGCTCGAAGGTTTTGATGCTGCCGAGTTCCATGGTCACCCGTACATCGGCGATATTGAAGAAGGCGTCGTCGTGGGACACGGCGATGATGGTCTTGCCCTGGCGCTGCAGCTCGGGAAGGATCTCGTCATAGAAGCGGGTGCGGGATTGCGGGTCCTGCTCGGCGGCCCATTCGTCGAAGACCAGGATCTGCTTGTCGTCCATCAGCAGCTCGACCAGGGCCAGGCGCTTTCTTTGGCCGGTCGACAGCTTGATGGTGTCGAAGCGGCCATCGCGGTAGTGGGTCTTGCCGGTCAGGCCGGTATAGGCGAGCAAATCCTCGACCCGCGCCTCGTCGACCTGGTCCATGCCGTAGAGCCGGCTGAACAGGTGGTGATTGGAAAAGATCACCCCGAACAATTCGCGGAAGGCCTGGACATTGCCCGGCGTGACCGGCACGCCGTCGACCAGGATGCGGCCGTTGGTCGGCTGGTAAAGGCCGGTCAGCAGATGCAGCAGGGTCGATTTGCCCGAGCCGTTGCCGCCGATCACCAGGATCAGATCGCCCTTGCGGATCTCAAGGTCGATCGGGCCGGAGCGGAACGGCTTCAATTCCGGCGTGGTCTGATGAACGAAGCAAATGCCTTCGAGCGTGACGGTGTCGGTGAAGGCCAGCGGCTTGACCACGTCCGTCTCGATCGGCGTCGCCCGCCAATTGTCGGCCAGGCTGAGGCGGTCGCTTTCGTCACTGGCGAGCTGGTCGATGGTTTCTTCCAGCTCCATGACATTGTCGGCGGCGGAGTTGACGTTGAGCAGCACCTGCAAGGCGCCGACGAACGTGTTCAACGGCCCCATCAGGAAGATCATCGAAATCGCGGTCTTGAGGATGATGTCGTGGAACGAAGCATCCAGCTTGGGCGCGACGAAAACCACCAGCCCGGTCAGCACCATGTAGGAAACCTGGGCCATGACCAATTGCTGGGCCAGCAAGCGCTGGATCTTCTTGCGGTGCACCAGCAGCGCTCCCGACATGCGGGTTACCGCGGCCAGCAGCCCGACACGCTTGCGGCTGTCCAGCTTGGTTTCGCGGAACCCCTCCAGGGCGTCGCCGACCACTTCGTTCAGCGCATTCTCGTCGGCCCAGGCGGCGGCCATGTCGGCGCGGACGCGGCGGAAAATGGCGGCCTGGGTGAACAGGGTGAGGGCCGAGCCGAAGAAGACGAAAAAGAACGCCGTTTTTGACAGCGAGCCGACAAACATCATGGTGAACACGATGGTCGCGCCCGACTGGATGGCGTTGAACAGGGTGATGACCGCCTTGGTGATGGCCGGAAGCTCGGCGTTGAGCACCGCGTTGACCTCGGCGGGCGAGATTTGTTCGTGGTGGCGCAGTTCCGCCCGCTGCAATTTGTCGATGATGCGGACACGCAGGCGATGGGCGATGTCCTCGATCTCGGCGGATATGCGCTCGAGCTCCAGGCTGTGCAGCAACTTGTAGGCGATCACCAGCAGGCCGAAGAAGAACAGGTGCTCCAGGGTGCGCTTGGGGTCGCCGATGACGTCCAGCGCACTACCGACCACCCCCAGCACCGCGCTACGGCAGGCGCCGGACATCGCCGAGCCGGCGGCGATGCGGGAAATCGGAAGCTTGCTTTCCTTGGCGATCAGGGCGATCCACGACATCGGGCGGCCCTCAGCCTGCGCCCGGCGCGCCGACGCGCTCGATCACCGCGGCGGCGATGACGGCGTTGGGAATGCTGATGACCCGACCGTCGCCGGTGCGAAGGATGGTGGCGCGCCAGTTGACGTCTTCCACCACGCCCTCGCCATGGCCGACCACCACCACCTGATCGCCGACGGCGAAGGTGCGTTCGAAATACAACGCCATGCCGCCGACCAGGCTGGCAATGTTGCGATGGACCGAAAAGCCGACGATGGACGCCGCCAGCCCCAGCCCGATCAGCACCACGGTGATTGGTTGATTGAAGACCGTCGCGGCGATTCCAAGCCCGGCCGCGAGCACGACCAGCGCGGCGGTGAGGAAACGAACCACCAGGGACATCGGGCGGCCAAACAATTGGGCCGCCGCCGACCACAGCAGCCGGTCGAGGGCGGCGATGAATGCCAAGGCGCCGACCAGCCAAAGCGCCACGTCGGTCGCGCGAATCACCTGGACCGCTTGGCGTGGCAGCCAATGTTCGACCAGCGCGGTTTCTGCCAGGTACAGCAACGCCAACGCCGCGGCGACGATGGGCAGCAGCAGCAATTGGCGGGCAAGCCGGCGACGCCGCGCCATCCGGTCGAGCACCATTAGGCCGATCAGCGCGGCCGCCGCCCCGCCCACGGCCAGGGCCGGCTGGGGCAGGGCGATGGCGCGGCGGAAGCGGGTTCCGGTCTCGGCCAATTCCAGCCCGACGGTGACGGTCGAGATCGGGAAATGCTCGATGCTGGTATCCAGCGCGTCGGGTTCGCCATGCCCCACCGGCGCCAAGCGGTCGGAATAGAACCACGCGTGCTTGAGGGCCCAGCCGGCGCCGGGAATCATGAAGCCGGTGGCGGCGAAATCGCTGGTCAGTTCGGCCGCGCTCTTGGGCATCGACTGGGTGTCGGGGACATAGACCAGCCGCTCCGAGGTCGCCTCGCGGTTGCGGAAGACGATGTCGGCGCGGTGGCGTCCATAGCGGATCGCGTCTTCGGCGCTGTCCAGCTTGAACGTTCCGCTGACCCGGTACAGCCGGTAATTCAGCCCTTGCACCGCATAGGATTTGACCGGCTCGCCCAGGGTGATCGGTTGGGTGGCGTTGGTGAAGACGATGTCGGCCACCGGCGCGTCGCCATAATAGCGGAACCAAAGGTCGAATTCGGCGGTGAAGCGGCTGCCGTCGGGATCGATGGTCCAGGCGCCGGTCGGTTTGACGCCGGTATAGACGATGGTGTTGCGGTAGAGATATTCGTCGTCGAACCGCACCACCTCATGCCGGGCCAGCTTGCCATCCAAGTCGCGCAAGCCACCGGGATTGGCGATCTGGGCCAATTGCGACAGCGGCGAGATGATTCGGTTCTGCACGATGCCCATGGAAATCGGCTTCTTGGGATCGCCGCCGGCCTCGAAAAACACCGGCCCGGCGATGCCTTGAAACGCGTTGGCCGGGGAATTCAGCCCAGCCAGGAAGCCACGCATGGCTTCACGTTCACGGCGAACCGAATCGTTGCCGCCGAGCAATTTCAGGTCGGTCGCGCCCTTCAGCACCATGGCGCCGGCGTCGTAGGCCAAAGCCGCCTCCCACGGCGGCGAATAGCCGTAGACGCGCTCGAACCGATCCCGGAAGGCCAGGGCGGCGGCGGGAGCCAGTTCGAAGATCAACGGCATCGTCACCAGCAGGCCGCTGGTGTAGAAGCCGGGCGATTGCTTCTCCTTGGCCTGGTCGCCGAAGCTGTTGAAGAACGACGGCCGGCCGAGGATGTCGGGGCCGATGACCGAGTTGGTCAGGCCACGGTCCCGGATGGCGATCAGAACCTCCTTGGCCAAGTCGGCGCGCGCCATCAGGAAGACCACCGCGTCGGGGGCCTGCTCGGCGAGGAAGGTGGCGATTTCGTTCGCCGCCTTGGTGTTGGCGGCCTTGTCGTCGTTGGATAATTGCCAACGCTTGCGCACGTCGAGGCCGACATCGACCGCCGCCCGGCCCACCGTGTCGGCGATCTGGTTGGAATAGACGTCGCTGGTGGCGACCAGGATGCCGTCGTTGCGGCCCAGCAGATAGCGGGCGTAGCGGGCGATGAAGCGGGCCTGGAAGCTGTTGTTGAAGATGGTGCGGAAGTACCAGCCGCTCGCGGTCAGGGCGTCATGGGTGGCGCTGGGCGTGATCGCCGGGACGCCGAAGCGGGCGTAAACCGGGGCCGCCGCCAGCGCGGTGGCGCTGCCGTTATGGCCGATCACGGCGACGGCGGAGCCGCGCTGGCCGATGCTATAGGCGATGTCCTGGGCATTTTCGGGATTGTCGTGGTCGTCGTGAATTTCCAGCGCCACCTGGCGGCCGTTGACCCCGCCGGCCTGGTTGACTTCGTTGACCAGCAGGCGCACGGCGTCCAGTTCGGTGCGGCCACCGCTGGTTGGGCTGGTGCTCGACACGCCCCCGGCAAAGGCGAGAACCAGCGGTTCCGATGAACGCTCTGGTGCGAGGTAAGATAGGGTAAACACCCCAGCAACAAAAAGAAGCAATACAAGGCTGCCGGCGAAAATCGCCTGCCGCCAGCGGAGTGGTCCGCGAAACAATTGGAAGCGAAGCACCCCGACCCCCCCGTTTTTCATCCAATGCCAACCATCGCAGGTTTTGCGCGCGGCGCCAATAGCTCTGTCTGGCAATCAACATCATTGGCGTGGACGCAGAATTTTGCCATTATCCGTCGCAGGACAAGCGAGGAAGGGGATTACGGTGACCGACGCGACGAATGAGCCGACCCAGGCGATTGAACCGGTGAATGCCCATACGATCAGCAAGGACAGGGTAACCGAGGCTGAATCGGTGACGATCAAGTACGCGGCGTTCGCGTTTGGCGGCGGTGTGATCCCTTTCCCGATGATGGATATCGCGGCGGTGGCCGGGGTGCAGCTAAAGCTGCTCTCCGAACTGGCCAAGCTCTACGACGTCGAGTTTGTCGATAATTGGGGCAAGTCGTCGCTGGCCGCGCTGGTCGGCGGCGCCATGCCGCACATTCTGGCGGTGGGAACCGTCGGCTCGCTGATCAAGGCGATCCCGCTGATCGGCTCGGCGGTCGGCTTCGCCGCAGTGCCGCTGTTGGCGGCGGCCAGCACCTTCGCGGTGGGCAAGGTTTTCATCCAGCACTTCGAATCCGGTGGGACCTTCCTGGATTTCGACGCCGCCACCGCCCGCGAGTTCTTCCGCGAGCAATTCGGCAAGGGCAAGGAGCTGTTCAAGCAGCAGGCGACGAATTTCCGCAAGCGCCGCGCCGCGGCCCGCGCCACGCCGGCGCCCGAACCCGTCGACTCGCCGGAACAGGTCGCGGCGGAAGAACAGGTTGCGGCGGCCGCGCCCAAGACCGCAGCCGCCCATGTGGTGGTCGAGTTTGGAATGGCCGAGGCGGATGTCAGCAATGTCGAGGCGGTACGCCCCCGGCGCTCGCCCCGGAAATCGACCGCCGCCGACCCATCGAGTGCCGCCGACCCATCGAGTGCAGACGGGGCGTGATGGGCTGCGCGAGGCGGACCCTGCTGATCGGCGCCGCTACGGCGGGACTGACCGCGCTGGTGCCTGAGCGGCCTGTTCGCGCGGCGAGCGGGCCGCAGCCTCGCCCCGCGTTCCAGATCGCCACCGACGATATCGCCAGCGCCTTCTACGCGGTCGGGATCAGTTTGTCGGCGCTGGTCAAAATGCGTCTGCCCGCCGACCTGGACATCGACCTGTACCCGCAGTCCAGCTTGGGCTCGTGGCAGAATGCGTTGCTGCTGCGGGCGCGGCGGGCGGATTTCGTCATGATGGAGGCCTTGTTCGGCCTGTGGTCCCGGCAGGGCAGCGGCGTCTTTCGTGGTCACGGACCTGATCCCAATTTGCGCGCGGTCGCCGGGCTGTGGCCCAGCGTCGAACATGTGCTGATGCTGACGCGGCTGGTTGCCACCGGAACGGTGGCCGACTTGCGCAATCTCAACGGCGCCCCGTTTTCGATCGGTCCGCGCGGCTCCGGCACCGAGGCCGGCGGCACCTTGATCCTGCGCCGAATCGGGATCGACGTCGGCACCTCGCTGGTGGCGGTCAACGCCGCCGCCATGGAGGGGGCCTCGGAGTTGGTGATGGGCAGTATCTCCGGCATGATGCAAGAAGGCGGTCCGCCGGTCGCGGCGGTGGATGCCGTCTTGTCCCACGATCCGTCGGCGGTTCGCATTCTGGATTTCACCGACCGCCAGATCGGCCTGGTCGACCGCAATCTGGGGCTGTTTCGTCGCCACGTCATCCCCGCCGGCACCTATTCCGGTCAAGAGCAGCCGGTGCAGACCATCGCCCAGCCGACCTTGCTGGCGGTGCGCGCCGACGTGCCGGCCGACGTGGTCTATGCGGTGACCAAGGCGATGTTCCAGAACCTGGGCATTTTGCGCAACGGGCACCCGGCCGCGGCGGCCATTTCACCCGAAGCGGCGGTCAGGGACCTGCCGGTGCCGCTGCACGAGGGCGCGGCCCGCTATTTCACCGAAATCGGGCTCAGCGCGACCGGCCTGGGGAATATGAATTGAGAGGGGAGTGGGAATGATCGTCTATTACCTGGGCTTCGCCGGCTATGTGGTGGTTTGCCTGATCGTCGCCTCGTATGGCCGCAGCCGCCGTATCGGCACCACCGGTTTTTTCCTGATTGGCCTGCTGCTGACGCCGATCGTCTCGGCCCTCATTCTGCTGGTGGCGGGAAACAGCGATCCGGCCGTGGGCCGGAGCATCGAGCCCAAGCCCTGACATGGGCTTCCTGACGCTGATTCGGCGCGAAGCCAGCACGTCCTTCGCCATGTTCATCGGCATGGGGATCGCTTTGGCCCTGGCCGACGTGTCGATCGTCATGATCATCAATCACGTCTTGTGGAAGCACGACATCCGGTCGATTCCGCTGCAATACCCGGTGCTGTTCGCCTTGCTGGCGGTGGGGCGATACTACGCCCAGGCCTACGTCGTGCGGGTCGGCGGCGACGAGGTGATGCGGATCATCCATGTGGTGCGGGTGCGCCTCATCGAGAAGGTGCGGCGGATCGACATGAAGTCGGTGGAATTGACCGACCAGTCCAATTTCCTGATCAACGTCGTCTCCAACGTTTCGGCCATCGGGTACCTGTCGTTCTTCGTGGCG
>Ga0316222_1003894_pt1 | contig 14169 bp, 10 predicted proteins | sample TBH18011metaG_FD_206008 | JGI IMG/M metagenome (GOLD analysis project Ga0316222, IMG submission 206008) | Freshwater microbial communities from Trout Bog Lake, Wisconsin, USA - TBH18011 | ecosystem: Environmental > Aquatic > Freshwater > Lake > Hypolimnion/Profundal zone | place: USA: Wisconsin...
GGGTGAGCTGATCCAGCCCCTTCTCCAGAATGGTCTTGACCACCTTGTAGCCTGGCGTGCCATAGTGGTTGGCACGCTGGCAGGCTGCTTCCAATCTGACATCGCCGAATTTCTGCTTGAGCCGCAGAGGGGACGACTTATAAACTTCCAGCAACAGTTGTTCTTGATGACAAGCAGAGATATCTGTGGGAGATAAAGTCGCTTAGTTCGGATGATCTTGATAACGCTGCTGTGGCTGATTTTGGCGTCGCCTCGGCAGAGTTGCGCAAAAAGGTTGAAAATATTCGTCCACGGAAGACATCTCCACTTTCTGATCGCGTTGCCTTTGCAGTCTGGCTGGATCAGTTGGGGTTAAAGGACGAGGCACGCAAGTATTGGAAAGCTGTGGCAGTTGAACGCCCAGATGATCCACAACTTTCAGGTATGGCTGCTGACTAGGAAATCCATGATTGACCTCAGCATAAAATCGACATATTATGGGCAATATGACGAAGCCTAGAGTGGTGCTTGATACCAATGTACTTGTTGCTGGTTTAAGCAGTCGGTCTGGCGCTTCTTACCAGCTACTGTTGCGCTGCCGAAATAACGAGTTCAGCATAATGGCATCCATTCCTTTGTGGCTGGAATACGAAGCTGTTTTGAAACGGGACGAAATACGTCGCATGCATGGACTTTCACCCAAAAAAGTTGATACGTTTTTAAGCAACCTCGCTCTGTTCTGCACCCCGGTTACGCTACATTACTTGTGGCGACCGCAGCTTTCCGACCCCAATGACGAAATGGTGCTAGAAACTGCATTGAATGGGCAAGCCGATGCTTTGGTGACTTTCAACATTGCTGACTTTGAACTTGCAACAAAACGTTTTGGAGTAAACTTGATCCAACCGCGAACGTTCCTTGAGAAACTAAAGGAGAACGAATAATGAGCCAATTTGCATTGCGTATTCCTGATTCCCTGCACGGCTATGCCAAAGAAATGGCACAAGCCGACCACACATCGTTGAATCAGTTTATTGTGACGGCAGTTGCTGAAAAAGTATCGGCGCTGAATACCGAGGAGTTTTTTCGTCAACGGGCGAAGCAAGCTAACTTGGCTGAGTTTGACCAAATACTGGCCAACGTTCCTGCGCGAGCGCCCTTGCCTGGCGACGAACTATAGTGCAGTTTGAGCTTTGTAAACCTACTCGTTATTTCCCAACCACCGCTATCGTGAAATCGGTTATTCCACCGGGGGTGATGCTCACTGGTGTTTGAAGTCCTTTGGTTAAGGACTTTACACGGTCGTCCACGTAGTAGTCCAAACCCTTGGCAGTTATCATTCCGTTTTTACGGAAATCGGCCATGCCGTTCAATCCCTCTACAACCGACTTGGTAAAAGCCCCGTTGCCCCAGCTCGCATTTTCTTGTGACAATTGACCCGCAGTTGAGGCGGCAAAAACCACCGCACCATTTTCGGCTGAAGCTAATTCGTTAATGAGTCCGCTCGTAACAACCGCGCCCAGCACATTGCCGGCGTAACAGGTGTCCACAAAGAATACCGTTTTGCCGGGCAAGTTGGCGAACGTGAGTTTGATGTCGTTTTGAGATACGCCTGTGCGCACCAATTGTTCCGGATTGACGTTGTAAGGCAAGAAATAATAATTGCCCAGTTTGTCATTCATGCCGTGACCGGCAACGAACATAATCCCCACATCACGCGCGGTTACAGAACTCTTCAGCCATTCCAAACCGTCCAGTACTTCATCTTTGGTAGCCTTGTCATCCGTGAGCAGTTTGACAACAACATCGCCATACAATTTACCCTTCTGCTTCATTAATGCAGCTGCAAAATCCGTTGCATCCTTGGCTGCAAGGCCCAAATTGTAGTAAGGGTTTTTGTATTTTGAAACCCCTACCGCGAGCACATACAGCTTTGGTTTGAAATTGTTATCCTCTGCCGATCCCGGCGCAGCCTTTTTGCCTGCCCAAGTCACTCGTAGCGTTACCGGGGAGGAAAAACCATTTTTATTCTGGGCAATCATCTGAATTTCAGCGTCGTTTTGTGGCAAATTTACTGTAATTTCCTGTGTGTTGGCCTCACTCTTAACTTGCGAGTTATGGCTATTGGTTGTTTGCAATAGTCCGTTAACCCGCACCCGTAAGTTTGTGGCAGGTGCATCTGCCGGAGTTCGAATTACTGCCTTGATGGTCAAGTTGGTGTTTGATACGCCAATACCGTTTTGTGGAGAGACTATTTCCACAACAGGGGGCAAGACTTGGCTGATGGAACGTGTTATAGAACGGCGACCGGATTCCTGATCGGCAAGTTTTACCGCTTCAGTCTGGTCGCGAGTTTCGAACACTTTAGCCAGTACGTCCGGGCGATAGAAATGATCACGAAAGCGCGACACGGGGAAGAAATCTGCAGCCTGATCTTTACCACGGTTCAATTGCCAGCCAATCAAATCTTCGCCACCGGGGCTGGCATCGTAGTAGCCGGAGGGCGTCCACATGATCCAGCGCTTTTTGTCGGGATGAGGATAAAACGCCAGTTGCTCCACACCATCGCTGGTGCGATACCAGCGTATCGTACCATCATCATATGCTGCTACTACCCAGCGCCCGTCCTGCGAGGTATTCACCGCCCATGCTTCGCCGGGTGCTTGCCATTCCCATCGTTGCCTGCCTCTGCGGTCGAAAAGGCGTAAGTTTTGGTTCGTTCCCAAAACAAATCCATCACTACCCGGCAACATGGCAAGGCTGAGTGATTTTTCATAAGTATATGAATCTATTTTAAGTAGTGTTCCGTTGAGTTTAGGGGCATAACTATTTTTCCAGTCCGTCACAACTAAGCTGGGAGCGCTTATTTGCGGTGGAATCATACTGGGAGTATCTATAGCAATAAAAGATCGGTTCTGGCTCTCGAATACGGCGGGAGATTCACCATGCAATTCGTAACCAAAGCGCACCCGTGTCCCGTCAGGAGAGAGCGCGAAGCTTGAACGGCTTTCGCGAAAATCTATCGTAGTGGGCGCATGAAATATCTGCCTCTCGCCATTCACGTCTACAATCCCCCAAGAAGGATCAGCACTGCCAAATGCCAGACGGCCTTCTGGTAGAGTAACAAGATCTTCGATGGTATTTCCTGCCACCGGCAAATCAAGTGCTACGCCTGCACCACCCTGACTCCAGCGGCGGATGTAAGATTGCCGTTTGTCGCCAGAATCGACATGTGCCGACCCAGCCGCATATAGTGTCGATCCATCACGCGACCAGGCTACAGTAGTCAAATGGTTCTTGATCCCCGTCGTATTTGGCGCGAAACCAAATGAAAGATCGTTTGCATTTAGTACGTTCACGGCACTTGTGTCATCAAACCCCACAGCAATGTGCCTGCCATCCGAAGTGAAACGTGCAGCAATAGGGCGTTTGCCTCCAGGGGCGGCTCGTTTAACGAGCAGTGTCAGGTTTCCTCCATTGAAGCGATACAATCGCAGTAAGCCGTTTACACTGGTGGTAACCAGTCGTCCGTCATTGCTGAAGTGGACAGAAAAACTTGCACTGCCGTTACGGTCTTCGCCAACAATCTGCCCGTCAGCAACGGAGAAGATTCTTAAGCCATCACCATATGCCACTGCCAGGCTGCGGCCATCGGGGGAAAAGGCCAGGTGCAAAATTGCGTTTGGCAATCCGGTCAGGCGTCGTAGTAGCCGACCACTGGCTCGGTCGAATAGGTAGATGTTGTAATCGTAAATAGTCTGCTTTAATCCGTTGTTGAATTGTGTCCATCCACCGAGCGCCACTGTATTTCCATCCGGAGAGATTGCAACAGCATTTAGCTCGCCTTCACTGCCGCTGCCAGTGGGAACTCGCAATGTAGCCACCAGACGACCATCGAGAACATTCCAAACCCGTGCTGTTTTATCACTGGAAGCCGTTATTAGCCAGTCCCCCGCATTGTCAGTAGCTATGCGGTTAATAATCGCCGTATGTTCACCCGTATCGATGCGCAACATCGGTTCAGTGGGTGGTTCAGCAGCATGGGCTGATAATGATGAAACGAGTGCAACACTCGCAATGGTTATCAGAAATTTACAGCGTAGAAAATTGCGCATTTATCACCCACTCATTTAACCCACGTAATCTCGATTAATAGCATCCGCCGAATCCGTTTGACCTTCACTTGACCTCGTTCCAGCATCCGCCGATGTTGCATATTATGTAAGTTGTTTCGGTTTTAGGCGGTGGAGTGTATCCCCCATTTGTAGTTCCGCATCCTGAGTTGTCATGAGAAGCGGTGTCATTGAATGCCTTTCTTCGTGTCCAGCAAGGATACGGCGCAAGGCGAAGGAAATGATGGTCATGTTTTAAAAAAACAGTGAAAATGAGTTGATTGTTAATTGATGTCAATAGCATTTGATGCGCTTTCGTAATGCCACCGATAACACCGACCAAGCTTTTACCATCGTCCGCTATACCGTCAGTTTCCCCAGGTTTGGTGAAATATTGCATTTTGTTGCCGTTCCTGTTCTTGTCGCAATCGCTCTTGTTCCTGCCGAAATCGATCTTGCTCCTGCACTCGGTTTACTTCAGTTTCGTCTCCGTCATAGCAAACGTCGCTGTCACATATATGGTAAGTTTTTTTAGGTGGAGGCGTGTAACCATTATTATTCAATGGAGAATCTCTTGTTTCGCTCCTTGCCTTCATTGCGTTGTTATAAGCCGCGCTATTTTTTTCGGAACAAGGAGTGTTGTTGTCGATGAGATTCTTGAGGTATTCTTTGGCCTCAACATAGCCCTGATCGGCCGCCATTTTGGTCCACTTAACAGCGATTTTATAATCGCTTGGCTTACAATTAGGAAAAGAGTAGATATGCCCCATTAATAACTGGGCGAAAGCAGATCCCCGTTCGGCAGCTTTTAGAAGCAATCCTCGCGATTTATCTAAATCGATTGGCACTCCCCGTCCCTTCCAGTATGCCTCTCCAAGTCTTGCCTGTGCCTCAACATCCCCCTGTTCGACAGCATCGCTAAACAATTCTATGGCAAAGTTGTCACTCTGAGGTACATGAAAACCTTGCTGGTACCAAATCCCCAATTTCGTTTCAGCCTCGGGATTTCTCTTTCTTGCGCTTGCTGTAATCATTTTTACAGCGTGGTCGTAATCCTGCTGCGCTAAATATTTTTCTCCTCTATTAAATGCCGATCGTGCGTCCTCTCGGGTCAAGCAATCACACGAAAAAAGCAGATTGTCGGCGGGTGTGTTTCCCTGCTCGGCCGCCTTCTCAAGCCATTGTTCGGCAGCTGTTAAATTTTTTTCTACGCCCCTTCCAAGCATGTAAGCTTCGCCCAGCTTGAATTGGCCGCGTGGTTCCCCTTGCATGGCTCTTTGTTTGAACAGCTCGAAATCTTTACTGTAATCACGATTGTCCTGTACTACATAATATTGCTGGTCGGCCAAAGCATTGGTTCCCAGAAGAGCCAGAAAAACTAGGGTTGAAAAACTTTTTAACATATATTCCTTCTTCGAAATGTTGGTGACGCAGTTTTTTAGATGCGTAATTTATAGTTCGAGTAGGGTGGGAGGCCACTGTCCCGCCAGCGTTACATTATGGAATGGTATTGTCGTTCATTTTCATTCTATTTCCAACGCCAATAACCTCCGCCAGCCTTTTAACTATGGCAGAAGAATGTCGATTACATTTCTCCAACCATACAAGCCTGTTTCTCAATGTCAGTGAGTCATAGCTCCAGCATCTTTGTCAGCATTTTCCTTTAGCTGCTCAGCGAGTCCAACAAATTGATCTGAATGGATACCTTTTACGAAAAGAAAAGCACTTGGCTTGATTGCGCCATTGAACGATTGTAGCCCCGGCTTGTTTGCGTTTGAGACAGAGTTCAATCCACCAATACCACCAAAAATGACCGCTGCCAGAGAAATCACCAGGACAAAAAGGACATGCCTCGACAAGCGCACGGTCAGACGAAGGTGGCGATGCAGTATGGCGGCAAAAATTGCCGCTAAACAGATTTTCCAAGCCAAATCGAAGCCGTGAAGATCAAATGCAAAATTCAGATAATCAGTCAATATGCCGACAAATGCAAGAACAGAAAATCCTGCGAAAGCGACGATTCCATGCGCCAGGAAGTTTGCTTTTCCATGAAGCATCCGGCAAACCAGCGACCAGACAGCAACCCAGATAAGCAGCACGGAAAAAAACGTGATCGGCAAAGCGAATATATCTGAAATATCCGTCTTGAATGTGTTTACGCATTGATCCCATGCCGTAAAACAGATAAGGAGTACCACCGATCCTGCAAAAACCAAGGGATGCCGATCCCATGTCCGTTGCGGCAAGGGTAATTCGGCGGGAATCGTTTGACCCGGCAGACGGATTCGCAATTGAGTTTGGCCGATACGGAACATGTCATCACTGTGAATCCGTGAGGCGCTGAGCCGTGTCTTATCGCCGAATCGAAACGTTCCGTTCAATGAGCCAATATCTACGGCTTCCAACTCGCCATCTGCGGTCAAGCGAATTTCCAAATGCCTCGCTGCAACGTAAGGGTCGTCGACAAGCACATCAGCATCGTAGCCGCGTCCGATGCAAGCAGGCAACTGATTAAGGGCATGACGGCGGATAACCTCGCCGTTGCGGCCAAGTTCCTCTATGAAGGCTAAGGCTTCCAAGTTACAGACTCCATGAAGCGGTGCACGAGCGCCATTGAATCGGAATAGCCCAGGCCGTAAAGTTCAAGTGAAGATAACAGAGCCTCTTTAGAATCTGTGAGCGTCGCAAGTTTTAATTCGATGTCGTAAAGTCCTTCAAATCTGCTATAGCGGCGCAGGCATAGCACAGCTTTGGCGCGACCGCCTGACAGGGCCACAATATGATTTTGGCATGTCCATCTGGTTTTGTGGATGAGGTTCGTTGCTGAGGTGTCATCACTGGTTCCCAGCAATGATTCTTCGAGGCTGGCAAAACGCATGGCGCCAAAATCTGGGGCATTGATATGCGAATAATTGAAAGCCCAGCGCCCCATGTAGAGGTCATGTGCGACAAAGGTAAAATCCTTGAAGTAGCAGCCATATTTATCAACATGGTAGAGTTTGTCCGCTTCTTTTTCGTTCGTTGCATAACAGTGTGCAAAATCTCCCGGCTTGGCTGGAGCGCTAAAGCGACCAAACATCTCAACAGGCAGGTTGCCAGCAGGAAATAAAGCGAGCACATCTTTTGAGTTCATTTGCAGTTGATGCGCTAGGTCGTTGAACAAATCTTTCTCAGTCGGCATTTTCACTTTCTCTGCACGTTCGATGAGAGCAACTGCTGCTGAAGCTGGAACAATAAAGCTGATTAGCTGGGCGTCGCGCAGGTTGGCGACGTTGACACCAAATACTCGTCCTGAACTGTTAACGGCAGGGCCACCGCTCATGCCCGCATTTACAGGGCCGGAGAAGTGAATCGCCCCGCGCACCGAGTCCTCTGATAATCCGTTGACGATCCCCTCGGTGACAGTAAGCCCTTGATTTTGTGGAAACCCGATCGAAAAGCCGCGCGCCCCCTTGTCAGGGACATTTTGTTCAAAAGCGAGGCCAGGCATTGGCCCAGTGTCACCACGAACCACAGCCAAGTCATGCACAACATCTATGGCTACCACGGCAAGCGCCCCCTTCTTGCCGTCTTGTCGAAGAAACTCAAGGCGATAGCGATCAGGGTCCATGATGACACCCGATACAACGTGATAATTGGTAATGAGCAAGTTCCCGGCGCCAACGGCGAACCCGCTTCCATAACTGTAGGGAGAGTCACTGCCTAAAGGCAGGGTCTGTACCTGAAGAACACTGGGACGGACAGATTCAACGGCACTCTCGGCCTGGGGAGTGAGGCCAACATCCAAGAAAAAGCGGGGACAAGTAGCTTTTTAACTTTTTTTACAAAACCGTTGCAAGAATGCAACGGACAGAAAAAAGCCACCGAAAATAGGTGGCTTAATGGATAAAACTTGGTGAAAACTTATGGGATGCTGGCGCTTAAAACCGCTCTTTCTTGGAATGCCTTGCTTTGCTTGATAGATCGCTTAAGAACGGCAATATAAGCTTCGTGGAAGGGCTGGCGGGCCTCTTCATCGGCCCATGGTATTGACATCGCTTCATCGAGCGACAAATGACGCACGTCGGCATCTTTATCAGTCAAAAGCTTCTTGAACTTCTTTTCCGATATTGTTTGAACATGGTCTACGATAACGTCTCTTGATGATGCGACAGATCCCCCCCCCATCCCGCCCTTGGTTTTTGTATGAATGGTCTGGATCCAATAGGGCTGTTCTTCCAGAAGATCGGATAAGCTCGCGAATGACAGGCCACGCCGTTCCCTCTCTTCTTTTGTATTTCTAAGTAATATACTCGCTCGATATTTTCGCAAATCGCCGAGGATATATTCCACATCCTGATTCATCGCTTTGCTTTTTTGATTGGTTATCACTTTTTGGTAGGGCGGACCATCGGCTTTAATGTTCCTCAACCTTTTTAAGGTTTTCGGTCCAATACCCAAAAACACTCCAGCCAGTCCCGACGAAATAACGGCATCGTCTGGTAGAACCTTCAGAATTTCCCAAGTATCTGCAAGATCTCTGGCCTCTTCAAGAGGAGTTCTTTTTTTGCTCTTCTTTTCTTCCAGCTCAAGCTCGGCATCTGTCGTCATGTTTGCAAGATATTTTGGGATGATTGATGAAGAAGGGTATTTTAATTATTTTTTTCTGGATTACCAGCGATAATTGGAAGTGGTGGGTATGTTGGCGTCAACAATGCGTTATACACGACAGGCGCTGTAGCCAGAATATGTAGCTCGATCTTCTGCTGTGCCTCTATGGTATCGCTCCACTCTTTTGCTGTGTAGCGTGAAGTCATATCGTTGTGGTCGTGATGGTTAAGTAGCCGTTTAACCATTTTATAGCTCGTCAAACCTTCCGCAACGCCGCCGAATGTTCTTCTAAAATCATGGCTGGCCCGTTTAGTTATTTGGGCGATCTCGCATATATATTTAAGCAAGCTGTTCCCGTCCGAATAGCTACCAGTTTTTGAAAACTTCGAGCGGGCGGGGAATACCCATTTGCGCCCGTTATCGGTTATGGCATCGACCCGCATTTCATTTCGCTCTTTCAGGATTGTCATTACAGCTTTACTGATTGGAAGTTTCAAATTTGTTCCGTTTTTGGTGTCGAAGAAGAAAATTATCTCCTCCTTTAAATCGACATAAGACGCTTTCTCCGCTTCTTTATCGGTAAGAGAATCACGCCATCTTAACGACGAGGCTTCCATCTTGCGAGTCCCCCAAAGCAAAGAGCAAAGGATAAAATCAACACCCGTTCTATTATCTGGCCGTTTCGACCAGCAAGCATTCAAAAAAGGACCGAGGGTGTCTTTCGCGGACAGAGGCTTGCGGATTCCCTTGGCTTCGTAAGCGGCCTCCAGCTCTTTCTTTGAGCGAAACTTGTTCTCTATTTTTAAGATTTCAAGCGGATTGATGGTCAGGCTGGGCGTCCGTCCAGCTTTTTTCGCTTCGAACTGTTCGTGTTTCAAACAATAGTTGATAGAGGATCCAGCCCATGTGAAAGTTTGCTCTGCTGAAGTTGGTGTCTTGGCGGCGATTTCATCGAAGCGATCTAGGATTGACTTCGATGTTAGGTCCTTGATTTTAATTTCCTTCCATTTGATTAATTTTTTTAAACACTTGTCGAGAGTTAATAACGTTGTTGGCTTGCATGGTTGATTAACAAGATATTCACGATAACGGCGAAAACACTCCCCGACGGTGAGTTCCGCCGTCTCGATTTCCCTCTCAACTTCCTTCGGATTTTTTCCTGTTTCAGCAAGTTCTCCTGCGTATTCTCCGGCCTTCTTTCGAGCGTCTTCTAGTGTAAAATCGGAAGTCTTGCCGATCTGAATCTGGAACACTTTTGCACCATGCCGACGTTGGAGAATATAAGTTTTTTTGGTCTTGCCGACCTTCACGCAGAATCCGACGAGAGATTTAGGATTGCTATCGGACACAAGATATGCGGTGTCGTTAGCTTCCCATTTGGTGATTTTCCCATTGATTTCTTCGACTGGTTTTTGGCTAAATTCCAGGCGTCCTACAACGTCTTGATTTAATGATATTTTCATAAAATATGTATGCTAATAAGAAAATGACGACTAATTATATTCCATTAGCATACTGGTGGCATACAATTTCGGTGGTTCACTAGGGATTACGTGTCCCTACATGTCCCTAGATGGAAACGGCGACAAAAATAAAATGACGCAAATACTTAATGATAACGAGGTGAACAGCACAGAAATAAAGGGGGGCGCAAAGGAAACACCAATGATGCAGCAGTACCTGCGCATCAAGGCTGAACACCCCGATATGCTGCTGTTTTACCGCATGGGAGACTTCTACGAGTTATTCCATGAGGATGCGGCACGTGCGGCAAAACTGCTAGACATCACATTGACACAACGAGGCGCCTCCAACGGCCAGCCGATCAAGATGGCGGGTGTGCCGTACCACGCCGCCGAACAATATCTGGCGCGTCTGGTAAAAATGGGCGAGTCGGTGGCCATTTGCGAACAGATTGGCGATCCCGCCACCAGCAAAGGCCCAGTTGAACGCAAAGTGGTGCGGATCGTCACGCCCGGCACGCTCACCGATTCCGCACTGTTGGAAGAGAAGCGCGACAGTCTGTTGTTGGCGTTGCATGCGCATCACGGCAAACAAGGGCTGGCCTGGATGAATCTGGCTTCCGGGCAATTTTTCGTGTGCGAAACCACGCCTGAAAATCTGCCCGCCGAACTGGAGCGTTTGCAACCTTCTGAAATTCTGTTTGCAGAAAGCGCGCGCGTGCAAATTAATCACGCGGCGTTAAAGTCGCTCCCGGATTGGCATTTCGAGCTCGACACGGCACGGCGGGCACTGTGCCAACAGTTCGCCACCCGCGATCTCGCCGGGTTCGGCTGCAATGACTTCAGCGTGGGACTGGAGGCCGCCGGCGCCTTGCTTGGTTACGCAAAACTCACGCAAGGACAAGCCATCAGCCACATTCGCAGCTTGCAGGTATACAGTGCGGATCGTTACGTGCGCATGGACGCCGCCACACGGCGTAATCTTGAAATCACCCAGACCCTGCGCGGCGAACCTGCACCAACCTTAATGTCATTACTCGACACCTGCGCTACCAACATGGGCAGCCGATTGCTGGGTCATTGGTTGCACCATCCGTTGCGCGAGCGCGCAATTTTAAGAGACAGATTGGAAGCGGTAGGGCAATTGCTGTCGCCTCCCCCCCCCCTTGAACGAGGGGCTAAGGGAGGGGAAACACTTGATGAGGTAGGCATAGAGCGTTCCCCCTCCCTAGCCCTCCCCCGTAGGGAGAGGGAACAGTACCGCAGCATCCATGAGCAGATTAAACCCTGCGTGGATGTGGAACGCATCACTGCGCGCATCGCCTTGCGCAGCGCACGCCCGCGCGACCTTTCCGGCCTGCGCGACACCTTGCTGGCTTTGCCCCAATTGCATGCACTACTTTCCACCAGCACTACACCACTTATTGAAGCGCTGGCCGATGCTTTGCAAACTGATGCATCACTTGCCTCAATATTGCAAAAATCTTTGCGTGCCGAACCCTCCAGTGTTTTGCGCGAAGGTGGAGTCATCGCCGATGGCTTCGATGCCGAACTGGATGAACTACGCGGCATCCAGACCAATTGCGGCGACTTCCTGCTGGCGCTCGAAGCACGCGAACGTGCGCGTACCGGTATCGCCACCTTGAAAGTGGAATACAACCGCGTGCATGGTTTTTACATTGAAGTGAGCATCGCCCAATCCGTCAACGTACCGGACGATTACCGCCGTCGCCAGACGCTAAAAAATGCCGAGCGCTACATCACGCCCGAACTCAAGGCGTTCGAGGATAAAGCCCTGTCGGCAAATGACCGCGCGCTGGCCCGCGAAAAAATGCTCTACGAACACCTGCTGGATCAACTCGCCCCGTTCATCCCGCAACTGCAATGCATCGCCGCCGCCATTGCGGAACTTGATGTACTCGCCACTTTTGCCGAGCGCGCTGCCTCACTCAATTTCAGCGCACCGCAATTCGTCGATGATGCGGTTCTAAATATTAGCGGCGGACGACATCCCGTTGTAGAGGCGCAAGTCGAGCAATTCATCGCCAACGACACCAACCTGCACCCCGCGCGCAAGATGCTGCTGATCACCGGCCCCAACATGGGGGGTAAATCCACTTACATGCGTCAGGTCGCGCTCATCGCGTTGCTCGCACACTGCGGCAGTTTTGTCCCGGCACAGGAAGCCGTGCTGGGCGAGCTGGATCAAATTTTCACCCGCATCGGCGCATCGGACGACCTCGCCAGCGGACGTTCCACCTTCATGGTCGAGATGACCGAAGCCGCCAACATTCTGCATAACGCGACCGAAAAAAGTCTGGTGCTAGTGGACGAAATCGGGCGTGGCACTTCCACCTTCGACGGTCTTGCCCTCGCCTACGCGATCGCCCGGCATCTATTGGAAAACAACCGCAGCTATACCCTGTTCGCCACCCACTATTTTGAATTGACACGACTCAACGAAGAATTCCAGCAACTCGCCAACGTGCATCTGTCCGCTATTGAACACCAGCACAGCATCGTGTTCCTGCACAGCGTCAACGAGGGGGCTGCCAGCCAAAGTTACGGCCTGCAAGTTGCGGCGCTGGCGGGCGTGCCGCAGAGTGTCATCCGTAGTGCGAAGAAACAGTTGCGCGTGCTGGAACAGAACAGTGCTTCGCAAAATCCGCAGGGGGATTTATTTGACTTCAGGCCGACTGAAGTCGAAGAACAGGAAGAGCAGGAGCATCCGCTGTTAACGGAGTTGCGTGGAATGCAACCGGACGAACTGACGCCCAAAGAAGCGCTCGAAAAATTGTATGCTCTAAAAAAACTGTTATAGCAACCTGCATGCAATCAGAAAACTGACTAATCAAATCACTTCATCACACAAGCTAAAGGGTATTTCATGATATTGCGCGGCAGACCGTCTGGTTTCACGTTGTTTTTTATTTTCCGTGGTTCCGTGTTATCACAAATATGGGGCGTACTTCTGGTCAACATCGCCCTTGCTACCTTGGTCACGATGAATAACGGGGATCTTTTCCGGTTAAAAATCACCCTGACCTCGATCCCTTTTTCGCTGATCGGTTTACCGTTAGCTATCTTTCTTGGCTTCCGCAATAATGCCGCCTATGATCGTTACTGTGAAGGCCGCAAGTTGTGGGGAGAAATTGTTTTACAAAGCAGGAATTTCTCACGTCAGTGTTTTAGCCTGATTACCCCTCCCGAATCGCTCAATCCGGATTCAGGATTGAATGATGTGCGGATCAGAATGATTTATCGCACGATTGCGTTTGCTCACGCATTACGGCATCTATTACGCGACACCGATGCCCGTAGCGAACTCGAACCGCTGATCGTGCAAAGCGAATGGCAGAACATGAACCGGGCCTCCAATCTACCGGATTACCTGATGCACCGCATGGGCAATGACTTACAGCTATGCCTGACTGAAAATCGCCTCGACGGCTGCCTTGCCTCCACCATTGATTCAACCCTGTGTTCATTGACTGCCGCTGCAGCTGCCTGCGAACGAATCAAAGGCACACCCATCCCGTTTTCTTACACACTCATGCTGCACCGCACAGCTTATCTGTACTGCTTTTTGCTGCCATTCGGCTTGGTCGATACGATCGGTTTCATGACCCCTTTTGTGGTTGGTATCGTGGCTTACACTATTTTCGGTCTGGATGCCCTCGGTGATGAAATCGAAGAACCCTTCGGTAATCTGCCGAATGATTTGGCCCTAGATGCGATCTGCCGTTCAATTGAAATTAATCTGCGCGAATCAATCGGGGAGGATCACCAACTTGCTGCGCTTGCACCGGTCGATTTTTGTTTAATGTAACGCAGGAATGAGCTTGCCCCACCTCGTCGTTTCCATTTCGGGACATGGCTTCGGCCATGTTGCACAAACCGCGCCGGTTTTAAACGCCCTGCATCGGTTGTTACCCGAAGTGAAAATCACGGTGCGCTCAGCCGTGGCAGTCGAGCACCTGCGTTCGCGCATCCATGCTCCGTTTACGCATCTGATGAGCGAGGGT
>Ga0316222_1003899_pt1 | contig 14149 bp, 13 predicted proteins | sample TBH18011metaG_FD_206008 | JGI IMG/M metagenome (GOLD analysis project Ga0316222, IMG submission 206008) | Freshwater microbial communities from Trout Bog Lake, Wisconsin, USA - TBH18011 | ecosystem: Environmental > Aquatic > Freshwater > Lake > Hypolimnion/Profundal zone | place: USA: Wisconsin...
GCAAGACCTGGGCTCTCTCGATGCGGGCCTGCCCATCCGTTCTGGATTTTGCGATGAGCTCAAGTTTGGCCCGGGCTTCCGCATCGAGGGCAAGCTTGGCCCGAATGGGTGTGCGTCCCATGAAACCTCCGATGACCTACATACAAGGGTAGGCCATCGAATTAATTATGCAATGTTATTTTGGAATCTTTCTACTAGTTAGCAGCCCCCAGCCGAGCGCCATGGGCGTCCAGGAGGTCGCTCCGGGTGAGGATGCCGGTGAGCCGCCCTCCGGCGTCGACCACCGGCAGCCTGCCCACGCCTTCCCGGACCATGTGGTCCGCCGCCTCCCGCAGCGAGTTGCCCTCGAAGGCCACGGCCACGGGCCGGACCAGGAGGCGCTCCAGGGTCAGGCCCGGATCCAGGCCGGGGTCCCGCAGCTGCCGGCCCATGACCAGGCCCACCGGGCGCCCCTGCGCATCCACCACCGGGAAGCCCTGGTGGGCCGTCCCCGGCGCTCCGCTGGCGAGCCAGGTCCGGGCGTGGGCCACGGTCCCGCACGCGGGCAGGGACGCCACCGCCCGGGAGGCGTGCGCCTCCACCAGGCACAGTTCCAGATGATCGGCGGGGAAGCCCGTGGGGACCCGCACCCCGCGGCGCGCCAGCTTCTCGGTCATGATGCTCTGGCGCATGAACCCGGCCGACACCAGGTACGCCGCCGCGCAGCCGCCCAGGAGCGGCATGAGGCCGACGGGCTGCAGGGTGATCTCGAAGGCGAACACGGCCGAGGTGAGCAGGCACCGGGCCGAGCCCGAGAACAGGGCGGCCATGCCCACCAGGGCGCACAGCCGCGGGTCCACCCCCAGGTGCGGGAAGGCCGCCGCGGCCAGATGGCCCAGGACCCCGCCCAGCGCCCCGCCGATGGTGAAGAGGGGGGCGAGGGTCCCGCCGGAGGTGCCGCTGCCCAGCGCCACCGCCCAGGAGATGGCCTTCGCCGCCCCCAGCACGAGCAGCGCCTTGAAGGCCAGGCTGCCCGCGAGGATCCCCTCGATGTTCTCGTAGCCCACCCCCAGCGTCGCGGGCACGGCCAGCCCGACGAGGCCCACCGTCAGGCCCCCCAGGGCGGGCCACATCATCCAGTGCAGGGGCAGCCGCTCGAAGGCGTCCTCCACCTGGTAGACGGCCCGGGTCACGCCCACCGCCGCCAGCCCCACCGCCGCCCCCACCGCCACGTAGACCGCCAGCTGGGGGCCGCTGGGCGGCGCCAGGGCGGCCATGGGAAAGATGGGCCTGACCCCGTGCAATCCGAACCGCACCGCGGTGGCCGCCACGCTCGCCAGCGCGACGGGGATCACGGACTGGGGCCGCAGCTCGAACAGCAGCAGCTCCACCGCCAGCAGCACGGAGGCCACGGGCGCCCCGAAGGTGCCCGCCATGCCCGCCGCGGCCCCCGCCGCCAGCAGGGTCTTGCGCTCCAGGCCGGTGACGGGCAGGAGCTGGCCGACCAGGGAGCCCAGGGCCCCGCCCGTGGCGATGATGGGACCCTCCGCGCCGAACGGGCCCCCCGTGCCGATGGCGATGGCCGCCGACAGCGGCTTCAGGAGGATGAGCCGGGGCGGGATCCGGCTGCCGTTGAGGAGCACCTGCTCCATGGCCTCCGGGATCCCGTGCCCCCGGATCGCCGGGGAGCCGAACCGGGCCATGAGGCCCACCAGCAGCCCTCCGGCCACCGGCACGAACACGGCGGGCCAGCCCAGATGGTGAGCCGCCGGCGAGGCGAAGGACAGGGACCCGCGGTGGAAATAGGCCAGGTTCGTCACCAGCCCGATGAGCCGCACCAGGGCCTCGGCGATGAAACCGGCGGCCACGCCCAGCCCCGCCGACACGGCGCTGATGAGCGCCACCCGGCCGTCCATCCCCGCCGCCAGCCGGGGCGTCCTCATGACGCCATGGGCGGTTGCCCCGGGCGGCCCGGGGCGGGCGGGGCCGACCGGATCGTTCAAGCCGTCCCGCCTTCCGCCGGATCCTCGTGGAAGAACATGGGTGCGGCCTGCGCCTCGCCGGCCACCGGGGCGACCCGGGCCAGCAGATCGGCCAGCTGCGCCAATTCCTCGGGCCGCAAGGCGGCCATCCTGCCCATGAGGACCTCCTGGACCGGCACGGTCCCCCTGCGCGCCGCCTTGGCGCCCTCCCGGGTCAGGCTCACTTCGAGCCGGCGGCGATCCTCGGCACTCGGGCGCTTCTCCACCAGACCCTTCTCGTGGAGCTTGCGCACCACCACCGACACCGAACTGGGGTCCGTGGCCGTCCCTTCGGCCAGTTCCCCGACGGACAGGGCCCCCCGCTCGGCCAGGACATGGAGCACGAACTGCTGCGCCGCGCTGAGCCCGGCCCCGCCGGTCCCCGGGGCGAGCCTCAGGGCCCGGACGATCCAGCGCAGGGAGTCGAAAACCCTGCGGATCTCAGGTGCGACGGCCGGCGGTCTTGTTTGGGATCCCATACATACAGGATAGCGATCCAGGCGCTGGCGGCAAGGGCATAAGGCTTTCGAAAAAAAGATCGAATGCTTGATTTCGATCAAGGGCGCGGTCCGCGCGCCGGGGCAAGCTGTCCCTGTCGAAGTCCCCCACCCACCCCACCTGCCTGAGGACGCCCAGCCGTGAAAGGTCAGCGCTCCATCCTTTACCTGAGCCTGCTGAGCGCCCTGCTCCTGGGCGCCTTCACGGCTTCCGGGGCCTACACCTTCGTTGCGGCCCACGGAACCTCGTACCTGTCCAACGATCCGGCGGTGTGCGTGAACTGCCACATCATGCAGGGGCAGTACGACGGCTGGAGCCACGGCTCCCACCACGCCGCGGCCACCTGCAACGACTGCCACCTCCCCCACGACAACGTCGTGCACAAGTTCTTCGTGAAGGCCATGAACGGCTACCACCATTCCAAGGCCTTCACCACGATGGGCTTCCCGGAGCCGATCCGCATCAAGGCCGGCAGCGCCGAGGTGCTGGAGGCCAACTGCATCCACTGCCATGGCGACATGGTCCAGGAACTGACCGCCCACGGAACCCTGGGCGTCCCCACCGATCCCACCCGGAAGGCCGACCTCCATGGCTGCGTGCGCTGCCATGCCGAGGTGGGCCATGGGGCGAGACGCTGACCCACGACCTCCGCAGGAGCCTCCCATGACGAACAACCCCAATCCCCTCGCTTCGAAACCCGTCCTGAAGCTCGCGCTGGTCGCCGTGGGCGCCGGCCTGGCCACGGTGCTGGTGCTCGCCCTCAACGCCAACATCTCGGCCCGCAAGCGCGAAGGGCGGCAGACCTCCTTCCGCGTGGTGGAGCTGAACGAACGGACCGTGGACCCCGCCGAGTGGGGCAAGAACTTCCCCCGGCAGTACGACGCCTACCGGCGCACCATCGAGAACTACGGCACCCGCTACGGCGGCGCCGGCAGCGAGGGCGCGCCCATCAGCAAGCTGGAGAAGGATCCGCGCCTGCTGACCATCTTCGACGGCTACGCCTTCTCCCTGGAGTACAACCAGCGCCGGGGGCACGCCTACATGCTGGACGACCAGCACAACACGAAACGCGTCACCCAGCGGCCCCAGCCGGGCTCCTGCCTGCACTGCCACACGTCCAACACCGTCGCCTACCGCGAGCTCGGCCTCAAGGGCGGCGCGCCGGGCACCCTGCAGGAGGCCTTCGACAGCGCCAACGGCCAGAACCAGCTGATGGCCGGCTTCGAGGCCATGTGCAAGCTGCCCTATGGGGAAGCCGCCAGGCTCGTGCAGCACCCCGTGGCCTGCATCGACTGCCATGACCCCGAGGGCATGCAGCTGCGCGTCACCAAGCCGGGCTTCATCCGGGGCATCGCCGCCCTGGCCCGCAGCGCCGAGCCGGTGCCGCACCTGCCCTCCATCGAGAAGTGGCGCAAGGGGGACCGCAAGGCGGACTACAACGCCAACCGCGACGCCAGCCGCCAGGAACTGCGCTCCTTCGTCTGCGGCCAGTGCCATGTGGAATACTACTGCGGCCCCAAGACCACCCTCTTCTTCCCCTGGGACAAGGGGCTCAAGGTCGAGCAGATCGAAGACGTCTACGACCACTACAAGTTCCCCGACGGGCACCGCTTCTACGACTGGAAGCACCCCCGCACCGGCGCCGAGGTCCTCAAGGCCCAGCACCCGGAGTTCGAGACCTGGAGCCAGGGCATCCACGCCCGCAGCGGCGTGTCCTGCGCCGACTGCCACATGCCCTACGTCCGGGAGGGCGCCCTCAAGATCAGCGACCACCACGTGCAGAGCCCCCTGCGCAACATCTCCAGGGCCTGCCTCACCTGCCACCGCTTCCCCGAGGAGGAGATGCAGGCCCGGGTCGAGGCGATCCAGGAGCGGACCCACAACATGCTCCTGCGGGCCGAGGACGCGGTGGTCGCCCTCATCAACGACCTCGAGGCCGCGAAGAAGGGCGGCCTGGACGAGGCGAAACTGGCCCCGGTCCTGGAATACCAGCGCAAGGCCCAGTGGCGGGTGGATTTCGTGAATGCGGAAAATTCCATGGGTTTCCACGCGCCTCAGGAGACCATGAGGGTCCTGGGCGAAGCGATCGACGTGGCCCGGCAGGGACAGCTGGCCCTGCGTGACCTCCAGCAGGGAAGGAAGCCGTAGCCGCATGACCCGAATCGAACCCCGCGCCCTCCGCACCGCCGCCCAGGCCGTCTTCCTGATCCTGTGCGCCTGGATCGGGGTCGACTTCGCGCGGTTCATGCGGTGGGGCCTCGCGGGCGGCGCGGCCCCCTACGCCGCCCACCCCGCCGGGGCCGAAGGCTTCCTGCCCATCTCGGCCCTGCTCAGCCTGAAGTACCTGCTCGTCACCGGCCGGGTCCACGGCGCCCACCCGGCGGGACTGTTCATCTTCATCGCCATCCTGGCCATGGGGCTCCTGCTGAGGAAAGCCTTCTGCAGCTGGCTCTGCCCGGTGGGCACCCTGAGCGAGGCGCTCTGGAAGGCCGGGCGCAGGCTGTTCGGCAGGAACCTCGCCCCGCCGCGCTGGGCGGACTACCCCCTGCGCGCCCTGAAATACCTCCTCCTGGCCTTCTTCGTCTGGGCCGTCTGGAAGATGGACGGCCCCATGCTGGAGGGCTTCCTGGACAGCCCCTTCAACGCCCTGGCCGACGTGAAGATGTATCTCTTCTTCGCCCACCTCTCGGGCCTGGCGCTGGGCGTGATCCTGGTCCTGGCCGCGCTCTCCCTGGTGGTGCAGAACGTCTGGTGCCGCTACCTCTGCCCCTACGGCGCCCTGCTGGGGCTGCTGAGCCTGGCCAGCCCCCTGCGCATCACCCGCCGCGAGGCCTCGTGCATCGACTGCGGAAAATGCACGAAGGCCTGCCCCTCCCGCATCGAGGTGCACAAGGCCGCCCGGGTCGGCGGCGACGAGTGCACGGCCTGCTACCGGTGCGTGGAGGCCTGCCCGGTCAAGGACACCCTGGGCATGCGCGCGCCGGTGGGACGGGACCTCCCGGGCTGGGTGTTCGGGGTGCTGGTGGCCGGGCTGTTCCTGGCGGTGACCGGGCTGGCCATGGCCACGGAGAACTGGCGGACCCGGATCACGCCTGCCGAATACCTCCAGCTCCTGCCGCTGGGGTGATGCGGCGGCGCGGCCCGCACAGGTATATCCTTGATCAGGTCATGACGGTCACCCCCTTCCCGGTCCGGCGAAGCCAGGCATGATCAACTTCCCTTCCTGGAGTTCCCATGAGCAAGGCGCTGCTGGTGATCGACCCCCAGAACGACTACTTCCCCGGCGGGGCCTTCCCGCTCTGGGAGCCCGAGGCCGCCCTCGAAGCCTGCCTGGCGGCCATGGCCAAGGCCGCGGCCCAGGGCATCCCGGTCATCCTCGTCCAGCACGTGGCCGGCGGCCCCGCCCCGTTCTTCAACGCGGGCACCCCGGGCGCCGCCTTCCACCCCAGGATCCTCGCCGCGGCGCCGGACGCCCCGGTGGTGGTCAAGGCCTACGCCGACGCCTTCCACCAGACCCGTCTGGAGGCGCTCCTCGGGGACCTTGGCACAACCGAACTGCTGGTCGCCGGCATGATGACCCAGAACTGCGTGACCCACACCGCCATCTCCCGGGCCGCGGACCGCTTCAAGGTGACGGTGCTGGCGGACTGCTGCACCACCGTGACCGGGATGCTGCACCGCATCGCCCTGAACGCGCTGTCGACGCGCATCGCGGTCCTGCCGTCCGCCGAAGCCCTCTAGTCGCGGCTCGCGGCCGGCACGGCCACCCGGGCGAGGTGGGCGCGGAGGTCTTCAAACGTGAAGGGCTTGGCCATGAGGGTCACCTGGGGATGGGCCTCGACCAGATCCAGGGCGGCCTGGTCGACCCGGCCGGTGGCCAGGAGCACGGGCAGGGACGGGCGCAGGGCGCGCAGGCGCGGGAGGGTGCCCTGGCCGCCCAATCCGGGCATGTTCATGTCCAGGATCACCACCTCGGGCTGGAACCCCGCTTCCAGCAACGCCAGGGCGGCCTCCCCGCTGACGGCGGGGGTCACGGTGTGGCCCAGCAGTTCAGCCAGCATGCGGGTCGAAACCTGGATGAGGTCGTCATCATCCACCAGGAGGATTCGCAGGGCAGGTCCCGCCTCGCCAGGGCGGTCGGCAGGATCCTCCCGGGGCGGCGCGGCCTGGGCTTGCGTGGCCGGGAAGGTCAGGGTCACGCGGGTGCCCTGGCCCTTCTCGCTGCGGATATCGAGGCGCCCCCCGTGGGCGGCCACGGTGGTGAACACCAGGGACAGGCCCAGGCCGGTCCCCTCGCCGATGGCCTTGGTGGTGAAGAAGGGATCCATGGCCCGGTCCAGAACCTCCGGGGTCATGCCGCAGCCGGTGTCCTCCACCGTCGCTTCGACCCGGTCCGGGGCCAGGTTGCGGGTGCGGAAGGTGAGGGTCCCGCTTTCGGGCATGGCATCCACGGCGTTGACGCAGAGATTCATCAGCGCATGGGTCAGGGCGCTGCCATCGCCGAGGATGGGGTGCAGCCCCGGATCGAGGTCCATCACCAGATCGACCCTGGCCAGGGTCGTGCGCTCCAGGAGCTGGGACGCCTCCCGCAGGAGGACGTTCAGGTTCACCTCCTGCCTTTCACTGGGAGTCTGCCGCGCGAACGTCAGCAGGCGCTTGACCAGGTCACCGCCACGGACGGCCGCCTTGCGGATCGTGTCCAGGGATGCCTGAAGGGGATGGTCCGGGGCCATCAGGGCCAGATGGGCCGAAGCCAGGGCCAGGATCGCGCCCAGCACGTTGTTCATGTCGTGGGCGACCCCTCCCGCGAGTCGGCCGAGGCTCTCCATCTTCTGGGCGTGCTGGAGCTGGTGCTGGAGCCGGGCATTCTCCCGCGCGGCCAGCCGGTTCTCCGTGACGTCCCGGAAGACGGTGATCCGAACCCCGCGGCCGTCCTGCCCGGGGTTCATGCCGCGGACCTCCATCACCCGCCTCGAGCCGTCCTTCCGCAGCATCTCCTGCTCCAGATGGGTTTCAGTGCCGTTCACGATGTCGTCCAGGAGGCCCGCCCTCAGGGCGGAGGGCATCAGGTCGGCAAGGGGCAGGCCGAGGAGCTCCCCGGGCTCGCGCCCGAGGAGCTTCCCCATGCGCGGGTTGATGTCCAGGATGCGCCCATGCTCGCTGATGATGACCCCTTCGAACGTGGCCTCGGCCAGCGTCTGGAAACGGAGCCTGCTCAGCATCAGGCTGCTTTCGGCTTGCTTCCTTTCGGCGATTTCGACCTGGAGCTGCTGGTTGACGGCGATGAGCCGCGCGGTCCGCTCCTTGACCCGGCTTTCCAGCACCTCGTTCTGCTGCTCCAGCTTCGCCTGCAGCTTCTCGTTCTCGTCGGCGACCCTGGCCACCGGCGACAGGTCCCTGCCCAGGACCAGCACGGAGACCACGGCATTGTTGTGATGGAAGGAGCCGTCGTCGGCCATGCCCTGCTCGCCGAAGCTCTTGAAGCCCACCAGGGGCACGCCGGGGCAGGCTTCGGCCATCAGCCCGAGTTCCATCCGCCACTTCTCCCCCAGGATCCGGGGGCGCAGGGCGCAATACGCCACCAGGGACAGTCCCGGCCGGGCGACGTTGCCGCGCAGGACGGCCTTGCGCAGGGCTTCCCGGCCCGCGACGGGCACCTCCAGGCCGCTCGGCGCCATCAGGGTCAGCACCGTGCCGGGCATCACCGGCTGCGTGAAGCTGATCCCCCCGCGGGGTGTGAAGAAGCTGGCCACGTTGATGCTGGCCTGCCCCATGGGGTCGGTGGTCCCCATGGTGTGGCCGGTGGTCAGGGTCAGGTGCCTGCCTTCCAGGGCGGCCCGGGAGGATCCGACCATCCGGGCGTAATGGTCCGCCGCCGGCCCGCCATCGAATTCGATCACTTCATGGCCCTCGGCGCGCGTGACCGTCGTCGTCTGGAGGGTCGGGACGAAGCCGTGGTCCATGGCCATGCCGAACTGCAGCTGGGTCTCGAAGACGGCGAGGACCATGCCGTCCGGATGGACCTCGCCCCCCAGGAAGACATGGTTGGTCTCCATCCGCCAGTCGTCAGCGGCCGACCCCCCGAAGATGGGCAGCCGCCCCAGCGACTTCTGCTTGATGGCCTCCAGGATCTCGTAGCTGAAGGAGGGCGCATGACGGGTGTTGCCCGGCGTGAAGAGGATGCCGAAGGCCGAGCGCCCCTTGAGGCGCATTTCCTGCCAGTAGGCGGCGTCATCGAAGTACCGCCGGACCTCGGGCCCCCGGATCGTATTAAGGCTCAGGCTATCTGAGAGTAATCTGCCCGATTTGGGTTAGAGCGAACCCCGGTTAGGTGGTCTTGAAGCCCGCCCGGCGAGGGCCATTAGCAGACGCCGTGGAGGCAACCACGGGCCCGCAGGGCCCTTGGTTGTCTACATGGCAGGCAAGCGATAGCGCGGCAGGACTTGGCCGTACGTCAAAGACCGGGTAGAAAGAGAGCCTCCCCACGTTCAGACGGTACGGTTTCTCAGGCCAACTCCCGTTTGGACGTGCCCTGGAGGCTCGTCCATGGATTGTGCCCCAACCCGCGCCCAGCGCAAGCAGGAACCTGCTCCTCCCTGTCCCCTTTGCCATTGTCCAGGGTGCGGGGACGGTTCTCGCCTCTTGAAGCGGCAGGCCAAAGTGGCGCCGGACGGCACCCTGGAATGGGTTGAAGGCATCTGGAGGCCGCGGTTCCGGTGCTGCAACCCTGACTGCCCAATGCGCAGCTGGACCGGGTATGAGGTACAGGGTTACCCCCACCGTACGTTCCCTCCGGCCGTGGCCGCGGCCGCCGTCGCCGAATTCGTGGTTGGCGGCGAGCTTTCCCTGGCCGCCGTGGCCGAGCACTGGGGCTGTTCCATGCGGACGTTGACCCGATGGGTAGGGTGGCTCTGCGGGCTCATGACCACCGCGGAGCTGATGCGGGTCTGCTGGGCTCAGGACTCATCTGGCATGCCACCTCCGTTGGCCAGGGCTGATCAGGATCAAGCTCCTCCCGAAGCTGGGGTGGCCCTATGGAGGTCGCAGCTGGCCCTGGCTAAAAGCCTGGCCGCCCTGTTCGAGTGGCTCGCCCGGCTGTGCCGGAAGCGGGGCGTTCCTCTGGAAAAGGGGCCTGGGCTGGGCGCCCTCCTGCGCCATCAGTTCGACCGCTTCCGCCGGGTGTGCTGGATGATCCGTTCATCCCCGCCGTTGCATTTCGATGGCCTCAGCCCAACGGGTAGTTTGGAGCCATGAGCCACCCGAACGATCGAGCCCTCGCTATTGCCGCCTTCCGCTTCCACCTCATCGCCGCCGCCCTCGAGGCGGAGGGCGAGGGCGTGGCCGCTGAACTCCAGGAGGTCGCCTCCGCGATCCATCGGGACCCCGATGGGCGTGAGGTGCGGATTTCCATGGCCACGCTCTGGCGGTGGCTCGCACTCTACCGCGCTGGGAAGTTCCAGGCCCTCCAACCCAGGTCCCGCCAGGACAAGGGCACGTTGCGGGCCTTTCCCCAGGCCATCCTGGAGCGCGCCGTGGCCCTGCGCAAGGAAGGGCCCAACCGCTCGACCAGAACCATCCTCAAGGCCATGGTCCTCGAGCAGCGGATCCAGCCGGGGGAGGTTTCCCGCGCCACCCTGGACCGCCATCTCGACCGGCTCGACCTCTCCCGCAGGCGCCAGGGCACCCTGGCCAAAAAGGTTCACCGCCTTATCCGGACGAACGCCCCCATGGAACTCGTCATCACCGATTTCCACCATGGGCCCTACGTCCTAGAGGGTGGTCAGGTCAAGCGGGCCAAGTTCAGCGGCTTCATCGACCACTACAGTCGCGCCATCCTCGAGGGTCGCTACTTCCTCACGGAGGACTTCGCCGCCCTGCGGTTCGGGCTCCGCCGTCTGCTCTGCATCCACGGCCTTTGCGAGAAGCTCTTTCTCGACAACGGGGCGGCCTACCGCAGCCTCCGCCTGGAGACAGGGTGCGCAGCCATGGGCATCCACCTGGTCCACTCCAAGCCCTACGTGGCCGAGAGCCGGGGCGCCATAGAGAGATTCAACAGGACGCTCGCCGAGCAGTTCGAATACGAGGTGGGCCTCCGGACGACGACGCCCACCCTTGAGGAGCTGAATGCTTGGTTCCAGGCCTGGCTCAGCGAGTCCTACCACCGTGACGTCCACTCGGAGACGGGCCAGAGTCCGGCAGACCGGCTCACCCGGACCCCAGCCGCCGGCCGTCCCGCGCCGCCTCTGGAAACCATCGAGGAATACCTGCGGATCCAGGTCGTTCGCACGGTCCATCGATCCTGGTCCACGGTGGAGGTCGCGGGCATCCGCTACGTCGTCTCCTCGGAACTGCGCGGGCGCAAGGTCAAGGTGCTCCACGACCCCTCCGATCCGGCCTATGTCCTCATCGTCACGCCCAAGGGTGGTGTTCTGCAGAAGGCCACACCCCAGGTGGCCGGTGAGGTTCCGCCCGTGGCCCAGCCCGCCCCGGAGAGCCCCTCCAGGGGCCCGGCCCCGACCTATCTCGACCTGCTCCTGGCCGAGCACGAGCGGCACCGGCGGGTCGAGATGTCAGCCCTGCGGATGCGGCCCCTGCTGGAAGCTGACCTGGACCTGCCAGGACTGGTAGCCCACCTGGAGGTCTGCCGGGGCGTGGCCCTCACGGACGTCGAGCGCAGTGCCACGGCCGCCTTCCGCCGTCGTATGAAACCCCTGGACCCGGACGAGGCCCGTCAGGCCCTGGAAGGTGCCCGCCGGCGCCTCGGGCCCGGCCTCCACCTCAGCGAATATCTGCAGGTTCTCGAAGCCCACGTCGTCCGCGTCCGTGCGGCGTCGAACCCCACCACCTCCCCGAAAGGACCCAAGCCATGACGGCCCTCCTGGAACACTTCAGCCTCGCCCACCAGCCCTTCCCCAGGGTCGCCCCCGAGGAGGCCATCCTCCGCCACAAGGGCCTCGAGGAGGTCATCGCCAAGCTCCATTTCGCCCTGGAACGGGACACCATTGCCCTCCTGGTGGCCGACAGCGGGTGCGGCAAGTCCACGGCCCTGTCGCTGTTCGCCAGATCGCTGGACGCCTCCAACCACCAGCTCGTCACCCTGTCCCTCACCACCCTGGGACCCTTCAGCCTGATCTCCAATATCGCCACCTCCCTGGGCCTCAAGCCCCGGCGGTTCAAGGGGGACACAGCCGCCGCCCTCCTGGGCCACCTGAGAAGCCTTCCCCGGAGGGCTGTACTGGTGATCGATGAGGCACATCTCCTCCCCGACGAGTCCCTGGAGGACCTGCGTCTGCTGACGGCTGACGACTTCGACCGGCGGAGTCCCTTCGCCATGGTCCTCTGCGGCCAGCCGCGGTTGCGGGAGCGCCTGGCCGAGCCCAGGCACACGGCCCTGGCCCAGCGGATCGGCGTGCGCATCCGTCTGCGGCCCCTGACGGAGGCAGAGGTCGGGCTGTTCATCGCCCTCCACTGCAGGGCCGCCGGGGCCACGGGGGCAGTGTTCGAACCCCAGGCCACGGCCGCGCTGTTCCAGCACACCCGCGGAGTGCCCAGGCTCACGCAGAACCTGGCGCTGGGGGCCGCCCTCGCGGCCATGGCCGCCGGCAGCACCACGGTCGATGCCGTGGCGGTCCAGCAGGCGGTGGTGGATCTGGAGGACCTGTGAGGTTCCCGTCCGAGGAGGTGCTGGCCAGCATCCTGGCGAGGGCGAAGGACCCTCGCCCATGCCTCGCTTTGCCGCCCATGTGCGCAGAGGAAGCCTGGGCATTGACGGAATTCCTCGATGAGGTCCAGGAGGCCATTTGGATGGAACATGGGGACGAGATCTCCGACTACCTGGACGGGCGGGATCGCCTGGATTGCTACCACTCCTCGGAGGATGGCGGTGAATTGCCGGCCGAACCCCAACCGCCTGAAGACCCGGACTTTTGAGCTGCAAATGCCCCGAATTGCCGGGGCATTTCTATGCCGCTCTCAGCAAGCGTGAGCAGGGTGCTCCAAGAATGCCTGAGTCATAACACGCATGGAGCAAATCCTGGAATATTTTTATTCGCCAGTCCGTGATGACCTGTCCAACCGATACAGTTCGTAGGAAATCCGGTAAAAGGAATCCAGGGTACCGGCCATGGCAGGCAGGAGGGCATGCACTGGAGTATCCAGTGGCCAAGATACGGACAGGCATCCGAAATCAATCAGGGAATCACCCTCCTGCTTGAGCAAATGCCAATATTTCATGAGTTCATTAATGGCATAGCCCGGACGTACCGGAACCGTGGTGCTTCGCCTTGAGCAAAGGGCCTGGGGTATGGCCATGGGGTCGTAGGTAAGCTGCCCGAACCCACCGAGGCTGAGGACATGGGCCCAGAAGGCATCCCTCACCCTGCCGATCAATGGCGCCCGGTCCAGGTCAAGGGACAGGCCGAACCCGGACCCGTATAGCCCAAACCTCGCCCTGGCGTCAGTCTTGGCCTCCTGAAGATCGATGCAGGCGCCGATCCCGAAGCAACGCTCCCCGACCATGGCCCATTTGCGGCCGCGCCCTTCCAGGACGACCTCGGACAAGAGGTTGATTAGCGTGGTGAGCATCAGGTCCGCTTCCTCTTTTGAGACCACTGGGTCTTCGCGGTCGACCCGGAACCGGGCCAGCCGGTCCTCATGGCCCAGGAGGACCTGTTCCAGGTCTGAGGCGATGTCAAGGGGCGAAGGCGGGATGGGTGCGATCTTTGGCATGGCGATATCCTTTTTCAGGCTTTGCGGGTTTTCTTCTTTCCGGGTTCCGTGGCCTGCCGGATGAGGGACCCCAGGGTCACCTCCGTGTGCCCCTGCCAATGCTCCCAGGCGCGGATGGCGCGAAGGTTCAACGTGGTGGCCAAGGTGTCGAAGGCGGGGGTTTCCTCCTCTGGATTGAGTTGGAGATCCTCCACCAGGGGCACGTCCTCCCCGATCTGACTCTCCTTGAAGAACTGGAGCATGCTCTCCCGGGTTTTCAGCGCCTTGAACGCCCGTTCGAGCACCATCTCGCCTTCCCTCGGATCCACCACGACCACATCCTGATCGAGACTTTTGGCCAATTCGGTGATGCCACCTTCACTGGCGGCGAAGCAGCGGTTGACCAGCCTGGCCCTCAAGGCCACCGCCAAAGGTCCCAGTCGCGCCCCGAAGAAACGGGCGCCCTCAATGGCCCTTGAAATGGAGTTGGTCTGCAGAGTCATGGCCGTTTTCCTGGGGAACTGGAGCCGGCCCAGGACGATAGGGCGCTTCGCCAACGGGACATCCTCAAAAGTGCCGGGAAAGCGAAGAGAGGCAGCCTCATGGTCAAACAGCCATTCCAGGCAATTACTAGTCGGGTCGACGTTCATGCAGGCCAGGGTCTGCAACTTGGCCTTCAGGGCGCCGACATCGGGAACGGCGTAGTAAATCCGCACCGGTTGGAAAGGCTCATTGGTGGTCGTGGCCAGCAAGGGCTTCTGCGGCGTGGTCTTGAGCTTGGGGCTGGGGCTGGCCATGTCAACGCTCCTGAACGGGAAGGTAATGTGCCCTGAATCGGTGAGCACCAGATGGTTCGACCCAGAGGAATGTCTCCATCCAAGTCTCCCTTCAGAATGCCAGGATTCCATGAATCTACCTCCGCCCCCGGGCGGCGTCCAAGCCCC
>Ga0316222_1003901_pt1 | contig 14144 bp, 10 predicted proteins | sample TBH18011metaG_FD_206008 | JGI IMG/M metagenome (GOLD analysis project Ga0316222, IMG submission 206008) | Freshwater microbial communities from Trout Bog Lake, Wisconsin, USA - TBH18011 | ecosystem: Environmental > Aquatic > Freshwater > Lake > Hypolimnion/Profundal zone | place: USA: Wisconsin...
CGCTCGGAATGTGGTTCGCGATCTCGGTGTATTGCCCCGGTCCGGGGCATTTCGTCGTGGTCTTCGATGTGATCACCGACCGCAAATTGGCCGAGGAAGCCCTAGTGAAATCCAGGGCGCAGTTGAACACCTTCATCCAGCAAGCCCCCATCAGCATCGCCATGCTCGACCGGGACATGACCTATCTGGCCACCAGCGGACACTGGCTGGAGGAATACGGCCGGGGGTATCCCGAACTGGTCGGCCGCAATCACTATCAGGTGCACCCGGATGTGTCCGCCGAATGGCGTCTGGTCCATCAGCAGGGACTGGCCGGCGCCACCGTGAAGAACGACGAGGACAGGTGGGTGCTGGCGGACGGCACCGAGCTCTGGCTGCGCTGGGCCGTGCTGCCATGGACCGACGAGAATGGGGCGATCGGCGGCATCATCATCTCCGCCGAGGACATCAGCGAACGCAAACGCGGCGAGGCCGAACGCGCCCTGCTGGGCGAGGCCCTGCGCCAGGCGGCCCAGCCCCTGCTCCTGGCCGATGCCGAGCGCCGCATCACCTATATCAACCCCGCCTTCACCGACCTGTTCGGCTATGGGTTGGACGAACTGAAGGACAAACCGGTCAGCCACCTGATGACGCCGACCGAAGAGAGCGAGGCCGAGTATGACGAAATCAGTCGCCAGGTTCGGAGATTCGGCGTCTGGAACGGCGAGGCCATGCGCCTTGCCCGGGACGGCACCCTGATTCCCGTCGCCGTCACCATCGCCAAGATCCACGACGGCATGAAACGTCTCGAAGGCTTCGTGGTCAGCTATCTCGACCTGCGCCGCTTGCGCGACAAGGAGGCCCGGCTGGCCCATGCGGCCCGGCTGGCGATCTTCGGTGAGTTCGCCGCCGGCCTCACCCATGAACTGGCCCATCCGGTGGCGGTGATACGCCTCGCCGCGGAAAGCGCGCTGGACCACTCGCTGGAGATGGAACCGCCGGACCAATTCCTCCACGAGAAGTTGGAATTGCTGGATGATCAGGCCACCCGCATGGCCGCCATGATCGAGCATGTCCGGACCTTCAGCCGCATCGGCAATGCGCCGGATGCGCCGTTCGCACCCCAGGCGGTGATCCGATCCATCGAGCGGATGGTTCGCCGCCAGCTCGAGATCGAGGACATCGTCCTGACCAGCAAGGTCTGCGAGTCCACCCGGCTGCTCAACGGCAACGCCCACCGCCTGGAAGAGGTCCTGCTGAACCTGATCTCCAATGCCGTCGCGGCGATCAAGGCGCGACGGCAGGCGGGCGGCGGCGCCTTCCAGGGCAAGATCTCCCTGGCCTGCCAGTGCCGCGACGGCGAGGTCAGGATCAAGGTCGGCGACAACGGCAACGGTATCGCCAAGGCCAATGCCGACAAGGTGTTCGAATCGTTCTTCACGACAAAAGGGGTGGGGGAAGGCCTCGGATTGGGCTTGGCCATCAGCGCCACCATCGTGAAATCGTTTGGCGGAGACATCACCTTCACCAGCAAACCGGGAGCGACGGTATTCCGGCTCGATCTGCCAAGCGCGCCGCCGTGATTTCTTTTGAGCGGCCGCGGCGGTAAACTCACGTTTTTGGTGTACCCGCAAGCTATCTTTCGGATATATACTTTGCTCCTTGGTGAAGGGGGGGCGGTCAGGCTGTCCCGCGTGCGCCACCACGTCGGAGGGCGGAACGTGCGGATTCTCCTGGCTGATGACCACAAGCTGCTGCGCGACGGCCTCCGTCCGCTGCTGAGCAAGGTTCACACCCAGGTCAGGCTATTTGAGGCGCAGGACTTTCCATCCGCGATTGCGGCGGCGACGGAGGCGGGCGGCGTCGATCTGGCCCTCCTCGATCTGTGGATGCCGGGAATGAACGGCCTCGCCGGCATGGCCGCCTTCATGCGGCAATTTCCCGGCGCCCAGGTGGTCATCTTGTCGGCGTTCGGCGATTCGGACACGGTCGTCGCCGCCATCAAGGGCGGCGCCGCCGGATTCATTCCCAAGACCATCGGCGGGCGCGGATTCGTCAGCGCGCTGCGCCTGATCCTGTCCGGCGAAGTCTATGTTCCCAGCAATATCTTGCTCGAGGTCGACGGAAAGTCGCCGCCGAGCCCGGCGCCGGCCGGGCTTTCAGGCGAAGGGGCGGACAGCGCCGCCGCGCGGCCCGATGCCGTGACCTTTTCCGGCCGCGAGGAAGACATCATGCGCCTGCTGGTGGAGGGGCTGCCCAACAAGCTGATCGCCCGCCAGCTCGGGCTCCAGGAACCGACGGTCAAGGCCGGGCTGCGGGGCCTCTACCGCAAGATCGGCGCCGACAACCGCGCCCAGGCGGTCAAGATCATCCTCGACATCCAGGGCCGCCTGCGCTGATCCGGTTGCCGCGCTTTATCGCGCCAAAGACTCGGCGGGATCAGGCCTCGACCGGAGTTGCCTCCCCCTCCTCCACATAGCGGTAAAGGGTCGAGCGCGAGATCTTCAGCTTGCGGGCCGCCGTACTGATATTCCCGTCGTGCTGGGCCAGCACCCAGCGGACATAAGCACGGTCCATCTCGTCCAGGCTCATCATGTGGTCGAAACGGGGCGAGCGGCCGCCGCGCGTCTGGTTCTTGGGCTCGGTGATCAGCGAGGCGACCAGGCCCTCGGTAATGCGCGGCCCCTCCACCAGCATCAGCATCCGCTCGACCACGTTGCGCAGTTCGCGCACATTGCCGGGCCAGGAATATTCCACCAGCCGGGCCATGGCCGCCGGTTCGATATCGCGGATCTCCGCCTTGCTGCGCGCCATCAGATGGGCGATCAGCAGCGGGATATCCGACCGGCGCTCACGCAACGGCGGCACCCGGATGTTCAGCACGTTGAGTCGGTAATAAAGATCCTCGCGGAACCGTCCGGCCTTGACCTCGGCCATGAGGTCCCGGTTGGTGGCGGCGATCACCCGCGTCTCGGTGCGGCGCAACGCGGTCTGCCCCAGCGGGCGGAATTCGCCGGTTTCCATCACCCGCAGCAGCTTGGCCTGGCCGGATGGCTGCAATTCGCCGATTTCATCCAGGAACAGGGTGCCGCAGGACGCCACCTGGAACAGCCCCTCCTTGTCCGCCACCGCGCCGGTAAAGGCGCCGCGGCGATGGCCGAACAACTCGCTCTCCAGCAGAGTGTCGGGCAAGGCCCCGCAATTGAGCGGAACGAAGATATTGCCGGCGCGCGGACTCCACTGGTGAATGGCGGCGGCGATCCCCTCCTTGCCCGAGCCGCTGTCTCCCGTCACCAGCACGGGAACGTCCTGGGCCGCCGCCTTGCGCGCCATGTTGACGGTCTGAAGCCAGGCCTGGCTTTCGCCGACCATGCGGTCACCGTCCCGTCCCTTGAGATGCTCCACCTGGGCGACGAGGCCGGCGCAACGATGATTGAGCTGGCGGCGCTCGAACGCCCGGTCGACCACGATCTCCAACTCGCTCAGCTTGTACGGCTTGGACAGGTAATCGAACGCCCCCAGCTTCATGGCCTTGATGGCGGTGTCCACATTGGCGTGGCCAGTCAGAATGATCCCCTCGATCACCGGATCCATCTGGCGCAACTGCTCGAACAGGGCCAATCCGTCCATCCCCGCCATCATGATATCGACCAGGGCCACGTCGACACCGACGGTTTCGGCGATGTTGAGCGCCTCATGGCCGGTGGCGGCGGTAAAGGTCGCCCAGCCCCGCCGGCTCAGACGCTCGCTCAGCAATTGACGGTAATGCGGCTCATCATCGACGATGAGCAGACGGGCATCCTTCATCGGTCGATCCTCCCTTCCGATGGCAATGGCAACGAAACCCTGAACCAGGCCCCCCCGCTGGGGCGGTTGCCGCAAGTGATGGTTCCCCCCAGGGACCGGACGATACCATAGCAGATGGACAGGCCCAGTCCGGTTCCCTTGTCGGGCTCCTTGGTGGTGAAGAACGGATCGAACACCCGCTCCATGATCTCCGGGGCAAGGCCGGGACCGTCATCGGCCACTTCCAACCGGGCACGATTGCGGAAGCGGCTGAGGACGATGAACAGGCAACCGGTCGAATCCATGGCCTCGGCGGCGTTCTTCAACAGGTTCAGCAGGACCTGGCCGATCAGGCTGGGATCGGTGTGGATCAGCGGCAGATCGTTCACCGTCAAGCGGATGTCCAAGGTCCTGACCGCGGCCCGGTCGCTGAAGAAGGCCACCCGGTCGCGTACCAGCGCCCCCAGATCGGTCGGCTCCAGATTGACCACCTGATCGCGGGCGAAGGACAGGACGTTCTGGGTGATGAACTTGCAGCGATAGGCCTGCTCCTGGATGGTCGCCAGGCCGCGCCGCAGCCGGTTGAGGTCGAGCGGAGCACCATCGCCGTCGCCATCACCGTTGCCATCAATGGTGTCGAGCAGATCCTCGGCATAGGCGGAAATCAACCCCATGGGATTGTTGATCTCGTGGGCGATCCCCGAGGCGAACTGGCCCAGCCCGGCCAGCCGAGTGGCTTGGACCAGCTGGGTTTCCAGGCTGGAAGCGTATTCAGTCAATTTGCGTTCGCGGGCCTGGCGCTGCGAGATGTCGATGGCCAGGCCGCGATAGCCGGCCAGCCGATCGCCATCCATCACCGGGCTGATCTGCATCTGGGCCGGAATTTCCTCGCCATGAAGGCTGCGCAGCACCATCTCGATCCGACCCTCCGAACCGCTGTCGCCGATCTGGCGCAGGAAACGGACCAGCCGCCGCCGATGGGGCAAGGTCATCAGCCGGGCCAGCGGCACCATCTCGCCATCGGCCGAAAGGCCGAGCCGGCGGCGGCCGGCGCGGTTGAGATGAACCAACTGCCCGTCGCCATCCAGGCTGAAGATGATTTCCGACAGATTATCCACCAGGTCGCGATAACGGGATTCCGACGCCGCCAGCGCCGAGGTGCGTTGCTGGACCTTCTGCTCCAGCACATTGATGTGCTGCTGCAGGTTGAGCGGCACGAACAGACGGCGGTGCTCGTCGTGCTCGGGGCCGCATTTGGCGGCGGAGATCAATCGCCACGAACAGGCGGCATGGCCGCGGGCGACACAATTGTCCTCGATACAGATCATGGGAGTGTCGAAGGCCACCGACGAGAACCCCGAGGCATAGCCCGCCACCGTCCAGCACGCCGGATCGGCCGACAGGCCGAACAGACGCACATGCTGCTCGGCCTCGTAGGAGTTCTTCCAGACGCCGGACATGTCGTAATGGCCGGTTTCGGGATCGATCAGCAGGGCATGGGTCTCGACGCAGACGATGCCTTCCAGCATGTGCAGCTTGGGACCCGCCATGACGAATTCCGAGATGGCGTCATCGCCCTCCAGGGCATGGAAGTGGCGAGCATCGCTCTGGCCACAGCTATAACCGAAGCGAGTCAGAATCACCTTGGCGATATCCATGCCAAGCGTGTCGATCAATTCCTTGCGCAATGCTCCCATGGCGTCGGCCTGGATCAGCACGGCGCGGCGGCCACAGAACGAAATCAAGCCCTGGTCTGGGTCAAAGCTGACCAGGTCCGGTAGTTTCAGACTACGTTGTCGCACCTCAATACTTCCTCCCAAGGTTCTTTATTTTTGCCCGGCGCTTCTTTATCTCGGCGTCCGGAGCATCCCCACATCCCTTATATCCCGGCTCCAACCCTCCCGGCCATCCGTTTGGCGACCAATGCCATACTGGCCTGAATTTCGGGGCAAAGCGCGGCCAAACGCAACGCCAAATTCCGCGCCGCACCCTGATCGATCCTTTGGCCGACCAGTTCGGCTTCCAGGATCTCGGCCAGTTGATCGATTTCCGCCCAGCTATACTCCATCTCCTGCCTCCTCAGCTCGGCCCACCTTCCTCAACTCGGAGCGAACAGGTCGCGGACGCGGAAGCGCTGCAACTTGCCGGTGACAGTTCGCGGCATTTCATCAACGAAACGGATACGGCGCGGGCATTTGTAGATGGACAGGCTGCGCTCGAAATGCTGCCGCAGCGCCTCCTCCAGCAGTTCCGGCGCGGGGGCGTGCTCGCCCCGCACCACGGCAAGGCCCAACCGCACCAGCCCGTCCTCGTTGGTCACCCCCACCGCCGCGACCTCGGCGATACCGGACAGCTTGAGGGCATGTTCCTCGATCTCGGTCGGGCTGACCCACTGCCCCGAGATCTTCAGCATGTCGTCGCCACGGCCGTGATGGTGCCACCATCCCTCGGCATCGAAGGAAAAGACATCGCCGGTGCGGTACCAGCCGCGCTGGAACGATTCGGCGGTCTTGTCCGGCCGGTTCCAATAGCCTGCGGCCACCGACTCCATTTGCAGCCACAGCACCCCGGTCTGGCCCGGCTCGCGCACCGGCTTGCCATCTTCGCCCACCAGCTTCACCTGCGCCCAGGACTGCGGTCGCCCGGACGATCCCATGCGATAGGCGGTCGGGGTATTGGCGATCCCGAGGAACACCGTTTCGGTCGCGCCGATCCCTTCGAGAATGGGTTGCCCCGTCGCCTGCATCCATTCGGAAAAGACGGATTCGGGCAAACGCTCGCCGGCGGATATGAAATGGCGGATGCCATGAAACGCCGGTTTGGAGGCGGCGCCGTCGCGCAGCAGGTTGCGATACATGGTGGGAACGCTGAGCAGGATGGTGGGCGCATGGCGCTCCACGATCGCCGCCACCGATTCCGAATCCGGCCAGCCGTCATGCAGGATGATCGCCGCACCGCATTTCAGCGCGGCGATGAGGCTGTGTCCCAGGGCAAAGGCGAAGAACAGCTTGGAGGTGGAAAACACCCGGTCCCCGGGGCCGACGCCGAAATTCTGCTTGAGGTGCATCTCGCCGATCCGGACGTCGCCATGACGATGGATGGCGGCCTTGGCGGCACCGGTGGTTCCCGATGTATAGATCATGAAGGCTTCGTCGGTGCCGCCGACCGGGTGGGCATCCAACGCCGGGGAATGAGCCTCGCCGAAACCGGCCGCATCATCCACCACCAGAGTTGGGGCATGGGATCCAGCCGTCATGGCCAGATCCAGCAGCGGGCGCATGGACGGATCGGTAAACACCGCGACGCATGACGTATCGCTTATGGCGTGGCCGATTTCACGAGGGCTGGAGCGGGTATTGAGGGCGATGGCGATGGCGCCGATCTTCATGACGGCCAAATAAACCGCGACCATTTCCGGCGTGTCGGTCATCAGCAGCACCACCCGGTCGCCCGGTCCGACACCGCCGGCCACCAGCCCATTGCCGATCCGGTTGACCATAACCCGCAACTGCTCGTAGCTGACCGTCCGGTCCCCCGCCAGGATGGCAGGCCGATCACCGAGTCCGGCGCCCCCCTGCCAGCCGATGATCTGCTCGCAGGCATTGTTGACGGAACTTTTCTGGCGGGTCGATGCGGTCATCGGGAGCATCCAAGAAAGATGGGGGGAGCATCCAGGAAAGATGGCCGGATCGCGAGGGGACACGCGATCCGGCCGAGGTGGAGCCGGGAAGGATATCGGCTCAGAAGGGGAAGTGGCGCTGGCCCAATTGGATGGTGATCCACTTGGTTTCGGTCATCTCCTCCATGGACCAGCGGCCGCCCTCGCGACCCATGCCGCTCTCCTTGACGCCGCCGAAGGGGACATGCGGCTCGTCGTAGATGCTGCAATCGTTGAGATGGACGGCGCCCGATTCCAGACGCAACGCCAGATCCATCGCCTTTTGCAGGTCATTGGTGATCACCGCCGCCGACAGACCGTAATTGCTGTCATTGGCGATCTCCAGCGCCTCCTCCGAGTCCTTGGCCCGGATGATGGAGACCAGCGGCCCGAAGGTCTCCTCGCGATAGACCACCATGTCGCCGGTGACACCGGCCAGCACGGTCGGCTCGTAGAAGGCGCCGTCGGACTTGCCGCCGTTCAGCAGGCGGGCGCCCTTGGCCACGGCGTCGTCCACATGCTTTTGGACCACGGCGCACTGGCTCCGGTTGATCAGCGGGCCGATCACGGTATGGGGATGGTGGGGATCGCCCATCTTCAACGTCTTGACCTTGGCGGCGAACGCCGTGCAGAAGGCGTCGAACACCGGCTCCTCGACGATCAGGCGGGAATTGACCATGCAGACCTGCCCCTGATGCAGGAAGATGCCGAAACAGGCGGCATCCACCGCATAGGCGATATCGGCGTCCTTGAGCACGATCATCGGACTCTTGCCGCCCATCTCCAAGGTGCACTTCTTGAAATGGCGGGCGGCCAGTTCACCGATGTGACGGCCGACCTCGGTCGAACCGGTGAAGGTCACCATCTTGACCCGGGGGTCGGCGATCAGGGCATCGCCCAGTTTGCCGCCGGGGCCGGGAATGACGTTGAGCACGCCCTTGGGCAGGCCGGCTGCCTCCATCACCTCGGCGATCATCAGGCCGGAGATGGGGGTATAGCCGGCCGGCTTCAGCACGAAGCTGTTGCCCGACGCCAACGCCATGGCCACCTTCTTGAACGCCAGCAGGAAGGGGAAATTATAGGGCGCGATCCCGGCGATGACCCCCAGCGGCCGCCGCACGCTCATGGAAAACAGGCCGGGCGAATCGGCGGGCATGGTCTCGCCGAAGATGCGCCGGCATTCACCCGCCGCGCTGCGCAGCAGATTGACGCAGAACGAAACCTCGAACATGGACTTGCCGAAGGTGGAGCCGGATTCGTAGCGCAGCACCTCGGCGATTTCGGGAATGCGGCCGGCCAGCACGTCGGCGGCCTTGATCAGAATGGCCTCCCGCTGATTGGCCAGGGAATTGCCCCAGTCCTTGGCGGCGAGATGGGCGGCGGCCACCGCCTTCTCCAGATCCTCCAGCCCGGCCTGATGCACCCGGGCGAAGGCTCTGCCGGTGGCGGGGTCGATATTGTCGGCGATGGTGCCGGCGATCGACGGCACCCATTCGCCGCCGATGAACAGCTTGTATTCCTTCATTATGGTTTCCTCTCCGTTTGTCCCTCGGGCGGCGGACCTCCGTCCGCCTGGGCTTTCACCGCATGGGCGGCGCCGGGCCTTGCCCGCAACGCCTTACCGGGGGCCTAAGGCCCCCGGTTCGCCGGGAATCAGTTCCAGATGCCGGACTTGCCGGGGGCGATGATGCCGTTGGGATCGAGCGCCCGCTTGATCTTGCGGTTGACCTCCTTCTTCACCGGCCCATAGGTGTCGGCGACCTTGTCCATGAAGGCGGTATTGACCCGGTAGGTGCCATAGCCCTCCTTGGAGAAGGCGGTCAGCAATTCGTCGAAACAGGCATGGGCCGCCTTGATCTGTTCCGGATCAGTGCGGTCATAGAGCAGATCGACGATGTGGTGCATGTCACGCCAGCCGACGATGAACTCGGCCACATAGTCGAAACCGTATTTGCCGAGAATCTCCTTGGCCATGGCCATCTGCTTCAGGGTCTCGCTGCCGCGCGCCTGGCTGACCGGGGCGAACCAGGCCGAGCCGCCGCCGCCACGCCAGTTGTAGAGGCCGAATTCGGCGGTGTTCATCTTGCCCTGCATCAGATCGGCACGGTACTTGAAGACCGGATCGTCGCCCACTTGCTCGGCGGTCAGCAGTTCGCCCTTGCCCGAGGCCTTGACCACGCTCTGGATGATGTTCCAGTTGACCTCGTTCTGCTCGGGGGTTCCGTAGAGGCCGCAATAGACGTTCCACATGCCGACCTTGTTGGCCTTCACCAGGTCCTTGACCACCGAATCGGGGATCGATCCGGTGCCGGTATAGTGATCCGCCCGCTTGAGGATCGAGCCCAACTCCCACAGGGCATGGACGATCACCACCGCGTTGGGGATGATCATGGCCATGCGCAGCGGCCGCAGGGTCTCGACGATATCGACGATGTCGGTTTCCTCGGGATAGCGGATGACATAGGGCTTGAAAGCCGGCGGCGCCGGCATCAGCCAGAACCCCATCTTGGTGATGATGCCGAAATTGGACTGGGTGAAGATGCCGTCGAGATAGGGGCCATAGCCCCATTTGAACACCTGGGCGGTATTGGAGTTGGGCAGCCCGCCCATGCCGGTCTTCAGCACCTCGCCGGTGGGCATCACCACTTCCATGCCGCAGGAGAACATGAAATGTTCGCCATAGGGGGTATAGCCGACACCGCGATCGGCGGCGTTGCCCAGCGGACCGGCGATGGAGGACGGCGCCGGGCAGGACAGCCACAGCGGGATCTTGTGGTCCTGGAGATAGTCGTAAAGCTGCTGGAAGGTGACGCCCGGCTCGACCAGGGCGGTGCAAAGAACGGGATCGACCTCGATGATCTTGTTCATGCGCCGCAGATCCATCACCACCTGGCCGCGACTGCCCGGCGCGGCCGAGCCGTAGCCGAGATTACGCCCGGTGGAAATCGGCCAGACCGGAACCTTGTACTTGTTGCAGACCGCGACGCAACGCTGGACCTCCTCGGTGGAAGCCGGACAAATGGCCGCCGAAGGGGTGTGGTTGTCGGTGCTGTCGGGAATCATGATCTTGCTGTAGGACGCCAGATGACCCTCGTCGGTAAAGACGTTGTCCGCGCCGAGAATCTCACGATATTCCCGGATGGCGGCGTCGAAGGTTTTCTCGGAAACACCCTTGGGCAGGGCGATGTATTTGCTGGGCATGAGCCTCTCCTGAAGTCTTGATTAGCCGATGGCGACAAAGGACATCAGCGCCACCGGGGAACCCCGGTGAGGCGCCGAAAGCCACAAAGCGTCGCCGCGCGGCACCATCTGCTGGAACAAGATCCCGTCGCCATGGCCGAGCAGACCCGCCACCCGCCGCCCCGGAGCGGCCGCCAGCCAATCGGCCGCCTCGGTCAGGGTCGCCGGTCCCGCCACGGTCAGGGTAGGGCCGGACATTCCCAGTTCCCGGCGGGTTTCCCGGATCAGGCCGGCCGGAACCGAGCCATCGACCAGCAGCAGGGACGAGGTGCCGGCGCCAAGCGACTTGGCCCAGCCCGGCACCGCGCCGAGGACGGCAAGCGAACCGCCGCTCAACGCCGCCCCAAGCAGGGCGCGGCGTGACAGTCTCATCGCGAGCCTCCCGGCGCCGGACTCTTGGACAGCATTTCAGCCACCTGCCGCAGCATGGCATCGTCCACATCGGTGGGACGGAAGGCCGGCATCGCCCGCAATCCATGACGCACGACGCTCTGATAGTATTCCGGATCGAGATTGCGGCCCTTGATCACGGGACCGACGCCGATCTCGTGACAGTTGCTGCAGATCTTGGCATAGACATGGTTGGCGTCACGCCATTGACCGGCGGCTTGCGCCCAGCCGGTACCTGGTGACAGCACGACGGATGCCGCCAGCACCATGCCGGCCACCATCGTGTTTCGACGTATCGCAGATTCATTCATTTTTTGGACCTCCCCCGACGTTACGGCTTTACGACACCTTGTCCTTTGGGGCCTCGTCTCGGGCACCCCCTGGGTACTGCAAGGGCGATGCCAAGCCCCGGCAGCCACCTGCGGCATCGCCTTTGGCCGGCTCCCCTCGACTGGACGCCCCCAAGATCTGTCGCGAAACGAGACAGTGAACGAAATTACGACGCCCAAAACCGGGCCATCCCCCCAGGCTCCGGGATTCGACGGCTGGCATGGCGGTTGCTACTTAGAATCCCAACGCGCCTGACGCGAAAACCACGAAACACGATGGGGGAAACCATGCCGAACACCATTGGGCTGAAGCAGCCCTTCCTCGGACTCGTCGCCGCCCTGGTGGCGGTCTGTCTGTCCCTGGGCCTCGCCGCCCAGTTCGATCCGGCAATCTTCGGGAGTTGGGTCGCCCAACTGATCATGAGCGCCATTCCCATGCAGATCGTCATCGGCCTGGTCTGGCAGAGCGCCTATCCCGGCATCCTCGCGCGGACGAGCCAGCCAGTGAAGGGGATGATCATCCTGGCGATGATGGCCGCCGCCGCCGCCATCATGACGCCGCTGATCCTGGTCCTGGTCGGCGGCGGCATCGGCACGCCCTCTCCCTTCGCCATCATGTTCACCATCGTCTCGGTGTGCGGCGCCTTCTGGCTGGTGGCGGTGTTCCAATGCTGGCCCATGGCGGCGCTGTCCAAGCACCCCGCCGTCATCGGCCTGGGGGTGTTCGTCCTGTCCTATGTCGTCACCTGGGTGACCTTCCGGCTAGGCTTCGACTTTACCGTCATGACCGGGGCGCCGTTCTATGCCGCCGCCCTCGACCCTCACGGGGCTTTTCCGGCCTGGAACGCCCTGTCCTATATCGTCACCACCGTGTCGGTGATCATGTGGTTCGTGATGCTGGATTTCTGGCCGTCGACCACCATCGCCGCCGCCTTTCCGGCCTTGTCCCGCCAGCCGCTGTTCGGCCTGCTGAACGCCGCCCTGGTCCTGACCATCGCCGGCGGCATGTGGACGCTGGGCGTCACCGTCATGCACATGGATGTGGTCGACTACATGGTGCGGGTACCGGTCTCGGGCCTGTTCGGAGAATTCATCATGCTGGTGATGATGCAGACCGCCCCGTTCCAGACCACCCGCCAGCCGGTCAAGGGCATCCTGTTGCTGGGCCTGGTGGTGGTTCTCGCCGTGGCGATGTATCGGGCCTATGCCGCCGCCGCTTTCCTGCTGGTGGGCGCCATGCCCAGCGGCGCTCCCAGCTATGGCCTGGATCTGTGGATCGCCACCGCCATGTTGTCGGTGACCTTCCCGGTCTTCGTCGCCCTGGGCGACGGTTTCGCCTTCTGGCCGCTGTCGCGCCCGGACACCTCCGCCGCCGAGTAGGAGGCGGATGCAGAAACCCCGGAGCGGCCAGCCGCTCCGGGGTTTTTCGTCTTTATCGCCCTCAATCGCCGGGCGCTGGCGCGTGCTCGCTTCGCTCCGTCCCTGCGGGACCGCATCTATGATGCGTCGTTTACCCTTCGGGCTGCATGGCGTTGTCCGCTACGCGTTCCCTACGGTCCGCGGCACGAGGCGCGGCGGGCTTTGCCCTTGCCATCGAACCGAAAAGGTCAGTTCGATGGCTCGCCGATATCAGCGTTTAGAGCCGGGCCTTGCCCTTGGCTCGTCGGTCCCCTCACCCCATGCGGACGATCGGCTTGATCGCCCGGCCGGCCTCGGCGTCCTCGATGGCCTGATTGAGCTTGTCGTAGGGATAGAAGGTCACCAGCTTGTCGAACGGGAACCGCCCCTGGCGGTGAAGATCGATCAACTGGGGAATGAACACGTCCGGATTGGAATCACCTTCGACGATGCCGCGGATGGACCGCCCGGCGGTCATCAGATGCATGGCGTTGAGGGTGATCTCGGTATCGAGCGACGAGGCGCCGACGATACCACAGGTGCCGCGCGGCGCCAGACTATCCATGGCGTTGCGGATCACCGCCGGCAGGCCGGTGGACTCGAAGGCGAAATCGACGCCGGTACCGGTGATCTTCATGATCTCGGCGACGGTGTCGGCCCCCTTGGGGTTGATGACGTGGGTGGCCCCCAACTCCTTGGCCATGGTCAGCCGATCCGCGACCACATCGACGGCGATGATGGTGGTGGCCCCCACCGCCCGCGCCGCCATGACCGCGCTGAGCCCCACCGAGCCGGCGCCGAATACCGCGAGGGAGCGGCCGGGGCCGACCTTGAGGGCATTGATCACCGCCCCGGCTCCGGTCTGGATGCCGCAGGCAAGCGGCCCCAGCAGTTCCAGCGGCGCATCCTTGGCGACCTTGACGATATTGCGCTCATGACAGAGCGCGAAATTGGCGAAGGAGGATTGGCCGAAGAAGTTGCCGTGGATGGTCTCGCCATCCTTGCTGAGCGGACTGGTACCGTCGGAGCGAACCCCGGCGAAGTTATGGCCGAAGAAATCGTGGCAGTAATTGGGCGCGTGCTCGTTGCAGCTGTCGCAGTGGCCACAGGAATTATACGACATAACCACATGGTCGCCGACGGCGACCTTGGTGATGCCGCGACCGACCTTCTCGACCACCCCGGCGCCTTCATGGCCGAGGACGATGGGCTGCGGCACCGGATAGGTCTGGTCGCGCATGGCGATATCGGTATGACAAACGCCGGTGGCGACCACCCGCACCAGAATCTCGTCATCGCGCGGATCGGCGAGATCGATGCTTTCCAGCGACATGGGCGATGCCTTCGCCCGGGTAACGGCGGCT